>Ga0207000_1096_pt1 | contig 29437 bp, 37 predicted proteins | sample Alteio_BWMinCont_90_FD_153498 | JGI IMG/M metagenome (GOLD analysis project Ga0207000, IMG submission 153498) | Enriched cells from forest soil in Barre Woods Harvard Forest LTER site, Petersham, Massachusetts, United States -... | ecosystem: Environmental > Terrestrial > Soil > Temperate forest >...
ATGACCGAAACTGATACGCAAAAGCTCACCGCAAGTGATGCTGAAGTGGCTTTTGTGGGAAGGTCGAACGCGGGGAAAAGCAGCCTCATTAATGCTCTATGCCAAAAAAAGAATATGGCACGTACGTCACAAGTTCCTGGAAAGACCAGGACGATTAATGTGTACGAGGTCAAGCCATACCGGTGGATAGTTGATCTTCCTGGTTATGGATATGCCGTCGGTTCCAAGGCTGGCAAGGCAGAATTTGGACCAATGATAGAAGAGTATCTGACCAGCAGGAAAAATCTCTGCATGATATTTGTCATTATCGATGTTGTCGCAGGTCCGACCAAATTAGATATATTAATGATCAATTGGCTTAAACATAAGACTTATCCTTTTAACATCATTGTGAATAAGATCGATAAGGTAGGGCCGACAAAGCTTGATGTGAGAATGAAGGAAATTGCCTGTCAACTGGATATAGATACTGCGGATCTTTTTTGGATTAGTTCAAAAAAGAGTGCCCACATAGAACCTTTACAAAAGTTGATCACCAAATTGTTGGATGTTTGAGTTGGCTTTTATTTCCATATAAAAATTTTAATTTTTTAATCGGTATCCGCTTTTAAGCATCCATCGCGCGGCGCCAAACGCCACACATAAAAAGAAGCATATCATCATCAGGCTTAACCCCAGATTCACATCAGAGGCTTCATAAAAACTATAACGGAAACCACTGATAAGATAAACAATGGGGTTTGCCATCGAAACTTTTTGCCAGAATGCAGGCAGCATTTTGATGGAATAGAAGCTTCCGCCAAGGAAGGTTAAGGGTGTCAAGATTAAGGTTGGAATGATCTGGAGTTTTTCAAAGCCATCGGCCCAAATACCGATAATAAAACCAAATAGACTAAAAGTCACTGATGTCAGCACTAAAAATAGAAGCATTAGAAAAGGGTGTTGGATGTGGACGGGTACAAAAAAATTGGCTGTTAATAGGATGAGAAAGCCTAAAAGAACTGATTTACTAGTCGCCGCACCGACATAACCAATGAGGGTTTCCATATAATCGACCGGGGCGGAGAGCAATTCATAAATGGTCCCTGTAAATCTAGGAAAGTAGAATCCAAATGAGGCATTGGAGACACTTTCTGTCACAACCGCTAGCATGACCAGTCCAGGCACAATGAATGAGCCATAGCCAACACCGTCGATATGGTCAATGCGTGATCCAATGGCCGAGCCAAACACCACAAAGTAGAGGCTGGTTGAAATCACAGGTGCCGCAATGCTTTGACCGATGGTACGGAACCAGCGTGACATTTCAAAATAATAAATGGCGATAATGGCATAGGTATTCATATTTATTTGACCAATTCTATGAAAATTTCTTCTAAAGAGCTTTGTTTGGTGTGGATGTCTTTATAGGTGATACCTGCTTTTGATAAATCAGCCAGTAATTGGGAAACTTTGATGTCTTTATCGGTTGTGCTGTAATGATAATTCAATTGCTGGGTTGAAGCATTTAAATCCAGTTTCCAGGAAGATAAGGCGGGAGGGACGAGGCTTAAGCGTTGATCAAGATCAATAGTTAAGGTCTTTTTTCCAAGTTTTTTCATCAGATTATCCTTGGTGTCGGTGACAATGATTTCGCCTTTGTTGATGATACCGATGCGGTCTGCCATTTCTTCTGCTTCTTCCAGGTAATGTGTCGTTAAGATGATGGTGACACCTGATTTTTGTAGATCCCGTACAATGGCCCACATGTCTTTGCGTAAAGAAACATCAACCCCCGCACTTGGTTCATCCAAAAATAAAATCTTAGGTTCATGGGATAGGGCTTTAGCAATCATGACGCGTCGCTTCATGCCGCCTGAGAGGGTCATGATCTTATTGTCTTTTTTATCCCATAATGATAATTGGCGGATGATTTTCTCTATATACGCATGGTTGGGGGCATGACCAAAGAGGCCACGGCTAAAATTCACTGTATGCCAAACCGTTTCAAAAGCATCCGTTGATAATTCTTGGGGCACTAAGCCAATGAGAGAACGTGCCGCGCGGAAGTCGGTGATAATATCATGCCCATTGACCGAAATTGTTCCTTCGGTAGGTCGGACAATGCCGCAAATGGTATTAATGAGGGTTGTTTTGCCAGCCCCATTGGGGCCTAGGAGGGCAAAGATTTCCCCGGCATTAATGCTAAGGCTAATATTATTTAACGCCTTAAAATTGCTTTTATATATTTTATTTAAATTATGAATATCGATATGGGCCATGGGTAAACATTATACCATAGTACAATTGATTCCTTTTTATCGTTTAATAAAATAACATGAAAGATGAGGATTTCTAATGAAGTATTCATATTACTTTAATGATATTTTTGTTAACTTAAGCTAAAAAAACATCCTAAATCACAGAAAATCTTTATTCCAAACCTTAGGAGGGAGTTGTTTACATGAATGCTACCCAAATGGAATTGCAAGATTTGAGTATTAATACTATTCGCTTTTTAGCTGCTGACGCCGTCGAAAAAGCAAAATCAGGGCATCCTGGGACGCCCATGGGCCTTGCACCCTTGGCGTATGTCTTATGGAAGGTTTTCCTGAAACATAATCCTAAAAATCCCAAATGGCCCGATCGTGATCGATTTATTCTATCGGCAGGTCATGCGTCCATGCTCCTTTATAGCCTTCTTTATCTGACGGGATATGATTTGACCTTGGAAGATATTAAACAATTCCGGCAGTGGGGCAGCCGTACACCAGGCCATCCTGAGTATGGCCATACACCGGGAGTTGAAACAACCACCGGGCCTCTGGGGCAGGGTTTTGCTGATGGGGTGGGAATGGCCATGGCGGAGCGTTTCCTTGCGTCTTATTTCAACCGCAAAGAGCACGCCATCGTTGATCATTACACCTATTGTATTGCCAGCGATGGCGACATGATGGAGGGAATTACGGGTGAGGCAGCTTCTTTGGCAGGCAATCTTGAACTTGGGAAGCTTATTTATTTTTATGATAATAATCACATCACGATTGAAGGATCAACAGATTTGGCCTTTTCAGAAGAGAATGTCAAAAAAAGATTTGAAGCCTATGGTTGGCAGGTATTGGTGGTAGCTCATGGGAATGATATCGACGCCATCGAGCATTCGATTAAACAGGCACAATCAGAGACGAGAAAGCCAAGTTTAATCATTGTCCGTACACATATTGGTTATGGAAGCCCTAAGCAGGACAATGCGTCTGCGCATGGTGCTCCTTTAGGTAGTGAAGATTTAAAACTAACTAAACAAAAATTAGACTGGCCTCTGGAACCTTCCTTTTATGTCCCTCCCGAAGTCCTGAGCCATTATAGGGAAGCGTTGAAAGAAGGGGAAGAAGCAGAGAAGGAATGGAATATACGTTTTGAAAAATATGCCCAGGAATTTCCAAAACCTGCTGAGGAGTGGCATAGGTTTATGAATAGGCAATTACCTGAAGGTTGGGATAAAGGGCTTCCTGTTTTTGATCCTAAGAAGGGGCCCATGGCGACTCGGATTGCCTCTGGAGAAGTGCTTAACGCGGTTGCGGCACAGATACCGAATCTAATCGGTGGTTCAGCTGATCTTGCTCCATCTACTGAGACATATTTAAAAGGATTAGGAGATTTTCTTAAAAGTGATCATAAGGGCAGGAATCTTCATTTTGGTGTTAGGGAACACGCGATGGGTGCCATCTTAAATGGGATGTATTTACATGGTGGTATCATCCCTTTTGGGGCTACCTTTCTTATTTTCTCGGATTATATGCGTCCACCCATCCGTTTGGCCGCTTTGATGAATATTCCCGTTATTTTTGTGTACACGCATGACTCCATTGGGCTTGGGGAAGATGGCCCCACGCATCAGCCCATTGAACAACTGATAGCATTACGGGTCATTCCTAATATGACCGTCATCCGTCCAGCAGACGCCAATGAAACGCGGGAGGCGTGGATTTATGCACTGACAAACCGCAAAGGCCCTGTTGTTTTAGTGCTGGCTCGTCAGAAGGTCCCTATTCTTAATCAAAACAAATATGAGTCCGCAACAAATTTGAACAAAGGGGCGTATATATTATCAGGTGCAAAAACTCCTCCCCAAATTATTTTGATGGCCACGGGCTCTGAAGTATCTCTTGCTCTTGCAGCACAGGAAAAATTAACAGAAAAAAATATTAGTTCATCGGTAGTAAGCATGCCCAGCTGTGAACTTTTTGACGTGCAGCCGCAGGAATATAAGGACAAGATTTTGCCTCCTTCCGTAAAGGCACGTTTAGTCATTGAGGCTGCAAGCCCCAAAGGCTGGCGGGATTATGTGGGATTAGAAGGGGATATTATCGGGCTCAACCGCTTTGGTGCGTCTGCTCCGGGGGAGGTCGTGATGGAAAAATTGGGGTTTACGGTGGAAAATGTTGTCAATCGCGCGCTTGCTTTGATAAGGAGGTAGGTCATGAAAAATAATCCATTAATTGAACTTGAGAATGATGGTCAAGGAGTATGGCTGGATTATATCCGCAGGGATCTGATTTTAAGTGGGGAATTAAAAAAGCTTATTGATGAGGATGGCCTAAGTGGAATGACGAGTAATCCCACGATTTTTGAAAAGGCCATTGCCAGCGGCACGGACTATGATGCCGAGCTCGATGATTTACTCGAGCTCAATCCTAAATCTGACACAAACACCTTATATGAAAAGATAGCGATACAGGATATTCAAATGGCTGCTGATCTACTGATGTCCGTTTATAGAGCCAAGGATAAAGCAGACGGTTTTGTGAGTTTGGAGGTTTCGCCTTGGTTGGCGGAAGATACTCAAGGAACAATCGATGAAGCCCGACGTCTTTGGAAAGCTGTAGCACGGCCTAACGTGATGATTAAGGTCCCTGCCACAAAAAAAGGGATTCCAGCCATTGAGACGCTCATTGCGGAAGGGATCAATATTAATATTACCCTTATGTTCACCATGGCCCATTATGAGGCAGTAGCTCAGGCCTATATCCGTGGCCTCGGGCATTGTCAGAAGCCGGAGAGTGTTGCCTCTGTAGCGTCTTTTTTTGTCAGTCGTGTGGATGTGGTGGTGGATAAAGCTTTGGAAGCCATTGGTACTGAGGAGGCATTTAATTTGCGTGGTAAAACGGCTATTGCCAACAGCAAGATGATTTATCGTCGATTCCGTCAAATATTTGATGGAGAAGATTTTGCTTTTCTTCGGAAAAAAGGTGCGCGTGTTCAGAGACCTTTATGGGCCAGCACCAGTACCAAGAATCCAAATTATCCCGATGTCCTTTACATTGAGGCATTGGCTGGTCGTGATACCGTCAATACCATGCCTCCAGATACCCTTTATGCTTTTCGTGATCATGGTGTTCCCAAAAAAGACGCTGTAGAAGAAGGTAAGCCGGAGGAAGTGCTCAATTCTTTAGTCAAGCTTGGTATTAATCTAAATGAGGTGGGAGAAAAATTACAACAGGATGGGGTTGAATCTTTTTCCGCCTCTTTTAAAAAATTACTTTCCGCTTTGGAAGAAAAGAGTAAAATTATTACTTCTAGATAAAAATTCCCCTCCCCCTAATGGGAGGGGCAAGGGGAGGGAAAGTCGTGAAAATTGGATTAATTGGGCTTGGTAAAATGGGAAGCAATATGGTTCTGCGTCTTCTCAAAGGCAAACACAAGGTAGTTGTGTATGACAGGAGTACGGCACCTATTAAAAGTTTGGTCAAAAAAGGTGCCACGGGTGCAACGTCTGTTTCAGATTTGTTAAGCAAATTACCTAGCCCCAAGATTGTCTGGCTGATGATCCCTGCCGGAGAACCTACCATACAAGCGGTCAGAGAGCTTTCCAATGAACTTTCTAAAGGTGATATTGTCATTGATGGGGGAAATTCTTATTACAAGAATTCTGTTTTGATGGCCAAAGAATTGGCTCAGAAAGGGATTCATTTTGTTGATGCGGGCACAAGCGGTGGTATTTGGGGTTTAGAAAAAGGTTATTGCCTTATGATCGGCGCAGATAAGAAAATTTTTAAAACATGCGAGCCCTTATTTAAAACCTTAGCGCCTAAAGATGGTTATCTTCATGTTGGCCCCAATGGCGCAGGACATTTTGTGAAAATGATCCACAACGGTATTGAATATGGAATGCTTCAGGCGTATGCCGAAGGTTTTGAGATTATAAATGCTTCGGATTATAAAGTGGATTTTGAAAAGATTTCACATCTTTGGAATCAAGGGAGTGTCATTCGTTCTTGGATTTTAGAGCTGGCAGAGGACGCCTTTGGAAAAAACCCGAAACTTTCAGGCATTGCTCCTTACGTTGATGATTCGGGCGAAGGTCGCTGGACAGTCGCAGAGGCCATTGAACGTAATGTGTCTGCACCAGTTATTTCTCTTTCTCTTTTTGAACGCTTGCGTTCACGGGAAAAAGAATGTTTCAGCGCAAAAGTCATTGCAGCACTGCGTAATGAATTCGGCGGCCATGCGATAAGGAAGGAGGCCTAATCTTGATAAAAACAGACATTCCTTTAAAGATTACGGCCCATGATCATTTGCATCATCAAAAAGTGTCCGACCCTTGTGGGATTATTATCTTCGGGGCTTCAGGAGATCTTACCCATCGAAAGCTTATGCCAGCGCTGTATGATCTTTATCATGCCAAGCTTTTGCCTGAGAATTTTTTTATTATAGGATCAGCGCGAACCCGTTGGAATGACAAAGTTTTCCGGGAGCGCGTCTTGGGCATTTTGAAAGAAAAGAAAAAGCCTGATCCGTCACTTCAAAAGAAATTTGCAGAACATATCTATTATCGCTCTGCGGAATATGCTGATCCACACTCTTTGAGGTCTTTGGCTGCTTTAATGAAAGAACTGGATACCAAACATTCAGCCCGCGAAAATGTCATTTTTTATTTTGCGACCCCATCTGATATTTACTGTGATTTGATTCAAAAATTAGCTCAAGTGGGCATGGTATCCAAAACGAAGAGTGGGAAACCGTGGATTCACGCGGTGTTTGAAAAACCTTTTGGGTCAGATTCAGCATCAGCGCGTAAGTTAAATAAGATAATCCTGAATGTCTTAGATGAATCTCAGGTCTATCGCATTGACCATTACTTGGGCAAGGAAACCGTTCAGAATATCCTGATGTTTCGATTCGCAAACACTATTTTTGAACCTCTGTGGAACCGCCGTTATATCGATCATGTGCAGATAACCGCTTCTGAGATATTGGGGGTTGAACACAGGGCTGGTTATTATGATAAAGCTGGTCAATTGCGGGATATGTTTCAGAACCATATGTTCCAACTGCTTGCCCTTGTCGCGATGGAAGAGCCGGTCAAATTTGAAGCGAAAGAATATCGCAATGAAAAATTGAAAGTAGCCAAAGCTATCCGTGCTATCCCTAAAGATAAGATGCGTCAGTTTGTGGCATTGGGGCAATATGGGGCCGGAAAAATTGGTAGTCGAAAAGTGCCTGCCTACCGTCAGGAAAAAGGGGTTCCCCCTCATTCAACGACCGAGACATTTGCGGCCCTTAAAATCTTGATTGATAATCCCCGGTGGAAGGGTGTCCCTTTTTATCTACGGTCAGGAAAAAGGCTCAATCACCCTATGACAGAAATTGCGATCCATTTTAAAAAAGTCCCGCGTTCTATTTTTACTCATTTGAAGGTGGATCAATTTAAGCCCAATGTGCTTTCGTTTCGGATACAGCCGAACGAAGGGATTTTCTTAAGTTTTGAAGCCAAATACCCGGGCCCTAAGCTTACGATGGCCTCGTTGAATTTAGGGTTTAATTACAAAGATGCTTTTAAAACAACACCCATGGGACCTTATGAGAGATTACTTTTAGATTGTATAAAGGGAGACCAAATGCTTTTTGTGCGTGAAGATATGGTCGAAGTTTCATGGAAGTTTATTACTTCTATTTTAAAGCAACGAGAGAAATTACTCCCACGGGTATTTCCTAATTATCGCTCAGGGTCCTGGGGCCCTGAAACAGCTAATCAAATTATCCAACAGGACGGAAGGACGTGGCAGGACTTTTAAAATGGCTAATATTAACATTGTCGCTAATTATGAAGAGCTATGTAGCAAAGTTACCCAAGAGATATTAGCCCTTTCCCATGAAAAGATTGAAACACAGGGGAAATTTAGCATGGTTCTTTCCGGTGGTTCCACGCCTAGAGGGGTTTATCAATGCATGGGCAGTGTTTCTTACCGCAACAAATTCAATTGGGAAAAAATGCATTTTTTTTGGTCAGATGAAAGATGGGTGCCTCCCGAAGATCCAAAAAGTAACTATCGGATGGCATCTGAATCGCTTCTGACAAGAGTAAAAATACCTTCAGAGAATATTCATCCCATACAAACAACGGATGGAGATCTCCAAGAATCTGTACGTTTGTATGAAAAAACGATCAGTGATTTCTTTAAATTAAGAACGAATGATTTTCCCCGTTTTGATCTGATTCTGCTTGGTGTCGGTAAGGACGGTCATACGGCATCTCTTTTTCCCGGAAATCCAGTTCTCTTAGTGAAAGATCGTTTAGTGTTTGCTGTGTCTGAGCCAAGACTGTCAGAGCAGAGAATTACTTTAACACTACCTACCATTAATCATGCGGGTATGATTTTCTTTTTAGTTAGTGGTGATGAAAAAGCAGCCATAGTTGCAGATGTCCTAGGAGATAAAGCTCCCCACATTTTTCCTGCCAATGAAATAGCCCCAAGTCACGGGAAACTCTCTTGGTTTTTGGACAAGGCTGCCAACAAACTGAGGACTTGATATGGCAAGACGTATCGGTATAGCCGCAGATCATGGCGGCTACCAATTAAAAGAACACTTGGCCAGGATCTTGCTCGAGGCATCGTATGATGTCATTGATTTTGGGAACCATCAGCTAGACCCAGATGACGACTATCCAGATTTTATTGTACCTTTGGCGCGGGCAGTCGCATCTAGCGAGGTGGAGCGCGGGATTGCCATTTGTGGTAGTGGGGTAGGGGCATGCATTGTTGCTAATAAGGTGCAGGGTGTACGTGCGTGTATGATTCATGAAGAATTTTCGGCACGGCAGGGAGTCGAAGATGATGATATGAATGTGATTTGCCTTGGCAGTAAGGTAGTTGATCAAGCTCTTGCCTGGAAATTAGTAGGAATTTTTCTCGCATCACAGTTTAGTGGTGCCCAACGCCACAACCGACGCCTGATTAAGGTAGCAGCATTAGAAAAAAAGTAGGAGGAGGAAACTTTTTGACCTCAGCTATTGTCTAAAGTGATGAAGGACAATAAGGATAACTTAACAACAAAGGAGCTACGATGAAAAAAATAATGATGAGTTTGGTTTTGCTTGGAGGGATTCTCTTGGCTGCTAATTTAACTCTTGCTCAGGATGCACCACCCGCAAGCGGAAATGATTCAATAACCACGAATCAGGTTGATAATAGCGTTAATGCCCAGACCAATGCTGCTTCAGACTCCGGGAATAGTTATTAAGTAACTAAAAATTTACCCTACCGCACCGGTTTAAACCTAAAGGTCATGCCTTGGGTTTTAATCTTCTCCTCTTTAGAAGATTGGTGCGGTTTTTTTGGGTGCTTGATGGGGAGGGAACATGAAAATAATAAATGGGATTAAATTCTATGATGATTTCAGGGAAATAGTTGAACGGAGTCATTCTTGCCTGGTTGTTTGGGATGTACAGAATGGATTGGTGGATAAAATATTCAACAAGCAAGAATTTATGACCAATCTCAGCAATCTTATTGAGAAATTAAGATACAAAATGCCCATTGTGTATACATTAATTACCCCGTGGCCTAAAGATTTTAATTCTTCATGGAGATGCTATTCCATGATGAGGCATTTTAATGTAAAGAATATGGAAGAATTGTCTTCTTTTATGGCCATTGGTTCGCCAGAAAGGGAAATACCGGACAGCATTAAACCTACAAAGACCGACATTGTTCTTGAAAAAAATACCGCGAGCATTTTTATTGGGACAAACTTTGAATATTTGATGCGAAATCGGGGCATTGATACGTTAATATTTACGGGCATATCCACAGAATTTGGTGTTGAATCTTCAGCACGTGACGCATCCAATAGAGGATTTTTCCCTATAGTTGTATCAGATTGTGTTTCTTCTAGGAATAAAGAAGCACATGAGCGTTCTTTAAAGAATTTGGACAACATTATTATTGTGGAGAAATCAGAGAATATTATAAAGAATATAAAATAATGTGATCTACGGGCTGATTAATGAAGAAAAGCATATTATTAATAGTTACATTCCTTTTGATATTCTCTAAGTTGGGATTTGGCCAAGAGAATTCTCAGGTAAGCAATTTTAATGATTATGTGAATTCGTCAAAAGTTTCTCTCCAAAATCCGGTCGATAAGAATGTTAGCCAATACTACGCAGCAAAACATAAAAACAGTTATAAGGAAAGTTTAAATAGGAAAGATTCTAATGAAGGGCTACAAGGTGTCCCGCGTCAATGGAAAGCCTGCGCCCTTAATAGTGAATGTACAGCTGTAGCAGCCGATTGCTTAATATGGGAACCATTAAATAAAAAATATTTGAAAAGAATTATAGGAAATTTGGATTCTTGCTCGAAATCTGTTGATCCTGGATTTCAACCAGAGACAGTTTGCGTTGAAAAAGAATGTAGGATGACAAAAAAAAGTACAAACGTATCGTGGGAGGAATGGTTAGATGCGATACGATCAAAGGATGCAATCAGGTAATGGAAAATGCCATCATTAGGGTTAATAAGCTCTCAAAAAGTTTTGGTTCATTTCAAGCGGTTAAGAATATTTCGTTTGAAGTCCATCCATCTGAAATCTTTGCCTTTTTAGGCCCCAATGGCGCTGGAAAGTCCACCACCATCAAAATGTTTATTACCTTGCTGGCACCAACTAGCGGGGATGCCATCATTAACGGACATAGCTTAATCCAGCATCCTGCTGAGGTAAGGAAGGTTATCGGCTACGTGCCTCAAATGATCTCTGTGGATGGTTCGCTGACGGTTCAAGAGAATATGATGCTGATGGCACAGCTTTATGATGTTCCTTACCGTGAATGTAAAGGACGCATCCAGGAAATGTTGTCCTTCATTAATTTAGAAAAGCACGCTAGGTCACTTGTAAGGACACTTTCCGGAGGAATGATCCGAAAATTAGAAATTGGACAAGCCATGCTCCATCATCCCCGCATTCTTTTCCTTGACGAACCTACGACAGGTGTTGATCCTATTGCGAAACGAAATGTTTGGGAACATCTGGTGAATTTGCGTAAAGTCTTTGGCACAACGATTTTCTTTTCTACACACAATCTGGAAGAAGTAGAGGAATCTTCGGATAGGGTGGCGATTATGAATGCTGGGGAAATTGCTGTGATTGGTACCCTTGCAGAACTGAAAGAAAAAGTTAATAAGAAAAATGCCACCCTTGAAGACGCTTTTATCTTTTTTGCAGGTAACTCCATTGAGGGGAGTGGGAATTTCCGCCATATACGACAGTCTAGGAAAACAGAGCAGAGATTAGGATAAGCATATGTTTAGGTATCTTTCACAACTGATGACTAAAACCGGGGTGATGGCCTCCGTTGGAATCATTAAACTCCTTCACGATCCAACAGAATTGATAACGAGGGCCGTTCAGCCTATTTTATGGCTGTGTATTTTTGGCGAAGCCATGAGCCAAGTGCGGGCGATACCAACCCAAGGGTTTACGTATTTACAATTTATTACGCCAGGTATCCTTACGCAATCCGTGACGTTTGTCGCTATATTTTATGGTTTGGATATTATTATGGAGCGTGATATGGGGTTGCTTCAGAAAATATTAGTGACTCCCACGCCACGTTTAGCGCTCGTTTGGGGAAAAATGCTGTCAGCAAGTGTTCGGGGGGTAAGCCAAGCCATCGTTATTTTTATCCTGGCATTGATTCTTCACATTCAGCTTCGAATTACTCTCTATTCCATCCTCGGGGTGCTCATCTTGATCGTACTGGGAGCCAGTTTTTTTACAGGTTTCTCAATGATTATCGCTTCTATCGTGAAAACCCGCGAGCGCTTTATGGGTATAGGGCAAACAATCACACTCCCGCTTTTTTTCGCTTCCAATGCTATTTATCCAATTTCAATTATGCCCCCATGGCTTCAAGTGGTTGCCAACATAAATCCTTTGAGCTATATGGTCGATGGCATTCGAGCCTTATTGCTTACTGGCAATGGAATGGGGCTGGTGTATGATATTATTTTTCTTACAGTTGTCACTTTTGGTATATCTGTTCTGTGCGCTTATATGTATCCTAAGGTTGTGATTTAATTTGAGTGAAACGATGCGAAATAATAAGCAAAAAATTTTTCTTGAGGGACCTATTGGAACTGCGCTGCTTCAGCTTGCCATTCCGATTATATTGGGCAATGTTCTTCAAACGGGTTATCAGTTAACCGATGCTTTTTGGGTGGGACGATTGGGTGCAGCAGCGGTCGCAGCCGTATCTGTTAGCTTTCCATTGACTTTTTTGGTAATAGCCTTGGGTTCTGGTCTTGCCATGGCAGGTGCGACCCTGTCTGCCCAATATATGGGTGCTGGTCGTCAGGACATGGTCAATCATGTTGCGGCACAGACCATGTTGATGGTGACCCTCACTTCTATTGTGCTGGGAGCAGCAGGGTATCTGCTGTCGCCTTTTTTACTGACAATACTGGGCGTTGCCCCTGATGTGTATAGCGGTGCATTGGGGTTTATGCGCATATCTTTTATCGGTATTATTTTTGTATTTATTTATGCCATGTTCCAAGCGTTGATGCGTGGGATCGGTCAGACGAAAATACCCTTGTTGATTGTATTAGGAACAGTCATTTTAAATTTTATTCTCGACCCTCTTTTTATTTTCGGAGTAGGTCCCTTGCCACCTCAGGGTGTGCGGGGTGCTGCACTAGCCACACTCATTACTCAGGCATTAGCGGCATTATTAGGTATTATGATCTTCCTACGCGGTCGTCATGGAATACACTTATCACTTAAAAGTTTTCAACCTGATCTAAAATATATCAAGTATGCATTTTTCTTGGGTTTTCCGGGCAGTGTTGAATTATCGACCCGTGGATTTGGACTAATGGTGATGTCATTCTTGGTGGCAAGTTTTGGGACATTGACGATTGCTGCCTATGGTGTAGGGTCGAATGTTTTGCAGGTTATTACCATCCCAGCGATGGGCCTATCCATGGCTGTTTCGACCCTAGTTGGCCAGAATATGGGGGCTGGTAATGTCAAGCGTGCAGCGCGGGTGACCGTGTTGGGTGCTTGTTGTGGTTTTGGTTTGCTTACCTTCGTTGGAATTATTGCCTATATTTTTGCCTCATCCATCGTTTCCTTTTTTGTGCCCCATGAACCAGAAGTAATAACACAGGGAGCTCAATTTATCCGTATCATGTGCTTGGCTTGGGGAGGCATTGGGGTGCAGTTATGCATTGTTTCTGCTTTTCGCGCTTCAGGCAATATGCTGGTTGCCATGGTGATAGCACTTGTTTCTCAATGGATGCTACAGTTTCCTCTCGCCTATGTGCTTTCTAAACATACACCATTAATGTCTGAAGGCTTATGGTGGTCATTTCCTGTTACTAATGTCGTTGTTTCTCTGGTATCTATAGGGTGGTTTGCTAAGGGAGATTGGAAGAAAACCCGGCTGACCGATGAGAGCAAACAGATAGTTAAAGTAACCGAGGAGACAGAAGATAATATCCGCTAAAAGCAGTTAATTCATCAAACAGCCTTGAGCCAAATTCAAGCCGGTTTCATTTTTCCCCTCCTTCCGAAATAACACATCCTTAACATCTTCACCCTAACTTCATGTTCACCCAGGTATAGTCATTTTGAAATTAAAACACAAGCTACAAAAAAGGAGCCATACATGTTAAACGATTACAACGGTCAAAACAGTAAGAGCCACTGTAAAAGAGAGGAGAATTAAATGAAGAAATCATCATTATTTATGTTGGGAGGTTTCTTCGTCATTGCTTCCTTCGGGGTATGTCAGGCGCAGCCAGCTGATAATACAAGAATCAATCAGCGGGACACTGCTCAAGAAGAGATGACCGCAGACAAACAAGGTCAAACTAAAACTGATCTTGAGATCACTCAAGACATCCGTAAAGCAATTAGTAATGAAAAGTCTCTCTCTATCAATGCCTATAATGTGAAAATTATCACAACATCTGGTAAGGTTACTCTTAAAGGACCTGTGAGGTCTGAAGAAGAAAGAAAAATTATTGAAGACATCGCTTCAAATGTAGTTGGCAAGGAAAATATCGAGAGTGAAATGGACATTGTATCTAAATAATAGACGTTAACCTGGAGGTTCATATGAATTATAAGAAAATCGGAGTGTATGGTATTTATCCCAATCGTTTAGCTGTCGAAAAAGCAGTTGACCAATTAAAGGCTGCAGGTTTTCGTAATTCGGACATTTCAATCCTTTTTCCACAGGGTGGTGGGACAAAAGAATTTGCCGTTGCAAAAGATACCAAGGCCCCTGAAGGTGCGAGTACAGGTGCGGGAACTGGCGCGGTCATTGGAGGCACTTTAGGATGGCTAATGGGTATTGGCACATTGGCTATACCAGGGCTGGGGCCTTTTATCGCTGCAGGTCCAATCATGGCTGCCTTAGCTGGCGCTGGTGCAGGGGGAGTTGTTGGCGGTATCACAGGAGCGTTGATCGGCATGGGTATACCAGAGTATGAAGCAAATCGTTATGAAGGCCGTATCAAAAAGGGAGGTATCTTACTTTCTGTGCATGCTGACGATAATGAATGGAAAAATAAAGGTAAAGTTATATTAGAACAAACTGGTGCTGAAGATATTGGCACAAAGGATGAAGTTCATTCCAATGAGAAGGCGAAGATCGCATCATGATGATTAATTAGGGTGCTTTAGAATCGCAGTAAAAATAAAGGCACAGCCATACGGAAAAATGGCTGTGCCTTCTCATGATTATACCTCAGTACAATTGATACATTTCATAACAGCCTTAGAATGCAAGTAGACAAACATGAATTGCACAGCATAACGATCAATAATAACAAATATTTAAAGGAGAAAAATAATGGTCATTTCTACGGGAGCTATATTAGTAATTGTTCTTTTAGTTTTACTCATCGGAGGTTTTCCAACATGGCCACATAGCAAGTCATGGGGTTATGCGCCAACAGGTGTTTTTTCCACAGTGCTTGTTGTCATTCTTATATTGATGCTAATGGGACGTTTGTGACAACGAAAGGGAAACGTAATATGAAAGAGAATTATTTAAAGGCATTTTTCGTTCTAACGGTTTTGATTCTGTTTATCGGTATACCAGTGTTTGCTAGTGTGCCAACGGTAAATCAGGTGCAAGGCAGAATCATGTGGGTGGATGTTAAGTTAGGAACAATGCAAATCAAGGTTAATCAAGCGGCAGGTATGGGAGAGACAAGGGATTATAGGATTACCCGTTACGAAACCCGTGTCAAAGATACATCTGACCGAAAGTTTCTTACGATTGATGACTTACGAGCTGGTGAGATCGTGACTCTTAACGTGATAGATGGCCAAGAAAATAAGATTATTGAGAAAATTATCTCTGAATCATTAGAAGCCTCTGATTTTCAAGAGGTCAAAGGTACCATCCAGGCCATTGATACACAAAAGGGAATCATAACGTTGGATGAGAAGATAAGGAACGGGGTAGATGAAAACAGCAAGATTTCTAATTTCTATTTCGAACCCAATAACATCGTTGAATTTCAAAGTCCAGTTTTAAAGCCGGTGAATTTAGACCTGAAATCAGGAGATCAAGTGAAAATCCAATTTGTAATGAAAGATGAAAAGCAGCAAACATATTCCATTACTTTGTATGCGCCAGCACAAACAACGACAACCACTGTCACGACCACGACTAGCACGCAATGAGGCTCTTATGCCCAAGTATAATTTAATCATTTTTTAGGATCCCTAGAATACGACTATGCAATTAGAGAAATTACACAAGAGCGACAAGTTATCTTCAGTAAGAAAACAAATTTACATTCTGGATGATGATGAATCAGTGCGTCGTTCGATTAAATTGATGATGGAGAGTTATGGTTTTGAGGTAGACGAATTTTCTTCTGCGGAAGAGTTCTTTAGGAGTGTACCCAATAGTGCTCCGGGGTGTTTAATTTTGGATATCCATCTGGAGGGACTAAATGGATGGCAGACGCTCCAACGGCTTATGGAAACTGGATCTACACGTCCTGTCGTTGTCATTACGGCAGATAGGGATGAGAGTTTTAAACAAAAAGCTTTAAAAGCAGGGGCAGTAGGTTTCTTGCGAAAACCATTTGAAGATCATTATTTGCGTCACATGGTTAATCGGGTGTTTAATCAATGAAAGGTGCTTATATGCAAAAATCAATTATAAAGAATTCACACAAAAAACAGATAATTTCTGTTCCTCAAAACAGTAAGGTGATTAAAGAATCGTCTTTATTAACGACTAACAAGGCTAGAGAGTCATTAAAGAGTATCGAAGGCTGGCAGTTAACTGATGATAACAAAAAAATTTATCGTGAATTTATATTACAAAATTTTATGGATGCGGTTGATTTGATTGATCGTATCGCTCCTATTGCAGAGGAAGAAAAACATCATCCTGATATCCATTTGACACAGTATCGCAATTTACGTATTGGATTGACAACACATGATTTGGGAGGACTTTCTGAAAAAGACTTTTATCTTGCGCAAAAGATCAATGATTTACTTGCAGTTAATAAAGCCCTAGCCTTGAATCAACAATTACAAAAACCATCCTCATCTTCGAAACAAAGAAAAACAAGATCAATCCCCAGGTAATCTCGTTGACTTTTACAAGGAGAATATTCTTATGTGGTTATTGATAAATTTGTTCACGGCCTCCATTTTAACATTTTCATCAATATCGTTGGCCCAGGACGTAGATTATGATTCTGAAATAAGAGTACTCAAAAGTGCTGCCATGGCCCTTCATCAATACCATCCAGACATTTCGGTAAAATTAGTGCAGTACGTGCATGATCGGGTTCAATGGAGAGACGAAACAAAGGTCGACAGGCATGAAGCGGAGGCTGAAAAAGCAGAAATGTTGACAAAGTCCATGCGCAAAGCTCACGTAAAACTTTTGAAAGATGCAGCATTGCTTCTTCAATACTCTAATCCAGAACTTTCAAAGACATTACTGGCGCTTGGAGATGAAAAAGTTAAGAAAATGGCAGCGGTTTCTTCTATAGAGAAGAACAAACTTAATCACATAAAACAAGAATAAGAAGGAGAAAGATATGGTAGTTAGAATATTACAAATTTTTATTTGCGTCACAACACTCATGTCATTGCAGGGATGTTTTGTTTGGCACAGCACCACTGTTCGGGATATTCCACCTTCTAAAACAACAACAGTGTATCACGAATCTACAGGTGAGACTGTTGCAGTCACAACCACTCCTTAAATCAGCAACTTTTCTTGAGAAATTTGGGAATAAGGTTTGGGAAATCGGCGAAAGTATTCGTCAAGTTCTTGATTTCTTAGGGGATATCGTTGTGTCTACTTATCGGTTATTGATAGGGAAATCACATTTTCGCCGCAACGATTTTTTGCTCATTGTCGAGCGGTGCGGGATTGATACCTTACTCCTAGTTTCACTGATAAGTTTACTTGTAGGCATGATTCTGGCTTTCGTGGGTTCCATTCAGCTTAAAATGTTTGGTGCTCAAATCTATGTCGCCGATATTGTTGGGATCGCCATGATTCGGGTCTTGTCAGCGGTTATGACGGGCATTATTGTTTCCGGCCGTATTGGGGCATCTTTTGGTGCAGAACTTGGAATGATGCAAGCAGGTGAAGAGATCGATGCGCTCAAAACCTTGGGGGTTTCTCCGATTGAATTCTTGGTAGTGCCAAGGGTTCTGGCCTTAGTCCTGATGATGCCAATCTTGACTATTTATGCAGATTTTATGGGTGTATTAGGAGGTTTTATTATTAGCACCTTGATGCTGCATCTTAATCCTATCGAATATTGGAATCACACTCAGCATGCGGTAAAGCTTAGTTATGTGTGGATTGGACTTATCCATAGTTTAGTTTTTGGAATAATTATTGCCGTTGCGGGCTGTTTACGGGGCATGCATTGTAAACGGGATTCAACAGGCGTTGGTGATGCTACAACGGCTGCGGTCGTGACGGCCATAACAGGCATTGTCATAGCCACAGCCATTATTACCTTTATTTGTCAGATTCTGGAAGTATAGATTATGGATTCACCGACGCCTCCCATTATTGAGCTAAAAAATATTGAGATAGGCTACGATGATGTTTCTGTGCTGCATGATTTGAGTTTTAGTGTGAAAACTCAAGAGATTTTTATTGTTATGGGGATTAATGGATGCGGCAAGAGCACCTTGCTTAAGAGCTTAATCGGTTTAAAGGCCCCCATTAAGGGTAAGGTTTTATACAATGGCAAAAGTTTTTGGGATGAAGGTGAAGACGAGCAGCATCAGATGATGCGTGACTTTGGTGTTCTATATCAAAGTGGCGCCTTGTGGAGTTCTTTAACAGTAGGAGAAAATGTGGCTTTGCCTTTGCAATTATACGCCAACCTATCTGCGCCACAGATACGTGAAAAGGTAGCCTTAAAACTCTCGCTCGTTGGATTAGAAGGCAAAGAAGATATTTTCCCATCGGACTTAAGTGGAGGGATGCGTCGCAGGGCTAGTCTTGCCCGGGCTATTGCGCTTGATCCTCATATTATTTTCTTTGATGAGCCTTCAGCGGGGCTTGATCCCATCAATGCTCGAAAACTCGATGATTTGATCCTCAAGCTTCGAGATGATTTAAAAGCAACGATCGTAGTGATTACGCATGAATTAGCTAGTATTTTTGCTATCGGTAATAATTCAGTATTTCTTGACGCAGAAAGTAAAACGATGATTGCTAGTGGAGATCCTAAGGTTCTATTATCTGACTCTCAAGATCCTCGAGTTATCCAGTTTTTAACAAGGGCGAGAACCCAAGGAGCTTAAAGCCATGCCAAGAAAAGTGAACAAGACATTGATTGGTCTATTTGCCATTGGGGCCATTATATTATTGGTTACAGGAATAGTCATTTTTGGTTCAGGTGAGCTATTTAAACGTACAGATAAATTTGTTTTATATTTTGACGGGTCTGTGAAAGGCCTTTCGATAGGGGCTCCGGTGATGTTTCGAGGGGTTAGTATTGGCACCGTTAAAGACATCAGTCTTATTTATGATTCAAAGGCAGGAACTGTCATGCTTCCTGTCATCGTCGAAATTGAAGAAGGCAGGATTAAAGGTGCTCCAAGTCTTGGAGAAGTAGGTGGGAGCAAGAAAATGATTACGTTAGGGTTAAGGGGAAAGCTTGAAATACAGAGTTTTTTAACGGGTCAGCTGATGATTTCATTTGATTTTTATCCAGGTAAACCAATAAAACCCCGTGGCATTATCAATCGATATCCAGAGTTGCCTACTCTTCCTACATCTCCTGATATTTTTGCTTTAATGGATGAAATACCTATTAAGGAAATTGCCAGGAATCTAGAATTGACCACCCAAGGGATCAATAAATTAGTCAATTCAAGTGAGTTACAACGAAGCCTGACCGATATGCAGGGGACACTTCAAGAGACTAAAGGAGCGATGCGTTCCGTGCGTCTGTTGACAGAATATCTCGAACTGCACCCGGAAGCACTATTAAAAGGTAAGCCGGTTCTTAAATAAGGATAAAATGAAAAATATATTGATCAGATCCGCCGTTGGTATAAGTTGCATCTCTTTATTGGTCTTGAATGGCTGTATATCTGTACCCAATAGCCCAAATCCGCGTTTTTATATGTTAGAGGCTGTACCGGAGAATCAGGAAAGTAAGAAAATAAATACTGTTTCTAATATCACTATTGGTATTGGTCCAATTAAGATTCCTGAATATTTAGATAGGCCTCAGATGGTAACACAAAGTGATGAAAAAACACTAAAATTTGCACAATTTGACCGGTGGGGAGAGTATTTAGATATTGGAGTGGCGCGTTTGATTAGAGAAAATCTGGCGGCGGCGCTTCCTAGTGGAAAGTATATTTTGTATCCTTGGGTTTCATCAGTTCCCGTTAAGTACCAGGTGACGGTGGAAATTATTCAATTAGATAGTCAGTTGGATCGAGATCTCTTTCTATCAGCACAATGGACAATCATCGATACGATCACGTCGAAGCCGCTTTTTATGAAAAGATCAGAATTCCGTAAATCCATCATGCCGCAAAATTATGCTGGTTTAGCTAAAACATTGAGTTTGGTGTGTACTTCGGTAAGCGATGAGATTGCACAGGAGCTATCTATTCTTCAGGCACCTAAAGTCGATTAGGTATTGTACCTCGATACAATTGATCCATTTTAATACATTCTTAGAATACCTTCACAAGCTATTAGGTCTTGTGTGGCAAGGGCTAAAGGCCTATGATACCTGAGTGATCATGGAAAAGGGGAGCAAAAATGTCTGTAAAAATCTTTATTGTGGATGACGATGAATCCGTTTGCCGAGCGATTAAAACACTTTTAATGACCTATGACTTTGACGTTAGGACATTTAATTCTGCACAAAGTTTCTTTGATGCTATTTCCCCTGATCAACCAGGGTGTTTATTGTTGGATATTCATATGTCAGGTCCTGATGGTTGGGAAGTTCAGAAACAGATCTTTGCTTCTGGGTCTACACGTCCAGTTATTTTTATTTCTGCGGAAAAGAAGGATGACGCGACGGATCGTGCGTTGAAGGCAGGGGCCGTTGGTTTTTTACAAAAGCCTGTTAATGGCCAAACCTTGGTGGATCTTATTAATACCACATCTAAGAGCTAAGAAGAAATTATCCATGAAGAAAAAATTAAATATAAAATCTAATATCCTTAAGGTTAAAAAGCCTTTAGTGAAGAAAATAACTCGGAATAATCTAGAAGAGAAGGTCCTTCAGCAAACGGATGAGCTCAGGATTAGAGAGGGACAATTAAAGCAAGGGGCCAATCGAGAAAGATTAAGTGCCAATCGAGAAAAATTAGGAGCCGATCGAGAAAAAATTGCTGAAGAACAAATACATATTCAAAATAAGGCAATGGAAGCGACATCGGATGGTATTTTTATCATCGATACGCAAAGACCTAATTTTCCTATTGTTTATGCCAATCCCTCATTCTTCGCATTGACGGGTTATTCTAAGAGTGAGATCATTGGAAAAAGTTATTTTCAGATTTATGGGGCTGATAGAAATTTGCGCGTATCTCAAGAGATAGAGCAAACCCTGCGCCAAGGAAAATCTTTTCATGGAGAGATGCTGAATTTTAGAAAGAACGGCAAGAAATATTGGTGCTTACTGCGTATTGCTCCGATACGTAATGCCACGGGAGTTGTAACCCATTTTGTAGGAACTAAGACAGACACCACCTTGATGAAGCAACGTGATTTAGAAATTGAGGAACAGCGCGAAGAGCTTTTACATGTGACCCGGGTAGGAAAATTGGCAGAATTTGTGTCGTCTTTGGCCCATGAAATTAGCCAACCATTGACGGCCATTCTTTCCTATGCCCAAGCAGCCCAGCGCTTGTTGAAAGAAAAAGATCCGCAAGTACGGGAAATTCTGCAGTATATTATTAACGATGATCAACGGGCAGCTGAGGTTATTCGACGGCTACGATCATTATTAAAAAAGAATAAACCAAGCTTTGAGACCCTTGATATCAATGAAGTGACCAATGATACGGTTACTCTTATCATGGCCCATATTACGGCTAAAAATAAAGTTATTAAACTTGATCTAGGCAGCAATCTTCCTTTAATTCAAGGTGATCGAATCCAATTACAGCAAGTGCTGTTGAATTTAATTAGCAACAGTCTAGAGGCCATGGAAGAAAACCCAGCTTCTCATAATTTATTTGTCAAGACGTCTCTTAAGAACGATACCATTCTAGTACAGGTCAAAGATTCTGGGTGTGGTATTCCTCAAGAGAATATGAAAAAGCTTTTCGCTCATTTTTTTACCAGCAAACCCGATGGCCTAGGGATGGGATTGTCTATTAGCCGTTCCATTGTAGAGGCGCACGATGGGCATCTAGAGGCTTCCAATAATCCCAAAGGGGGGGCGACTTTTTATTTTACCATCCCCGTTAATAGGAAAAATGACTAATGAGTACTTCTAATGCCATTGTCTATGTGGTTGATGATGATGCTTCGATTTGCAAGTCATTAAGTCTATTACTTAAGGCAAATGGATTTAAGGTGGAAGCATTTACCAATGCGGAAGAGTTTTTAGGTTTTAAACATCCGAAATTACAATCTTGTCTTGTTTTGGATATCCAACTACCTAATATTAATGGCTTTGCGCTTCAGGATTTAATGGCCCAACGTGGTATCATTACACCTATTATTTTTATTACCGGTTATGGTGATATTCCTATGAGTGTTAAAGCCATGAAGGCTGGAGCGATTGATTTCTTGCCGAAGCCTTTTACGGAGAAAAAATTACTTAATGCGATCACACTGGCTCTCTCAAAGAGTAAGATCCAGAATACCAAAGAAGCTGAAGTGGCAAAAATTAAAGCGCGTATCAAGACCTTGTCTCCCAGAGAGTTAGAAGTCTTTCAATTCGTAGCCCAAGGCATGATGAATAAGAATATCGCCTCAAAAAGGGGAACTTCTCTTCAAACCATCAAGGTCCACCGTGGCCGGGTCATGCAGAAAATGCAGGCTAAAACTGTAACTGAATTGATCCATTTTGCTCAAAAAGTGGGCCTCATCCCTCAAATAACTTAATCACCCCGTCGCTAGCACTATTATACCCCAGTACAATTGATCCATTTCAATTAATCCCTAGAATGCCTTCATTGAGTTAAAGAAATACGGTTAAACAATCAGAGAGGAGTGTTCTATGTTGAATTGGGCCCTTACGTTTTTTGTTGTAGCAATTATTGCAGCAGTATTGGGATTTACCAGTATCGCAGGTTCAGCCATTGACATCGCTAAGATCCTATTTTTTGTATTTTTAGTATTAGCGATTGTTTCATTTATTTTTGGCAGACGTGTTAATTCGTAATTTGAAAATGAAAGCCTCATAAAGAGGAATGTTATCTGAAAACGCAGTATCTACGGAAGGATTTTATGAATTATTCGAAAATGTTTCTAGCAGTTATGTTTGCAATTACCTTTACAGCCATTTCGGCGAACGCATCCCAAACGGATGACCGCATTCAGTCGTCTGCCAAGGATTCGTATGTATTTAGGACCTACCTTAAAGATGATTCCATCAAGGTGATGTCTTACGATGGAGCAGTGACGTTGACAGGTACAGTTAATGAGTCTTCCCATAAGTCTTTAGCACAAGAAACAGTATCAAGCCTACCAGGTGTTAAAAGTGTTGATAATCAATTGGCGATATCTGGAGAGCAACCACCTGAGAATTCTGATGGTTGGCTTAGCATGAAGGTAAAAAGTGCTTTGTTATTCAACCGTAATGTCAGCGCGGTTAATACTCAAGTATTTGTCACCGATGGTATGGTTACTTTAAAGGGCCATGCAGATAATCAGGCTCAAAAAGATCTGACAGGTGAATATGCTAAGGATATCGATGGTATTAAAGGTGTCGATAATCAAATGTCCATCGTAGAAGCTTCTGAGAAGAATGATCAGAATAAGGATAATAAGATTGATGATGCCTCTATTACTGCTCAAGTTAAGATGGCTTTCTTGACGCATCATTCAACTAGTGCTTTTAAGACCGGTGTTGAGACCAATAAAGGTATTGTCACGTTAAGTGGAAATGCTACCAGTGGGGCCGGTAAAGATATGGCTACCAAGGTCGCTCAAGATATTAATGGTGTAAGCAATGTCGTTAATAATATGACCATTGTTAACCCTTAATTTAAGAACTTAGTAAGTTTTGTTGCTGGCGGGAAATTTAGTTCATGAAATTACCGCCAGCAACATTTTTTCAATAAGAAAGCAGGATATATGTTTCAAAATACAATACGCATTTTATTTGGGGTAGTGTTGGCTGTTCAACTCACCGGTTGCTTTTTTGTCGATCGTGATCATCGGGAGCATAGAGACCATCACGAATACCATGGACATGATCATGATGATGCAGTGGTAGATGTTCATTTGCACAATTAATAGATAGTTCTAATTTAAGAAACATCCTAAAGGAGTAAATGTTATGACCCCAGAAATTCAAACCAAAACCAGTAATGCTAAGATCAGTGAAGCTCTGGAACTTTTAAACGAAGCAGCTATCGAAAAGAAAGATGAGTTAACACATCTTATGTCTAATAGGTATGCTCATATCCGTGAAGCCATGACAACGACCATTACTCAAGGAAAAGAGAAAGCCCTAGAAATAGCCAGTGATGTGGATAAGCGCGTGCACAAGGATCCATGGATCTATATCGGTGGAGCAGCTGCAGCGTCACTCCTCATAGGATATCTGATGGGATCTCGACGTAAATAATTCTTAAAAAGATAAGGTGTGATTATGCTTCGTGGGATCATTAGTAAATTACTATCTTCTTTGCTTATTTTTAATGTTGTGGGAAATGCTAAACATAAAACTTCCATGATAAAAATAAAAGCAGCCCGGATGTATGTTTTAGGAGTGAAGAAAATCAGGATTTTATTGTTAGGGTTTTTATTCATTTCCATCTCTTTGATTTTCCTTATCAATGGGCTAAACCTTATTCAAGAAGCCCTCTTAACATATTCCATGTGGAGCAATGAGGTCAAATTTATGGCTGCATTGTTGTTCGGAATTTTTGAATTCTTAGGAGCAATTGTTATTTTATTCTTTTTGTTCCGAGAGGAAACGTGGGTTAAATTTTGTGGCATCCAGGAGATAATTAATTCAGTCGTTACCTCAAAGGATGAGAAGAAATAATCTCAAAAGTGATCAAGATGAAAAACAGGGGTTTTTTAAAGTGGTGGAAATGGTTTCCCTGGCGATTCTTGGTCAAAAGTGCTGCCAAAGCCCACGGTTTCTTAGATCCGATCAAATTCTTGTCTCAACTACAGAATTTTGCCCAACCCTCTGAAGTAGCAGCTCCCACCGAGCTGCTACGATCAGGGGTAGTTTTGCATGCACGGGGTCTGATTAATAGTTTAGCCATCCAGCATAATTTGGATTGGATCTGGCCTTATTGGGTGGAATGTCAGTATGATCCTCACAACGAAGCTTTTGTCCCCAGGTCATTTTCACTCACTCAAATTAATTTAACCCACCGTAATTGGACAGCCCTTGGGGTACCAGGGGGAAATGAATTTCCTCTTGTTGATCCTCGGGGGCTTTTGACCCCATTTTACGATGGCTGGTCTATTGACGTTTGGATTATTCCTCATGAGGGCGTACCTTTAATTCCATCTCGCTGTCCCCATGCCGTACAAAAGATGAACATAAAGGATAATATTTGTATCACCACAGAAACACATTTTGAACAGCTAAAACTTCAATTAAAAGTTACGGTTATTGGCTCAGCTCAAGTGCCTATTTGTAAGCTTGAAATTACTGGTTTGGCGGCAAACAAGGCAGAGCTTGTCATTTCCCTTAGACCGTATAATCCCGAAGGTGTGAGTTTTATTAACAATATCGATTTGCTTAAAGATCGATCCGGTTGGAGGGTGAATGGTGAAAATGCTATTTATTTTGATAAACCCCTGGAGAAAAACATATTTTCTGAATATCATCACGGGGATGTTTATAGTCATTTGATTTCAGAAAAAGATGATCAACAGATTTTTTGTAAGGTAGGTATGGCTACGGCTGCAGCCGTATATAACTTGAAAGCAGGAGAGGCGCGGGTAATCAATGTTTCCATCCCATTAAGCAAAAATGCCATTGATGAAGAATCCTATGAGACCTATCCTGCCATAGCTCAAAAGGCTTGGAAAGATAGTCTTCAGGGGGTATGTGATTTGCAAATACCTGATGAACATTTTAAATTTTTATATAAAGCTGCGATTCATACCATGATTTTACATTCCCCTAAAGAAGTCTATCCAGGGCCCTTTATTTATAGGCGATTTTGGTTTAGGGACGCAGCCTTTATTTTATATGCCTTGTTATGTAGTGGATTAAAAGAACGTGTCAAAAATTCTTTAGATTGTTTTCGTACCCGCCAAACAATGCAGGGTTACTTTCTATCTCAAGAGGGAGAATGGGACTCGAATGGGGAGGCGCTATGGATTATGCGTCAGTATTGTGAGATGACAGCAAGTCTTCCACCTCAAGAATGGAAGGTTTCTATCATTAGGGCTGGCAAATGGATTTATAAAAAACGTTTACCCAATGATTTAAAATCAGCGCATGCAGGCCTCTTACCGTCAGGATTTAGTGCCGAACATTTGGGTCCGAATGATTTTTATTATTGGGATGATTTTTGGTCGGTGGCAGGATTAAATGCAGCTTCTTTTTTATGTGAAGCCTATAAGGAAAATCATGAATCAATTAGATTTAAAGATGAATCCCAGAAATTATTGGCAAGTATTAGCGAAAGCCTGCGGAAAGTTAGCGAGCGTTTAGTAAGACCAGCTATACCGGCTTCTCCTTATCGCCGTTTAGATACGGGAGCTATTGGGTCCGTGGTTGCGAGTTATCCTCTTCGGATTTATGAACCTAATGACTCTAGGGTTTTAGATACTACCGATTTTTTGATCAAGAATTGTTTAGTTCATGGTGGTTTTTTTCATGACATGACCCATTCAGGGATCAATCCTTACCTGACACTCCATTTGGCCCAAGTCCTGTTACGTGCAGGTGATACGAAATATTTTGATTTGATGAAGGCAGTGGCTAAATTGGCTTCCCCTACAGGGCAGTGGCCAGAATCAATTCATCCACACACAGCGGGTGGCTGCATGGGGGATGGGCAACATGTGTGGGCTGCAGCAGAATGGGTCATGATAGTTAGGAATTGTTTTGTCCGTGAAGAAGCAGAAGGCCTGATTCTTTGTTCAGGAATTCCCCAAATTTGGTTAGATAAAAAAGAAACCATGAGCTTTGGTTTGGCACCTACGAGTTTTGGATCCATTCAAATTTTCATTAAACCTCAAGAAGACAATATCCGAATCGAATGGCTAGGGGAGTGGTTTACAAAAGAACCACCCATCGATATTCATCTGCCAGGATTTAAGAAGGTTAGAGTTATTCCAGGATCTAGATTTTGTGAAATAGCAAAGGAAGGGCATTAATGAACATTTTGTTGATGACAAACACCTATAAGCCATTGGTGGGGGGATTAGAAAAATCTGTCAGTAGTTTTGCAGATGAATATAGAAAAGCGGGGCACAGGGTTATTATTGTAGCTCCGGAATTTCCCGATATGCTCCCCGAAAACGATGTGATTCGAATCCCCGCATTTAAGCATTATAATGGTTCAAATTTTTCAGTACAACTGCCCATTCAGGGAACATTAACCAAAGCCTTGGATGATTTTACTCCTCAAATTGTTCATTCTCAGCACCCTTTCTTGATCGGGGACACAGCTTTGCGGATTGCGGCAAAATATAATGTGCCGTTAGTTTTTACGCATCATAGTTTATACGAAGAGAATGTCCATTATATGCCTGGTAATATTGAAGCTTTGAAACGTTTTATGATTGAATTGTCGACAGGTTATGCCAATCTGGCTGACCATGTTTTTTCCCCTAGTGAAAGTGTCATGCGGATGTTAAAAGAAAGAGGAGTCACAAGTCCCATTGATGTGGTCCCCACGGGGATTTACACAGAAGAATTTGGGGAAGGTGAGGGAAGGGCATTTCGGGAGAAATTAAATATCCCAGTCAATGCTTATGTGGTGGGGCATGTGGGACGGCTCGCTCCTGAAAAGAATTTGGAATTTTTGACACAGGCTATTGTCCAATTTTTAAAGCGAGAACCTGAATCTCGTTTTTTAATCGGAGGCAGCGGCCCTTCTGAAGAATCCATTAAAGAAATCATGGCCAAGGAAAATCTTACCGGCCGCTTGCATTTAGCAGGCATGCTTAAAGGAAAAGAATTGATCAATGCTTATCATGCGATGAATGTATTCGTTTTTGCTTCCCAGAGCGAGACCCAAGGGTTGGTCGTAACTGAGGCGATGGCAGCTGGAATTCCAGTGGTGGCTGTTGATGCGCCAGGGGTTCGGGAAGTCGTCAAAGACCTAGTCAATGGGCGCTTACTCGTTAATGAATCTGTCGAAGATTTTGTTGGCGCTTTAACTTGGTTGAAGAAACAGCCTGATGCTGAAGTTATTAGAATTCGCCAAGCTTGCCAAGAAACTGCTCAACTATTTGCCATGACTGATTGCGCCCAAAAAGCGTTGAAAATATACGTTGCGCTGACAACTAATCGAGGATTTTCCCGTCGTAAGAATGAAGATGGATTTTGGTCAAATGTGGTGCATTCAATTCAGGCTCAATGGGGGACAGCTAAAAACTTAACGCATGCAGCAGGTGCGTATATTTCTCCATCTACTGACACAGCAAAAAGCTAACCTTAAATCCCTAGGATTATACCCAAGTACAATTGTATACTTGGTACTATTCTCTAGAATACACTTATGAATTTACACTTCAGGGAATATTTTTCGGGCATTGCCAAATGGATATCAGATAAAGCTGCGGAATCTTATGTGAGCTTTGTGGCATTCTGTATTGTAGTGGTCTGGGCATTCGCTGGATTATTTCTTCATTTTAGTTTGATGTGGCATTTGATGATTAGTACCCTCGCGGCAGTTATTTCTATCCTTATGCTTTTCATCATTCAAAATAGCCAGAATCGTCACACCATCGCCATTCAGTTAAAATTAGATGAAATTATCCGTGCGACTCATGGGGCCCACAATGAAATGATGGATATTGAAAAATTAACTGATGAGGACCTAGGAAGAATTCAGAAAAAATATGGTTTATTGGCAGAGAAGACCAAAGAAGATTTAAAAAAAGGAAAACGCGACACGCATACCCCAGATCTTGGGAAAACAGAAGAATTATTAACGGAGCTTTTATAACCATGGAGGGTTTTATGACTAAGTCATTCACATTACGTTTGTTCATTTGTTCAGCTTTGATGATTCAATTAGTAGGTTGTGGGACATTAATGTATCCTGAGCGCCGTGGTCAACGGGCTGGAAGTGTTGATGCAGGAGTTGCTATCTTAGACGGCATTGGATTATTGTTTGGTATTATTCCAGGTGTTATCGCTTTTGCGGTTGATTTTAGCAATGGAACAATTTATCTGCCAGCATCCCGGTTAGGTGCGCTTGATCTTAAGAATATCAAGGAAGTCAAATTTGATCCTAAGCATACCAGTTTGGCAAAAATTGAAAGAATGATTAAGGATGAAAGTGGATACGA
>Ga0207000_1104_pt1 | contig 27373 bp, 19 predicted proteins | sample Alteio_BWMinCont_90_FD_153498 | JGI IMG/M metagenome (GOLD analysis project Ga0207000, IMG submission 153498) | Enriched cells from forest soil in Barre Woods Harvard Forest LTER site, Petersham, Massachusetts, United States -... | ecosystem: Environmental > Terrestrial > Soil > Temperate forest >...
GGCCGACAAAGAAAAAATTACGCACGAAGACATACGCAGAAAGATTAAAGAATGGTACAACGGTTACCGTTTTGGCACGGTCAATGTCCCGGCGGTATACAATCCATTTTCTGTGACAAATGCATTGGCAAGAAAAGAATTTTTAAATTTTTGGTTTGAGTCCGGCACGCCAACATTTTTAGTAGAGATGCTCAAAAAAAATCGTGAATCGTTTGATCCTGACCACCTAGAGGCTTCTGGCAACCTTTTAGCTACATTTGATATAGACAATATTCCGATCACTGCATTGATGTTTCAGGCGGGATACTTAACTATCGCTGATTATAACGCTGAAAATCAGACTTATACTCTGAAATATCCTAATCGAGAAGTAGCTACTGCATTGAAGAAATATCTATTGGAAGCCCTAATATCCGTTAAATCTGCTCATGTAGAAAGAATGTCATTTCAGCTCAAACATGCATTCGATCAGCAAGACATCGAATATGTTGTAAAGCTCTGCGAGCAGCTTTTTGCCCATGTTCCATATCAATTACATATCAGGCAAGAGCGCTACTACCACTCATTGCTACAGATGATTTTTACCGTTGGGGGAATAAAATCTCAATCTGAATTTTCAACCAGCCATGGACGCATAGATTTAGTGTTGCATTTGCCAAAGATTATCTACATTGTAGAGGTAAAGTTTAATGACAGCGCTCACAATGCGCTTGCCCAAATTGAAGAGCGACGCTACTACGAACAATTCCTTAGCTTCGGAAAGCCAATTATGCTTTTGGGACTCAATTTCAAGCGTGAGCCACATAATTTCGAAATAGAATATCAGGTAAAAAGTCTGAGTCAGCCTGCGTTACAATGATGATCAAAGTCTTTCTACAATGCTAAGCGTACTAAATGTTTGAATGTTGCAGAAATATACCATTTCGGGGTAGTTTAGTACAAAAAAAGGAATGTATGAAGATCGACCAATCGGATCTACTAATACCTGCTGATGTGCCGTTGCATGCGCAAAATGACTTTCGTGACAACTATCAGTTGATAGTAAAAACAACTGGGATACCATTCTTATTTGCAGCCCATGATGCATTGTTGCAACAATGCACAGATGCGCACAAGCTTATTGCCAACCCTGAAATACTTTTCCAAATAGCCGATGGTGGTTTTGTGGGCGCATTGGAGATCAGTCCTTCATTAATAGCGCGATATGGGACGCAATACGAAAAACTTACCTTTATTGCCCGACTTACCCTAACCACCTCTCCATCGAACAGCCAAGCCATTTTTCATGCGGTTGATAGTGTTGACGCCCCCCTGATGACCATAGAGCAGCTGATATTATTTAAAGAAGAATCTAAATTATTAATTGCAGGAATATCAGTTGGGATTCATTTTGGCACCCAGTGCACCCCGGAAACAATCTCATATATCTGCCAGACTATCTATCAAGCCCACCAGTATGGCTTACCCGTCTTTTTATCAATGTATGTCCTACACACATCTTACGAACATACAGCAATAGATCCGTTCAACTACCTTTTAGGCATTGCTTTAAATGTAGGCGCCGATTTTATAAACATTACATGGTATGGACCAGACAACAATGTCACTACGGCAAGACAAAAAATAATCACTCGTACACATGATGGTATTAAATATATAAGTAGCGGAGGGCCTTTATGCGATCCTAAGACTCTTTTTGAAGAAATTCGTTTGCAATTAGACTCTAAACGAAGTGCTGGATTTGCAATAGGCAGAAATATTTTTTTACGACCATTAACACAGGCTATTGCTGTAACTAAAGCTATTAGAGCGTTAATCGACCAAGAAATTAGTCCAGATGAGGCACTTGAACTATTTAATAAAACAAGCTAAAAGCTATTGATGCGACGTAATGAATATCTAATATAGCATCAATTAAGGTAGTATTAATCAAAAGTATACTTCGCACAAAAAGGTGTTTTTACGGTGAAAAAAAATATAGTTGTCGCTTTTGGCCTTATCTGCCTGCAAAGTTCCATCTTCTGTCTTACTGAAAGAGACGGTCGTTCGTTTATGTTTACGCGTCCGGCAAGTGCATCAATCGTATTACGTGAAAACGCAAGACGTACTATTGAACATCAAGCGCCAACATCTACCTGTGGATCAGGGTTATATGCCGCAACCTATGGCGAAACATCTCATAACTATTTATCGGTGGATCGGTATTTTTTGCTTAATGCAAAAAATTGCTTATTGGTAGCCGGCGATATGGCCGCTCAAAACCTTGTACAGCAAAGGGACATTAGAGCGGAGTGGCTTGGCCTGCCTGATAACTTTAGCGGAATAATGAGCATGGAGCCAAAACAAGAGCAGTACGGATTTTTTATAGGGCTTCATCAAGAGCTGTGCCATATAACTAACTTCGCTTTGTTAAAAAATAGCTATATTGATATTATCCTGCCAGTCACCTATGTACGCAATAATGCACACCTTACACAGTCTGATGTCGTTAACCCCGGCTCTCAAGTACCACGTGATATCATAGAGGCATTTAATCAACCCGCATGGCAATATGCAAAAATTGATGGTCCAAGGCATCGGCAATTAACCTCTGATCTTCGTATGGAATGCGGCACTACATATCTAAATAGCAATTTCTTTGAAATGCGATATTACGCAGCGCTTACATTACCAACTTCAAACACACAAAACGCACATCATTTTTTCGATCCGACAACCGGATACAACGGCCATGCCGGCGCGGGAGGGGGAATGATTTTAAATCTTCCTCTTACAGAGTGTTATCACAAAAGCATACAATCTATTTTTATCTATCTTGAAAGCATATTTCTCTTTCATCGCAAGCAAAAAAGAACATTTGACCTAAAAGGTAAACCATACAGTAGATTTATGTTATATAATCTAAAAAATGGAGCTCCAGATCAACTCATCCCAGGAGTAAATCTGCTAACGCTTGAGGTTAACTCGCGGCCATATGGCATTGTCGATTTTTGCTTGGGATATCGAGTAACATTTCCACATACCGAACTTGAAGTTGGCTATGGAATCTGGGGGCACGCAGAAGAACGGGTAAAATTTGCAAAAAGATACGCTCAACCAGCGCCACCAACCTACCCTCTAACAAATCCTGTAGATCCGCGCAACGCAGTATCATTGTATCCGCTAGGATTCATTACACCGTTCCCTAATGAATTTGGCATAGCTGGCGTTGGTAATGGCCCCATGCCCCCTGCTCCCGGAGTACCCGGTCCTGCGACATCGCATTTAAGTAGCATCAACCATTTGGCTATAAATGACACGCGTTTTATAGAAATAGGACCTTATGATATAGATTTAAGCTCAGGAGAAGCTGCAAGTGCGTTTTTGCAGCGCTTCCATTGCGCACTAACAATTCTAAATGCTTCAACCAATAGCGTAAGTGGTTCGCTCGGATTTGGTGTATACGCTGAGCTCAAGCATCAAAATAAAAATAGACCTCTTGCAATGTATGGAGGTTGGTTTAGTTTAGGTATTGCAGTTTGATTATTAAATAATATAAAAACCGATTGAGGAATAGTATGAACATACGATTGGCTTTAATTATCAGTTGCTTATCGATAGTGCCATCTTTAGCGCAAGCAACGAAATGGCAGCAGATTCTTGAGAGATATTCATCTGTCATGACCGTGCAAGAAAAAGAGTTCTTTACTCATGTGCAAAAACGCTTTGCCGCGGGAGAAGTTCCTGTCATTGCAGCTCCTGAGATTATACAAATTCCGATTATTGAAAGCGGAGACGGTTTAATTGACCTTAAAAAACAATTCTTAAGTCGCATAGAGATGTTACCTGATCCGGAAAATGGTCAGCTTTACGCTAGCCCTACACGCAATGCAGGGCATCCTAATGCATCAAAAATACGGTGTACGCTATTTGACTGCTTGGCACTTATGCTTTGTAAACTTGATGATCTAGCTGGAGCGTTTGACCGTACCCCAGGGTACATAGCAATCAAAGTCTTTGAAGGATTACGCGACATCAACCTTCAAAGGCAATTGTTCAATGGCAAAGTTCAACAGATTCAAGCAGCTATGCCTGGCATTTCTCAAGAAGATGCTCAAAAGGAGGCATCAAAATGGATATCTCCCGTAAACAACAATGTCCCTGCGCACTCAACAGGAGCGGCGATAGATTTCGGACTATGGTGCAATAACAAATCGGCCTATGTCGATATGGGCATACTTGGAACAATATGGGAGCACAACCCCGGTCCAGAAACTTTTTCTGATGCAGATGGTGTATCAGATGAACAAAAAATCAACCGTCTTTATTGCCTGCTTGCTGCCCACAGAGCAGGACTTACCAACTATTTTTATGAATTCTGGCACTATTCTGTAGGTGATCGGTATGATGCTTATTTCAAGCAACGTGATCACGCTGTCTATGGTGCGGTTGGGTCCTAACCGCCACCAACATGTGGTTGGTAACTCCTTATGTTTCTTGGCGACGTAGTAATTCAATTTGACAAGTATGCCCTGTTCAGGTATAATTACAATATAACAAAACATGTCCTCAAGAAATAAACGGGAGACTCGCATGAAAACAATGTTAAAGTTAGCCATCATGGCATTAATGGTAGCAAGCACGTCATCAAAATCATTTCATACGGATGAATTGGTAGATAATGTAAAAAAAATAGCAAACAAAACAGCGGAATTTTGTCAGCAAAACAGAAAAATTATATTGGCAAGCCTTGGCACCGTAGCTGCAGTTATTTTGTGTATCAAGGGGCATAGGCGATATAAAGGCGATAATTTGCTGTACAACTGGCTCATTTTTCCAAAGGCACCTGTAAGATGTTATGACCCTTGTCCTCTCGACGACAATTATGAAAAATCTTTCGAACAACGCGCAAAAGACCCGAGATATAACGCAAACAATGAGCTTGTTAATGCGATTATAGCCAAGGATATTAACGCCATTGATACAGCCTTCAGTCATGGAGCGGATGTTAATTCAAATGTCTGGGATTACAACTTAAACCTTACGAGGGAAGTCAGAGGCCGTGCAAGCCAGGTTATTTTCACCGCAGCCGTAACCACGACTGGAGGACTTAGAGAGAGCGAAAAAGGACAGCGTATTATTAGGCGATTAGTCGACCATGGAGCAATTCCATCATTCTTAACATATTTTGCCGCTCAAGATGATCAATGCACAAAAGGCACGACCTTAATCCATTTCACCTGTTTTAGTCCTGAAACACGAAAATATATTATTGAAAAAACAGGCGATGTGCCATTCAGAGATGTTACTGAACCAGGCTGGCCAATTCAGCCAGGCCATAACATTAAGTATACATGGCTCGGAAAAGTTGCCAGAGTAACCGATGCAGGCAATGAAGTATATTCTCTAACCTAAAAGAAAGATACGTATGTTGATACAAAAGCGGACGATCCAATTATTACTGATAGTCAGCCTGGGAGCGGTGTACACTTTGATCTCCTCTTGCGGTAAAAATAAACAAACAACACCAAGCATACCACCTGCATTTAACACGCTATGCGCTAAATCTGACAGATTTTTTCAAAAAATCACACCGCCCACCAAAGAGAATAGAATACAATTCATCGCCAAGGATGATACATCAAAACAAGCAACAATCTATAAACACGCCCAAACGACATATCCACTATTACATACAAAAGTAATTGCTCTTATGGATGATTTTTTGGCCTTCAAAAAAATAAACGGTAGCTCTGTTGAAAAAAGTGTCTACGCAAAGATGGACCGTAACTCATTTATCGATCGATTAATAACCAAGCGCCCTCTCATGTTTATGACAGAACACGATCTCTATCTATTGCGTGATGGCAAAACCAGAGGAAGCGGTGGGTTTGAACATATAGGCACCAACCAAGAAGTGGCTCCACTTAAACTTTCTGACTATCTTTCGTATGATGAAATGCAGATAGCAGCCCTTTTGGGCGTGTCAGTTCCCACCTACTTTATTAACGACGGAAATAGGAATAATAATGGCATAACTGGTTTGCCAGGCACATACCAACAATCCGGTATCTACTATGCATTGGTCGGCGCTCGTTTTGAAAAGCCTGGATTTATGGAATGGCAGCATATCATCATAACTCCTGAGCAAAATAGCGCGGCGAACGGCTATGGCATTAAAAACACTAAAGAACTTGCACATTGGTCAAAGTGTTATGGTTTATCGTTGCCAACCTTTCAACAAGCAAAGGCTGATACATCAGGCAGATTTATTCCGTTTGATGCAGGGCAAAAATATTTTGATAGCGCTGCGTACATAGAGCGTTTGAGATTAGTTATAGAGCCATTTTTGCTAGATGCACATGATCGTGGCATGCAACTTAACAAGAAGGTATATGTACGGGTAACGGGCCTTGGACTTGGTGTGTGGAAAAAAATAAAAGAACAAACAGCGCTGATGCTCGATCTATATGCACAGATAATTAACACATATAATCTGTCAGCCATTTCTGATATCGATTTTAGTTGGTTTGATGCAGATGCCGCAGCTTGCGGCGGCGCTACTAATAATCAATTCTTAAAAACTAAATATAATGATATTAAAGTTCATTTTTCAAAAAACAATCCTGCATCCATTTTACAAGGCGATGATCAAGAAAAACTTTTAGTTGCTTGTTATGCATGGGATGGAAATTCATATCCTGGAAATGAATATTGGATAGGCGCATTAAACGCCTCTGGCGATCCAGCAGCTGCTTGTTGTTCAACTATTTGTGAACTGCAAAACCCAGAAATTAACGACCGCGTTTCTTCTGAATACACACACTTTTTGCCAAATACTATCTAAATACACACCAACTTTGACAGGTTCTACCATACAAAAGATTAAAAAGCTTTCTGCTATTGAAGCACAAAAAATAGCGGCTGGAGAGGTTGTCCAGAGACCAGCAAACATCGTAAAAGAACTTATAGAAAACGCCCTTGATGCTCAATCAAACCGCATTACGATATACATTAATGAGGGTGGCAAATCGTTCATTCGTGTTGTTGACAACGGTTGCGGCATGAGCGCGCAGGATGTTCGTATCTGTTTTGAGCGTCATGCTACAAGTAAATTACAAACCTTTGATGACTTAACAAACTTAACCAGCTTTGGTTTTCGCGGTGAGGCTTTGGCAAGCATTGCTGCGGCAACCAAAGTAACATTGACCAGCAAGGAAACTACTGCTCAGGTTGGCACCACTATAGTCTTTGAATATGGAAACATGGTTCTCGAACAGGAAGCCGCATGTAATGCAGGCACAGACATAACAATAACAGACCTTTTTAGTCAGATGCCAGCTCGCAAAAAATTTCTAAAGGCTGATCAAACAGAAGCTCGTTTGATCACACAATTAGTACAAGCATTTTGCCTGAGCAACCTAGAGGTTCACTTTATGCTTTACACTCACAATGAACAATCTATCAATTGCCCACCGGCAAAAAGCGTCCTACAGCGTTGTACTCAATTATGGAACCATCACACAAGCAACGCATTGCTTGACATACAGGCAGATCGCGCCAAGCCCAATATTACAATCCATGGGCTTGTTTCGGGACCTCAGCTATGGAAATATGACAGAACACATATTTTTATTTTTGTAAACTCACGATGGATAAAAAATCAGCGAATCTGTACAGCTTTGATAAAAGGTTTTAATAATGTTTTGCCTAACGGCAAATTTCCGATTGCATTTTTGAACATCGCCATTGACCCAACTGATGTAGATATTAATGTCCATCCACGAAAAGAAGAGGTTGCATTTGTCAATCCACGAATCGTTGAAGAGATGGTTGAAAAATCGGTTAAAAAATCTCTTGAAAATCGCGTAGGACACCTTGATAACGATCCTCAAAAAAATATGTTTACTGTCGCCGTGTCTGCTCGTGCAACCTCAGAAAATAGCCAAACGAAGCCTGGGGCGCCTGTAATGAGCATGAACGATAGAATTACTGATAACTCTGTTGTCACCTCTGGATATGGTTATTTTGACCAGCCATTTGTATCATCCGTGGTTGAAAAAAAAGAGTTGCCAATGACAACACATCAGACGTTTTTGGAAGATGAATATTGCGCAACGGTAATCGGTCAATTTAATAAAACATATATCGTTATCGAAAAAGATTCAGAGTTACACCTGATTGACCAGCATGCAGCACACGAACGTATTTTATATGAACAATTTTCAGATCGTTTCAAACAATTGGAAAGTATCAAGCTCGTATTTCCGGATATTATATATGTCAGCGCAGCTGATTTAGTTATTGTGCAACCGTACCTTTCTTTATTTGGCGATAATGGAATTGTCATGGAACAATTTGGAGATGATCAGATCATTATCAGCGCCGTTCCAGTGCACCTAAAGCAGGTTATCTTTTCTGAAATAGTCCATCAGCTTATTGGGTGGATCAAAGAAGAAGTAGGCAGTTCGCAAGATAATTTTGTCCATCTTATTAATGAAAAATTACGCGCACAAATGGCTTGTAAAGGAGCGGTAAAGGCCGGCGATCAGTTGAGTATAATGCACATGAAAGAACTCATTTGCACATTGTACAAAACAAATAATCGATTCTCTTGTCCGCACGGAAGGCCAACTATGTGGCCACTGACTCTTACTGATATTGAACGAAAGTTTAAAAGAAGGAATTGACAATAACACGTACAGATCGTCGCTTCAAGGATTCACCCGAAACAATCCAGTGCAAAACGACGATCCATATGAGTCTTGCGCTTAAATCTTTATACCAGACTAACGTTTTTTCTAGATGCGTTTTGCCTACCTTAACTCACGCTTACAGCTATATGTTTTTTTGTTTTAACCTCTTTTGGAAGCGTTATTTTCAGAATCTTTGATTCCTTTTTATAATCTATTTTTGCATTTTCTAAGTTAATGTCCCCATCAAATATATGCACAAATGATTCACGCCATACATCTTGCTCTTTGTACATTCTTGTTGTTTTTTTGGCTCCCTGCGCATATGTGAGCGGCTCTTGTTCATTTTCCTGCTTTTCTTTAATGTTGTGAGCGGAAAGAACCACAGAAAGTACCGTTTTATCTGTTGTCAATAACGCCGCTCCGCCATCGACTTTAATCAAAAGTCGATTTCTGTTTTCAATAGATGGAATAATTTTTTCCGGATCATCTATCGATACATCACGAAGTGTTAGTACAACTGCATTATCATTTTCCTCCAAGGCGCCTGACTTCCACCAACGATATTGATCTGCTTGCGCGGCTACATGCTGGGTAGTTTCCTCAAATTGCCTTGAAAAGATAGCGCGCAGCCGATCCATCTCATGTTGCATCTCTTGCAATCTATGATCTATGTACGTAAATGGGTCTTTGGAGGGCCTGGCATACACAGACAACGTACTTAACACAACGATAGAAAGCGTCAAAAAGCTATATCTGTAAAAAAACATTAGGGAGGTCTCCTGGCTATAGTTATAAAAGATATTCCATTGCCATTTTATTACCAGCCCTATTGTAGCAGGAAGCTGTGGTGCGATCAATAGAAGTTCTTTAAATGATCGCAAACAAAAGTGTTAATCACACTACTTGCGTCCTACAAAGTTCGCATCGATCATTGCGCAAAGACAGTAAAGAACAAGTAAAGCAGCTGGATCCTTGCTGCTTGGCAATAGTTACTAAACGTAGATTAACACGCAAATTCGGATTAAGAAGTTGACAACAGAGCGTACAGATCGTCGTTGCTAGGGTGTACCCGAAGCAATCCAATGCAAAATTCTTTATCTTTTTGTTCATAACGTCACTCATGTTGCAAAATTTTTTCTTTTTCTGAGCCGCTACTGCCTTCTGAGCCTTGCAGCTTTATTTTTCTTTACAAAGCTTATCCGGCTAATCTATGCTATTTAATATCAATTGGAATATTTTTATAGTATAAAAAACAAGGAGTCTACAATGCAAGCCATATTAAAATTACCTATTAAACAAATAGTTTTTCTGCTTTTAACAAGTCTGTCCGGACATCTTTTGGCCGACTCTAGCCGACTTTCAACGATACGCCCACGCACCGTCGTGTACCTGTACAATACGACCAATCAACCACTAAAGAGTAGATTTACCTTTGAAGCTCTTGACGGCAAACCGGTTGACAATGCAGCACATTATCCGAATTTTAACGATATAATTCAGACCGTGCCTGTTGATATGAAAAACGGCATGACCGTCATCGCAGAATTAGCACGCAACCGCGGCATAGAAAGCAATCGCACGTATGTGTTTACCGAAACGTTAGACCTTCCCGGTATTGGACCGGTTCTTGAGCTAAAACAACACCTTGTTGGAAACCAAAGGAGCCTTCTTAATCCACTTGCCTTCGGCAGCGTCATAAAGGCTGGATTCGCAGCACCATCGCTTGGTATTGAACCACAGTATTTTGACGATCAGGCATGGCATCGCCTCATAATACCGGACAACAAAGGCAATTGGGTACTAGATTTCTGCTTTTATGGAGCTAAAATATGGAGCGATCTTAAAAGTCAATTGGAAGAGGAGAAACGGACTGCATTGTCTGGTAAAACCTCTTTTTTAAGTGAAGAAAACAGGAATGCCCTCATGGCAACCGGTACCATTCTAGTAGGCACCTTAGCAACAGCTGCAATTGCTAAATCGGCTATTGAAACCGAGTCCGTTAGTGCAGATAGAGACTTCAGAAAGCACAATATCGTCATGGATGCTCTTTCACGAAAATTGTATTCACCCGGAACTAGCTTAGAGGAACGACAAAGATTGGTACAAGAAATGGCTAGAAATGACTCAGCATTTCGCATAAAACATCCAAATTATAACAGCTGGGATCCAACACAGCAACAACAGATTAATGCCTATTATGAAACTTCCTCTACAATTGACAAAGTCGCTGACAATGTTCTGTTTGCTGCACCAATTGCAATAGAACTTTCAAAGGAAATTACAAGCATTCGCGATAATTTGTTGTACAAAATAGAGTTCATACCAAAACAACAATTGAGTGAATAATTTTTGAACATAAAAAACAAGGAGTCCGTAATGAAAGCCACATTAAAATTACCTGTTAAACAAACAGTTCTTCTATTTTTAGTAACTCTGTCCGGATATCTTTTAGCCGATTCTAACCGGCTTTCAAAGATCAGACCGCGTACCGTTGTATATTTATATAATATGACTGACAAACCGCTTAAAAGTACGTTTACTTTTAAAGCACTGGATGGAAAATCGGTTGATAATGCAGCCCATTATCCAAATATTGACGATACAATTAACGCCATTCCGGTTGACATGCAAAATGGCATGACCGTCATCGCCGAATTGGCGCGCAACCGCGGTATAGAGCGTGGCCGAGAATATATTTTTACCGAAACGCTGGATCTTCCCGGTCTTGGACCAATTCTTGAGTTAAAACAATACGTTGTTGGCAACCCAAGGAGCCTGCTTAACCCTCTTGCATTTGGCAGTACCATAAAGGCTGGTTTTGCGGTACCATCACGCGGCATTGAACCACAATATTTTGACGATCAAGAGTGGCATCGCCTCATAATACCGGAACTCAATGGTGATTGGGTTGTAGACTTCTGTTTTTACGGATCCAAAATTTGGAGCGACGTTAAGCTCCAATTAGAAGAAAAAAACAAGAGTGCCCTTGTGGCAACTGGTGCTATCATGGCAGGCGCTTTTGCAACCGCTGTAGTCGCTGCTGCAGCACGAAGTCCCGAAATTACGCCCGGCATGTCAAGAGAAAAGTATGCTAAAAAATTGGCTGAGAATCCCTCTATCATCGACCAAATTGCAAGTGGCGTCTTCATGGCAACACCAGTTGCAATATGGCTTTCAACAAAAGTCACAAGTATTCGTGATAATTTGTTGTACAAAATAGAGTTCATACCAAAACAACAATTGAGTGAATAATTTTTATTGAACAAGGCTTAAGATTATTTTTTAATTTCGTGTATAATGGAACTATCAATAAAACCTCTATTATACACGAAATTAATGTTATACCTTTATGAAAAAAACTATACAACCACGCCAGCAACAGTCCAAAACGGCACAAACACAAACTAAAATAGCCGTTGACGGCGAGTTAGTTTTTGGTATGCACAGCGTGGTCGAACTTTTAAAAGCTGGTCGCAGAAAACTTCTTTCGATTTACACAACAAAGCCCGTCCCAAAAGGTTGGGATAAGATTGAAAAATTACTCCCAAAATATCCGGTTAATATCCAGTATGTTGGGCGTGATGTATTGCATCGCATTGCACAAACAACCGACCATCAAGGCATAGTTTCTTGGGCGCGTCCATTTCCGTTTCGGCGAAAACCGTTTGACCCCAAAAGATATCCGCTCATCGTACTCATCGACGGAGTCCAGGATCCGCGTAACTTGGGCGCTATCATTCGCTCTGCATATTGCACAAATACTGACGGAATAGTTATCTGTAAAAAGGGCGGCGCATCTTTGAGTGCGGCTGCGCTTAAAGCCTCTGCAGGCCTTGCAGAACATTGTGAAATTTATGAAGCTGCGTCAGCGCAAGCCGCTGCCGATGAGCTTATTAATGCCGGATATCCGTTATATTTAACTACATTTGATGGATCAAATGCATTTACAGCCACTTACACTCTGCCATTTTGTTTGGTTATAGGTGGAGAAGGTCTTGGTATAAGTAAATCATTATTGTCTCGTGGCACTCGGATTACCTTGCCGCAGCGCACACCAGATATTTCATACAACGCTTCTGTGGCCGCTGGAATAGTACTCTTTTTGGCTGCTCAGAAATTGGGCAGGCTATAAAGACTCGAAGTAATTAAAATCGATTTTCACTTTGAAGACAATAGAGCACTCAACCCTGAGCTTTTTGCTTGTAGAAAGCCATTACAAGACAAAATATTACTTTTTATTGAATTATTTTATCAAAAAATGTATTCTGCTAAATAGTTATATGTAATTAATGTAAGCACATTAGAAATATTTTATACAGCAAAGGACATTCCATGCAAAAAAGATTCGTTGGTCTTTTCATTTTTCAGCTCTTAGGTCTGTTTGTAGCGACCAGTAATGCCGGCCAAGGGCTAAGCTACAACAAAGTAGGCGAGTTATACCTTCAATCATTTGAATCTATCGCGCCTGAGGAAAAACCGTCAAACGAGCCTATAGATTTTAAAAACGAAACTCAATTGTCCGACCGCGAACTGCGCTCTATTACGTTTTCCGCCTTCGCAAGCACTTCTGATAACCAACCAAACAAAAAAACATACTCGCATTTAGAGACTGCCGCAAAGGATCTGAACTTATTCTCCTATCAAAGCAAAGAACAAGGATCTGAAAAAAACTCTTTGTTTTCAAAGATCAATAATACCGTAACGGTATTAGGAGAGGCTGTTCTGGCAAAACAACTTGCAAATCCGATTTCAAACATTGCTCAACTGAACAAAAAGCAGGCCTTTATTAAACTTTTATTAAAAGATGAAGAGTTGTTTAAAGGGCTCGATGATGCCGTAAATAGCATAGTCGATGATCAGTCTGGATTGCTCTATTTTTGGAAAGAGGTTGATTCATTAGAAAAAGATAGCCTTAACAGCCTATTTTTTAAAAGCGATAGCTTCTTAAAAGGACTTAATAAAAGCTCACTTGCGCAAGAGGTAAAGACGCGAACAACTATGTTGCTCGACGCGTTCCCACTTACCTTGCTTGTAACACTTCCGTTTACATTCTATGCATCAAAACATATAGCTGAAGTAGCTAAATATAATCGAAGCCATGGCCACGTCGATCAGGCTGCAGCAGATGAAGACGCTGCCAAAAAAGTACTCCTGGTCGGCATAGGCGGAACTATACTCGCTCCCTACGTTATTTACCTTGCAATTCCAAAGCTCCGAGATGCACGAAACAAGGCAAACTATATACAAAGAAAACTTATGTGTGTAGCAAAAGTCTTAAACGTTTTTGATGAGCTACAAAACCTCCTAAAGGATAACAGCATAGCTACGAATGCACTCTCTTCCAACGCCACTACCAAAGATTCGGAAAGCACGCAGGATTTTAATACACTGTTGGGATTATTACGCACCAATACCTTTAAAGGCAATCCATCATTCTTTTCTTGGACTGGTCGCGTTAAAGCAGCCTACTCCTTGATGCAGGAACATAAAACTGAATTTGTAAAATTCATGCACTTTGTAGGTGAAGTAGATGCATATTTGTCCATTGCAAAGTTATACAAAAAACATCCGCAAACCAAAAATCACTATTCATTTGTTACCTTTGCCAATAAAAATGCGCCATACATAAAAGTCCAACAATTCTGGAACCCTATGTTAGACGCACAGGTAGCAGTTGCAAACAGCTTAGAGTTTAATATTGGCGGTAAAGGTAGAATTGCCGTAGTAACCGGCTCTAATTCAGCGGGTAAATCTACCATAATGATTAATGGACTCACCGACACGCTGTGGCTTGCTCAAACGTTGGGTATCGCACCAGCGGGACAATTGACAGCAACTCCCTTTGATTTGATTGCAACTTCAATGAAGGTTCAAGAAAGTATAATGACTGGGCAATCTCACTTTGTTGCAGAAGCGCAACATGCTACCAAACTGTTGGAGTCTATAAAAAATCTTCCGACCGATAAAAAAGCATTCATGGCAATTGATGAACTGTTTGAGGGAACAACTGCTGCCGTTGGCAGCAAGGCTCTGCATGATTTTGGTAAATCATTGGCACAATACAAAAACCTGATTGCGGTGATCTGCACACAATATCAGTCAGATCCAACGCTACTAGAGCAAGAGACCAAAGGTATATGCAAAAACTATAAAGTTGACGTGGTAAAAAATGCTAACGGCACAATAACCCGCCCGTATTTGGTAGAAGAAGGGGTAAGTCAGGTTAGCATTGGTGCTCAGTTGCTAGAAGGAGCTTTTGATACGCAAGATGAGGAACCTGATGTAACTGATGACCAGTTCGACGGTGATCAGGATCAGGAGATTGATACAGGCGAAGATAAAGAATTATGACACTCACTGTGCGCGGCATGACTTTGATACATCACACCGAACATAAGCGTACCATCTCAGCAGGAAGATGGTACCTAGCCTAAGATGAAACTCAATACCTTTCTAAATCAACTTTGCCCTTGCTTGGCTTTGCCCTTATCTCTCGTATTATTATCCCTATTAGAATATTAAAATCTAAACATACAATTTTTTATTGCATTTTTTAACTTGAAAAAATATACTAATATTGTATGGTACATATTACTGGCCCTTAACAAAGAGATTGTCTTATGAATCCAATACGCAACATAACATTCGCCGCATCAATCCTACTTTATCTGTTGGGACTATGCGTCACCACAACACAGCCGGGTCAAGAACTGAGCTATAGCCAAATAGGAAAGCTATACTTACAGTCTTTTGAGTCTTTGGCTCCCAAGCCAAAAAAGATAGGTGAACCAACGGCTCTTAAAAGCGATGTTTCATTGTCGGACCGAGAATTGCGCGCTGCTGTATTTCATTCATTTTCAAGCAAGGACGACACCCAATTGGAAAAGGTTGTATATTCGCCGCTGGAAACGGTCGTTCAAGATTTAAACCTCTTTTTTTATAAAAGCAAAGACCAAAAGGCACGCAATAACTCTTTATTTTCAAAAATCAACAATACGATAACGATATTCGGCGAGGCCGTCTTGACAAAAAAGCTTGCTAATCCACTATCGAGCATAGATCAACTCGATAAAAATCAAGCATTTGTAAAGCTTTTATTACATGATAGGCAACTATGCAACGATCTTGAAGATGCTTTGAATATACTTAAAGAGTCCCAATCTGATCTTTTGTCCTTTTGGACAGAGACTAATCAGTTAGAAAAAGAGAGCATTGATGAGCTTTTTTTTGCCAATGATAGTTTTTTTAAAAACCTTAATAAAAATAGCATAATCCAAGGATCTGCTATTTCGCTTCGGTGGAAACAGTTTATGGTTGGTTTTTCGTTAGCTTCTGTGCCTGTAGCCGCTTTGGTAGCTCTATTCTGGGCAGCAGCAGGAAAAACCCTCGCGAACACCAAACCTCAACGCAATCCAATCTTTATGGTAACAGCAGCAAGTGTTCCTTTCTTAGCTGTGATGGGCTATTATCAAAAACGACACAATAAAGAACAAAGTGATCAACTAAACTATCTCAGGAAAAAACTTACATGCGCTGCACGCCTAGTCGATACTTTTGATAGTTTTTACGACATTTTGAAAAATAACAGTATTGCCATGAATGCATTGACTAATGCTAAGGCCATTACAGAGCAGCAAAGGTCTAATGATTTTAACACACTGCTTGCATTACTCCGTACAAATACCTTTAAGGGCGACCCATCATTTTTTTCTAGGATGAGTCGCATTCCAGCTGCATATTACTTAATGCAGGAAAACAAAGCTGAATTTGCCACATTAATGAAATTTGTGGGCGAAGTAGATGCATATCTATCTATTGTAAAGCTATACAAAAAACATCATGGAACCAAAAATCATTATTCATTTGCGACATATGTTGATAAAAGTGAGCCGTATATAAACATTAAACAATTCTGGAACCCTATGTTGAATGCACATATAGCAGTCGCAAACAGCTTAGAGTTTAACGTTAACGGTAAAGCTCGCATTGCAGTAGTAACCGGCTCTAACTCAGCAGGTAAATCTACCATAATGATCAATGGTCTGACGAACAGCCTATGGCTTGCGCAAACGCTGGGCATTACCAGCGCGGATCAACTGACCATGACGCCTTTTGCGTGCATTGCAACTTCAATAAAGGTCCGGGAAAGCCTTCTTGCAGGGGCATCTCATTTTGTTGCCCAAACAAGACAGGCTGCCAGCTTAATTGATCTTGTTAAAAATCTTCCATTAGATCAAAAAGCATTTATGGCTATTGATGAGCTTTTTGATGGCACTACCCCTGCAATTGGCAGCAAGGCCTTGCACGATTTTGGTAAGTCATTGGTCAAATACAAAAATCTGATAGCCGTCATATGCACACAATATCAAAAGGATCCAACGTTTCTAGAGCAAGAAACAAATGGCATATGCAAAAACTATAAAGTTGATGTTGTCAAAAATGATGACAACACAATCACGCGTCCATACTTGGTGCAAGAAGGGGTTAGCAAGATTAATATTGGCGTTGAATTGCTACAGGAGTTGCTTGCTGATGATGCAGGCAACAAGATTTCCGATCAAGAGCCCAATATAGATGATTAGTAAAAAGCTGCAGTACACACATTAACAAAAAGAGTTTCGCCATGAACAAGATTTTTATACTAATAATAAGTGGATTAACACTATGCCCCACAACAGAGCAAGCAGGCCAAGAGCTAAGTTACAGCCAAATAGGAGAGCTGTATCTAAATTCGTTCACTTCTATAGCTGATGCAGATGACGCGTTAAAATCGCCTGATGACAATAAAGTAGATTTTAAAAGTGAACCTCACATGTCAGACCGCGAATTACGTGCTTTAGCATTTACTGCTTTTGCAAGCTCAAAAGAGCACGATAATGAGCGGAAAACTGTATATTATGATTTAGAAACGGTGGCCAAAGATTTGAACCTATTTTTTTATGAAAGCAAAGATCAAGATGCCAACACATATTCATTGTTTTCAAAGATCAACAATACTGTAACGGTATTTGGAGAGGTTGCCTTAGCAAAAAAGCTTGCTAACCCGCTAACAAAAATAGCAGATCTCAATAAACGTCAGAACTTTATTAGACTCTTGTTAAAAAACCAAGAACTATTCGAAAAACTTAATAATGCAATCAATATGCCTACCGAATCGCAGTCAGGACTTCTTTATTTTTGGAAAGATGTTGATGCTCTAGAAGCAGAAAAGATTAATAGTTTATTTTTTAAAACTGATAGCCTGTTTCAAGCTCTTAATAAAAGTTCTTTCGGTCAAGAAGCTACAACTCGATTAAATCAACTTACAAAGGCGATTATAATTTCGCTACCGCTCATTTTATTTGGCGGAGCAGTATTATCTGGTCGCAAAGCTGCTGCTACATCCAAAGAAGATTTAAATAAAGGGATCGGGCTGAGCTTGGCCTGTGTGGGCCTTGGTACATGCTCAGTAAAATCCGCTATAATACTTCCCGGTTACCTTTACCAAACGCTACCGCTTATTATTGAAGATTTGCATAAGGTAAACTACATACATAAAAAGCTTATTTGTGCAGCACAGGTGCTACAAGTCGCTGAAACACTTCAATCCCTCTTGGTGAATAATAGCATTGCAATAAATGCATTATCCATAGACCTAGCCGCCAAAGACAGGGGGCCGAGCGATTCGCCAGATTTTAATACGCTTTTAAGTTTATTGCGAACCGATACATTCAAAGGTGATCCATCATTTTTTTCTTGGACAGGCCGCGTCAAAGCCGCATATTTTTTAATGCAAGAGCACAAAGACACATTTACTAAATTTATAAAATATATTGGCGAAATTGATTCATATCTGTCAATTGCAAAATTATACAAAAAACACCACGAAACTAAAAACCACTACTCATTTGCAACATTTGCCGGCAAAGACGCACCCTATATACAAGCCCAACAGTTTTGGAATCCTATGTTGAATACAGATGTGGCAGTTGCAAACAACCTAGAGCTCGATGTTGATGGTAAAGGTCGTATTGCAATAGTAACCGGCTCTAATTCAGCAGGTAAATCTACCATAATGATCAATGGTCTGACCAGCACTTTATGGCTCGCTCAAACACTGTGCATCGCTCCAGCAAAGCATTTGACCATAACTCCCTTTGCGTGCATTGCCACCGCAATGAATGTTCAGGATAGTGTTCTTGCGGGGGAATCCCACTTTGTTGCACAGGTAAAAAAGGCTGCGGATTTAAAAAATATTGTCAAAAAGCTTCCGTGGGACAAAAAAATATTCATGGCCATTGATGAATTGTTTGATGGAGCAACTCCGAGCGTTGGCAGCAAGGCTCTGCATGACTTTGGTAAATCTTTGGCCGAATACAAAAATCTAATCGCCGTTATCTGCACACAGTATCAAAAAGACCCAACATTACTAGAACAAGAAACCAACGGTATATGCAAAAACTATAAAGTTGACGTCGTAAGAAACGCTGATGGCACAATAACCCGCCCGTATTTGGTAGAAGAAGGAGTCAGTCAGGTTAGCATTGGTGCTCAATTGCTAGAAGAAGCGTTTGATACGCAAGATGAGGAACCTAATGTAACTGATGACCAGTTCGATGGTGATCAGGATCAGGATTGATTCGCAAGCCTCGCAACGACGATCGAGGCATTGTTTTTGCTTGTAGAAAGCCCTTGCAAGACAAAATGTCACTTTTTATTGAATTATATTATCAAAAATTATATTCTGATAAAAAGTTATATGTGATCAATATAAGCACATTAGAAATATTTCATTCAACAAAGGACATTCCATGCAAAAAAGATCTGTTGGCCTTTTCATTTTTCAGCTCTCAGGTCTGTTTTCAACAATCAGTAATGCCGGCCAAGAGCTAAACTACAACAAAGTAGGCGAGTTATACCTTCAATCATTTGAATCTATTGCGCCTGAGGAAAAACCGTCAAACGAACCCATAGATTTTAAAAGCGAAACTCAATTGTCCGACCGCGAAATGCGCTCTATTACGTTTTCCGCCTTTGCAAGCACGCCTGATAACCAGCAAAACAAAAAAACATACTCAGATTTAGAGACTGCCGCAAAGGATCTGAACTTATTCTCCTACCAAAGCAAAGAGCAAGGATCTGAAAAAAACTCTTTGTTTTCAAAGATCAATAATACGGTAACGGTATTAGGAGAGGCTGTTCTGGCAAAACAACTTGCAAATCCAATTGCAAACATTGATCAGCTCAACAAAAAACAAGCTTTTATTACACTTCTATTGAATAACGAGGAGTTATTTCAAAAGCTTAACGATACCATAAAGAGCATTGTAGATGATCAGTCCGGACTTCTGTATTTTTGGAAAGAGGTTGAAGCTACAGAACAAAAGAGCCTGAGTAGTCTCTTTTTACCAAAAGATGGATTTTTCCAGGGGTCAAATAAAAGCTCCATCGTCCAAGAGGTTTATACCCATAAATCTGGATTCTTACTATCCGTACCGATATTAATATCTATTGTAAAGGCTATGCAGTCAGAATTAAAACGTCGAGATTATGCTTTCCATGCCAAGAGGATCGAATCCCTTGGGGGGGGGTGGGGCCAGGGAGCATCATTACGTCAGGAACGGTGCTGCGAAAATGACGCAAAAACAAACCGTAACTTATATCTTGGGTTCGCTGGGATTTTTGCATTAGTAACCTCTTATTTAGGATATTCTCTAATACCACCAATAGAATTACGTAACAAATTAAGCTATATACATAAAAAACTCATTTGTGTCTCAGGTCTCCTGCGCGCCTTTGATACCATACAAGATCTTTTAAAAGGTCACCATATACCTATGGATCTGGTTTTTGGCGATACTCCCACTAAGGAATCGGAAGACTCACCAGACCTTGATACGCTTTTAAGCTTATTGCGCACTAATACCTTTAGGGGTAATCCATCATTCTTTTCTTGGACTGGTCGCGTTAAAGCAGCCTATTACTTAATGCAGAAACATAAAACTGAATTTGTTACGTTTATGAAATTTGTAGGCGCAATAGACGCATATTTGTCGATTGTAAAATTATACAAAAAGAACCATAATGGCGATAATCATTATTCATTTGTCAAATTTGTCGATAAAAAGGTGCCTTATATATCGGCTTACCAATTCTGGAATCCTATGTTGGATGCAGGTGTGGCGGTCGCAAATAACGTGGCATGTAATCTGAACGGCAAAGGTCGTATTGCAATCGTAACCGGCCCTAACTTGGCGGGTAAATCTACCATAATGATTCATGGAATCACCGACACACTCTGGCTCGCTCAAACATTGGGTATAGCACCAGCGATACACCTGGCAGTAACTCCCTTTGCCTTAATTGCAACTTCAATTAAAGTTCAAGAGGATATCGTCTCTGGGCAATCTCACTTTGTTGCCCAAGCGCAACATGCTACCAAACTGTTGGAATCTATAAAAAATCTTCCGACCGATAAAAAAGCATTTATGGCCATTGATGGGCTATTTGAGGGAACAACTGCTGCCGTTGGCAGCAAGGCCCTGCACGATTTTGGTAAATCGTTGGCACAATACAAAAACCTGATTGCGGTGATCTGCACACAATATCAGTCAGACCCGACGCTGCTAGAACAAGAGACCAAAGGTATATGCAAAAACTATAAAGTTGACGTGGTAAAAAACGCTGATGGCACGATAACCCATCCGTATTTGGTAGAAGAAGGGGTCGGCCAGGTTAAGGTTGGTGCTCAGTTGCTCTCAGAAGCTTATACACAAAGTGATCAGGACCAGGAGATTGATACAAGCGAAGATAAAGAATCACCTGAAAGTAATAATCAATTCGATAACTCTATATATAACGTCAATTCGGGCTAAGGAATTGGTAATTAAAGCCTACAGATCGTCGTTGCGAGGATTTATCCGAAGCAATCCAGTTCAAAATTCTTTTTACGCGACGTATAGAGTCGTATATTTTGCAAAATTTTCTATTATAGCTGGATTGCTTCGTCGCAAAAGGCTCCTCGCAACGACGATCCAGATGAGTTTTTCGCTTAAATCATTTAGGCCGAGCTAGCGTTATATAGAGCTTAGGAACTAAAGAATTAAATGACCAGAAAACCAAGCATGATACTGTGCCGCAGGACCTTGGCAAAGCATCATGAACACAATCTTGCTATGTCTGCAGGAAGAGGACTCATAACATCAAATGTTTTGTCATCAAATTGAAATTGTAACCGATGCGCATGCAGCGCCTGCCTATTGATAACATCTGATGCCTGCCCATACACAACATCGCCTAGTAGCGGATGCCCCAGGGCAGCACAATGCACCCTTAATTGATGAGTTCTGCCCGTAACCGGATGCAGCTGGACATATGATGTATCTGCAAATCTATCTATTACCTTGTAGTGGGTTAATGCGGTCCGTATTGCCCGGCTGTGTGGTTGCAGCTTTGAAAACGTACACATTTTTACTTTTGTAATCGGATCTCTGCCTATTGGTAAGTCGATCGTCCCTATGTCATTTTCTGGATGACCAACCACTAAGGCTACATATGTTTTTTGTATGAGCCGATTTAAAAACATAGCATGAAATTGCTGATACGCATAATTCGTACGTGCCAATACAAGAAGACCAGATGTATTCATGTCCAGTCGATGCACAATGCCTGGCCTATCAACATTTCCAACATCTTTTGACTCATGGTAATGATTAACAAGCCAATCCACTACAGTATGCTGGTCAGACCATCGATTTGGTGCGTGTACCAATAACCCTGCAGGCTTATCGATTATCAAAAAATCTTTATGTTCAATCACAATATTGATCGGCGACATATCAATCATTTCCTTTTTGCCCGTCCGCCCATAGATGCTATCAGGAAAAACGATCTCTATGATGTCCCCATGCCTTACCTGACAACTTGATTTATCCGCTAATCTACAATTAATCTTTACGAGATGTTGCTTGATAATCTTCTGAAAAAAACTACGAGAATAAAGAGAAAAGCGGACTGCCAAAAATATATCAATGCGGAAATTATCCTCATCAATATCAGCCACAAGCGTGTGCGCAGAGTTAATCGCTATAGGATGTTCATTTTTCATCAGATCCAAATATCTTTACTATTTTTACTATTATATTAAAAAGAATAGTAAAAAAAATAATAACTGTATAGCATTTAGGCATAATTAGAGGCGTTGGTTGCATTGTTGTTGATGACACCAAAATGCTCAAGGTGTAATCAAAAGTGTTACTTTGTGATCATAGAATAACAAATAGGCTCATTTAAATGTAAATTGTACAAACAAAAAACGATGATTCGTTCGTCGTTGCGAGGATTCATCCGAAGCAATCCAGTTCAAAATTCTTTTTACACGATGTATAGAGTCGTATATTTTGCAAAAATCTTCTATCACCGCTGGATTGCTTCGCTTACGCTCGCAACGACGAACAAGGCATTGTCGCACCATGAGGATGACGGCGAGCAGAATTTTTTTATCATAAGAATGGCTCCAATTTTACGTGCAAATTCACAAAATTGAGATGCGTTTGCCCTGCCAAATGCCATGCGAAAGTTGCATAGCATCTGTATAGTGGTTAGACTAAAAAATGTACTATATAATTTCAGTCTGGCCACTGTCACCCACTAGATTTTTTTTGAACATACAAAAAATCATTATATCTATTGTTCCAGGAGTATTATCGGTGGAAACGGAAAAAATTCTGGCGCACGTTAAAGAAAATGTTGATGCGGTTATACAAAGAACGTCACCATTGGGTATTGACCTGATGCATTCTCTTGAAAGTCTGCATCCAGCTGATATTGCCGATTTTTTAGTTGAGTCTTTGGATCGCAAATCTGCCAAAAAATTATTTGTTGCTATTTCAAAGCCACTTCGGATGGAGATTTTTCACGAACTTTCAGATTCGATGAAGGTGCAATTTCTTGTCGTCCTGTCTGGAACCGAAAAAGTAGAAGCGCTCAACTATTTGCCCAGTGACGAACTTACCGATCTGTTTGATCATTTTTCAGACGAAGAGTTGAAAATTTATCTTAATTTGCTTCATAAAAAAGCCAGAGAACAGGTACTCCTGCTTTTACAGTTTGACCCACAATCGGCCGGTGGCGTTATGACCACCGATGTAATCACATTACGCGCTGATTTTACCGTCAATAAAAGCATCTCTCTTTTACAACGGTTGAGCCCTTCAGGCGATATCCACCAACAAATCTACATCGTTGATAAACTCAATGTGCTCATCGGCTACATCCACTTAGCGGATCTTGTATTGCAAAAACCGCAGGAACGAATTGCTGATTTTATGCATCAAAATGAGCTAGTTGCCAATGTCAAACAAGATCAAGAAACAATTGCAAAAAAGATGGTGCATTATGGCCTTATGACCATTCCTGTTGTAGATGACAATAACTCTTTTTTGGGAATTATTACCAACGACACCTTGGTTGATGTTTTGATTGAAGAAGCAAGTGAAGATGTGCAAAAAATGGCAGCATTGGCACCGCTCAAAGATTCCTATTTTGAAACGCCATTCCTGCAGATTGCAACTGCACGCGGGTCCATTTTATTCATACTTTTAGTTGCTGGATCGGTCTCAACCTTTATTTTAGCAAAATTTGAATCTGTTTTTTTGTTATTGCCAATACTAAGCCAGCTTACCCCAATGTTAACAAGTACTGGCGGCAATACGAGCAATCAAACCTCTGCAATAGTCATTCAAGGGCTTGCATCAGGTGAAATCGACACGGGTAATGCCTTACGTTTTATGCGACGTGAAATGTTAATGGCCCTTTTGTTGGGAATCATGTTAGGTGTTACCGCTTTTCTGCGCGTATACATCACTGCGGGTACGCTCATACCAAGCCTGATTGCCGGCTCTACTGTATGTGGCATTGTTATTACCTCCGTCATTCTTGGTGGGTTTATACCTCTCCTTCTTAAACATCTCAATATTGACCCTGCATTTTCTGCTGGGCCATTTTTGGCAACGATTATGGATATATTGGGCGTTATGATTTACTGCTTTGTCATCAGATTAATCTTATAAAAAGATGATTCTATCGCCATAATGTGTAATTTAAAAAAAATATCTTGACGGTAAATCGAAAAATAAGTTAGCCATAATGTAACGGTGTGGTTGACCGGGTCAACCACACCGTTACATTACAAAACAAATTTAGGTATATCTTATTTTCATATTATTAAGGAGAGACGTGTATGTCGATTAAGCAAATGACAAGTATAGTGCTATGCTTATCATTACTTTGCAGTCCTATTGCAGCCATTGGCAACAAGAATGGTCCATCATGGAGAGATGGCCAAAATCATGATGAACAGTCCGAGGACAGTGAGTATGTAAAGCAAAATCCACAGTTTGACGATAGCGATGATGACGATGACGATTGTTGCGATGATCCATCTAGGCTTACATTAAGACTGTTATGTGCAAAATATATCAAAGCAAAATGTATAGATGTACGCAATATTCACAGTAAGCATTTGTGCTCTGATACAATCGCCACCAATACCATTTGTGCAAATCAAATCAATATCGCCAATGCTCTGTGTGTGCCCGAAATTAATTCGCCATCTATCTGCACCCAACAACTCGTTACAACAGACGCATGTGTTGGTGGTACTTTAAAGGTTAATCAATTAGATCTTTGTATGAGGTACAAGGCAAGCGTAACCTTTTCAACAGATACCCTATATCCGCTTGGTACACCATTTGCATATGATGTTATTTTGGATGATCCAAATGGCAATATCAGCCTTGTTCCGTTTACGACTTACACTGTACCAGAGTCTGGTTATTATATAGCAATGCTCCAAACAGATGAAACTCAATTGATTTCTCCATTGACAATTTTAGGCGCACCTATTGCCAGATCTGAAATTCTTGTAAATGGAGCACTGTTCCGCTTTAGTTATTTTCCATTCCTTACTTTTTTTGACCAACAACGATCTACACATACCGTTATAATGAGTCTTAACGCAGGAGACGTAGTTTCCGTGCAATATAATGTTCTAGCCGGATCTTCAAGTGGTGTCATTCTTATTCCCGGCACTGTGGTTGCTGCGGGTAATGGTACAGAATCTACTCACTGTGTATTCAAAATTCATTACCTTTCTTCCAAATGCGATGATGGCTCACCAGTATGCCCACCATGCTCATCGCTTGTGCCTTGTGCTACACAATGTGATCACCCATGTGTACCATGCCATACTCATTAATGCTACATAGATAGAAATCAAAAGAGGAGGATCGAAAACGATCCTCCTCTTTTGATTTCATTGTGCCATTTGATTATTGAATTACGCTATTCATTTGTTGCACCGAAGCCGCGCCCTCTTGGCCTGCACCAGCTTGCCCCTGTTGTTCGGCTAATCGTTCCATTTCCAGCCGCGCAATGCGCCGATCATTAAGGTATTTAGCAATTTTATATATGGCATACATAGAGGCTACAATAGCCACTGCTTTGAGTGCAGTATATCTGTAGTCCGACACACCACCAGCAGGAGGGGTAATATTTTCAGTAGGCGCGGACTGCTTAATGTCATCTTCAAGTTGCTTGAGCTTTATTGTCTCCCATGTAATCATTCCTGCTAATCTTGATTTTGTTTGCTCAATATCAATCTCCAATGGAAATTTTACGCTATCAGGGCTATCTGTAAGTTGACTCAAAAGCTCTTTTGCCTGCCTTAAAGCTTCCTCTGAACCTTTTAATTTTATGTCATCAGGAATCGCGTCCAACACTGAATAAGCTCCCCAAGCAGCAGTCGGGTATCGTGGTACAATAAAACCCTCTCCCTTGTCATCAGTTTTTATTGCAAAACCGGCAACTTCTTGATCTGGCATGTAAATCTGGTTGTTAGGACTGATTTGTCCAACAGGTAACATACCCCAAGGGTCACCATTATTATGATATTTTTTCTTCCACTCATCAGCCGTTATCAACTTCATAGGTTCGCTTGCTTGGTCTGGCTGCGCCCCATAGGCACAATGCACAGATGCAAACAGCAGAAAAACCATTGGCGCCTTAAAGAGAACTAAAAATGTATTATCCATAGTATATCCTTCTGATTTTTTAACTTTTCACCACAAACACTAACTGCCCGCAGGAGAACTTTCTGAAGCATGTACCGGAGCCGCGCCCTCTTGGCCTGCGCTAGCGTGCGCTTCGTCGATTGATAATCGTTCCATTTCCAGCCGCGCAATGCGCCGATCATTAAGGTATTTGGCAAGCCTATAAAGAGTATAAAGAGCGGCCGCAGCAGCCACTAATTTGAGACCTGCAGATCCATAGCCAGATAACCTATTAAAGAAAGCAGTGCCAGACTTTGGAGATTCGGGTAGAACAGTCTCAGGTTTTTGAGGTCTGGGCCCACCCTCAAGGAGTGCAAGGTCAGTATCGGCATTCCAAATTTTCCATTTCATAAACTCTTTTATAGGACCAGTATCTATCTGCTCTATCTGCGCTGGCCATACTATACGATTAGGATCATTTTCCAGCAGGTCTGAAAATTCTTTAACTTGCCTTAAAACTTCTCTTGCGCGTTCCTTTCTTTCTTCCTCAGGCGTTTCATAAAAGATTTCAGGGGATACATTAGACTTCTTTCGTAACTGTCAAAATAAATAATTTTGAGATAATCTTGTCTCCTTATATAGGAGAAATAATATGGAATACGAAAAAAT
>Ga0207000_1106_pt1 | contig 26964 bp, 26 predicted proteins | sample Alteio_BWMinCont_90_FD_153498 | JGI IMG/M metagenome (GOLD analysis project Ga0207000, IMG submission 153498) | Enriched cells from forest soil in Barre Woods Harvard Forest LTER site, Petersham, Massachusetts, United States -... | ecosystem: Environmental > Terrestrial > Soil > Temperate forest >...
GTAGCTCATCCCATTCAGCTTGGCGGCGGCCCCGATGCGTACGATCCACAGCGAGCGAAATTGCCGCTTGCGCTGCTTGCGCCCGCTATAGGCGAACTTCAGGCCGCGCTCGACAGCTTCTTTAGCCGACCGGTAGAGCTTGGATTTTGTGAGGAAGTAACCGCTGGCGCGGTCTAATATCTTCTTGCGCTTGGCGCGCCGTTTGGTTCCACGTTTTACACGAGGCATTGCACTGCTCCTTTTTATTTCGATTTACGGCGGCTGGAGGTAGGAGACTGAAACAGTCCGCATCACCTCTTCACACGCCGGGGGCCGTCGAATCAAAAGATTCGCAGCCCACAAAACGCGGGCGACTCGCCCGCTAACTTACCCTAATACGGAATCATCCGTTTGATCTTTGGCGTATCCGCATCGCTGACCAACACCGCATGGCCCAGCTTTTTTTTGCGCTTGTGAGACTTGGACGTCAGCATATGGCGCAAATGCGAATGCCCGCGCTTTACTTTCCCGGTTGCAGTTTTCTTGAAGCGCTTGGCGGCGCCTTTATGTGTTTTCAACTTTGGCATAAGTCCTCAAATGAGCATTCAGCACTCAGTTATCAGCACTCAGCCAGAAAATTCTCTCAGGGCTGAATGCTAAGTGCTGAGTGCTTGTTCCTACTACGCCTGCCCCGCGCTCTTCTGCGCAGGCGGCGCTGCGTGCGGCTTTTGCCCCGTATCCTTCTTAGGCGCCAGGATCGCGTGCAAAGTGTTACCTTCCTGCCGGGGCCGGAATTCCACAATGCTTTGGCTTTCCACGTCTTTTATCAGACGTTCCAGGATCTGCCGGCCAAGGTTGGTGCGGGTCATTTCACGCCCGCGAAAAAAGATTGTGGCCTTAACCTTGTCGCCTTCGTCCAAGAAGCGCAGCACGTGATTCTTCTTGGTTTCGTAGTCGTGATCGTCCACGTTGATACGAAACTTGACTTCCTTCACCGTGATCGTCTTCTGGTGCTTCTTGGCCTCGCGTTCTTTTTTCTCCTGCTGGTAGAGAAATTTCCCGTAGTCCATAATGCGGCACACGGGAGGAACTGCGGTGGGCGAAATCTCAACCAGGTCCAGGTTCTTTTCGCGGGCCATTTTGAGCGCTTCGTATGGGGGCATCACGCCAATCTGTTCGCCTTCGTCCCCGATCACTCGAATTTCACGCGCTCGAATACGGTCGTTCGTGCGGATAAAGCGTTTATCGATACGATCCTCCGTCAGCTATAGCAGCAACCAAGATGAAGAATTATAGCATGATGGATTGAGGTCGACCCGGAGATCAACCTCAACCGCAGCGAACAAGAGTATCTGCCCTACACGACGAACTACCAGATCTGCACCCGGTCCGGCGGAGCCAGATAAAGTTTCTCGCCAGGTTGAACGTTGAATGCCGGATACCAGGCGTCGACGTTGCGGACACCGTCAGCGCGATATTCCGCGGGGGCGTGAGGGTCCGTCAACACTTGCTGACGCAGTCCTTCTTCCCGCGACTTCGATCCCCAGTTCTGTCCGAAGGCGATGAAGAATTGCTGGTCGCCAGAGAAGCCATCTTGCACCGGAGCAGCCTTGCCCGCGAGCGAGGCATGATAGGCATCGAACGAAGCGGAGATGCCGGCGTTGTCGGCGATGTTCTCCCCCAGAGTTTGCTTGCCGTTCACGGAAATGTCGGGAAACGGTTTGTAGGTGTCATACTGCGCGGCAAGTCTTGCGGTGGCGGCTTTGAAGTGGGCGAAATCCGAGGGCGTCCACCAATCGCGTACACGTCCCTTAGAGTCGAAGGCGCTGCCTTCGCTGTCAAAGGTGTGGCTGATTTCGTGTCCAATAACCGAGCCGATTGCGCCGTAGTTCGCGGCAGCGGGGGCGAGCGCATCGAAGAACGGAGGTTGCAGGATGGCGGCAGGAAAGTTGAGCGCGTTCTGCAACGGCAAATTGACGGCGTTCACGGTTTGAGGATCCATGGACCACTCTTTGCGATCGACCGGATGCCCGAGACGCGCGACATCGCGATGGTAGTCGGACAGGCGGCCGCGCCAGAGGTTGCCAAAGAGATCGTCGGCCTTGACCTGGTAAGCGGAGTAGTCGCGCCATGTTTCCGGGTAACCGATTCCCACATAAAGCGTGGTGAGCTTCGCTTGGGCTTCAGCTTTGGTCGCGGGATTCATCCAGTCCAGCGCTTCGATACGTTTGCGGAACGCGGCGATGATGTTTGCGACCATAGCATCTGCCTGCGCCTTGGCCTCCGGTGGGAAATAACGCTGCGCGTAGATTTGTCCGAGCGCGTCGCCGAGCAGCACGTTGACCATGGCGACGCCGCGCTGCCAGCGCGGACGCTGTTCCGTCGTGCCCGAGAGTGTCTTTCCGAAGAATGCGAAGCGTTCATCGGCCAACGTTTTGGGCAGCACGGCAGCATAGGCTTCGATCAAGTGGAACGCCAGCCAGTCTTTCCAGGTTTCGAGATCGGTAGAAGCGACGAGAGCGGATTCGCCAGCGAACGCCGTTGGCTGCCAGACAATGAAACTGGCTTGCTTGCTGAGACCGGCGCCGCGGAAGTACTCAGCCCAGTCGAGCCCCGGGGCTTTGGCGGCAAAGTCGGCTTGCTTCCAGGGGTTGTTGGCTTTCTGGATGTCCTCGTTTTCAGCCAGGCTAATATGTTTTTCCGCGATGGCGTGCTCGAGTTCGAAGATGCGCTGGGCGCGGGCATCGGTGTCGGTGAATCCGGCAAGCTTGAGCATGGCGGAGACATGTGCCTGATATTTGGTGCGGATGTCGCGCATGCGCGCAGTGTCGGCGAGATAGTATTCGCGATCGGGCATCTGCAGGCCGCCTTGCATCAAGTAGGGCGCATAGTGGTCGGAGTCGTTAAAGCCGGGCGCGACCCACAATCCGAAAAGGTTGGCTGTATGAAAGTTGGTGTTGTTGAGCGCGTCGACGTCGGATCGAAGGCTCTCTCCCAAGGCTCGGGACAGTTCCTTCTTGTCGCGGATCGCGGCAATGGCTTCGAGGTGCGGGCGCAGCGGAGCCAGGCCTTTGGCTTCGATCGTGGCCTCGTCCATGAATGAGGTGTAGAGGTCGGCGATTTTGCGCTGGTTCGAACCGGCGGGCGCGTTGGCCTTGACGGTTTCTTCGATCAGGTCGACAGTACGCTTGTTGCTCAGGTCGTCGAGCGCAGTGAAGACGCCGATTCGGCTGCGGTCCGGTGGAATTTCGGTGCGCTTGATCCAGTTGCCATTGGCATAATCGTAAAAATCGTCGCCCGGCCTGACTGATGGGTCCATGTTCTCGACGGCGATACCATGGGTTTCGGTTTTGGCTGCGTCCTGAGAGTGCATGGCGAGAGGGGATAAAGCGAAAAGAGCAAAGGCTGCAATGAAAGCGAGGCGCGGAAATTTAAGGATGAATCTCATTTTACCAGGGCTCCAGACCGGCTGCGGGTGAGGCGCAGCCAACAAGAATTAGACGACAACCGAGCGAAAAGGACAACGTGACCACCTCAGATTATTCCGGGCCCAGCGCCGGGAGTTGGGCACGAGCTGCGCGCACGCTAGGTCGCCCAAAATCCTACATTATCTTATAGATAAAATATTTGTTCCTATATTATCGTCTAAAGTCTGTCATCCCGACCGGAGCGGATAGACCTTGCGTCTAGTGTGCGCCTCAGACGGAGGCTGCCCACCTTTGCGGCCTTTGCAAAGATGGAAACTGATGCAGCTTGCGTTCCGATTCCCCACCCCCTGACCGCCGACCCCATCGTTCCCACCTTTACAAGGAACGTAAAGATGGGCCCGTTTCGTTCTGGACAAACGTGGCGCCGTCGAGTTTCTCGGACAGGGTCAGAGTGAAGGATGCGCGAACAGTCGGGAAGTTGTCGGACACGACGGCGTAGCGTATTTTGTACTGCCCTGCGCCGACCAGTGGCGGGGGGCCGAATGCTGATGAATCCGAGAATGTTGGGAATCTCGCTTCGGTTGGCCGGCCGTGGGGAATGTAGAACGCGTCGAAACGGCGATCGGAGCGTGGGAGAATGTGGGCGTTGGGGAGGACGTAGCCAGCCCACTTCGATTCCACCGTGGCGATGGGAACGGCGTCTAGCGAAGTCGCAAGTTTGGTCGCCTCCTCTACATAGACATAGCAGTTGGTGGCGGTCTTGTGGTGGTGAAGGTTGCGAACGCGGACGTAGAAGAAGCGCAGGACCTCCCCGATTCCGTCGCGGGTCTGGGCGTCGATATGAGGCGGTTCGAGCTCGAGGGCCAGCTCATTTCTGGATTGCGGATTCCATCGCCGTTCCTGGACTTGGTCGGCGATTACGCTTGGCAGAGTATTCCGGTCAGTGAAGGGGGTCGCGTTTGCCTGGAGGAAACGAAGTATGCCGTCGTCTTGCTTGACTCCTTTTTCCTGAAACGCCAGCAGAGGCAGTTTCAGATATGACGCCACCGCGAGTTCCTGGTGCGAGAAGAGTGAGCCACGCCTCTGCAGGTTGCGCGAGTCGACAGTTCTCCCTCGAGGTATGAGCCTTTCGCGCTTGAAGTCGACGAAGATGAAGTACTCGGAGTCTCGGAGGCGCGGGAAAATGTTCTCGGTCAGGCCGAGCAGCGTCTGCTCTTCTACCGCGATGTAAGGCTCGAAGCCGAGATGCTCCAGCCTATCACCGATCCTTTCGGCGGTCTTCACCTCTTCGGAATTCTTGGTCTGGCCGCAACTGATGAAGACGCGTGCGCGGAGTTCAGGTTTGCTGCTTTCTTTCATGGTGCAAGGAGTCGCACGTCCCCGCCCGCTTTCAGGAGCACACAGTGGGCGCGCGACGGCCCGGGCCCGTGTCGCGTCCACTGTCGCACTCGTTGGGGGTTGGTGTCCAGTGGTTTGGTCTCGCTTGCCCGTTACCCCAGGTTCGCGCCCGTTCCTTGTATATCCAGGATCATAAGCACCCCCCCTTCGCACCGTCCGCCAGGCGGCTAGGTGCATAAAATCGCTGAGCAGATGGCCCAGGTTCGCCCCCGCCTTTTGGCCGATATTTATGCGGCGCGGATCAGCGCTGGCGGCGCGACGATCTCAACCAGTCCGGTCGCCACGTCATAAACGAGCCCCGATATAAGCCACTCGCTTGGCAACGCCGGAATGGTGCGGAGCAAAGCGACGTCGGCGGCAACCGCCGCGCGGGGATCCTTGACTGCTTTTGCCTTGAGTTCCCGTTCCTGTATCTGAAAATAATGCGCCAGCATGTCGGGATCGCCCACAAGGCGAGTGATGCCGCAATCGGTGTGCTGCAGTACGACGAGGTGAAACTCACCGCCGCCTCCAGGAATCTCTCCGGCAACTTCACCAATTCGCCCGAGTAGTCCCAACTGCTCGAGCAATCCCGGCGTGATTCGACCGCCGATGTTACGTATCACGACCGCCTCGCCCGGTTTAAGTCCAAGCACGTCAGCAGGGTCCACGCGCATATCAGCGCAACCAATGATGATCGCCTTCACATTTGGCAGCGCCCGCGGAAGCGACGGCATAAGTGTGCCCGCAGCAGACTGCTGCGCAGCAAAGTTTTTGTTGCGTTCTAACATAGAGTCAAGACTGTTCATGTCGGTTCTCCTTGATAGGTGTTGTTGACGGTTTCAGACTGATGCTGGCGAGGACGTTCATTTTGCTCTCGAGGGTGCCCCGTCCAAGCTTCGCTTGGGCGGGGATCCTGGTGCCGCGCTGTGATTCCCAATTTGGGAACCAGCCCCGCAGCCCAGCCACTTTGTTCTTGAACCCAGTCCATCACTGCCGATAACATAGAAACGCAGATGTTATCTGCAAGATAATCCTGATCTTTGAAAACTGGTCACCAGGCAGAGTGACCCGTAGACCGCTGCCCCCGCTCGCGTGCATCCAGCGCACCGCCGAGCCGTTCCAAAACGGGGCCACGAGCCACTGCCACCATCCGTAAGTCACATGTTCTCTAGATTTTGCCTCTAACTCCTTAAAACTCAAAGATCTAGCACATAGTCAGAATTTAAGTCTCTTGTTTTCTAGATTTTGCGGCCAACAGGGGGAGGGGGGGGTACCTGTACTAAATGGTAAACTCCATCCCAAATCGGGCGGGCGGCCCACTTCCAGCCAGAGCCGCGACGACGAACGGTGCGATTACTTTTGATTCTTGGTTTTGGTCACCTTTTTCAGGATGAACTCCTGGGCCACGTTGGCCAGCGCGCGCTGGCCAGTGGCGATAAAGAAATTCCCCAGGAAAAGCCCTGCGCCGCGATTCGACTCGGGATAGTAGGCATTCGCCAGCGCCGCCGAGGCCAGGTCGCCACCGATAGTCGAGTAGTTCGGCTGCAGCCGTCCGTTGTCTCCACGGCAGACGAACCCGCTGGAGAGTGCGTGGAAGGCGCGCGACTTGTTGGTGCCCGTGCCCTGGTAAAAGTAGCGCGGGTCCTGGTGCAGAAGCGACGGCAGAATGGCGCCGCCGACCATGATGTTGATCGCGCCATCGGCATAGCCCGCGCCAAAGCGCTCGGCGTAACCTTTCGCGCCCTGCTGGTAGTTGGGGTTGTCGGCTGCCTGGTCGATGGCGGCGAATCCAGCTACGCCGACAACTGTAACCGGATCGACGAGAACTTTGAGAGCGAGCTTGAATTTCAGCTTAGACGTAAGCGGCGCGGCATTGTTGCCATCGTAGTTCACGTAGAAATTGGGGATGAAGCCGAAAATGCGCTGCTTCTCCGCGACCTTGACCTGCTCGGCCGCGATCTCCTCGGGGGAAGGTACCGGAGAAACCACATCGATTGTAGTAACTGCCTTTGCGATCTGGAGTTTGCCGCCCGTCAGGATTTGGTACTGCCCGGGCTTGACGATGATCGCAGGGGAGTTCCACTCTGCAAACCCAGGGGCGCTGACAGTGATCTGATAAGTTCCCGGCTCGACATTGTTGAACTGAAAGAATCCGTTGTCGTTCGACACGATCACGCGCGGATCGCTCAGGGAAGGGCTTTCGAGCGCGACGGTGGCGCCGGGAACGGTGCCGTTGTTCACATCGGTGATCGTGCCGACAATAATTCCGCTGTGCGGGGTCGGCGAGTTAGGCGACCGAGCCGGCCGCTCTTGAGCGTTGGAAGTGATTGATCCGCAAAGGAAGATTACGAGTGCAAAGCCAAACACAAGCCGCTTCATTGTGCGTTCTCCTACGAATGACAGAAATCCCCACAAGAGTCGTCAAGGCAATCAATAGACCAGCGAGGCGAATGTCCCGTCAATCGCTGGCTACTGAAATGGCATCAATTAATAGAGAAGTTAAGGCGTCGGATGGTTTCAAAAATCTTGAGGGAGATTTCGACGGTGTTGAATCAGCTTTTCTCCGGTTCAGGCACGAAGCGGTATCCCACGCCGCGAACGGTTAGCAAATGCTTTGGCTTGGCGGGATCGTCTTCGATGTAGCGTCGCAGGCGGACGATGAAGTTGTCGATGGCACGCGTATCAGTGTCTTCGTGCAGTCCCCAGACTTCTTCGAGAATGGCTTTGCGCGAGACGATTTTGCCGCTGTTGCGAACTAAATGGCGCAGCAGGTCGGTCTCCATCAAAGTCAGCTGGATAGTGTTGCGGTTGACGCGCAATTCGAGTTTGCCAAAGTCGATGGTTCGCCCGTCGAAGGAGAACGCGTCGGCGGCGGGCGCCTGGCTGACGCCCATCCACTCGCGCCGGCGCAGCAAACCCTGCAGCCGCGCCAGGAGGATGGGAAGCTCGAACGGTTTGGGAAGATAGTCGTCGGCCCCGGAAGCGAAGCCCTTGAGCACATCCTCGGGGCGGCCGCGGGCAGTCAGCATGAGCACGGGAACGAAATTCTTTGCCGCGCGCAGTTCGGTGGCGACGGCAAAACCGTCCTTGCCGGGAAGCATGACGTCGAGCACAACGGCATCGAACTGCTCGCGCTGGGTGCGTTGCTTGTGGCCATTTTCTTTGTGACCGTATTCTTTATGAGCATTTTGCTTTTGGCCCAGCAGCAACTCGATGGCGCGCTCACCGTCGCCCGCAACCTCGACCCTGTGACCTTCGGCTTCGAGATTGAAACGCAGCCCCTGCGCGATGTGCGCTTCGTCCTCAACGATCAGAACGCGGCTCACGCTCGATTCTCCCGAACCGCGCTCTCAGCCTGGTTTGCCCGGACTTCGCTCTTCCGAGAAACGTCGCGTGGCAGTTCGACCACTACCGTCGTACCTTGACCTTCACCCAGGCTCTCGGCAAAGGCGCGGCCGCCATGTTTCTTAGCGATGGCGCGCACGATGAACAGGCCCAGACCGGTTCCTTTGATGTGAGCCAAAGAACGATTGGAAACGCGATAGAAGCGTTTGAACACGCTCTTCAACTCTTCGGGCGGAATGCCGACTCCGTGGTCCTGGATGCTCACCCGCACGCGCTTCTCGTCGGGGGCTTCGATGCGAATGGAAACATCGACCTGATCGCCGGAATACTTAATGGCATTGTCCAGCACATTCGAGAGGGCGGTGCGCAACTCCGCCGGATCGCCGATGACGATGGCTCCGTCATGGGAGGCCGCGGGCTCAACGCGCAACGCCTGCGGTTGCAGATGATGACCGGTGCAGGCGACCTCGACGCAATCCCGAACCAGTTCTGCGAAGTCGATAGGCACGCGTTCGCGGCTGCTCTTTTTATGTCCGGCGACGCCAGCTTTTAGAACCTGCTCGACGGTGCCGAGAAGACGATCGGTGTCGTCGAGCATGCGGCGATAAAACTCGCGCCGCTGGGCTTCGTCGACATCACGATGCTGGAGCGTTTGCAGGTACAGGCGGATGGAAGCGATCGGCGTCTTGAGTTCGTGCGTAACTGCGTTGATGAAACTGTCGTGCTGCTCGTTGCGGCGAATCTCGCGCAGCAGGAAAATCGTGTTGAGGACCAGTCCGGCGGTGATGGCGCTGAAGAAGATCACGCCCAGGAAAACTTTGATGCCTTCGCGCCAGTTGAGGATGATCCAGCCGAATCCGACAGCGACTGCGACGCCAGCGAGACCGACGCCTAGAACGAGGAAGGTGATGGTCGCTTTGCGCCGGCTGGTAATGCGCATGCAACGATTCTACCGCGCTCCGGCGGGGTTGGGTGAAATCCCGGCATCAGACCTAGCGAGGATTGGCGGGCGCAGGGTCCTTCGACTTCGTTGCCGTCCGCTTTCGCGAACGGCAACTACGCTCAGGATGACAGTGAACTTTCTAGACTGAAGCCAACTCGGGTGTGGGAGCTGCGGCTTTTGCTTCTTGCTTCTGGTCCAACTCTGAGAGCTTTACGCGATACACGTGGCGGGCCAGACCCAATTTCTTAAGCGTCCAGATGCCGTACCAGTTCATGTCTATTTCGTACCAGCGCAGGCCGTGCCGGGCGGAAACTGGATGCGCGTGATGGTTATTGTGCCAACCTTCGCCGAAGGTCAGGATTGCCACCCACCAACTGTTGGTTGAAAGGTCTTTGGTGACGAAGCGCCGCTTGCCCCAGCTATGCGTGGCCGAGTTCACCAACCAGGTGGTATGCAGGCCGACCACCGTGCGCATGAAGACGCCCCAGAGCAAGAATGGGAGTCCTCCGATCGCAAGCAGGATCAAGCCGAGAACAATCATGGGAACGTAGTGATACTTGGTGATCCAGACGTGGAATTTGTCTTTCGCCAGATCAGGGACATAACGCGCCAGCGTTGTGGTGTCGTGGTGCATGGATTTTCCGGTCAGAATCCAGCCCATGTGCGCCCACCATTTGCCGTCGATCGGGGAATGCGGATCGCCCTCGTGATCGGAATATTGATGATGAATGCGATGCGTGGCGACCCAGAAAATCGGTCCGCCTTCGAGCGCCAGGGTTGCGCACGTGGTCAGGAAATACTCCACCCACTTCGGAGTTCTGTAGCCGCGATGCGTCAGCAGCCGGTGGTAGCCCATGCCAATGCCGAGGCTTCCCGAAACCCACCACAGGAACATCGATACGAAAAGAGCCTTCCAGGTGAAGAAGAAGAGTGCGGCAATCGCACCAACATGAAATAAGCCCATGAAGGTTGCGGTTACCCAGTTGATTTCGTTATCGGCGGCTGGCTCACGATGTAGTGCTTCGAGTTCCATTGAAGGGGTCCCTGTACTTGTTGTGGGTGCTATGAAGTTAGGCTAACAGGGACCGCTCGCGGTGAGTGTAATACTTCTGTAATAAGCGGGGGAGATTGCATTACGGAAGTACTGGCAAGTAACTTCCATCAGGAAAACGGACATCAGAAAAGCGACCGCGGGTCATGCCGACGCGCCCTTCACTTCGACTCCCGCCCACTTTTCCAGCAGAGTTAGCGTGGCGGCGTAGTCGAGATCGCCATGCCCATCTTCGTCTGCCACGTCGTAGATTTCTTCTACCGTCTCCAGTCCGGGGAGCCTAACGCGGAGTTCTTTCGCCGCGTCCAGCGCCAGCTTGAGGTCTTTGTGCATCAGGCGCAGCGGGAAATTCGGCGAGAAGTCACGCTTCATGACAAACGGAGCCTTGTATTCGACCACGCCCGAGTGGACCATCGAAGCCTGAATCAGCGGCACCAACGCCTCGACATCGACACCCAGCTTCGTGGCCAGGGTGAGAGCCTCGGCAAAGCCTTCGTAGATGAGCGCGATTTGCAGATTCATCACCAGCTTTGCGGCTTGTCCTTTGCCGGTTTCCCCCATGCGGAAGATCTTCTTGCCGGTGGCCGCAAATAGAGGCTTCAGCTTCTCAATGGCTGACTCCTCTCCGCCCACGATGAAGATCAGCGTGCCGCTTTCTGCGCCCGCTTTGGAGCCGGTCATGGGCGCGTCGATGTATTGCACTCCCTGCGCACTCACCCGCTCGGCGAACTGTCGCGTGGCGGACGGTGAGATAGTGCTCGAATCAACAATCGTCATGCCTTCCTTCAGGGATTCATGCACGCCTTGCGGGCCGAACAAAACGCTTTCGACTGCTTTGGTGTCGGAGACGCACATCCATACGACTTCGGCGTCACGCGCCGCGTCAGCGGGAGATGCCGCGCTGCGCGCGCCTTCTACATCCTTGCCCTGAGTACGATTCCATACCGCGACTTCGTGACCGGCTTTGGCCAGATTCGAGGCCATCGCCCGCCCCATGATTCCTAATCCTAAGAATGCAACCCGCATTTTGGCTCCTCTTTTCAGTGCTAAAAGAACTTACGTCTTCGCGTCCTAAGATGATAAGGAGACGTGGCAAGCTGCGCCTCTACCGGAAGTCTCGCGCTAACGCGAACACAGTTCCTTAAAGGATTAGAACTGACTGCTGCATTACGGTCAAGCAATCGGCAGCAAATTGTCTTAGAATGAGGACAGCTCTCGCGCCCAAACGTCGCCAAGTGCTGGAAGCGGTTTTCTCTCAGCGCTTCGCGCCTAAAGTTGTACCCGAAGCCGTCACTTCGGCCAGGAGCAGATGTTAAAGCCAACGCTTACGAATCCCGTTCTCCGCAAACGCGCGCGCGCGTTTGGCACTCTGGTGCGGCATTCGGCGGTGACTCCGCGAACCGGCCAAGCTTACAAACCTAAATTGGTCAGCAATGGAGAGCTGGGATTAACCTTCATCGGCCACGCCAGCTTTTTCGTGCAGATCGGCGGGCAGAACGTCATCCTCGATCCTAATTTTGCCCGCTGGCTGTTTGTGCTGAAGCGACTTCGGCAGCCGGGAGTGCGGCTGCGTGACCTTCCTCCCATCGACCTGGTGCTGGTCACTCACGCGCACTTCGATCATCTGCACCGGCCGTCGTTGCGCGCCATCGTTCAGCAGGCGCGGAACCGTGGCGCCGATCCGCCTACGATTGTGGTGCCGCATCATGTGCTCGATCTGGTCTCCGACCTGGGCTTCGGCGATGTGGTCGAACTCGACTGGTGGAACAGTTATCGCCATCGCGGGCTCACCGTCACGCACGTGCCTTCGCGGCATTGGGGTGCGCGCATCATTAAGGATTCGCATCGCGGCTACGGCGGCTATGTGCTGCGCGACAGCAAGCATTCTGTCTATCACGCCGGCGATACCGCTTATTTTTCCGGCTTCCGCGAGATCGGACAGCGTCTCGCGCCCGAGCTGGCGCTGTTACCCATCGGGGCTTACAATCCGCCGTCGTTCCGCAATGTTCACACCAATCCCGCCGACGCCACCCGCGCGTTTCTCGATTTGAAAGCGCGCTGGATGGTCCCTATGCACTACGGAACCTTCAAACTTTCCCACGAACCGATGGACGAACCTTTGCAGTTGCTGGAGCAGGAGGCCAAGGCAGCGGGGATTGAGGATCGGGTTTTGGTCATGGAAGAAGGCGTGACGCGGTTCTTCTAGAAGGCATCGCAATCTTAGAAACTTGACGCGATCAGGCGACGGGCTTGGTTGCCCCCCAAAGAAGCCGGTAGTCTTAGGTTGAAGTGTGGTAGAATGGTAGAGTAAAAAGGTAGAACGTCCACCACATGAGCCTGAACATCAAAAACAAAGACGCCCACAAGCTCGCCCAGCGGCTAGCCCGGCTCACCGGAGAAAGCATGACCGAAGCCGTCACCGAGGCGGTCCGCGAACGCCTTAAAAGGGTGCAGGACAAGCAAGCTGCCAAGCTCTCTGACCGGTTGCTCGAAATCGGCCGGGACTGCGCGACTCACTTGAAGGAACCATTTCGCTCGGCCGACCACGGCGACCTTCTCTATGACGAGAGAGGGCTGCCGAAATGATTCTTGACACTTCTGCTCTGATCGCCATTCTGCGCTTTGAAGCCGAGGCGCCCGAGTTTGCCAGAATTATTGAGAGTGCCGCGAAAAGCTCCGCGCAGCCTCGTCTGTCGGCCGTGGGCTATGTCGAGGCTGCGGCAGTGATCGATGGGAGCAAAGATCCGATTGCCAGCCGCCGTTTTGATGAATTGATCGAGGCAGCCCAAATTGCGATTGAGCCGGTCACCGAGGCGCAAGCCCGAATAGCGCGCCAGGCCTATCGCGACTTCGGGAAAACCAGCGGCCACCCCGCCAAATTGAATTTCGGCGACTGCTTCTCCTACGCGCTGGCAAAATCCAAAGGTGAGCCGCTTCTGTTCAAAGGCCGGGACTTCTCGCGGACAGATGTGAAGTCGGCGCGATCATGAGTTGGTCGCGGGACAATGGGAAACGTTTCCTCGAGCTCGATTAGATTCGGGACACACCCATCTCCCAGCTTTCTTGTCCTCTCACGAGCCCATGCGAACCGCTGCAGTTGCTGGAGCAGGAGGCCAAGGCGGCGGGGATTGAGGATCGGGTGCTGGTGATGGAAGAAGGCGTGACTAGGTTCTTCTAAGGACTGCCATCTAATGGCTCACCTTCAGGACGGTCCGTATAGTGGCGCCCTTGGACCGTCATCTATCGTGAGGCAGGATTTCGCTTGGGCCGCCCAGTTGGCTCGCGTACCATGTCTAGCGTAACGAACTGAGATTAAAGATGAAACGCACCATGGCATACATGGGGCACCTAGTCGTTGCGACCTTAGGGGTGCCACCACTGACCATTATGGCAGGCGGCTTGACGTACGGCATCTTCAGCCCTTTTCTGAACTCTTTTAGCACGCCCCAGCAGCTCCTTTCCGACCATTTAATTTTTCTGGTTGTCGTCGCGGGAGCGCTGCTTGGGTACGCGATAAGTGGCACTCTCACGAGCAGGTCTGCCCTGTGGGTCTGGATTCCGGTCACTATAGTTTTCGTTCTCCGTGTCTTAGACTGGCGAGCGTCCGGAAGTGCCCTTGTTGGCTCAGGTTCCTTTATCGAGCATTTCTTCACGGCAAACTGTCAAATCCAGAACTGGCGCGAAGGAGGGTTTGCTTCAAGGTGCTTCGATAGGCTTTATGTGACACCGCTGTTCGTCGGGGTGCTGGCTTATTCGGCGGGGGCTGCAATTCGCCGCGTCCTTCAATACTGGCGTCCTCCCAAAGATGCACCTTCGACGTCGGTCGGAGCTATGCCCGGCCAACTTCAGATCGTTACCACTCCATTCGTGGCGTTCTTCGCTCTGGCGTTTGCAGGTAGTGCTCTTGGCCGTCGGTTTCATGAGCAAGTAGCTGCGCGACCCTCCTCGTGGAGACTGCTGAGTCTTGGGCTCTTGCCAACTTGGCTAATGGTGATGCTCAACATCGCGATGTGGGGCGGTATCTGCGTCATCGGGATTGGGTTTGCACGCGCCCCGTTTCGAAAGGACGAGAAGGCCCTGCTTGTATCACTTGTTGGAAGCTTTATCCTCTCTCCGATCGCTGCTTTATTCCCAGGAACCAGCGGATTTATCCATGTCGTGCAGACGATGCTCAGTCTGATGGCATTTCTCGCGGCACTGGCGATCCTCTTGTCGCTCCGGAAAGAACGCACTTCTTCGCCACAGCCCGAAAACGGTCAGGAATTACGTCAGAGCAAAGCGTAGTTTCACTGCGCGATAACTGCCGATAAATCGCCGTAGGATCAGTAATCCTCTCTCCCCGGAATAATCTAGGGGGAAAGTTTAGGGTAAACTTTTACGAGAAAAAGGGGAGACACGCGAGCCATGATTGAAAGATTGAAAGAGAGCTTTGGAGCGGCAATCGGATTCAAAGTTGTGGGAAGGATTACCGGTGACGAAGTCAAAGCATTTGAGCCGCAGATTGAATTCGTCATCGCCGAACGGAAAGAGCGGCCGATCGGGATCCTTGCAGATCTTTCGGAAATGGACGGGGCGGATTGGAAGGCTCGTTGGGACGAAATGCGCTTTCTGCAAAAATATACCGAGCATATTGCGCGAATGGCGGTAGTCGGCGCCGACAAATGGGAAGAAGTGGTCGCGATGGTCCTGGCCGGAACCGCCGTTCTTCAGGCCGAAACTCGCTATTTCACGGGCGCCGAGATCAATGCTGCCTGGGAGTGGGTCCGAACCAGCAAGAACGCGGATCGCGTTCCGGTGCGAACCATGTATGAAGGCAAAGGTCTGTTTAAGGACTATATCCCTGAGTACACGGAGCTGTGACAAGGGCGCTTCTGTAGAACACGTCCGCTGACCACTGATCTTCGCTCTTCAGCATGGGATGTTCAGGATAGCTTCAGAGTGCAGCGCCTTTTCAGCGGTTCAGGCAAATTGTTACTTGTACATCGCCTTGTAGCCTAAAAGAGGCGGTTGGCCATTCTTGCTCTTGACCTGGTACCCTCCGACGAGGGCGCGCTGGTCATTAATCCCGCCGGCGTAATTGTATATGGCCTTGGGATAGTCGACTGCGTAGTATTTCCCGGCGTGCAACAGTGCGCCGTGGGCCGTGCCGGCGGAATCGATCCAGAAATAAGTGACATCTCCCGCACTGTTGAGGTCAGAAGCATAAGAGTCGACCGCGGCGGGGACGTCAATCGTATGGTAGGTTTTGCCGTTGTCTTTTGTTATCGATGACTCAATGAGGCCTTGTTGATCCTTCCACCACAAGACAATCCAGCCAGCTTTATTGATGCCCGAGGCAGCGGTGGCGCCAAAGGCTGCGGGCACGTCGAAAGTCGTGTACTTCTTACCCTGTAAGAGAAATCCGTGGGTTCTGCCATTGGTGTCCATGTAGTCGCCGACTATTGCGCCGTTATCGTTTATCCCGGAAGCGAGCGAAGACACGGCACTTGCGGGGCCGGGAATATCGGTATATTTGCCGTTCTTGTACAGAAATCCGACCGAGTTGCCGCTGGAATTGTTGTAGGCGCCAACAACCGAAATTGGTCCGTCAGCATTGAGATTCTCGGGGCTGGTCGTGCCTGCCATTGCTTTCGGGTCGTCAAGCTTAGTCAGCTTTTTGCCCTGGAGAATATATCCGTGTGAAACCGAGTTCTTGTCGACGTATGCCCCCACCACGACACCAGCGTTGTTGATCCCGCTGGGACCGGTCTGCACTGCACCGGGTACGTTGGCCTTGGTGAATGTAAAAGTTAATTTCGGCGCATCGCCGGCGACAGCGATGACAGCACCCGCCAGCGCAAACCCTATTGTGCCCAGCAGCGACCTGCGGCTTTTCATCGATTTTCCTCCTCGCGGCTTGAAGCGTTTTAGGGCTGGCAAAGACCGAAGTCTTTATTTGCCTGCTTTGTTTCCCAGACCAGCGTCTTGTCGGGACCCTTCGGCTTGATTTTCTTGCCCTGAAGCTTCATCCGATCACCCGGCTTAATGCCTACTGTGTCGCCCGATAGTGAGTAAATTTGATGGTCCTTTTCGTCGGTGAGGGCCATACCGTTCTCTACCGAGCTGACGCATCCCGTGATGGCTCTCTTCTTGGAATAGTGAATCACCAAAACGGTTGTGACCACCAGAGCTGCAGCCACCGCAACAATTCCGATCACGATTTCCTCGCCGTCGGTCTGCACTTTATCTGCCCGTGCGGGTGCAACCAGAACCGTGCTCAGAGCGATAATCGTAACTCCGCGCCAGAGATAATTTGAGGTCATCGCCCTCCGCAAACAATGTGGGGACCGAGTCCTGCGCAACCAGAAGGGGAACGTATTCAAAATCGCGGGCAAGTATGCTCCGCTGCAGTGGTCCTGTCAATCTGCAAATAATAGGCCTTAAACGGGCGTTGGCTCAGTTGATGGAACGTGCTTTGATTTCGCCGGGACGTGGAAATGTTCGAGACGGCCCAGCCGGTTTGGAGTAATTTGGAATGGCTTCTCACGAGAGACGTCGAAACCCATGATGATTTTGATTGCCGGTCCTTATCGCTCGGGCACGAATGACGATCCGTCCTTGATCAAGAGAAACGTTCAGGAGATGGAGTCTTTTGCACTGCCCATTTTCCGTGCCGGGCACACTCCGGTTCTTGGCAAGTGGCTTGCGCTCCCGCTGGTTGAGCTGGCCGGGTCTAAGCAAATCGGCGACCAAGCCTTTAACGAAATATTTCATCCGATCGCGACTCGGCTTCTGGAGAAGTGCGATGGCGTGCTTCGAGTCGGAGGCGCCTCGGCCGGAGCCGATGAGATGGTGCGCGTGGGCCGAAGCCTGGGGCTGAAGATCTACAGCGCCCTCGACGACATTCCAAAGGCCGAATGATCGGCCTGCCGCCTCCTAGCGCAATAAATTTTCCTTCTTTTTAACAATTTTTAACATTGCTTGGTCTAGACTCTTCCCCCGGAGGAATGTTCTATGACTGACAAAGTAAAACCTATACCTGACGGATTCCATACCATCACGCCCCATCTGACGGTTCGCGATGCGAAACGCGCTATCGAGTTTTATCGGAAGGCCTTCGGCGCCGAGGTTCTGAGCGTCGCTCCGGGCCCCGGAGACAAGGTGATGCACGCATCGCTCAAAATCGGTGATTCGATTCTGATGTTGAACGATGAGTTTCCGGAGTTTGGTGGTCAGCTTGGGCCTTCGGCCACGACAGGTTCCCCGGTCGCGCTCCATATCTATCTCGATGACGTCGACAGTGCATTCCAGCGCGCCGTTTCCGCGGGCGCCACTGTAAAAATGCCAGTGATGGATCAGTTCTGGGGCGACCGCTATGGTGTTGTGATCGATCCTTTCGGACACAGGTGGTCGCTGGCCACTCATACCCGCGATATGTCTCCGGAGGAAATGGAGCGGGAGCAAGAGAAGGCATTCGCCAATATGCCTAAATCGGCTTAATACGCCAGCAGGATTCTCAAGTCTCGCAGGTTGTTGCCGGTCGGTCCGGTCATGATCGTGTCGCCTAATGCGCTGAAGAACGGATAGGCGTCGTAGCTGAGCAGGCTGGCTGCGGGCTCCAACCCGCGAGACTTGGCGCGTTCGGCAGTGGTGCCGTCGACGAGCGCGCCTGCAGCGGGACTGTTGCCGTCGATTCCGTCCGTACCCGCGCTGAGCACTGTGATATTTTCGCCGGCGATCTTTTGTGCGCAGGCCAGCGCAAACTGCTGGTTGCGTCCGCCTACGCCGCCATTCGTGACTTTGACTGTGACTTCGCCTCCGGAAATAAGGCACGCTCGCTCCGATTTGTTTCGCAGTTGCCTCAATCGCTCTAACAAATAATCAGCAGCTCGCGCGTAGTCCCAGTCGTCGCAACCGTTGTCCACTTCGACGGTGAAGCCATGGCGCTCGGCTTCTGCCTTGCAGGACTCGAGCAAAGTTGAGTTCGACAATACCGTCCACCAGCGGCTGCGATGGAACGCGGGGTCGTCGGACTTGGGAGTTTCCTCCAGAGCATGGCGTTGAAACAATTCGCGCACGGAAGCGGGAAACTGCTCGAGCATCCGATGCCTCGCGGCAATCGCGTAACAATCTTCCACGCTCGTGGTGTCAGGCATGGTTGGGCCGGACGCCAAAGCATCGGGCGTATTGTCGGGGACGTCCGAGACCAGAATCGAAACCTGCTGCGCGCCCAGAGCCGCCTGCGCCAATCTTCCTCCCTTGATCGCCGATAGATGTTTGCGAACGGCGTTGATCTCGGCGATGGGCGCACCCGAGTGTACAAGGACGCGGTAGGTTGTGGTCAGGTCGTCTAAAGAAATTTCATCATCGATCGGCTTCTCGGCGATCGAAGAGCCGCCGCCGCTCAGCATGAAGATCACCAGCGACGACGCATTCTGCGCACTCAAGGACTTCAACATTGCCTCGGCAGCGCGAATCGATTCTTCATTCGGCGTGGGATGTCCGCCGTGAAAGTATCGGAAGCCGCGCGCCTGCGAATTCGGCCGCACGGAACTGGCGACGATGCCCTCGAAATTTTCTCCGGCCTGAATTTCCAGCGCGTTGACCATGGCGTGCGCAGCCTTGCCGATAGAGACCACGAACACGCGGCTGTAAGAATGAAGATCGTAGAGGTCTTCGCAGACCCGCAACACGCCACGTTCGCAGCAAATATGCCGCTCGAAAGCCCGATCAATGCTGGATTCACCGAGGGCGTGTTCGAAAAGATGCCGCGCCGTTACTCGCATCTCGATAGCGAGTCGTTCGCGGTTGGCCGCTGCCGAAGACATGCGAGGATTATAGAGGGTGACGTTTCGCTCGCGTGATCACTGAGGAATGCTCTCTTTTATCCAGCCTTCAATCGCCTCGCGCAATTCACGCAAGCGTCCTTCAAAGAAGTGATCCGCGCCCTGGATGATCACCAACTTCTTTGGCTCGGGAAGTGCTTGCACCACTTTCTCCAATTTCGCCCGCGGCCCAAACTGATCGCGGTCACCGCTTACGAACAACTTGGGCTTCACGCAGCTTTGGAGAAATTCGAAATCATAAACTCGATCGTCAATGGCGCTGACCGGCAAACCAAGCCCGATCACTGCTTGCACACGTGCATCGGGGCACCCGACTCGCAATCCCACCGCGGCTCCAAACGAAAATCCGGAGAAGATTAAAGGTAAATGAAATTCTCGGTCCAGCCAGTCCAACGCCGTGCGGACATCCTCCGTTTCCGCATTACCGTGGTCGTGCTCGCCTTGGCTCAGTCCCGCGCCCCGAAAATTGAACCGCAGTACCGGATAGCCAAAGCTGTTCAACGCCTTCATGGTGTGAAAAACGACTTTGTTGTGCAGCGTCCCTCCGTAAAGCGGATGTGGATGGCACACCAGCGCAGCATGAGTGGCGCCTTCGGCCCCCATATTGAGCAAGGCTTCCAGGCGGCCGGCTGGGCCATCGATAAACAAAGAGCGAATCGAACTGTGCTGTGTGCTCATTTCCATCAAAACAGAATAGCAGCCGAAAGGTGTTCTGCTTCGCGCCCAGATGTTGCTCGCTGCATCTCGGTTGTAACTGAATCTTGCCTGCGAAAAGACTGTGCGCCGTCGCGTGCGTTATTCTCTTTGCCATGGATGTCGTCGCTCTGACCCGTCAACTCGTAGACATTGAATCGATCACCGGCAACGAAGCCCATGTCGGCGATGTTCTTCACGCCGAACTCAGCCGCCTGGGATATCAGGCCAATAAGCTTCCCGTCGAAGGCACTCGCTACAACGTGTACGCAACTTCGCCGCAACAATCCAAGCCTGACATCGTTTTCTCGACCCACATGGACACGGTTCCGCCTTTTATTCCTTCTTCCGAAGATGCCACTCGGATCTACGGCCGGGGATCATGCGATGCCAAGGGAATTATCGCCGCTCAGGTTGCGGCCGCCGAACGATTGCGCGCGGAGGGCATTTATGTCGGACTTCTTTTTCTCGTCGGAGAAGAACGAAACAGTCTGGGCGCACAGGTGGCCAATAAACAATCTCCAGGCTGCAAGTTTCTGGTGAACGGAGAGCCGACCGAGAATCGAATGGCGACGGCATCCAAGGGAACGTTACGTGTAAATGTGATTGCTGAAGGAAGGATGGCCCACTCTGCTTATCCGGAACTGGGCGAATCAGCGATCGACAAACTCCTGGAAGCGTTGAATCGGCTGCGAGCTATGAACCTGCCTTCTGCGGAGGGAATCGGGCCATGCACTTTAAATATTGGCGTGATCGAAGGTGGCCGCGCTCCCAACGTAATTCCGGACAAAGCACGAGCCCAGTTGCTTTATCGCCTCATCGGCCCCACGGACGAATTACGACGAGAAATTGAGCGCGCGGTCGAGGGCCTGGCCAAGGTCGAATTCCTTTTGGAAATCCCGTTTCTCCGCCTGCGCGCATTGGATGGACTGCCCACCATGGTCGCCGCCTTCACTACCGACATCCCCGCACTCACCAATTGGGGCGAACCGCTGCTGATCGGTCCCGGATCGATCCACGTTGCCCACACCGAGGGCGAATACATTGAGAAAAAGCAGTTAAGCGATGCGGTGGATTTGTATTGTGAGATCGCGAAACGACTGACCCGACAGGTGGCGACATGGGACTTGGGGTGGACGCCTCCTCGGAACCGTGACGAACTGCACGAACGCTAACTCTTACTCTCCGCGAAGGCGAGCGTAGTCAAAGGTTTGTATGAATCTGGTCTCTGAATAACTCAATCATCAGGGCCGTGCAGACGGCACGTCGTTCGCCGAAAACATTTACACTTAAACCATGACCACGCAGACGCTCAACTCCCTCTCCAAGGCGTCTTCCGCCTACTTGCGTTCCGCCATGCACCAGCCCATCCAGTGGCACGAATGGGGCGAGGAAGCCTTTGCCATCGCGCAACGCGAAAACAAACCAATCCTGCTCGACATTGGTGCCGTCTGGTGTCACTGGTGCCACGTGATGGACCGCGAATCCTACGACAATCCCGAGATCGCGGAGATCGTGAACCAGCATTTCGTCGCCGTAAAAGTAGATCGTGACGAGCGTCCCGACATCGACAGCCGTTATCAGGTTGCCGTCAGCTCAATCAGTGGACAAGGCGGCTGGCCGCTGACCGCATTTCTCACGCCCGATGGCAAGCCGTTCTATGGCGGAACTTATTTTCCTCCGGACGATCATTACGGGCGTCCTAGCTTTAAGCGTGTGCTGCTCTCGATCTCAAGTGCTTATCGCGAAAAGAACGATGACGTGGTCGAGCAAGCCAAGCTGGTCGAAGGTGCGATTTCTCATGCGGAATCGTTTGCTGGAAAAAGCGCTGAGTTTTCGCCCACCGTCATTGACGCTATCGTCAAATCCGCGCTCAAGATGTTTGATCCGCAAAACGGCGGCTTCGGCAGCGCTCCCAAGTTCCCGCATTCGGCCGGCCTTGATCTGCTGATCGATCAGTATGCGCGCACTGGCGATGAGAAACTGCGTGGAGTGTTTGTGACCACGCTCGAAAAGATGGCACGCGGCGGTGTCTACGACCAACTGGCGGGCGGATTTCACCGCTACTCCGTCGACGAACGCTGGATCGTGCCCCACTTCGAGAAGATGTGCTACGACAACTCAGAGTTGTTGAAGAATTACGTTCACGCCTATCAAGCCACGGGCTCCGAATTTTTCGCGTCGGTAGCCCGCGACATCATTCGCTGGATGGATGAATGGCTCAGCGACCGCGAGCACGGCGGCTTCTACGCCTCTCAGGATGCCGATTACTCCATGGACGACGACGGCGACTACTTCACCTGGACATTGCAGGAAGCACAGGCCGTTCTCACCGAGGAAGAAGCGCGCGTAGCGTGCCTGCACTACGACATCAACGAAATTGGCGAGATGCACCACAATCCCGCGAAGAACGTGTTGTACCAGCGAGCTTCGGTGGATGAGATTGGCAAACGCCTGAGTCTGCCGCAGGAGCAGATCGTGCGGCTCCTGCATTCCGCGAAGGAAAAGATGTATGCCGCCCGCCTGAAACGTCCCACTCCTTACGTAGATAAGACTGTTTACACGGGCTGGAACGCGCTCTGCGTTTCGGCCTATCTGGAGGCGGCCAAGGTACTCCGGCTGGAAACTGCCGAACACTTCGCCCTGCGCTCGCTGGATCGCATCCTCGCCGAGGGATGGCAGGAGGGCCGGTTGTTGCATGTGCTCGCGTATTCCGATGCCAAGGCGGAACCCCGCCAAATTCCCGGAGTGCTGGACGATTACGCATTCACGACCGTTGCCTGCCTCGACGCTTACGAGGCAACCGCAGATATCAGCTACTTCAATTTCGCTGTGCGTATCGCGAATGCGATGGTCGAGCAGTTCTTCGACCCGATTTCCGGAGGCTTCTTCGATACCGGAAAGATCTCGGCCGATGAGAAAGTGCTCGGTGTGTTGGGCACGCGCCGCAAGCCATTCCAGGACTCACCTACTCCCGCAGGGAATTCGGTCGCCGCAATCGCCCTGCTTCGACTGCATGGCTACACCAATGACGTGGGACTACGAGAGAAGGCGGAGCAGACTATCGAACTGATTGCCGGATTAGCCGGGCAGTATGGGTTGTTTGCCGCCACCTATGGGATTGCCGCGGTACACTTGTCGAATCCCCATACCCAGATCGTGGTTATTGGAAGCGATGAACTGGCTGACCGTCTCTACAACGTTGCGGCAGCTCCTTATTCCACGGGTAAGGCCGTCCTTAAGCTGGCCGCCAACAAAGCGGTTCCGCAGAATCTTCCACCGGCATTGGCCGAAACCATTCCACAACTGCCGGCGATACAGCAAGACGAGACCGTCGCAATCGTCTGTTCTGGATTCACCTGCCAGCCCCCGATCTCCGATCCCGATGAACTGTCGCGAAGCTTGCGTCAGCTCTCATCAGAAAGCCGGGAATCCGCGGCGGAGTTTCCAGACAAAAAAAGAGGCTGACGATTGTTTTTACATTCGCCAGCCTACTGAATTCTAAAATTGCGTCGAGGCAGTTTGCACTTGCCCCAAACGTCTTAACCGCAGTGTCCTGTGCAGGACGGGATCGGCGCGCCGTCTTCCGGCGCTGGAACTGCCGGAGCAGCAAGCGCGGTGTACGCGCATAACATACCTACCATCAGGAATAACATCCTGACCGCACGTTTCATGAGTTGTTCTCCTAGCGGGTCCCCTGGGAGCGGCGACCCTGACTTGGCAGGGATTATACAGGGTCGTGTCAAGTACTTCGCGGAAAAATTCTTTAACTCAAACGGTTTAACCAAACAGGCAGCGCCGCGAAACCGCTCACGGAACTGTTTCTCGCCAAGTTTTCAAGGAGATAAAGGCGCCGGATTAAGAATAGTCAAGTCCGCTGGTTGTCGCCGACCCGGGAAATGTTGTCTAGGATTGAGACAACGCGCGTTAGCGCACCAGGTTTTTGGCGAGACCGCGCGCAGAAAACGAAGATGCACCTTTGCCAGTGACAGACATCTTATGGACTGTGCGCTTGTTTTCGGGTTCTTCATGCTCCGGTTCTGCTGGAGTGCGCGAGAAAGCTCTGTCCACCATGCTTTCGAACATCGGAATCAGGGAATCGTCGGTAGCCGGATGCCGCGCCTCGCTAAGACCGTAATCCCAGCGCTGCGACATCAGCAGATTGGCAGATTCCTCTCGCGAACTCGTCTTCAACAACGAGTATCCCATCCAGGTCAGAATAGACAGACTGTATGCCGTGGTATTGATCAGGTTTACCGTGGGCGGGTGAATTTGCCCGCCGGAAACCAGTGCCAGACCCACCAATTCAATGCTCGCGAAACTGCCAAATCCCAAAGCGATTCCAAAGCTGAACTGCTTCCGGGAGACTCCCAGGTGCCGGGAAAAAAACACAAGAAACAAAATCAGGCCGCATTGAATTACTCGCACGCAGCGTTGCACGATAATCACTGCCTGGCCCAAAGGCGTCTCCGTTCCCGATTGACTTGCCGCAGTCACTACCATCGCCACCAGGAACATCACCAACGCCGCCCACTTGAACAACAGGGTTCCCAGGTCCTTCAGGTTGGGATAAGGACGAAGCACATCGAGAAAGATTTCATGAATGACCTTGAACCCGATCGCCAGGCTAATCGCGGCGCTGATCCAGTAAGCGTAAAAATATAAAAGCTGATGCTGAGTTCCGTACGAAGTGGAGCTTAGCTTGTAAATCGGGAATAAGACCAGGAAGTTCACAACTTGAAAAACGATGTAGGCAAAGAAGACGGGAAACTTGCGATGCAACCCGCGCCAGAACATGATCCCCGCCAGGGACAACTCCAGGACCGGGTGCGCGATCCATAATGCGAGCTGGATATTGGGCGAATTCATGGGGTTTAGCTCACTACCGCAGCTGTCGTGGGCACCCTTCGCCCACTTCCTTGCTACATGACCTTACCAGTTCTGGCGAAAGGGTCAATGGACGAAAGTAACCAAAGGTAACAGTTACCCCGGCCCTTTGTTCTAACCTATTCCTGCACAGAAAGATAGATTCCCGATCCCACAATGGAACCCCGGAATCTGGAACTCCCAGGTGGTTACTATCAGGGACAAAAATCAAGCTCGTACGGGGACGAGGCTCTCGCTCGCGTGCGAGACAAACTTTTTTGGGGGAGCAGAACACGAGGACGTTCCCCAATACCACCGGCCAAACGCCGACCCACCGTCTACGCAGGCAACCCGAGCGGCGGCAGCGCCCCCACGACCTTCACCGTCTCCAGGCTAACCGTAATGACCTGCCCGAACAATCGCAGAATGTATTGCGGATCTTCGGCGCGATTTGGATCGTTCGTGATGCCGCTCCGCCAGCCGCTCGGCTGCTCGGGCGAAAGCACAGAACACATTCGCGTCGGCACTCGCCCCGTCACCCTCCCCCTTGTTATTCCAATCACTCCCTTGTCATTCCGAGCGAAGCGAGGAATCTGCTTCATGCCGGCGGATGAAGCAGATTCCTCACCGGCTGAAGCCGGTTCGGAATGACAATCGTTGAAAGCGATTGCCCTCGCGAACGGAATGCGCTGCAGCTCGCGCCGCAGGTTGGCGGCGTAGCGCTCGCGGAATTGTTCGAGCGCCCACCGTGGCGTGCGTCGGCCCACATCGGCGAGTTTTCTTCTTGACCTCACCTCGTCGACCAGATAATCTACGCCAAAGAACATTATCTGCTTGATAATGTCCGATCTTTGACAACTTATCCCGTGCACGGACACAGTTCCAGTAGTTCCAAAACGGAACTGCAAGCCTAATGCCCCAGCGCTAACTCCCATGTTCTCTAGATTTTGCGTGTAACTCCTCTAAACTCAAAGATCTGGCACATAGTCGAAATCTAAATTCTTTGTTTTCTGGATTTTGCACTGCAAAGGGGGGAGGGGGGTACCAGTACTAGACAGTAAACTCCGTCCCGATATGGGAAAGCGGCAACGCGTGCCAACCCCATCTTTACTACAGTTCTGGAGCCGCCTGAATGTACGCTCGCATCATCCGGACTTCATGATCCTTCTCGTTCAGATCATGAAGGAGAATGTCCCGCAGCGAGACGATACCCCGGAGTTGCTTGCCTTCGCACACCGGCAGATGGCGGAAGCCGTGGCGCCGCATCAGGACCATACAGGTCTCCAGGCTCTCGTCCGGCGTCACCGTCAGCGGGTCGTCGGTCATGACCGTCTCAACCCTGGTGGTGCCAGGGTCGCGTCCTTCGGCCACGACGCGTTTCATCAAGTCGCGCTCGGAAAAAATGCCGACGAGCAGGCCGTCGCTAAGCACGGGCACCGCGCCGATGTTGCGGTCGACCATCGCCTGCGCTACGTCGAGCACCATCTGATTGGCATCCGCCCGATACGTATCCTGTGTGTTAATCAAATCGTGAACATGCATTGGATCACCCCCCTGGAAAATTCACCCAGAAGCAACGCGGGCGCGAGTATATGACGAAACGGCGCCAATGAAAAGAGAAAGAATCATGTATTCCGGGGGCGGAACATCGCGTAGGCCCAGATTGGGCGGTCCACGGGGAAAACGCCCAGGCTACTTTGGACCCAGAAAAACGAAATACGAGCAGGCCCAAAGCGCCGTCGGAATGCCGCCGCGCGCGCGGCTAGTGAGAATAATGTTGTAGTCGTCGGATGGCTGGAGTCTTTCGACCACAGATGGCAGCGCCTGCGGCTGGACAACCGCCAGATGGGAAAGAAATCGGTAAATGTCGGGTTCACCGCCGTAGCCTTGAGAGACGAAAGACACTTCCGTATTCTGACCGGCAAAGTGCCAACTCAGCGATGCCGCCAGCGCGATCGCGTCCTCATAGGCTTTTTCCGAAACTACTCCGGGGCTTGGATTATCGAAGACAATTCGCAGCTTACGTTCATCCTCGCGGCTGAACTCCCGCACTTTGAGCGAGCCCGACTTGGCCGTCGCTTTCCAGTCCACATGTCTAGCCGAATCTTCCGGCGTGTACTCCCGAATCAGATATAAGTCGTCCCCCCGCCCACGGGCAAAGGTTTCGAACTCGCCCGTGATCATCGGCAGAACTTCGAAAAATTCGTCGGCAGGTTCCACTCGTGGATACACCATGATTTCGCGGGCCAGCGGCACGTGGCGGGTCTTGGTCAGGAACGCGAATGGAAAACGGGTAGCCAGGCCAAAGGTTTTCTGCTGATAACGTCCGCGACGATCAAAGCGCAGATCGAGGTCTGCTTGCAGTTCGCTGCTGGCGGGAATATATGGAAAGTACGCCGCACCTTCAAAAATACTTGGCGGAGCTTTGATTTTCGCAACACGGCGCAGTTTGTA
>Ga0207000_1107_pt1 | contig 26870 bp, 30 predicted proteins | sample Alteio_BWMinCont_90_FD_153498 | JGI IMG/M metagenome (GOLD analysis project Ga0207000, IMG submission 153498) | Enriched cells from forest soil in Barre Woods Harvard Forest LTER site, Petersham, Massachusetts, United States -... | ecosystem: Environmental > Terrestrial > Soil > Temperate forest >...
TGTATGCCAACGTTCCACGAGGTCCTCTCGACATCCAATCATGGCTGAGTTCCCTGAAGCAGGGTCACACGTTTGCCACCAACGGTCCGCTCCTTGGTTTTACGCTCGGTGGCCGTTCCTTGGGAGACGAGCTGCGGCTTCCCGCCGGCGAGAACAAGGTGAAGTTCAGCGCGTGGCTTCGTTCTATTGTTCCCGTCGATCATCTGGACGTGATTTGCAATGGCCGCGTGGTGCGAGAGCTGAGGTTAAGCGGTGACCGCGAAAGCGCCGACTCCGAAGACACAATCCCGCTCTCGCAAAGTGGATGGTGTCTTTTGCGTGCGTGGAGTGAAAAGGCTGAACATCCCGTCTTTGATCTGTATCCCTACGCCACAACGAGTCCAATCTACGTGAAGGTCGATGGGTCCGCCGCGAAGCCGGCCGAAGACGCCGCCTACTTCATCGCCTGGATCGACCGCATGATTGAGGATGCGAAATCGAACCGGGATTGGAATACGGACACGGAAAAGAAGTCCGTGCTGGACCTGCTGAACCGCGCCCGCCGGATTTATGTCGGTTTGGAGAACTGACCGGGTAGAGCACTACACGGTGCGTCCCGCCTCCAGTTCGAGCAGCGCTTTCTTTCTTTCCGCTCCCCAGCGGTAGCCACCCGCGGTTCCGCTCTTACTGACTACGCGATGGCAGGGAATGGCGACTGCAACCGGGTTGGTGGCGCAGGCGCGAGCCACAGCTCGCGTGGCTGTAGGCTGACCGATCGCTTTCGCCACTGCCGCATAGGAACGCGTTGCCCCGAACGGAATCGTTTGCAAATGTGTCCACACGCGCCGCTGAAAGGCTGTAGCCTGAATGTCCAATGGCAGAGCGGCATTCAGGCGCTGGCCGCGCATCTGGCGAAGCAAATCTTCTTTCCAACCCCGCATGGTTCCGTCGTCACGCCGGCGGATGGCGAACGGAAACTCGTGTCTGAGTCCCTGTTCGAGTTCGTCGTCAGTGTCGGCAAATTGGATGGCGCAAATTCCCTTGTCTGTAGCCGCGATTAACATGCGTCCCAAGGGCGAGTCGGCGAAAGTGTAGCGGATAGCCGCCGCGATCGCCCCACGGCGGTATTTATCCGGCGTCATGCCAAGCTGCGATGCGGTACGCTCGTAGAGACGGCTGCTGGAGCTGTATCCGGCGTCGTACATGGATCGGGTGACTGAATGTCCGGAGCGAAGATTGCCTTTGAGTTGGTTCAAGCGGCAGGAGTCGGCATAGGCTCGCGGCGTGATGCCCAGGACACTTTTGAATGTCCTCTGCAAATGAAACGGGCTCTGATGAAATTCTGATCCGAGCCGGGCCAAGGTCAGAGGTTCGTCGAGGTGTTGCTCGATGTAGCGGCATATCGCCTTCACCGTTTCAGTTGTGTCATGGCCGGCGATCGCTCTGGGCCGGCAGCGTAGGCAGGCGCGATAGCCAGCTTTCTCGGCTTGATCGGGCTGGGCGAAAAATGTGACGTTCGCGCGGCGCGGACGCTTGGCTGCGCAGGACGGCCGGCAATACACGCCAGTCGAGGAGACCGCAAATACAAACTTCCCGTCCTCGTTGGCATCGCGCGATAGAACGGCCTGCCAGCGCAGGTCCTGACCCTTGTCGTTATTTTTCCCGCCACGGCTCTGGTCGCTGGGGGACATTTGCGTCGCTTCCGTCAAGTTGAGTATCGCATTGGTTGTCATAATGCTGACAGCTTAGAACAGGGATTTTTGGTGGACCATCCGAATCTTGCGGTCAAAGCAAAGAAATTCTCCTCCGCCGAGACCGACGAGCCGCTCAGAATTTTCTTAGCCCGCATGAGGGAACCCCGAAAAAAAAGTCGCTTTACTGATTGAAGTACAAATTTAAGGAGATAACCAATGCAATCCAAAAGATGCCACTTTTTCATAATGCTTTGCGGGGTTCTGACGCTGATGGTGGCCGGCCGAGCAACCGCGGCTGAGAAGACCATGCCATTCCTTCCGAGTCCGGTGATGCGTGTGTCGACGATCCCGGCCAACGGAGACGTCAACCCATACGGCGTCGCCTTCGTGCCCATGCAGTTTCCGACCGGCGGATTACTGGCGCCTGGAGATATTCTGGTGTCGAACTTCAACAACAATCAGAACCTGCAGGGGACGGGCACAACCATTGTCCGCATTCGAAATGGCGAAGCGTCTCTCTTCTTCCAAGGTACGGCACCGCTCGGGCTTTCAACTGCTTTGAAAGTGCTGAAGGCTGGATACGTGCTGGTTGGCAACTTTCCTTCCGCGGATGGCACATGCCAAACAGCGCAGGACGGATCGATCCTTGTCATCAACAGCAACGGCGTGCTCCTCGGCAGCATTGTGAACAACTCGGTGATTGCCGGCCCGTGGGATGCGGCCCTGCACGACAATGGAAGCTCGGCTCAGCTCTTCATCGCCAATGGGCTGTCCGGAACAATTTCGCGCCTGAACCTCAATGCAGGTTCCACCGGCGTGACTGTTCAGAGCGCGACGACGATTGCCTCGGGTTACAGGTTTCAGTGCGATCCTGCCGCGTTTGTGGATGCGCCCACGGGATTAACCTATAACGCTGCGACAGACACGTTGTACGTGGCTTCAACCTTGGACAATGCCGTTTTCGCAGTCCCAGATGCGGGCAAGACAACCAGCGACCAAGGCACGGGAACGATCATCTACCAGGATCAACAGCACCTGCACGGGGCGCTGGCCATGTGTTTCGCGCCGAATGGCCATCTGCTGGTCAGCAACAACGACGTCATCAACGGCGACCCGAATCAACCCAGCGAGATCGTCGAGTTCACGACTTCGGGCCAGTTTGTGAAGGAGCTGTCGGTGGACCCGAATCAAGGCGGTTCGTTCGGCATCGGGCAGCAACAGCACGGAGCCACTGCGCAGTTTGCCGCAGTGGATGATAATGCAGATTCTTTAATCATCTGGACCTTGGATTCCAATTAAGCTATGGAATGTGAACCAGGTGCGAAGACGTACGTCGTGGGCGAGAGCTGGATGGGAAAGCCAGCCTCGTCCGTTTTCTTTTCCGTTGTGGGTTACGATATTACTTCTGTCGTTTGTTTTTATCGCTCACGTGATGGCTCAGAAAAATCCCGAGGCGAAACCCGAAGTTTTGCGGGATGAGATCGTCGCGGCATACGTGGACAGCATTTCGCTGGATGCGGCGCATCCTGCAGAGGTCTGGAAGAGCGCGACTCCGATTGTCTTTTCTTCCGATTGGCAGGGCCAAAACGCGGATCCCGCACAAGAAACCTCGGTGCGCGTTTTGTGGTCGCGGAAATACCTGTATCTGAGATTCGAGTGTCACTACCGAGAGCTTTTCACATTCGAAGACGCCGATCCCGATGGTCGGCGCGATTATCTGTGGGATCGTGATGTGGCCGAAGCGTTTCTGCAGCCCGATCCTTCGCGGGAGCGCTTTTACCGGGAGTTTGAAATCAGTCCAAACGGCATGTGGATCGATCTCGACATCTTCCCCGGCGGACGCGCGGACTTGAAAAGCGGTCTGAAGCGCTCAGTCGCGGTGAATGAGAAATCACATACCTGGACCGCAGAACTAGCAATCCCTATAGAGTCGCTTACCGCGAACTTTGATCCCTCTGCGATCTGGCGGGCCAACTTTTATCGGGTCGAAGGCAAAAGTGAGCCGCGAGCATATCTGGCGTGGCAGCCAACCAAAACGCCGCAGCCGAATTTCCACGTGCCGAGCGCGTTCGGCAGGTTGCGATTTGCTGGCGCGAAGTGAATCGGTCTTCGGAGAATTTAGTCTGACAAAGGCTGCAACAGTCCGAAGACCTGCGTGACGCCCGAGCGTCTTCGCAGCTCAGCCAGCAGGGCGTGAGCCGCGTTCTCGTAAGTTTTGGTTGCGTCGGACGGATCCGCCCATACCGCGTCGTAAACGATTTGTGCCGCGTCCTTTAAATCCATGTGCATCGCCGCTTCGAGGACGTCGACGCGTTCCTGCAGGTGGTCGTAACAGCCTTGGCACACGGCCGCTGGTTCAGGGCCGCTCGGGTGGTTCTCGTCATGCGTGCAGGATAGACTTCCGCCGACGTTGATGGGCAACTGAGAAGCGAAAACTTGCGCCTTGAAGTCGCGCAGGAAACGCTCACGTTCTTCTTCCAACTCCACCGGGTCAGGGCACAGTTCGCCAGCAGCAACCGTTGCACGCACCGGCACTGCGCTGGGCGAGAGGCGTTCCCCTGTTTTGCAGACCGGACAGGCTTTCAGATCGGCTGCGTAATAAGTTTTGCAATTTGCGCAAGGCATACCGTAACCGGTTTGCTTGGGACCAATCTGCGCTCCTTGGGACAGATTTACTTTGGGCGCTCGCTCGGTGGTTTGGGTGTCGCTGTTGGATGGGAGGACTGCCGGAGAGACTGGTTTCTTGATTCCGACCGGGGACGTGGGGGTTGAAGTCATAATAAAACTCCAGGCGGCGTAAACGTCGCGTCTTAAGGCTTGGGACTCCGCCATTCTAGGAGAGTCGGGGCCGGCTTTCGACGGCACGGAAGTTCATGTCTGAATGGCTGCTTAGCTCCGTTGCAGTTGGCCGACCAAACAAGAGCTTTTAGAATGAGCGGCATACGAGGGCAATCCCTGTCTTTTTTCGCGACGCGTGGCTGATCGCGTCTCCAAATTGAGACTCAGCAGGATCGCGTGCTCGTTAGTTTTTAAGTGTTTTCTTCACCGCACGCCGGCCCCCGTCCGGGTTGCTGCGCGAGAGGAGAATGTTCTGCCTGCGCCGTGTTTCTCCGCGCACTCTGTGGCCGTTCTCAGGACCCTGCCTGGAGAAAGCCGAGGTTGACGGAATAATCTGGCTTCAGTAAGGTAAAAGAGAGTAGTTGTGTCTGCGGGGAGGTATTCCATGTTTGAAGGTCTGTTTCAACCGATGCACCTTCTGGTGATCTTTTTTATTGCCCTGCTGGTGTTTGGCCCCAAGAAACTTCCCGAGCTTGGCAAAGGACTTGGCGAGGGTATCCGCGCCTTGAAAGAAGGCATGAAGGACTCGCCCGCCGAACCCACCAAGACCGCGGAAACGGAAGTACAGAGCAACCAGCCCAAGAGCTAGGTTCGCCACGTATTCAAGGTTGTCTAACTCAGCGCCCTTCGTATTGTTTCCATAAAATAAAATTGCAGGCAGCTTGTTCATGCATTTGTGAAAAGGCTGGGCGGAGTTTCCCCTATGGCGGGATTCCGGCATCTGCGATAAGTTAATTTCTTCGTTGTTGTTGTCTTTTCCACCGGGCCCGAAAACGAAAGTACAAATTCATGATGGAGAAATGTTATGCGTAAGCTGCATCTCTACGTAGTGTTGTCAGTATTCGCTTTCAGTTCCGCACTTTTCGCCGATCAGGTGGTGCTGAAGAATGGGGATCGGCTCAGCGGGACCATCACAAAATCCGACGACAAGACTCTCCTGATTAAGACCGAGTTTGCGGGTGACGTCACGGTGCAGTGGCCGGCGGTCCAGGAAGTAACTTCGACGCAGCCGCTTCACGTAGCGCTTTCAAATGGAAAGACCGTAAGCGGTCCGGTGACTACAACAGATGGCAGTCTGGCCGTGACCACCCCGGCGAGCGGAACTGTAACTGTGGCGAAGGCCGACGTAACCGCGTTGCGCAGCGATGTCGAGCAGATGGCGTATGAGAAATCGTTGCATCCTGGACTCACCCAGGGCTGGGTTGGAGGAGCGAATATTGGCTTTGCGCTCACCGCCGGAAATAGCGAAACCAAGAGTCTGGCCGTGGCCTTCACTGGCGATCGCAAGACGCAGACCGACGAAATCGCTCTCTACGAAAATACGGTCTATGCCACAAACAACTCCCCTGGGACCGCACCAAGCACGACCGCAAACTCGAATCAAGGCGGGGCCCGATATTCCAGGAATCTGAACCCTCGGCTGTTTGCCTTCGTGGGCGCGGATTTCCAGAGCAATGCCCTGCAAGATCTGAATCTTCGATCTATTTTCGGAGGCGGTCTTGGATTTCACGCCATCAAAACTGACAGGACGACCCTAGACTTCCTGGCTGGCCCGAACTATACGCGAGAAGTCTACAGCACCATTACGAACTCGTTCCTGGCGCTTACCCTCGGCGAGGAGTTGACCCAAAAAGTAGGAGCAACCACCGTGGTCACCCAAAAGTTATACTTTTTCCCCGACCTCAGTTCCGGCTTGGTGGGGCAATATCATGCGGCCTTTAATCTCGGGACGGTGACGAAGATCAGCAAGTGGCTGGCTTGGCAGAACGCGTTCAGCGATATCTACGTAACTAATCCACCGGCGCAACCTGCGGGAACTCTTCCGCTCAAAACGAATGACATCATCCTGACCACCGGTCTGAATTTCTCGTTCACCCACTAAGGGAAATGAGACGCGGACGTCTTCTCCCGTGCGGGCCGACCGTGAATGCTGGCTTAATAGGAAATTGCGCGCGTTTTGTTTCTCGGAAAGCGTCCGCAGCATCAGTAGTAGAAGCGCGAGGAAGCTCAATGAACGGACATTCTGCCGAAGACACCAGAGATCCGGAAGATCGCAAAATCGATGAAAGCAGTCTGGTCGAGAAAAAGGACAAAATGATGGATAAGACTGTGGCCGATACGTTTCCGGCGAGCGATCCACCGTCGTCTCTTCCAGATCCGGACGAGGATTCCTTCGTCGCGTAGCGACGAAGCGTCACTCGAGCGTAACCGATTTCACCAGGTTGCGCGGCCGGTCCACATCCAGACCTTTTCTTACGGCCATGTAGTAGGCGAATAATTGCAGAGGCACAATTTCCAGAATGGGCGACAGTAGTTCCGGTGCCCGCGGAACAAAAATGGTGTGATCGGCAAGCTCTCTCATTCCTTCGTCACCCTCGGAGGCGATCGCAATCACTCGCGCGGACTGCCTCTTGAAGCCTTTGATGTTGGCAACATTCTTTTCATAACGCAACACTGATCCGGCATCGTTGCGGTCGCAGGTGGCGACGATGACCACGGGAAGATTCTCGTCGATCATTGCGTTTGGGCCGTGCTTGGTCTCTCCCGTCGGATATCCCTCGGCGTGAACGTAGGACACCTCTTTCAATTTAAGCGCGCCGTCCATGGCCACGGGATAATGAATGGCGCGGCCGAGGAACAGAAAATCTTCCACTTGGTGGTACCGGTCGGCGAGCGCTTTGCAGGCGGAGGCGCACTCGAGCACGGTTTCCGTTTTAGCTGGAAGCTCGAGCAGTTCGCGGATATATCGCTGCACTTGCTCTTTCGCAAGCTTGCCCCGCACCTGGCCCAGATAGATTGCGAATAGAAGCAGCACAGCCATCTGCGCCGTGAATGCCTTGGTGGACGCGATGCTGATCTCGGGTCCGGCGTGAGTGTAGAGCACGCCATCCGCTTCGCGAGCGATCGTAGAATCCATCACATTCGAGATCGCAATGGTGCGTGAACCCTTGGCCTTGGCTTCACGCTGGGCCGCAGTCGTGTCGGCAGTTTCTCCCGATTGCGTGATTACGATGGTGAGTTCGTTGCGGCAGATCAACGGATTTCGATATTCAAACTCGCTGGCGTAATCCACTTCGACCGGAACGTTTGCGAGATCCTGAATCATGAACTGGCCCGCCATTCCCGCATGGCGACTGGTTCCCGAGGCTACAATGCTGATTCGCTCCACGGAGCACAACTCCTCCACGGTGATGCGCACGTCATCCAACTGGACTAATCCCTTCTCGAGCGAAACGCGAGCAGCGACAGTGTCGCGCAAGCCTTGTGGCTGCTCGAAAATTTCTTTCAGCATGTGATGTGGGAATCCGCGCTTATCTGCCATCTTCACCCTCTATGTCTGCTTGCCGCTTCAGTCAGCTCACCGCGAATAATTGTGTTTCTTACTTCACCCCTGGGACTCAAAACCACGAAATCGGCTTCGGCCCCGGCCTCAAGCTTGCCTCGATTGGCCAACCCCGCTACCCGCGCCGGATTGAGCGTGGCCAGACGAAGAGCCTGTTGTAGATCCCAGTGCGCGAACTGCATCACGTTGCGAACCGCGCGATCCAAGGTGAGGACACTCCCCGCTAATTTCCCGTCTGCCAGGCAGCGGCCATCTTTCACTTCCACTTCAATCGTCCCGAGGCGATAGCGTCCGTCCGGCATGCCGGTGGCGGACATCGCGTCGGTAATAAGCACCGCCGCATCGGGCCCCTTGGCTTTGAGAAACAATTCGACGATTGCGGGATCGAGATGAATTCCATCGACGACGATGTCGGCCGAAAGCCGCGAGTCGGTAAGCACTTCGCCGATAATTCCCGGTGCCCGGTGATCCAGCGGCCGCATCGCGTTGAACGTGTGCGTAGCATGTCTCGCACCTGCGGCCACAGCGGCGCGAGTCGAATTCAGGTCGGCGTCGGAATGTCCGAGGCTGACGCAGACGCCACGTCGTGCCGCATCCGCGATCACTTCGCGAGCGCCTTCCAGTTCAGGTGCAATGGTCATGAAACGAATGTGGCCACGCGCTGCCTGCCAGAACCGGTCGAATGTCGGAAGGGTAGGTAACAGCAAGTCTTCCGGCGGATGCACGCCCCGGCGAACGTGACTCAAAAACGGTCCTTCCAAATGGATACCGAGAGGCCGGGCTCGGTCGGTGCGAGAATCGTCGTCTCGCGATGCACTTTCAATCGCATTGGCCAGCCGGTCGAGGGCCGACCAGGTTTGATCGAGAGGTGCAGTCACTGTCGTCGGGAAATAGCTGGTGACGCCATGTTTGAAAAGCAACTGCTCAACCGCCGCCAGCCCCGATGAATCTGCCTGCATCACGTCCTGACCCGCGCCTCCGTGAATGTGAATATCCACGAAACCCGGAGCCAGGATGCCGTCGCCAAAATCCACCACCCGAGCATCATGAGGAGTCGGACGCGAGGTTCGCGAACCGCACTCGACGATTACGCGGTCTTCCACCAGGAGCAGTGGCTGCTCCACGCGCTCAAGCGGCGTGTACAGACAATTTGCGGTGAAGGCAATCATCAATTAAAACGTTACTCTAAAGGGAATTTTCTCGCTTGCAAGGCCCGCCCAGACCCGGAAAGCCCTGCGAAAGTATACCCATTTATACGATATTTCCAGCAAGCGCGCGTGCTTTTCATTTCTTGCTGGATCTGCCGCCGGACGCAGGCTTGGGCAGAGCAGAGGATGCTGAATGTTATAATGGCAGCTTATTGCAGTATTTCGAGGTCTGCGCGTCGCGTTTCCCGTCCTCTCTCGCGCAGGCTGTTGATTTCGTCGGGGAGTGGCTCAGCCTGGTAGAGCACCTGGTTCGGGACCAGGGGGTCGGAGGTTCAAATCCTCTCTCCCCGACCATATCTAGTTGATTCGGTTGACTCAATTCTCGCGGTTTCCGCAAGTTTCTGATTCCAAACAATGAGTTTTGTGTCCTAGTTGCGTCCTCGTGCTTTGCGCGAAGGCGACAGCTATAGCACTACAAGTTTACGCGGCGGCATGGTGCTGGTTAGAGCCCAGCCTGTGAAGCCCGAGAAATCGCGACGAGCTTGATTAGTTTTGCCCGTAACCTCCGCGTTGGACGGAATTCGCAACCCGCCGATGCAGCGACGGGAGAACAGGAAACACGCCGCGCAATTCAAACCAAAAATTAGGAGACGAAATGAAAAAGGACTTCGAAGCAACACTCACGCCCGAGGAACGTAAGGGCAAAGAGGAATTTGAAGAAATTCATCGCCGTTACACCAAGCTGTTTGACGAGGCCGAGCGGAATCCCGACCCCCGCGAAGTTGAAATGGTCACTTTCAACCGAGACCAAGCGGAAGACCAACTTCTGGAGAAAAGCGCAAATGCCCGCGCATATGTGCGGCACGTCCTGGCTGCAACCATGGAGGAACTGTGAAACTGTTAGAAACGTGGCAAATCCGCGAGGCGCTGAAATATGCCGGCGGTCCTCACGACGATCAGTATATGGAGTGGCTGACTCGCGCTCTCAACTACTTCAACCTCAGCAACAACAACCTCCGCTGCCGTTGGTCGCATGGTACGAACGGATCGGGAGAGTACGAATCCGAGCTTGAAACCGAGTGCCTGCGGCCCGGTGAAAGAGAAGTCGCCGAATCCGCCAATCTAATCATTCGGGCTTCCCGCGAGTCTGGCTCCCAGATTCCTGCTGGACCTCACCTCTACTGCAAGGAGCACGCGGATCGCTTGGAAGGCAAGGAATCAGTCGAGGGCATGGAAGAGCTGTGAACTTTAACGACATCAAACCACGCATGTGCTCCACGACATTCGTTTGGAGGTGAACAGGTCGAAACGAAAGACTAAACGCGAACGGTCCGGCTCGAAGACAACGCCGGACCATCCGCCAGGTCATGCCACGGAAGGACATCGGATTCGGAGGACCGCTTCCGACTGCTGGTGAAGCGGGCTCATGTGGGGAAGCTAACGATTGGAGCTACATCTGAGATGACAAAGGAAATCACCGAAGACGAAGTGCGCAAAGATGTGATGGTCTTCGCCAATATTTTGTTCGAACGCGGTATGACGGACGACCTGCTGGGCGTCGTGGATGCGTGGGTCAGCGAATGGCGATCGGGCGCAATGTTCCATTCCGCGCCGCGGGCGGAAGCCTTTACTGGAAGGCCGGATACCGTGAATAAGAACTGTGAAGAGTCGCAGGGAATGCACCCAAGCGCAGGGCATGAACTGAATCAACAAAATGCAAAGAGGCAATGATGGCGTCCAACAACTACGCTGAAGTGATCACTGACCGGATCGAGGCCGAGCAGGTTCTAGCGATGTTCGAACGCCTGGTGACGCTGGGGCGAACATTTAAGGCACTGGAGTTCAATCCGGACACGGACCGTTTTGCGATCTCCCTTGGACGGGAGTCGAATCTGCCGCCATATCCGGAGGTCGAAGACTGCGGAGAGACCCTCGACGGCCAGACCGCCAAAGCAATGTGGAGGAGTCGAGATGCCGTCCAAGCGGTCTCTTTCGGCAACGGGCTTCTAGGCCTGATCTGTGAATGCGACGGGCGGCACTCGATGATAATCCCTGCCGGCACGGGATCGGCATATTCAACTGACAATTCCCAGGTCCCTACGTCCCACACGAGTCAGCGATGCCAATTCGGATTTGTATTGGGTGGCTTTGATTGTGGCAGGCCCGGCACGGAGATGCTGCGCGCTAGTTGGTTCTACTACCCTCATCCCGACTGGAACGTACCGCTATGCCCAGAGCACAAATCTGTCGTTCTCAGCATGACCTGCGAGAGATGGCTGCACGACAGCAGCTTTAAGGCAAATAAGGGAGCAGTTGATCGTAGCGGCAATTGCGGTGCTCCCACTGCCGGTTTGATTTGTTGGGATTGCGAGGGGGGTCATGATTACGAGTGCGATGAGATTGGCTGCCCAGGGTACGAGTTGAAGCCGGCTTGCGCTCGATGCCTGGAGAATCCTAATCGTAACGATCTCAACCAGCGCGAGAGCGAGAATGAGGAGAGAAATTTGGCAAATGTTTGTGAGACCACAATCACAGTAGTCGGGCTAAACGACCCCGCGGAGATTTTCGTAAAAGCATTGTCTAAGGCGATGTTCGGGGTCGACCTAGATATTCTGAACCCAAAACTGTGGGGCGAGGATGAGACCGTGGACGGAAAAGGCTGGTACAACAAATTGGTCGATGACTATCGCCGGCAGCACTGGTCCGCCAGAGACGGCATCTTGTACCCACATGAGCCGTATAACAAACTCGGAGTAACCGCGCCACGATTCTACGTAGAGACCAAATGGGGACCGCCCGTAGAGGAGATCAGAGAGGCTTCGAAGTCATTCCCCGAAGTGACATTTCATCTCGGTTGGTGGGTTGAGCAGGACGGACCGTCCGGCGAACTTGTGATTCGCAACGGCCATGACATTGACGAAATATCTCGACCGGCAAGTTGGTATCTATTTAACGATGCGGTCTTGTATCCACGAATCAGTCTCTTGACTGCCCACCTGCCCTATACCCTGGCACAACGTGCAAGTCTGAGAGTTCAGGACGCGATTGATTGTATTGATGGGCTCCGGCAAATCCTCAATGACGACCGCTTCACGGAGTCACCATACGAGATCGAACGTGACCAGGCAGCGGTGGGACAAACAAAGAAAGCACTCGATGCACTGTTGCTACAGATGAAGAACTCAGCCGAACGGCTGACCTTTGAAGGTGTGTTCCTGGGATCTAAGCGTTTTCGTCACGAGGACCAACCGTCTTCACCGTCCCAGACGGTGGACGAAAATCGTCTGGACATTGACGAATTGTGATGAGCCTGAGAGGGCGGTCAAAGGAGATCAGGGAGCCAATGAAGAAAACGAGAGAGTTCTCGGACAGGGTGCAGTCCGCCCTGAGTTTGCCCACGAAAAAAGAAGCGGAGTCTGTGATTCAAGCAGTAATCGGTGCATTGGATCAGACACTGATTGACCGCCTCGATTCTGACGGCTTCTCGCTTAAGCTTGGCAGCTTTGGGAAGTTCAAGATTCATCACAGAGCCAGCGTCTATCGGAAGATTCCTTTCACAGGCAAAAATCAATTGATAAACCCGAAGCGCAAAGTCAAGTTCATTGCTTTGGGAAAATTGCGAGCGTTGGAAGAAGTCACGCAGCACGAGCCTCAAGCGACAGCCAGTGGTTCGCGGCGTTAGAAAAGCGATCCCCTGGTCCCGAAAACGGGATTCGGAAGTCGTGCTGAATGTTTTCAATCTCTTGCAGTGGTGCTTCGACCGTCTCAGTCCCGCTCGATCACCTCATTTAGGGGTGAATGTAAGTCCTCGAATGGCAGTCCCAAGACAGGTTCAGTGGTCCGTCTCTTTTCGCGTTCGGTAGAGGGCCTGTGCTGATTACACACCACGGAATGAATGCCATGCAACGAAGCCGCAAAGGCGGTACCAAAATTTCCCAGTAGCCGGCCAAACCGGAACTACTGCATTCCTTGGATACAAGGGGCGTTTGTCGGGACCAATCTGGAGGCATTATTTCCGGATTGCCAGTCATCCGCCCGGAATCGAGGTCAAGTGCCAGGCTGCAACGGCTGGATTCTTTTGGAACCCGGATTCTTGCGATGTCGAGGTTGCTGGGGGGGCTCCGAATAAACGCGGGGTAACCTCAATCCACTCTGTAAACGCGGCCGGTTTGCGCCCCCAGGATTGCGCGTTTGTAGGCTTGTGCAACTTTCCATCCTTCGACCGGAATCACGCCGTGAAAGAACGAACCCATACTAGGTACGGATTCTTCTAGGATTGTAGGATTCACCAAATTGATACGCAATCCCTTGGGAAGTTCGATTGCGGTAGCCCGAACAAAACCTTCCAATGCGCCCGAGACGGTGGAAGCGGCGACACCGGCGAAGATCGGTTCGTCATTAAGAACGCCCGAAATCAAAGTGAATGATCCATTTTCTTTGATGAACGGGATCGCCTCCTGAACCAGGCTGATCTGACCCAGGAGCTTGCTTCCCAACGAGAACTGCCATTTTTCAGCAGTGAGCTCCGAAAGCGGAGCAAATGCGATTTCACCTGCTGCAATGGCCACGGCATCAAACGAGCCGACGGCTTGATAAAGCTTTCTGACACTTTCGCGGTTCTCGATCTCGACTCGGAAATCGCCGGATTTGCGTCCGACCTTGACTATCTCATGGCCAGCACCCGCTAATGCCTCTTGAACCAGTTCGCCGATCTTTCCGTTTGCACCAATCAAAATAATTTTCATAAACACTCCATTCTCGTTTCTGATCTCACGATTATTTGTCACTTCAATTTAGGGGGCCAATCCGCCAGTAGTGTCGAGCACTTGCCTAGTAACACAGCGAGCATCAGGTGACGCTAAAAAACTCCAAGGAAGTTGCTTGATAGGGCGGTCACTTTCTGTGGAGCAGATTTGAACGCGATACGTCGAACTAATTCTGTCTTCTGAGCATACGGTCGACCGATCGGCTCATTTGTTTCAAAATAAATCCAGGCGCCAAGCGACTCATCATTTTGAGCTGATTCGCCTGCCCTGGACGTATTTCAAATCGATCGGCTTGCATTCCTTTGACGGCGACTTTAACCATGTCTTCCACGTTCATGATAGAAACGCCTTCCATGTCTTCAGAATTAAAGTCATCCAAGAGTTCGGTCTGTGTCGCAGGCGGTGCCAGCTCAAATACCCTCACTTTGGTGTTTTCCAGTTGCACACGAAGAGACTCGGTGAACGAATGCAGACCGGCCTTGGTAGCGCAATAAACCGGTGAAATGGGCAATGGAACAAATGCCAATCCCGATGAAACGTTCACGATTGCGGCCTCTGATTTTGTTTTCAAATGCGGCAAGAATTGTTTCACCATGCGAATCGGCCCGCTCAAATTGATTTCAATTTCGCGAGTGATGTCTTCGAGGCTTCCAGCTTTGTCGTGAACATTGATCTCACGCATGATGCCGGCGTTGTTGATCAAAATATTGAGCTCGGGAAATTGTTTGGCGACTTGTTCGTAAAGAGTGGCGATCGCTTTCGGATCGGACACGTCGCTTCGAAAGGTGTGAATTTTTGGAAAGGCCGCTTTCGCACGGTCCATCTTTGCTTGATCGCGGCCCGTGATTAGAATCGTGTTCCCAAGTGCCGTGAGTTGTTTGGTGAGTTCGTAACCGATGCCGCTGCCACCGCCGGTGATCAAAATCGTGTTGCTCGTGAGATTCATAATTAAATAGCCCGCGACTTTGGCCGCGCCAATGCCGCTTGCCCCAAGTGATAGGCAAGGTGCGCGGTTCTTCCGAGCAGCACGCCAAATCGATTCCGATGCGGTTCCCTCTCGAAATCCTCTTCCGACACCGCAGTATGCCGCTGCGCCCAATCCGAGTCCGAGAACTTTGAGAAACCCTCCCACAGCTTCTGGTTGATTTCTTGCCATGCGGCTTTGAGCGATTGTTCCGAGACAGTCAGTGGAGCGGACTTGTCCGCATTTGAAATGAACATGGCGTCGAATTCTGGATGAAGTCTTTCTCCAATCCCGAGCAGGGGTAACAGCCGATCGCTCGACGCCGCAAGATGGCCCCAGAGATAGATCAAGCGATTTTTCCCTGGAGCAACTTCTTGCTCGAGTTCTCCAGGTGATAAGTCCCCAAACAATTTCTCCGCTCGTTCCACGTTGGACTTCCACCCGCGGAGTGCGGAGTCGACGAGCGACTTCTCTGTAATCATCCTTCACCTTCCTTCTATTTCGGAAATGGCATGGCTTTAGCGGCGCCTCGATTCTTTACCCAGCCGTTATTAGGTCTTGGGCCTTCGCGCTTGCGGCCTTGCTGGCAAGCCCTTTACCAAGCAAATCCGCCTCTAATTTCCGCGCAAGAGAAGCGGGCACGAGGGCGTTCATAATGCGGTTCAGCCGACCTGGAACGACTCTGGAGCGGTTTTTGAGCAGACCGCTAAGGCCCTCAGATACGCATTGTTCGACGCTCATCGGTTTCATCGGCATGGTCTTCGGATCGAGGCCGAACTTTTCGAGCACCGCTGTGTTCGTAAACCCGGCTGCCAGTAAAGTGACGTAGACACCTAGACGTTTGAACTCATAGTGAAGCGCTTCGCCGAGGCTGTGTACATACGCCTTCGCAGCTCCGTCATTCGCCATACAGGGAACGCCGTTCTCCGCACCCATGGCCCCCGCGAGGATGATTCCGCCTCGTCGCCGCTCGCCGAGTTTCTGACCGAAATGGTGGGCGATGTCCAGATGCGCCATCGTACTAAGTCGCAAGGTCTCCTGAAGCAACTGCCGATCAAGCTTCAAGAACTCGCCGGGATTTCCGGTGCCTGCATTGGAGACAACGAGGCCGATGTCGAGATCACGCGTAGCATCGGCGAGTCCCGTTATGAATCCCTCTCGCGAGAGGTCCATGGCTAAGGCGCGGTACTCAACACCAAACTCCTGTGAGATGGCGCGTCCCAGTTCGGCAAGCAATGCGTCTCGCCTGGCCACCAGGACAACGTTGATCCCCGACGCTGCGATTTGCCGCGCGAATTCCTGACCGATTCCCGACGAAGCGCCAGTAACGAGCGCCCACGGACCGAATCGCTTCTTGTCAATTTGAATTTTCATGAGCGTGTTTTCCTCCTGCGATTCAAGGCCTGATTCCCCTTCATTTCCGTCTCCTTATCGTTACGTATGTTCCAGTTCACAGGGCGCGAATCCAATCTTTAAGGCGCCTCGTCTCCATTACCACTAGCTCGGGCTCACGAGACCCGTGAGCCAGGACCGCGACTCCTTGCAATGCTGAGAAAAGATGGATAGCGAGTCCTCGCGAGTCGTCTCCATGTCCATCCGCCCTAAACTGGTCCTCTACCCACGCAAGCGGCTCTTCAAATAGTGCCGTAGATTTTTCCGCGAGAGGCCCGCCTTCCTTGTGCAACTCCGAACAAAGCGTCCCAACGGGGCACCCTCCGCGTGCAAGCACATCCCGGTTCACAAGCGTATTCTCGACACACGCCAGGAGGCGTTCTTTCGGGGAACCTGCCCTGTCCCATTGTTCCCGTAGCGCCCGAAATTCCAACAAGCGTTGCTCCACAATGGCCTCGCCGATTTCATCTTTCGTCTTGAAGTAGTAGTAGACGTTGCCTACTGGGATCTTGGCCGCCGCGGCAATATCGGCGAGGCTCGTCTCCCTGAACCCACGTCGGTACGCCAACTTCACAGCCGTGCGAATCAGCCGCGCTCGTTTCTCCAATTTCGTTTTGGGCATTGTTTTGGAATACTTAGTTAGTTAGCTAACTTACTTTAACGATATACGCACTCATATCGTAATGTCAACACTTGATCTACGTTTTTGGCTATTCCCGCATTGCAGGATGCGATTACCTGTTGGATTAGAGACCGCGAAGGGCTGTTATAAAGTTCTCGATCTTGCGACTCGATGAGGCTTTGCCGGATTTAAGGTTGCGCTCAATGCATAATCCGGAGAAGAAGGAGAGCACCATCTCTGCAATTGTGGTGGGAGCCATCTTGGGATTTTCGGCTTCGATGTTCATGGCAAGAAGGTGCTGCAATAACGCCCGATTCTCGGTCACGACCCCGTAAGCCTCATCCGGAAGGATAGCGAACTCCCGCATGGAGTTGACAGAAAAGCACCCTTGCTGTTCCCCCTTGTTGAGAGGACCATTCTTGAGAAATGTTTCGATGTTCTTCCAGCCCAGAGGCTCCTTGGTGAGAATGCCCCTCTTCCCTTGGCTCTCAAGATAGTGCCGAAGGCACGCTACGAACAGATCTTCCTTGTCTCGAAACTCCGTATAGAGCCCTGACTTGTTCACACCCGTGGCTTGTTCCAGCTCCTGGAGGCTCGTGGCCGCAAACCCGTGCTTCCAGAAGACAGGTATCGCCTTCTCCAGCACTTCCTCCCGGCTAAAGTTCTTCGGGCGCCCCATGGACATATTGTCCGATAAAGAACTAAATAGTTCAATATCTCTGCATCCTCGCTGCATCTTCATCATCGTATAGAACTGAACGGTTCAAAACCGTCTGACAAACTTGAGACGTGAGATCGCCGCAATGGTGGCCTTCGTCGTCGGTGGAGTTTATTTGATGTCGAATCAATCGCTTTTCAAACCATATCGGATGGGAGACCTCGATCTTCCTAACCGCATCGTCATGGCGCCTCTCACCCGGATGCGCGCTCAGCCGCATGATCATGTGCCCACGAGGTTGCAGGCAGAGTATTACGCGCAGCGTGCTTCGGCCGGACTGATCATCACCGAGGCCACCGCGATTAGCCCGGAAGGCTTTGGCTGGGCCGATACACCCGGCCTCTGGACGGAGGAGCAGGTCCGCGGATGGCGAGGTGTCACGGATGCCGTGCATGCAGCCGGCGGCCGCATCATCTCTCAGCTCTGGCACACCGGCGCGATCTCGCATCCTGAATTACTGGCCGGCGCGCAGCCCGTGTCCGCCTCGAACGTGGATCCTCGGCAAGTGTCGTTCACCCGGACGGGAAGGAAGCCCACAGTAACACCACGGTCTCTGACGAAGCGGGAGATTCAATCCACGGTTGCGGACTTCGCCCGAGCTGCGCGAAACGCCATGGAAGCCGGTTTCGATGGTGTCCAGATCCTTGCCAACTATCTTTATCTTATTTCCCAGTTTCTAAACGCCACCACCAACCTGCGTAAAGACGAATATGGCGGGAGCTTGGAAAATCGCTCGCGTTTTCTCTTTGAGGTAGTCGAGTCGGTCGTGGATGAGGTCGATGCACAACGGGTTGGAGTCAAAATCAGCCCAATGCACGAAGGCGGCGCATTTCAGGCTAACGACGAAACCCTGCCCGTCACCGAATACGCAATTCAGAAACTGAACGCCTACAATCTTTCGCATTTGTTGCTCATGGGGAATACCACCGATTTTTCCGGCACTCCACTTGAGAAATTGGCTGACGATGGTATGTTTCGGCATTTCCGCCCCCTGTTCAAAGGCGCTCTGATCGCGAACGTGAAGATGGACCGTAATCGCGGCAATCGCCTTATCGCGGAAGGTCTCGCAGATCTGGTGGCGTTCGGCCGTCCTTATATCGCAAATCCTGACCTGGTCCAGAGGTTTGCGGAGAATGCCCCTCTTGCCGAGGTCGATTGGGAAACCGTCTACGCCTCGGGGGCGCGTGGCTATTCCGATTACCCAACCTACCAATCATCGCAAGATAACCCCGGGAGCTGACCATGCCAAAGACAACACCCCAACAGAAAAAGGCGAATCGCTCTCAGAGCCTTCGATCCTCTTTCACGCAATATTCACCTACACACAGATTGGAGACATCATGAAACTCACTGGAAACACCATCTTCATTACTGGCGGCGGATCGGGCATTGGCCGCGCTCTGGCCGAAGCGCTGCACAAACGCGGGAACAAGGTGATCATCTCGGGTCGGCGCAAGGGCCATTTGGCCGCCGTCGTGACAGCCAATCCGGGCATTGAGGCGATCGCACTCGACATCGCCGATCCCGACAATATCAACAATGTAGCGAAGAAGCTTATTCAAGAGTATCCCGACCTAAATGTTCTCATCAACAACGCCGGGATCATGGAACCAGATCAGGCGGCTGGTGTTATCGACGATGGATTGCTTCTGTCGACCGTCACGACCAATCTTCTGGGCCCAATTCGGTTGACATCGGCTCTAGTGGATCAGCTGAAAGGCCGTCGTGGGGTAATTCTCTACAACACTTCGGTACTTGGGTTCGTGCCCTTGGCTGTGACGGCTGTCTACTCTGCTACTAAGGCTGCACTCCATTCCTATGCCTTGTCGCAACGCTTCCTGCTTCGAGACAGCGGTGTCAGAGTTCTTGAGATGGCGCCGCCATGGGTGCGCACAGAACTCATGAACAGCCAGGAAGCGGAGCAGGCAATGCCTCTCGACCAGTTCATCAACGAAACGTTGGACGTGCTGGCAACAGATGCTGATGAAATTCTTGTTGAGGCGGCGAAGCCTCTGCGGGCCAATCCTGGCCGCGAGGAACATGCCTTGGTGAACGGGTTCAACCAGCAAATGCTAAAGCTATTCGGTTCAAGCCAAGCTTAACCGTGGCCGGGCCGCGTCTCAGTGTCAGGCCGACTGAGAGGAAGGGAGAATGAAAAACTATGTCCGAAACTAATAAGCTGCAAGGAAAAGTGGCCGTTATTACTGGTGGTACAACCGGGATAGGCTTGTCTGCAGCAAAGCTCTTCGTCAAGGAAGGGGCTTACGTATTCATCACCGGCCGTCGTCAGAAAGAACTCGACGAAGCCGTTAAGGCGATCGGCAGCAACATCACTGGCATTCAGGGAGACATTGCCAAATTGACCGACCTTGACCGTCTCTACGAGGCCGTAAAGACGAAGGGGCGAATCGATGTCGTTTTCGCCAACGCCGGCGTCGCTGAATTTGCTCCATTGGGAAAGATTACGGAAGAGCATTTCGACAAGCTTTTCGACATCAACGTTAAGGGCACCCTGTTCACCGTGCAGAAAGCCTTGCCGCTGATGAACGATGGCGGCTCGATCATTCTCAATGGCTCAGTCGCGAGCGTGAAGGGTACGCCCGCCTTCGGTGTGTACGGCGCGACCAAGGCCGCCCTCCGTTCTTTCGTGCGGACCTGGACATTGGATCTCAAGGACCGCCATATTCGCTCAAACGTTATTAGCCCAGGTCCGACCGATACGCCAGCTATAGATGGGCAACCTGCGGATGCCATTGCACGGATTGTATCCACCATCCCAATGGGACGCGTGGGGGAACCCGATGAAATTGCCAAGGCGGCGCTGTTTCTAGCTTCGGATGATTCCAGTTTCGTCACGGGTATCGAACTGTTCGTTGATGGCGGAAGAGGACAAATATGATTGAAAGCCGCTGCGCCGCCGCGCTACTTGAGCGGACTTCACAAACCCGCTCAAAACAAGAACGTCAAACTTCGATTTCCAAGAGAGGAAAACCAATGAGTAATTCAAATGCAGAGAAGAATAAGGCGATCGTACTGGAAGCATTCGATAACCTGTTCAATAAACGCGACTACTCAGCGGCGGAGCGGTTCTGGTCTCCCAACTACATTCAACACAGCGCCCATATCGAGCCGGGACGAGATGGGCTCTTCAATCTCATCAAGAGCCTTCCGCCAACGTTGAAGTATGAGCCTGGGGTGATTCTCGCAGATGACGACTACGTCATCGTTCATGGTCGGTTTTCCAACATCGGACTGCCGGTGAACTGGATCGCGGCGGACATCGTTCGCTTGAAGGATGGGACTCTCGTCGAACACTGGGATGTTATTCAGGACGAGGCGACCGAGCAGCAATCCAAGAGCGGGAATCCGATGTTCGGCACCTTGTTCCTGAAATAAACACGAGCGGGACGGACTCGACAACTCTCTTCCTTCTCTGCATTTCCAAGGTTTCTATGGACAACCTGCTCAAACTCGCAATCGAAGCTCATGGTGGACTCGAACGTTGGCACCAGTTCAAGGTAGTAACAGCCAACGTCTCGATCACGGGCGCAGTCTGGCACCTCAAGGGCCAGCCGGATGTGCTCAAGAATGTTCAGGTAGTTGCTCAACTCCATCGCCAACATTTGGTCACCCACCTTATTGGGAAAGACCGGCGAACGATATTCAGCACTGGCCAGGTCTCAATTGAATCAGAATCAGGAGTTGTCGAAGAAACCCGCGTAGATCCCATTACCTCGTTTCGAGGGCAGAGCCTCGATACCCCATGGGACAGCCTGCATGTAGCCTACTTTGCGAGTTACGCGCTATGGAGCTATTTCACCATTCCGTTCCTTTACACCTATCCCGGATTTATCAGCGAAGAGATTGCCCCATGGCAAGAAGATGGTGAACAGTGGCGTCCCTTAAGGGTCACGTTTCCCGATTCCATCGCCGGCCACACGCGGAATCAAATTTCGTATTTCGGTCCTGACGGATTGTTGCGGAGGCACGAATATACCGTAGATGTCCTTGGCAATGCTCCGGGACTCAACTACGCCTCCGACTACCGAACCACAAGCGGAATTGTGGTGCCACACAAGCGCCGAGTATTTGCCTTTGACAGCGAAAAGCGAAAGGTAGCGGAGCCTCTGCTCGTCGCGATCGATATCCATGAGATCGATTTCAACTAGTTTCGCTGATTCAATCATTTTTATCTCCCGTGTTGTCGGCAAACCCGACCTTAAAGGATTGCGTCAGGCTTACCCGTCAACCGGGAGCAACGGCGATCAGCCCCCCTAAGCCACCTTATGCGTACCGAATCGCCCGATCGGCAGTATTGCCACGGATTTTGAGCAGGTCATGCCACGAGGTTGGTCCGTCGCTGCCAGCGTCATAGTTGGCGAAGTCCGGCGCCGGTAGACTCGCCCATGCTTCTTCAATCGGCGTAATAATGCGCCACTCCGCCTCTACTTCGTCTCGGCGCGTAAATAGCGTTGCGTCGCCACGCATTGAGTCGAGCAGCAAAGTTTCGTACGCAACTGGCCCCTTCGACCCAAAGCCCGCTTCATAAGAGAAGTTGGCCTGAACGGTCACCGTCCGCATCTGCGTTCCCGGGCGCTTCGCGTCGAATGCGATCGAGATTCCCTCGTCCGGCTGAATGCTAATTGTGATGACATTCGGGGCAATCACCGACGATGTGCTCGCAAACAAGGCCTGTGGCGTGGGTTTGAGATGCACGCGGATCTCGGTCAGGTTTCGTGCAAGACGCTTCCCAGTTCGGATGTAGAAAGGAACTCCAGCCCAACGCCAGTTCTCAATCTGAAACCTTACTGCTGCGTAGGTTTCCGTTACGGAGTTGCGATTCACGCCTGGCTCTTCCCGATAACCTGGTACTCGTTTCCCGTCAATTACGCCGGAACCATACTGTCCTCGAACGGTGAATCGTGTTACATCCTCGACGCTCATCGGCCGAACGGATCGAAATACCTGCACCTTCTGTTCACGCACTGAGTCCGCGTCAAACGCTATGGGCGGCTCCATCGCAGTCAACGCCAGCAACTGAAGCAGATGGTTCGCCACCATATCGCGCAGGGCGCCCGTCTCTTCATAGAACGCCGCACGGTTCTCGACACCTACTGTTTCAGCAGCGGTGATCTCTACATAGTCGATGTAGTTCCTGTTCCACACCGGTTCGAACAGCGAATTACTGAAGCGGAAAACGAGGATGTTCTGCACTGTTTCTTTGCCAAGATAATGGTCAATCCGGTACACCGCTTTCTCGTCGAATACGCCGTGCACCACGTCATTCAGTACGTTCGCCGATTCCAGGTCCCGCCCGAAGGGCTTCTCCAGAATAATTCGCGTCCACCCATGCTCGCGGCGGTTCAGTCCTACTGCTCCCAAACCTTCAATGATTGGTCCCGCTACCGACGCGGGCGTCGACACATAGAACAGATGGTTTGGGCTCGAACCATTCTTCTCCATCTCCTCTAGCCGAACGCGCAACCGCGGATAGAACTTCGGATCGTTGATGTCGCCTACCATGTAGTGCAGCCGCTGTTCGAAGTCCTCCCATCCCGAGTCGCTAAAGTCGCGTGTGTCTTTCGACTTGGCGGCTGCCTCCCCCGTCTTCTTGCGAAACTCTTCCGGACTCATCGGCGTGCGGCCAATCCCGAGAACTTCGAACTGAGGGTTCATGCAGCCCTCACATGCCAAGTTGTAGAGGCCTGGGATCAGCTTCCTGTTCGTCAGATCACCCGAAGCCCCAAAAATGACTAGGACGCACGAATCTCCGGTGGGCAGTGGTTCTCGCGGCAACTTCTCGAAGGGGCTGGCTTGGATAATCGCAGACATAAGTGTCCCCTTTATAGATGCTCTCGATATGGATTTCGAATCGAAACGCGAAACGAACCTACTCCAGCGAGTTCGTCTGTGCATCTTTGGCCGCAGCTTGGCCGGCGCTCTTTCGCATATGAACGACAACCCCACCTTCTTCGAAGCGCACTTCATCCATCAGCGCTTTCATCAGGTAAATCCCACGACCATGAACGGATCCGGTATTCTCGGGAGCAGTCGGATCCGCTATCTTTTTAACGTCAAATCCTCGTCCCTCGTCTTTTACCGCGATTGAGATTTCACTAGGTTCACAGCGGCAACGAACATGGACGTGTTTTCCGGGGTTCTCATGATTTCCGTGAATGATCGCGTTTGCGAGGGCTTCGCGCAATGCGATCTCAACCCCGCTCTCGCCCTCAGAAACACAGCCGCACTTCCTGAACAAGAGCATGAGCCTATCCACGAAGGGAGAAATCGCAGCCACTTCGCTCGGCAAAGAGCGCTCTAGCTCGATGCAAGGGCCGACCTGATTATGGGCCATCGTCATTCGTAAACCTACCCGTCGAGACTTGTTCTTTTCAAGCGTAGGTCGGGAATGTAGTTCCGAACATGGGCCGCTTGCTTATCGACTGTTCTTCTGTCTTTTCATCCTGAATGACGTCCCAATGCTCGGCAAGGATTCCGTTTTGAATACGCACAATATCTGCGGCAATCCAATTCACGGGAGCACCGAAACCGCTAAACCGCCCGTGGACGATCACGATGTCTCCCTCTGCCACGATCGCTCCCGGTTCGTACTTCAACGTTGGCGGAAGGCTCTTGATGAGATTGAACAGACCGTCGCGGCCAGGTGCGATATGATCGCTGTGCTGGATGTAGTCCGGCGACCAGAGTCGTTCTGCGGCCGCATAATCGCGCTTGTTAAAGAGTGTGTCGAACGCTTCCAAGACGAGGGCCTTGTTTTGTTCTGGTGTAGTCTTCGGCATGTTGATTCCTTTCATGCTTAGGAGATCACTTCGATTGCATCAACCCGTGAGGGATAAAACGCCAGGTACTCCTTAATACTGGCGACTGCCTCATAAGGTTTTTCGTACGTCCAAACAGCGTATTCTGATTTCGATCCGCCGATAGGAATGCTGTAGTAGGTGCAATCACCCTTGTACGGACAATAGCTGTAATGCGTGGTCCGGACGAGAAGCGACATGTCTGCATCGTTGCGCGGCAAGTAGTAGACAGGCGGATATCCCTTCTCCTCCAGGCGAAGTGCTCGCGTCGATTCAGCGACTTTCCTCCCGGCGACCGTCACACGCACCTTGCCCACAGCCGGAGAAATCGTGATGGGATGGTCAGGCCCAGGAATTCTGATCTCCTTGCCTTTGCTCGTCTTTGTCTCCATTGCGCTCCTCGCGGTACTAGTTACAGCTTCGAGCCGCCATCGACTGGAATGCTCGCACCTGTGATCCAGCGCGCGCTATCGGACGCCACAAAAGCGACTACGTCGGCGATGTCTTCCGGTTTGCCGATTCGCTTCAGTGCCTGCATTTCCAGCGCGACCTCGCGGCCCGCTTCTGTCTTCGTAAAATTCGACATATCCGTGTCGATGACTCCTGGTGCAATTCCATTTACGCGTATGCCGCGGGGCCCTAGAATGGCGGCCCAGTGCTTGACCAGAGTCTCAAGGGCTCCTTTGGTAGAGGCATAAGCAAGAATTGAAGGATTTTCCAAGCCGGGCTTGCCCACCACCGTACGGGCTGTGGCGGAAGAGATAACAACGATGCTTGAGCCTTCTCCAAGAACTGGCAGGAGTTGCTGCACCAGGAAGAATGGCCCGCGAACGTTTGTCGCAAAGAGCTTGTCAAAATCCTCAACCGTGTAATCCGTGATGCGTGCCGCCTTGCTGATTCCGGCATTGAGAACAAGCACATCCAATCGATCGCCCACGATGGAGCGCACCTGTTCGGCGAGCAGCGCAGCGCCGTTCGGAGTTCCTAGATCCGCCGAGATCGCTTGTGCGCGTCCGCCTTTCGCTTGGATCTCGGAGACGAGAGATTCCGCTTCCTGCGCGGAGCGGCCATAGTGAACTAGGACGTGTGCCCCGGCCCTAGCAAGCGCCGCTGACGTCGCGCGACCAATGCCGCGTGATGCCCCGGTTACCAGTGCTGTTTTATTTTGAAGCGTAGTCATTTTTGCATTCCCTCTCATTCAGTTCATCAACGGCATGCGGCGCAATAAAATGCAGCCGAACTTTGGCGAGTGGCTTCCAGCGCGATGTCTGTCGGAAAGTTCCCCTGACCAGAGGTAATCGATGGTGTCACACTGGCAATCCAGGAGTCGTAGTCACCGGTGTAGCCTACTCGCTCTTGAAAGGCCCGAATCCTCTGCTCGATCGCAGCGACTTCTTGGTATGACAGACTTGGCATAAGCTGGACTTGATCCCGAAGAGCCTGGGCTTGCGCCGTTCCTCGGGCTTCCGCCACCGCGTAAGAGCGCGCAGACGCTGTGCGGTCGTCCCCGACGCCAATATAGTTTTCGATGAGTTTGGTGGTAACTTCCTGACTGTGTAACAGAGACGAGCGAATATTGCCCTGTCCGGTCACGACATTACCCACTCCGAATACATGATCGGATTCGCCGTATTGAGGCAGAGTTTCATGGTTGAAATCGTAATATTCGCCCCTCATGGCGACGCCAGGAATCTTCTCAGGCACGGACCCGATCGACGAAATTACCATTGGCGCTCGCAGTTGGTACTCCGAGCCGGCCACGGGTTCTGCTTTTCCCCCTTCCACTTTGGTCTCCGCAACTTTTAAGCCCACTAGCCGCCCGTCCTCTACAAGGAGTCCCGTTGCCACCCTGCGATCCTGAACGCGAAATAAGTATTTTTCCTGCGCTAAACGCAGCATCTTCTGACGGATCGCTTCTGTTTTTGCAATGTGACCGGGCGTGGCATTTTCTGGAGGCTGAGCCAGCGGCATGTCTTGGCCTCGCCGGCGATAGATCAGTAGGCAGCCTTTAACGCCAAGATCCTCAGGCGCAATGCCGTGCATCCCGAAGACGGCCGGGACACCTTTCTTTTCGAGTTCATACACATCAGTCTGAACACCACGCGCTCGAAGAGCACGCTCATAGTTTTCGAGCTGCAGAATCTTCGCGACATCAATCGACGCAAGCCCACCGCCCACGACCAAGGCTTCGTCAGGAGTCTGGTAGTGCGGCCCAGTGTAACCCTCTTCATTCTTGTGGTTGTACCAATAGATGAACGGATTCTGGTAAACCAAACCCTTGTTGACGAATTCTTCCGCTCCGGGAATTCCCAGTTCTCTGTCTTTCCACGCCCCGTTTGCCAGGATGACCGCAGAAAAACCCCAATTGTCGCAAAGATCGTGAAAGTCGAGGTCGCGGCCGAGCCGAGTGCTGGGAAGGAAGAAAACGCCGGGTTTCGTTAGGCGAGCATCGATGCGGCCGTACTCTTGTTTTCGTTGCTCCAGGTGCCAGCGGGGCAGGCCGTCTTCGATCTTGCCATAAGGCTTTTTGTTCTGTTCAATGACAACCACGTGAATCCCATTGTCCGCCAATATTTCTGCGGCGACAG
>Ga0207000_1109_pt1 | contig 26657 bp, 14 predicted proteins | sample Alteio_BWMinCont_90_FD_153498 | JGI IMG/M metagenome (GOLD analysis project Ga0207000, IMG submission 153498) | Enriched cells from forest soil in Barre Woods Harvard Forest LTER site, Petersham, Massachusetts, United States -... | ecosystem: Environmental > Terrestrial > Soil > Temperate forest >...
TGAACTGTGCAGCCAATCGTGCTGGTGCCGTCGTTGGGTCGCTCTCCACGAACATGTGAACGTGGTCGGGCATTATTTCCAAAGCGTGAATCTCTGCTTTAATCTCTTTCGCTTTTCGGTGCAGTAGTTGTCGCAGTCGCTTCTCAAGCGCGTTCACTAGGATGGGTTTGCGGTATTTCGGGCACCACACAAGGTGATACTTAAGCGAGAACACCGACGCAGCGTTGACTCTGTACCGATAATCAACCATGACCTGACAATGTCACGTTGTTTGATAACTGTCAAGCATCTAATTAAGTAAAGGAGAAAACGCGATTCTCCCGTCAGCTAAAGCAGACGGTCTCCTCGCGCCGCAGATTATGGGACACTAGCCGAATTCCTCCGAACCTATCCGGACTCGCGAGTTAATAGCGACGTTGCTCGCTTTGTGGTCTGGGGAAAGCAGTCTGATTACCTCATCGCTCGCCAGCCGTGGAATTATGCCTTCGGCTTGCATTCGCCGCTGGATCGGTTTTTAGGCAGGGATGGCAAGATTCTCTTAGTGGGGTCCGATCACGACGCCGTGACCTTCCTCCATTATGTGGAGCATGTAGCCGAGATTCCTGGCAAACGAATCGCGCGTTTCCAGGTACCCGTAGAGGAAGATGGCCGACGCGTGTGGCGCGACATGGAGGAATTTGACACCTCCGGCGACGGCGTCCACGCGAATTGGCCCCCCGACTTTTTTGCCAAGATCGTGGACGCCTATCTCACTGGGACTGGGAATCAGGGAGCACGTGTCGGAGATGCGATGTCCTATGTCTTCGGCGCTCGTGGTCTGCTGGACTTTGCTTTGCCCCTGATGGAGGCTGTCGCGTTAGATCCGAGCGCGGCGGACAACTTGAGCAAGCGGGATGGGCATCTTTAAGAATGAGGCGTGGCTTACCGGCCAAGCAACGACTGCCGGTTACGGACAGCGCGAACCATCCTGCACGGGATGAATCGGCGATTTGAATGTATCCGAGGAAGCTTCCCCGATCACATGGGCCGCCTACGGAGCACCCTTTTTGGACTTGTAGAGGTCCAGAATCGACGCCGCTTGCGGGAGGGGCTGCGGGCTTCCGCCCGCAGGATTGACTACCCAACGACTGTTGGGCGAGCATTTCTCCGTGGAACTTAGCTCAAGAGCAATTGTTCCGGCCGCCGTGGTCCCGATAACGTCAAATGTCGTGCTGCACTTTGCGGCCATCATGTGCGCGAAGGGCTTCCCGAGATCCATGAGTTGCACCTGACCGTCGGCAGTGCTGTATGCGAAGAGCGTTGTGGCCGGATATTTGCCGACTTCGGATAAGACTCCGAAGACTCGTTTGCCATCCTGTGAGAAACCATCCAAACGGAGGGATATGATCCGGTTGTACTCGGCGTCGGATGTAAGAAGATCGACAACGACAGGGGCACCCGCCCCGGCAGGAATGATAAGGAGTTGGAATGCAGCGCTGCAATCGTGGGAGTTCTTGCTGTGGTCGTCAGCCGTGGACACCTTGAGCACTGCGGTTGCGCCGCCCGGGCCGTCTAACGGTTGCGTCTGGCTGGCGGCAGTCTCGGCGCCAGTGTCGACACAATGCACGGATACCTGCTGTCGAGGCAGGAGCGATGCAGCAAGCAGGATCGATAGTAGCATGCAGAAATTTTATCCCATGAAGTTGGCGGTGCGCAGTTAATTTCGCAGCCGGCCCGGATTATTGAGGTGATACGGCCTCTGGTGCGAAGGACGGATCGTATCCGAACGCTACTATTGGATCGACGCGCGCGGCCAACGATTTGCTAGAGTCGCTGATTCTTCGCACAAACTGGGCGGCTCGAACCACCCTCGAGTGATGGGCATATGGCTCTGTTGCATTTCACTCGGCGCGAAGCTGCAGCCGGGCATCATCTCCGATAATTCAGACCTTCGCCACGCAATCAGCGAACTGATCCAGCGTAGCGGCGAAGCCCTGCGGCATGGATTTGAATCCCGCCTTCGCGAGAGTCTTGCGCTCCGACTTGATCGCACTGGTGGGATGTCTCGGCAGTGTGAGTGTTCGTGCTGCCTTCGTGCCCGTTGAATCCGCCGATACTGGACGAGTCGAAGGTTAGGTCTCTGGAGTCACGGCAATGACGTGCTCCCGTTGCGCATCTCGTGCAACTCCGCGGCGCTTTGATAAACGAGTTTGCACACTCAACCAATCCGTGATGATTTTGAGAGCGGTGGGCGACATGGTCTCTTCGATGTCGTTGTATTCGCTCGGCGCACCAGTTTTGGCGTCCTGCAGAAGATGGTTCATCCCTGGCAACTCCATGACCGTGGCGTTTGCATTGTTTTTCAATGCCTCCCGGGCAGCGGCAAGATTTTCCTTCGCCGGCACCTGCACGTCGAGTGATCCATTGAGCGCGAGAACCGGCACTGTTAACCGCGCCAAGGTTGGCGCGGGATCATAAGCGAGGAAGTACCGCTCCCAGGGCCGTATATCGTCTTGGGCTAAGGTCTCGGCCTCGTTCCGATCGACTATCTTGTCGGCCACGCCCTGCGCAACGAGTGCCTTGGCGCGGTCGAGTGCGGCCGATTCCGACGCTGCCGAAACAATGGCGCTGTACAGTTCTTGGTCGAAAACCTTGCGTCTGGCGATATAGTCGTCCGGTGCGCCGTAAGCCTTCGCGGTCATCGCCGATTGCAGGACGAACAATCTGTCGCCTCGAATACATGGACCGGCTATCATAACGACGAAGGCCACACTTTTATCCGCGGCGGCAACGGCGGGCGCAATGATGCCACCTTCAGAATGGCCGAGCACACCGATACGGTTTGCGTCGATCTGAGGTTGCCTCTTAAGCCAAGCGATGGCCGCCTCGGCATCGGAAGTAAAATCAGCCGTCGTTGCTGAGTCGTAATCGCCTGAAGAGTCGCCGACGCCACGCTTGTCGTAGCGGAGAACGGCAAAACCCCTGCGACTCAGCGCGTCGGCCAAAACAACGAATACTTTGTGGCCCCAGACGTCCTCGTCTCTGGTGTTGTGTCCAGTACCGGAGATCAGCACAACAGCCGGGAATGGTCCTTTGCCATTGGGCACGCTCAGCGTACCGGCGAGCCGGTTATGGCTCGAGAGATTGTTGCACTGGACATCCCGCTGCACATAGGGCGCTGGTCGGGAAATAATGCTCTCTTCCTGTGGCCGCTTGTGAATGGTCGGGGCCAAGTCTTCCGCGGCAGCGCGTTTCAGGGTAAGCGGATAGACCTGCTGAAATGTTAGATTGCCGTTCCAGGCCTTGTCTTGGTCATCCCAGACGCCATCGAAGCTCAGATTGAGCTGGTTCACTGCAAAATGCAGATGTGTCCCGTCGGAGGTGATCTGATCGAGAACGGTTTCGTTACCGCTGGGGTTGGTAAGCTTGCCGCTAAAGCCAGAGTTGGTCCTTTCGAAGTGAATGCGGACCTTGAAACCACCGTTCATCTGGCCGATCCAATCGCCAGCAAGTTCCTGGGCACGAGTCGACGGATTGATCCCGCACGCTGATAACAAGATCAGAAAGACAATTTTACGCACGAAGGCGCCTTCTCCTTGGTCAATGACCAGTGTTTCGAATCGCAACTGACGCAACATAATATCAAGCCAACGTGGGCGCTGGAGAAATTAGCTGCGGGTAAAAACATCCACGAAGTCCGCTATGGAGGCGGACTTTGAGGCGCCCAACCGATGCACGATTTGTCTGCATCCGGGGCGTTACGACTTGGCCTAAAGTCCTTGATGGACGACGCCGTCGCGATTCGCGCGCCCATCGAGCAGGTGGCTCCGGCGATGGTGCAAGCGAAGTGTCCTGAAATTATCAGTTCGTCTCCATGTCCGCCGCGGCGTCCAGGAGGATTTCCAGCACTGTTCTTCGAGCCGGATTCTCGTTGGCTTCGCGTTTTATTTGGCGGCCAGCGTTTGCTTTGCCAATTCAGTACGGAAGTCTTGCTCTTTTTGAGCTACGAACTTTTTGTAGCCGCTAGGATCGATGAACGGGTTCGCTCCCCCGTCTTTCATGAGCGGATATTTTTCTTCCAGCCCGAAGTAACCGCCGTGGGCACCAAGGAAAATATCGCATGGCAATGACTTCAAAACGCCCCACATGCGCTCGTAATCTCCGGCAATCTGCGGATAGTTGTTGTTGTGGATAAGCCTGTAGCCTGGGTTGACATTGGGACTGCCAATAATCACCACATTGTAGGTTTTACCGCCCTCGGTCACCTTCATGGCCCACGTGGTGCAGCCTTTTGTGTGCCCTGGAGTAAGGTGCGCTACGAGCACCGCACCGCCAAGTTTCACTTCGTCGCCATCGTGCAACACGCGATCGACTTTGGTTGGCGGATAAAGAAAACTGGGACTGTTGCCATACTGAAAATCGGTCTTGCCTCCGGATTCGACCACCGGTACGTCGGCATCCATGACCATGTAACTTGCTCCGGTCATCGCCTTGATCTTTGCGCTGCCAGCATCGTGATCCCAGTGCGCGTGACTGATTAGCAGAACCTTGGTGTCTTTGAACTTGAATCCGAGCTTTTCGATACTTGCTTTGATCATCGGCACATTTGATTCCAGATCACTGTTGATAAGAATGTTCCCTTGCGGCGTGGTGACCAGATAATTCGCTAGCCCTTTACTGCCGACGTAGTATAGGTTGCCCGCGATGTGGAAAGCCGGAAACGGCTTGGTCCAGTCCGGACTGTCCTGCGCGAATGCGCCACTCGCAAGAGCAAGAACGAGAATCAAGTCAAGCCGAACGATCGCTATGCTTTGCCGCAACTTGCCCTCCAAACAATATCGCCGGATCCTGTCTCGACCGGGCAGAGTATAAGCCGAATCATCGGCGCGCGGTAAACACAACTATCCAAAACGTGTGGTCCATCCGGAAATTGCGAATCTTTCCGGCGGCAAGTTCCGAGTGCCAGGCAACCCTTGTTCTGAATTAGCGTCGACGCGAAAGCTGAATCTCGGAGCGCAACGATGAAAGTTTGGACGGCATACTTGAAATGAGAGTAATGGTGACAAACTCGGCCCCTACGAAATCCTCGCGCCTGTCGGCAGGGGAGTTGCCTTACCGGACCCTTGGAAAACGACTAGCGGCGAGGCCGCCAGCGTCGCACCGAGCGACAATAGGCGTCGTAGGGCGTGCCAAATGTGGCGCGGAGATGCGGCTCTTCGTAGAGGATGACAAAGAGGTGCGCGAGTAGAAGCCACGGCAGGGCGAAGAGCAGAATGGCGGGTGACTGTTCGTACAAGCCAAAGCCTGCGAGCACCAGGAAACCGCCGATATACATCGGATTGCGCACGAACTGGTACGGCCCCGCAGCTACGAACTTGCGCGGCGGGTCCATTGGCGCGGGCGTGCCTTCGCCGCGGGTAACGAACGTCGCAATGCAGGCGAAGGCGAGAGTTCCGCCGGCAGCCATCAGGGCAATGCCCAAAGCGGGCGTCCAGGCGGAAAATGGGAAGCTAAGAGTCGTGTCGTAGCGGCGGTGCAGGCTCAGTGCGACCCAGCCCCATAGAAAAATGAATGCGGCGCTGAAGAATATGGCGCGAAGCGCGATGAAGAGCGTTTTCATGGCTTGGCCTCTCCAGAAATAAGCAGGTACTTCGTCAAGTTGCTGTTGAGATTCATGCCGGGCTTCTGATTGATATTACTGACGGCCGTAGCTGTTGGTTACACTTTTTCTTGTAGGGACTTCGGCTGGAATCGACTCGGTTAAGGGCGTGGGTTAAGTCTACGATCTGGGAAAGGGCAACCTTGGTGTCAATAGGTGCAGCCTCAGTGAGAGCTAACTCCCCATGAGTCGAACGAAACCGGGCATGCGGTTACCGTTATCCACCTGGAATGTCCACGAGTCTGATTTAACGCTGGGCTGCTTGTCACTCCTGCGAAGGACTATTCGTACCGTAGCGCGACCATGGGATCAACGGGCCTCGCCCTCCGCGCAGGAATACTCGCGCTTCTGAAATCAAGGCATCCTAAAGGCGAAGATAATGCGAAAGTATCTCGATCCTCGGGAATCTATCCTTAATATAGCTCTCGGCCAGGAGCTTGGGCACCAAATACCAAAGCACAGTTTTTGGCTTCCTAAACTGTTGTCGATCATCTGCATCCGTCGTTTTTAAACCTTCGCCGGAGATAGAGAACAAAGATCAGTATCTGCCTTTCGCTGCGGGCTTTGCCCGCGGCTGGCCGGCAGGTAGCCGCACCACCATCATTGACTGTTGCGAGCTATTCGGCGCCGAAGACCTTGAAAGCGGCTACTGGGGGTGCCAGAATGAAGTCCCCCTTCTGAGGAACTGTCGTCATCCATATCTGACTGCTGAACCTCATTACTCCACGCCCGTCTCTAAGAACCTGGGCGTCCATTTTCCTTTCTGATTGACCATGGAAGTACCAAGCCGCAATGGATGGTCTGTAAGGTGAGGCTGGGCTGGATGGGCTCGAGATATTCGATCAACATTGCCACGGTGTGCTGCACGCTGCTCCTGATTTTTGTGGGAGAGCCGATTGCGAGCGGTGGCCAGGCACATCCACACAACGCGATCCAAGGTTACGGCCACCAGTCATGGCAAGCGCCAGAAGGTCTCCCGCAGGATTCCGTGCAAGCGATCCTTCAGGCGCGGGACGGCTTTCTCTGGGTGGGAACAGAGAGGGGCCTGGCACGATTCGATGGGCTGCACTTCGATGTCTTCAACAGCAAGAACGCCGGTGGAGTCAAGATCCATTACATAGAAACGCTGTTCGAAAGCCGCGATGCGACTTTGTGGATTGGCACTCGCGACGGCGGCCTCATCGGGATGAAAGATGGCAAATTCACTCTATATCCGACGGATGTTTCCGGCGGTGAAGATGTCACATCCATCCAGCAGGATCGCGATGGCAGCATGTGGATCGGGTTCAAAAACGCCGGGCTTGGGCACTTGAGGGACGGCAAGCTTACGGTGCTCACCACGAAGCAAGGTCTGTCGAGCAACACAATTGAAGCCTTATTGTCAGCGGCCGACGGAACTTTGTGGGTGGCAACCGACGATGGCGGACTGGATCACTGGGACGGCCGGCGCTTCACAGTCTTCAACACCAAAAATGGATTGCCGAGTGATTCGATCTCTTCGCTGTTCGAAGACGCAGACGGCGCTCTGTGGATCGGAACGAATCGAGGCCTGGCACGATTGAAATCGGGGAAATTGACGCTGTACACCACCAAAAACGGGCTTTCGAGCGCAGCAGTGCTAGCGCTCCAGGGGGACCGGGATGGGAACTTGTGGATTGGCACGGACGGCGGCGGGCTCAACTGCCTGAAGAATGGCGCGATTGGAATTTTCAATTCAGAAATGGGTCTGACGAATGACGTGGTGTTGTCTATCACCGAGGACGCCGAGGGTAGTATCTGGATCGGCACGGACGGCGGTGGCCTCGACCAACTCAGAAAGGTCAGCTTCACTACTTATGGGCGTGAGTCAGGGCTGAGCGACGAGTATGTGCGGACGGTTATTGGTGACGGAGCCAACGGCTTGTGGATAGGCACGAACGGAGGACTTAGCCACTGGAAAGACGGAGAGTTTTCGAATTTCATAGCAAGAAACGGTCTGAAAAAAGTTGTCCGGTCACTCTATCTGGATCATGAAAAGGCTCTGTGGATTGGGACCGATGGCGGTGGCGCGGGCCGCCTGAAGGATGGAAAGTTCACATTGTTTGGTACCAAGAACGGCTGGCCCTCAAACGTAATCATGAGCTTTGCGGAAGATGTAAACCATCATGTGTGGATTGCCACGATTGGCGGCCTCGTGGAGATTGACGGAAGCACCGAGCGGACCTATACGACGCGAGACGGTCTTTCCGGCAACGTCATCTTGGATGTTGAAGCGACGCCGGATGGATTCCTGTGGATCGGCACATCTCACGGGTTGACAACATTGAGAGCCTCCAAATTCCGTATTTACAACGCCGGTAATGGATTTACCGATGAAGCGGTTTCGGCAGTCCATGAAGATTCGAAAGGTACCGTGTGGATCGGAACCGAGGGCGACGGCTTGTTTCGGTTGAAGAACGAAAGGTTCAGCCAATATACGACGAAGGACGGACTCACCGACGATGTGATTCCCGAAATCATGGAAAGCGATGAAGGGGATCTATGGCTTTCGAGCAACCGCGGCATCTCTCGAATCAGCAAGGCGGAGCTGGACAACTTTGCGGACGGGAAGATCACCAGAGTGCATTCATATGAATATGGTGTTGCCAATGGGATGAAGAGCAGTATCGGCACCAGCGGAGGACGGCCTTCGGCCTGGAAGGGCCAAGATGGAAGCCTGTATTTTGCCACCATCAAGGGCCTTGCACGGGTGGACCCAGCGCATTTGCTAGTGAATCCTCTGCCGCCGCCGGCGGTCATCGAAAGCCTGGTGGCCAACGGGCGCTCCTTCGTTCCGCAGAATGGACTCAACGTGGTGCTGCCCGGAAAGGGCGACTTGGAAATTCATTTTGCCGGCCTTAGTTTCGATGAGCCAAAAAGGGTGCAGTTCCGGTACCAACTGGCTGGTTTCGATGCAGACTGGGTGGATGCCGGCGCGCGCGGGGTGGCCTACTACACCAACATTCCACCGGGCGGCTACACCTTCCGGGTCATCGCTTGCAACCGAGACGGAGTTTGCGATCCCCATGAAACGGCTTTGGCTTTGTCTCTCGAGCCGCATTTCTATCAAACCTACCTCTTCTACGTACTCTGCGCCCTAGCCGCCGGTATTTGCGCATGGAGCATGTATCGCTCGCGCGTCCAGCGCATCCACGAGCAGAAGTCGCAACTCTCGGTCTTAGTGGACCAGCGCACCGCGGAATTGCGAGGCGAGATCCTCCAGCGGGAACACACCGAAGTGGAACTGAAAAGAGCAAAACAAACCGCGGAAGCTGCCAGCGAAGCAAAGAGCACATTCCTGGCGACGATGAGCCACGAGATTCGGACCCCCATGAACGGGATTCTGGGGATGACGGAATTGGTGCTGGACACCGAACTTACCCCGGAACAGCGCGAGCATCTCGGGCTCGTGCAGCTTTCCGCCGAGTCGCTGCTTTCCATCATCAACGATATTTTGGATTTCTCCAAAATTGAAGCTGGGAAACTGGAGCTTGAATCAATCCCGTTCGATCTGCGCGAGAGTCTCGGTGAAACCATGAAGGCCGTTAGTTATCGAGCGCACCAGAAAGGGCTAGAACTCATCTACGAGGTCCAGCCGGATGTGCCGGAAGCGCTGCTGGGTGATCCCGGGCGAATTCGTCAGATTCTAGTGAACCTGGTTGGAAACGCGATCAAGTTCACGGATTTCGGGGAGATCTTTGTGGGCATTGAAGAGGAAGCTCAAACTCCGAACAGCACTTCACTGCACTTTAGCGTGAGGGATACGGGAGTGGGTGTACCCGTTGAAAAGCAGAAGACGATTTTTGAAGCCTTCTCGCAAGCGGATGGTTCGATGGCCCGCAAGTACGGTGGCACCGGATTGGGCCTGACCATCTGTACAAGACTTGCGAACCTGATGGGCGGGAACTGCTGGGTGGAAAGCCAAACCGGTCAAGGTAGCACGTTCCATTTCACGGTGAAGTTGGCCGCGCAGGACACCACCAGCGCTCGCCCAGCGTTTCTTCAACCGGAACAGCTGCGCGATGTTCATGCGCTGATCGTTGATGACAACACTACCAATCGAAGAGTCTTGCACGGGATGCTGAGCCGTTGGGGGATGAAGCCGACAGGGGTCGAAGGCGGTCAGGCAGCGCTGAAGGCCCTTGAGATCGCGAAGAGTTTCGGGCATCCCTTTGCCCTCATCGTGATCGATGGGCAAATGCCAGAGATGGATGGGTTTGCGCTGACTGAGAGGATCCAGAAAGACCCGGAGCTGGTCGGAGCCACGATCATGATGCTGACCTCGACGGGGCACCTGGGCGACGCGGCAAGGTGCCGGCAGCTGGGGATTTCCGCTTACCTGGTAAAACCCATTCGGCAGGGAGAGCTGTTGGATGCGATCTGCAGCGTTTTGAATAAGGCACCTAAGAAGAGCAGCGTTCCCTTGGTCACCCGCCATACGTTGCGAGAAATCAAGAACAGATTGCGGGTGTTATTGGTGGAGGACAACGCCGTAAATCGAATGCTCGCGGTCCGGCTGCTGGAGAAGCGCGGCTACACGGTAACCGTGGCCGTTAACGGCCGGGATGCACTTACTGCAAGCGAAAAGGAGTCTTTCGACGTCATCTTGATGGACGTTCAGATGCCCGAAATGGACGGTTTCCAGGCCACCGCCGCGATTCGAGCAAGAGAAAAGTCCACAGGCAGTCACATCCCAATAATTGCCATGACGGCCCATTCCCTCGTGGGGGACCAGGAACGCTGCCTCGCCGCAGGCATGGACGGTTATGTTTCGAAGCCCATCAGAACACACCAGTTGTTTTCTGTGATCGAAGGGTTTTTCGCGAAGCAGGCGGAAACTGATCCGAGCGCCCTCGATGGAAAGGCCGAGGAAATCACAGCGCAAGAATAGCAACTATTCCGCGCGGAACCCCGCAGGAAGTCTTGACTATATGCCGGAGTGCCGAGTTTCCAGGGGCGGGCACAATTGCCGATTACAGAATAAACAGCACGAACTCCCGAGGCCGGGGTATTGGCGCAGCCTTGCGCCGGGTGGAAGCTTTTTTAGATCTTATTTCAAGCAAACGGGGGCTGGATGAGAGTGCAAGTCGGGATACGGTTCGCTCGGAATGTTAGGTCTCTAGTTTTGCTGGGCTGCCCGCTGATTGCGACGGCATGGATGACCGAACCCGCTGCGGGGCAGTCCGGGTTAGGAAGCGGGCGGGTGGAAGGTGTGATCGTGGATGCGAGCGATGCAGTGGTGCCGGACGCGGCGGTAACAGCAAATAGCGACGCGACGGGCCTGTCTGAGACACAGACCAGCGATGCCAGCGGGCATTTTCTGTTTCCTTATCTGTCTCCCGGTACGTATCACCTGAGCATCGAGAAGGCCGGCTTCAAAATTGCGCAACTGGACAACGTCGTGGTGATGGTAGGCATGACGGTAAGCCTGCGGCCGCAACTGACCATTGGAAGCGAGAACGCAAGAGTGGTGGTGACCGCGGAGCAGCCGCTGATCGACCTGACGCGCTCATCGGTCAGTTCCGTTATCGGACAGGGGGCCATTGAGAATCTCCCGCTGAACGGGCGGGACTTTACGGATTTCGTGCTGCTAACGCCGGGCGCTACCACCGATGGCGAGTTCGGCATGGTGAGCTTCAACGGCATCTCCGGGAACTACAATAATTACACGGTGGACGGGGGAAACAATAACAATGCCTTTTTCTCGCAACAGATCGGAAGAGGCACTATCCCGTTTCAATTCAGCGAAGATGTTGTGCAGGAATTCCAGGTAAACACCGCCGGGTATGAGGCGGAGTTCGGACAATCGGGAGGCGGACTAGTCAATACCGTGACTAAGAGCGGTAGCAATGAGCTTCATGGGGATGCCTACTACTATGTTCTGGACTCGGCGCTAAACGCAAACGACTCGATCAACAATGAACTGGGCCTAGCAAAACCGCCGAACCGGCGGCAGCAATTCGGCGGAACCGTGGGCGGGCCGCTGAAAAAAGACAAGTTGTTTTACCTTGCGAATTACGAAGGGCAAGTGCGGAACGAGCCAGTCACCATAAACGATACCGGCGCCTTGCAAACCGTGGGTAACGCGGCCGCACAAACTATTTTTCTGGCTGCGAATCCCGCAATTGCGAAGATACTTGCCGAAAACTCTGGGTCCTTTGCTCGCAGTTTCAACCAGAACACGGCTTTCCTTAAACTGAGCGGCCAGCTCACGCCCATGAATACTTTCAGCGCGACTTACGACTACCAAAGGTTCCAAAGCCCCCATGGCTACTTCACCACACCGACGTCAACGGGCGACGGACTAGCGCTGACAGACGCATCCACAAGCCACTTCTTTCAGTTCACAGTGGTGAGCACGCTCAGCGCGAAAACGTTCAATGAAGCGCGGTTCCACTTTGCCAACGATCTGCACTCTGACCTTCCCATCTCTCCGCCGAGTTCGCCTTCGACGGTGATCCAGAACCCGGACACAGGATACGTTTTCGGAGGGAACCGCTTCCAGCTTTCGACGACGGACCGGCGGTTTGAATTCTCCGACAATTTCACACACGTGGCAGGGCGTCATACGCTGCGAACCGGCGTGGACATTAACGTCAATCAGGACCGCGATTATTTTGTGTATGGTCCGGCCGGAGACTTTCACTTCGCAAGCCTCACGGACCTGGCGGCGGGAGCGTTTGAATATGATTTGCAGTCGTTCGGACAGTCCACGGTGCGGTTTGCGGTTCCCACGTATTCCTTGTTCGCCGAAGACCAGTTCCGGGCAACTGCGAGGCTGACCCTGAATTATGGCGTGCGCTGGGACTACCAGAAGTTGGCACAACCAAGAGTTTGCAACCCGGCGTTTGCGCTGACCTGCAGCATCCCGCTGGATAAGGATAATATTTCGCCGCGGGCAGGATTTGCGTATTCGCTGGACAACAAAGGCGGTACGGTGGTCCGCGGATCCTTCGGATTGTTCTATATTCAGGAAGACCTGTTGGATCTATCCGACGCCCTGGTCTCGAACGGAATCTCCAGGCAATTCTTCTTTCTCACCGGGCCGGGCTTCGGAAACACAGCGCCGCTGGTAACCTATCCGAACGGCCTGACAGCGCCCCTGGCGGCAGGCGGGGGAAGTCAATCCATTCACGTCTTCGTTTCGAACTTCCGGAATCCGTACGTTGAGCAAGGCAATCTCGCCGTGGAGCACCGCTTCGGCGCAAGCACAGCGATGAGCGTCGGATATGTGTACGCGCATGGCCTGGCGCTGTTGGGCAATTCGAACGGAGTGACGCGGCAGGCCAACGGAACCTTTGGGTTTGACCTGAATCTGGTTCCGCCGGACCAGCAGGTGGCGTTCGGAGGGAACTTCACTCAAGCGACGGTGAATCTCCCCAATGGGAAGTCGTATGTGGTGCCGGAATTCGAGGCCATCGACGGATTAATCAGTTCCAATTTCAGCTCGATTGACGCCGTGGATAATTCGGGCAAATCCGTTTATCAGGGGATGCTGTTCTCGCTGAGGCACCAATCGGCGCAATTCCAAGGCGCTGTGGCCTATACCTTTTCAAAAACCATTGACCAGGGAACGGGTTACATGAACCAATTCGACCAGGAGTCCCAACGCGGCCCATCGCAACTAGATCAGACTCATCGGCTGGTGTTGAGTGGGGCGTGGTCACCGGAGCTGCGTGCATTGAAGGGATTTACATTTTCATCGGTGGCGACGATGGCGAGTGGCCGGCCCTATACGGGAGTCTTTGACACGGCGAACGTGAACTTTTCGATTGTGCCGGGACAGGGATTCAATTCCTTTCGGGGCCCGGGTGTGCGGGACGTGGATGTGAGCGTGGCGAGGAGTCTCAAGCTGAATGAACGGCTCGAGCTGAAGTTCAGGATTGAGGCGTTCGACCTGTTCAATCACGCGAACTTCCAGCAGGGCGCGGTGGACAATGTGCAGTTTACCACCAAGGAACGATGCACGCCGCAGCCCGACGGCAGCTGCTCCCCTTTGCCTGTCTGGGATGCCACACTGAACGACCTTTTCGGAAAACCGCAGTTTGCGGCACCAAAGTACGGGTCGCGCAACCTGCAACTATCGGTGCAATTCAACTTTTAGGACACCGCGCGGGAACTCCGACTGGGCTCCTTCCGTGAACCAAATTTCACTAGAAGTCTTCGCCAAACCCGGCATGAGTCGTGTCCACCCGTTGAAAGGAACTGGGGCTCAAGACCCAGTGAAAATGCATCGAAAATCAGCAGACTCGAAGTGACTGGACATGCAAACGTATCTAGGAACGAGCAGGTTAAGCGGCGTGGGGATGACGTTTGTGAGCCGATGGCCGGGTCAGGAATCGCACACGGAAATAGCGTTTGTAACAGGCGTCGCAGCGGAATGGACTTACGAAAAAAACAGCATGAAGGATCTGCTCCAAGAGCCCTTTTCTTCTGGACCTGTGGGTTACCGTGCTGGCGCAATTCGGACAGAGGGAGGACCTACCGAAGATCGACATGGCCCACATCTCCCGTTCCGGCCGGGACCGCTATTCTACATCCAAACCGGCCATAGCGAAACGACGCGACGCGCGTGGGAATAGTCGGGATGCGCGGAATAACTGAACGTTCGAACGTCACTGCACGCGAAACAAGCCCGCATCGCGGTGCGCTCTCCGGCGCCGTTTCTTCGGCAGATCGAATCCCCCCGAAGACCTCCGCTACCGACCGCCTTGTTCTACTCTACCTTCGCATCATACGCTCTTGCTCCGTGCGTTGATCGGGCGCGCTTGGATTTCACAGCACTCCCAAGGGAACCGGCCGTGCACGGAAGCGGGTAGGAGCTGCGGTGAGATATGTTATGTCCCCAACTCTCAATTAGTTTCGCAATATTGACGGACACTTTTGCTCGATTCCGAGCATGCTCGAACCAGTTTGCCCGCGTGATAACAAGATCATGCGATACGAGGCGAGCGGACTTCCCTCAGGCACCGACAATCGACCTTCCTATCGCTGCGGTTACGAAGGATGCAGCGTTCGCTATGACCTGGCCAACGGGTACTTCACATTAGTAGGAATGCCCGACCAAATAAACCCCGCGGAGGAGCCGGGTGTGGACACCTTGAAGTGCGAGAACCACGGGGTTTGGTTGTACCGCCGTAAAGATCAAGTGAAGGAAAGGGGTGACGAGTGGCGTTGCGGTGTTGAAGGGTGCCAGTTCGCAACCTGTTGGTGATTCACGAGGCGGAAGAGTTGCGAGTCCGGGACTAGCGGAGCCCTGCGTAGTTCAGACTTTGATCAACGGCCGCGGAGACTTGGCGAGTGCGACGGATTCCGGCTTAGGTTTGTTACCCAACATTTTTTCGATGGTAGCGAAGAGCTCGCTGGTACGGATGGGTTTCGAGACATAGTCATCCATTCCCGAGGCAATGCATTTCTCCCGGTCGCCTACTAGGGCATTGGCAGTCATGGCCACGATAGGAATGTGCCCGCCCGTCAGCTTCTCCTTTTCGCGGATGGCAGCCGTCGCTTCAAAACCGTCCATTTCAGGCATCTGAATGTCCATCAGCACAAGTTCGAACTCCCCCGTTTGGAATGCTTTGACGGCGGCTTGGCCGTTTGGAGCGACGGTCACCGAATAACCACGTTTCTCTAGAATGCGTACCGCAAGGACCTGGTTTACGGCATTATCTTCGGCCAGCAATATATGGATGTGGTGCTTGTGCTCCTGCAGAATATGGCGAGTCACCAGCGGTGCTGGTTCCGTCCGTGAAGTCTTGTCTAACAGCAGGCAAACTGCATCGAGCAGCTCACCTTGACGAATGGGCTTAACCAAGTAGGCGGAGATGCCCAGTTCACGGCAGCGCGCGGCGTCGCCCGAATGGCCAGCCGAGGTCAGCATCATAATGGTGGCTTTCACCAATTCGGGATCCTTGTGAATGTGTTCGGCAAGCGTGAAACCATCCATTTCTGGCATTTGGCCGTCCAGGAGAATCAGCGGAAACGGGTATCCAGCGTTTTTTGCGACTTCGATTGCCTGCAGCGCGGCGCGGCCTCCATCGACGGCCGTTGGCTTCATACCCCAACGGCTCAGTATTCCATGGAGCACGCGTCGATTCGTGAAGTTATCATCGACGATCAGAGCGTGTAGGTTTCGCAACGCCGCGGGATCGAGATGACTGGGCCGCGAAGGGGAGCCTTTTGAAATGCCGAGTGAAATGAGGAAGTGAAAAGTGCTGCCTTTGCCCAGTTCACTTTCGACCCAAATGCGTCCTTTCATCATGCCGACCAAACGGGCGCAAATCGTCAATCCAAGTCCCGTGCCGCCGTACAGGCGCGCCATGGAACCGTCGGCTTGGGAAAACGCTTCAAAGATCTTGCTCTGTTTGTCGGCCGGGATTCCAACCCCAGTATCCTTGATGGCAAAGTGCAGGCACACGGAGTCAAGTGTTTCCGTCTCTTTCTCGACCCACACGAAGATCTCACCGCGTTCGGTGAATTTGATGGAGTTGCCCACCAAGTTGACGATGATTTGTCGGATCCGTCCGGGGTCGCCCAGGAGCGCCTCGGGCACGTCGGGCTGCACATCGTAGATGAGTTCCAGCCCTTTCTGATGCGCGCGGTAGCTCAGCGCCTTCATGGCCTCTCCCAAACTCTCGCGCAACTCGAAGGGGATTGATTCCATATCCAGCTTGCCTGCTTCTATCTTCGAAAAATCCAGTATGTCGTTGATGATGCTCAGAAGCGACTCGGCCGACAGCTTGACCAAGCCGAGGCTGTCGCGCTGCTCCGCAGTGAGATCGGTGTCCAAGACAAGTTCTGTCATACCGAGGATGCCATTCATGGGGGTGCGAATTTCGTGGCTCATGGTCGCAAGAAACGTGCTCTTCGCTTCACTCCCGGCTTCGGCTGCTGCTTTGGCTTGCTCGAGTTCGGCCTGGACTTTCTTGCGTGCCTCGATTTCCTGTACGGCCTTTGCATAACGGGACAAGAGCAGTGGGCTGCCGACGGCAACCAGGAGAACGATCAATACCACGGCGCTCGTCAACCAAATGGAGGTCTCCAGCTGGCGGCCAATGAACTCGGAGTCGGTGGAGAGTTGTTTCTCCCCCGTCGCTGTCAATTCGTTCATGTTTTTCAGGAGCGGAGTGTTAATCAGCGGCTCGAAAGTCTTTTCAACGAAATTGATGGCCCGGTCCTTGTGCCCCTGCTGCACCATCTCGATGACGCGGTCAGCGTAATCATGGAACTCGGCTGAGGACTGCGCGAGTTCTTGCAGGTGCTTGAGTTCGGCTGATCGCTGCGGTTCCGGATCCTGGGCGTCCGCCCTCTTCCATTCTTCTATGGATTGGAGTTCCTGGTCGACGCTCCGAATCTTGGAAACGTTGGCCTGATTCTGGGTTAACAGGAACTCAGAGAAGTTATGGAGAGCCCTGGTAAACAGGCGGGCATACAAGCTGGCTTGTACCTCTTTCAGAGCTGTCTCATTCATGACCTGTGCGCGTACGCGCAATTCTTTTCCGGAATAAAGCACAATGCCATCGAGATTTCCCGAAAGTCGAGAGACTCCTGACTGCATGTCAGCTACCTGATCTTGGACAATCTGATTCGAAACTGCAGAGAAGGCAGCGGCCGAGGGAATTAGCTCGGTTTCGACTAGCGCTGCCATCTGTTCTCTCGAGGCGGAGTGCCCGGCCATCTCTTGAAGGCGCTGCTCGATGCCAGCAAGATTCACGTAGTCCAGCTCAAGGCGCTTGAGGACCAGCAGGTTGTCTTGAAGTTGTTTGGTCTTGGCAGTCTTCTGAGTGGCTTCGAGCGCGGATCGCAAATCCAAAAGAGCCTGGGCGCCCTCCAACCGCCAGCGCTTGATATCCTCGGAATTGTTCTGGAGTTCTTCTTTTCGATCGTCACCTTCTTCGATCAAACCAAAGTCAATGGCTTCTTTGAGCTCCAAGGCGGAATAACGCAGGAAGCGTTCAGCCGCTACCGCGGCTCGAATCTGCGATTGGAGGAGCTTCAGCTGAATACGAGTCTGCGTGTATGGCGAAATCACGACCACGAAAATGAAAATCGAAATTCCCGCCAAAGCGAGAGCAAACATTTGGAATCTTAAACCCTTGAGGAATCTGTTCATCGATGTGGTGCTCCCAATTTTTGATGGTTTTGGATTTGTGGGCGCAGGTCAACGAAGCTGCAGCAGCACTCTGACGCTGTCATCCACGTCTTCTTTCTTTAGGTAGCCGATGGCGTTTGGATTTGCCGCTAGCCGCGCCTTCATCTGCGCGGCGGACGGAAGATCTTTCGGAGCCGCTTGGACGCGACCGGTGAAAGCCGCTTGTAGAAAGTATTTCGTATAGTCGGACTCGGTCATTTTGAAGATCTCCCGGAGAACGACCCCGCGTTCCGCTTGGCCCGGTGCGAGCATCAGAACGGAGATACGTTTCCCACCCACCCACGAACTCTTCTCGCCCATAAAAATTCTGCGAACGTCCTCAATGGAAAGCGGGCCTGCGTTGTTTGACTTGGGGACCACGACATCGATCTCATCGGGGGCGGCGCTGCTCGTCAGAACCTGCGGGCAGCTTGCCAGAAGCGCTAACGCGAGAATCGTAAAAAGGATTGGCTTGTGCATGACGCAGCTTACCTGCTCTAAAAAGCGAATGAGAACTGCGTAAGGATCTCGTTGAAGCTCTTCTCCCCGCGCTGCGCGAGATGGTTGTACTGAAACTTGACGGCGGAGTGGTCGTTCAGGTCGTATCGCAGTCCGAACGACGGACCGTTCCGCCGCCCGACGACCGCACCATCGGTAGGATCCCCATAAATGGGTTCCGCGACGCCTGCATTCACGTAGGCGTAACGGAAATAGGGACGGTACTTGCCGAATCGGCGGGAGAATTGAGTATAGAAGCCGGGTGTATAGAACACTCTCGCTGGCGCGGCATCGGTCCCGGAGTGCCGCACGAGCATGCCCTCATTCAAGAACTCGTAATTTGAATTTGTGTAAACGACGTGTACGGCCTGGATGAGCTCGTTATAGTTCTGGTTGTCCGGAAAAGTAAGGTGGTCGTGATAAACAGAGACTCCTGTCTGCAATCCGGGCAGCCAGCTCGGCCGGGCGTACAGAGCGAAATTAACGGACTTGCCATTATTGTCATCGCGGAAATTTTGCGCCGGGTCTGCTCCGAACAAATGTTCGCTGCCATTGCCAACCTCTGCCACATAGTTGAGCCCAAGTCTGCCCGAGGGAATCTGGCCGTAAATGGTCATACCTACTTCCTGAAGCGGGAGAAAGCCACCCTGGTCATCGAAGGCGTACATAAAGGGACGGTCAACGGTGGTCTGAAACCAGGCCCCTTGGTGGAATGCGGTATTGTAGTAGCCGATAGACGAGTGATAGCGCCCGATGCCAAAGTTGAAGTAGTCATTTTGCTTGTACTGCAGAAGCAATCGCTCAACATCCACTCCAAAGCTGTTGTCAGCGTTGGGAGAGAACAGAACTTCACCCAAGACGGAGACGCGATCGGTAAGAGCACCGGTCATGAAGAGATCCAGCGTTCCGACAAAGAAGGAATTCGTTACCCCTTTTTGGTCTGTGGCCTCGTATCCCACATCCCCGAACATATGCAACTTGACACTCGGCACCGAATTGTTCTCTGGGGATTCCTGGGCTTCGGAAGGCAGTGCGGCCAGCGGCGTTACTTTCGGAAGCGGGTTGCCTGGAGTACTGCTTTCGACGACTCCCGGCGACGGGCCTCCCTTAACGTCATTCAGTCTTGCCTCAAGCTCCTTTACCTTGGCCTGCAACTCTTGAATCTGTTCGTTCATACGGCGTAAGGCCTCGCGTTCATCTGCGTGCGCTTGGTCGTCCGCGTAAGCGCAGGCCGTTACTGTCTGGTTGAGGGACAGAAGTAAAGCAAGAGCGCCCCCGTAGACGAGAGCGTGCCGGGGGGAGCGCTTACTTGTGACCGTGTCTTTTGCAAAATTGGGCATGAGGATTCCTCCGCCCCGTAGGGCGTTCAAGGATTTCGGAGGAGTCGTCACGAACCGAGGGAGGGAATTTCAGACTCGTGGCGCGGTTGTCTGCAAATTAAGTTTGGTGCATGCCAGCAGGTCGCTGCAAAGAATAACAAGAAGATGAAACCAATCGGTAACTGTGATGCCGCCAGTCGTCGGTCTCTTCCCTGATTCGCATTCCTCGCCACTGGCTCGAAGTCCGATTGTGAGAGGTTGGAAGCCACATTTGAAGCTTTCCGCCGAAGGAGGGCAAATGTGGCGTACTCAGAAACAATGTGCTTAACCAGACGAGGCGCCCCCTTAGAAACTGACCCATTGCTCGACGGACCTAGAATTTGACAAACACAAAAAGACGGTCCAAACTGCTCAAGGCGAACAAAAAGCGAATATACTTCCCTCCTCTGCCCTCGCCCCAACGCCATGCACTCGAAATCCGCCGCTTTGCGCCTCCAGGTCGAGTCCGCTCTTGCCGGACGCATCGCTTCACCATTCCGCCTTCCGCACCTGGAATCCCCGGGTACGGTCCCCGCGGGAATCCCGGTTCTCGATGAAATCACGGGCGGTTTGCCAAGAGGTGCCCTCACGGAACTTTACGGAGGCCCTTCGTCGGGAAAAACCTCTTTCCTGCAATCGGCTCTAGCGACGCGCACCGCGAATTCAGAAGTATGCGCATTGGTCGACGCGCAAGATTCGTTTGATCCCGCCCGCGCCGAAACCGCCGGTGTTTCCCTCGACCAGTTACTCTGGGTTCGCTGCAAGAATCTGGATCATGCGTTGCGGTCCGTGGACGTCCTTCTCCATGGCGGCGGATTCGGCATGGTGGCCATGGACTTGAGTGATGCCCCCGCGCGCCTGGTTCGGCAAATTCCCCTGAACGTCTGGTTCCGGTTGCGGCGTACGGTTGAAAACACTTCCACGATTCTGCTGGTACTGTCCCGGGAATCTAACGCGAAAACATGCGCGTCCCTGGTCCTGCGTCTCGAAAAAGAAGCCGTTTTGTGGTCGCTAGGGGAGCGCTCCCTGCCCTCGCGCGGTTTTCACACCCCGGCCTGTTTGCTCGAGGGGTGGACGGCCGCGACCGAAGTCATTCGCTGTAGTACGCGGCGTACGAACCTGCACTTCCTCAAGCACTCCGCGACTCTCGGAAGCGCCCACAAGGACCTCATCCGTTTCGAGCTGCGATCGAATGGTGTTACGCCCGATTCATCGCATGAAGACCGGTTGCCTCTTTCGGAAAAAGAAAGGACGAAGGACCCTGGTTGAACCTTTTCAGTTCCCTGTGGACCATCGCGATCACTCATGTCATTTGCTGCGATTTTCGTTCCGAATTTCACGTTTCAAGCCATCGCGCGCTGCGAACCGGAACTACAGATGCAGCCCGTGGCGGTCATCGAAGGACGGCCGCCGACCTACCGTGTCATGGCCTTCAACCGGCTAGCAGAAAGATTGGGTGTGACCAGGGCCATGACCAAAGCCCATGCCGAACAATTCCAACAGGTGCGAATCCGGCATCGCAGCAAGAGCCAGGAGGATACAGCGCACCGGGCTCTCCTCGACGCGGCGTGGTCCATCTCCTCGCGCGTGGAAGACGCTGCGCCGGACACCTTGCTCTTGGATCTCGCCGGCCTCGCGCGGCTCTTCGGCACACAGGAAGAGGTGGCCCAGAGAATCCTCTCCCGAACTTCCGAAATTGCAATGGACGCGCATGTTGCCGTATCCGCGAACGTAGAAACCGCTCGGATCGTGGCTCGCGCCCTCTCCGGAGTGACTGTGGTGCCAGACGGTCAGGAGGCGCAATTCCTTGAAACTCTGCCGGTCGGAATGCTTTCGCCCAGTCCGCAACTTGCGGAAATCTTCGAACGCTGGGGGGTGATCACCTGCAAGTCTCTCGCTTCGCTCCCCGTGCTTTCTCTTTCTGAACGTGTCGGGCAAGAAGGTGTTCATTTGCGCACTCTTGCGAGTGGACAGGGAAACCGGCCTCTACTCCTCGCGCAATGTTCGGTTTGCTTTGAAGAATGGTTCGAACTGGATGATGCCGTCGACAATCTGGAACCGCTCTCGTTTCTTCTGGGCCGGCTTCTTCAGCAGCTGTGCGTGCGCATCTCCGCGCGAGCCCTGGCCATTGCCGCGATACACGTAACGTTCGAGTTGCAGACCTCGTTTGAAAGCACTATTCCGTCCGTGAGTGAAGCTCTCGATCGAAAGCCCTTGCCGGGAACATTTTCCTCGACCTTGAACTTGCCGGTTCCGTCTCAAGATTCCACGGTGCTGTTGAAACTTCTCCGCCTCCGCCTGCAGGCCAAGCCGCCCGGGGCTCCCGTCCGGAAAATCCACATGCTCGCGGAACCAGGCCGCTCCCGCGCCACGCAAACCGGGTTGTTCATTCCCGCTTCGCCTGATCCGCAAAAGCTCGAACTCACTCTCGCGCGCATCGCTGCGGTCGTCGGTGAGAACAACGTCGGATCGCCGCAGATGCTCGACACCCATCGCCCCGATGCCTTTCACATGCAGAAATTCTCCGTCCCACCGGCTGCCGCTCCTGTTCGAAAACAGAATTCCGAAACGCAGACAGGCTTTCGCGTCTTTCGGCCTGCGCTCCCCGCATGGGTCGAGTTGCAGGGAAAGATTCCCATCCAAGTCGCTTTTCAAGGGAGGCCTGGCAAAGTGGTTCGAGCCTCAGGGCCCTGGCGCACGTCGGGAGATTGGTGGGAAGACCAGCCTTGGCAGGAAGACGCCTGGGACCTCGAGATTCACTTCCTTTCCGAATCTCCGCCTGTCGAAGGCCTCTATCGTGTTTCCTACGACGCGCGCCAGGAAAAGTGGTGGGTGCGGGGAGTGTACGACTGATGTACATCGAACTGCACGCCCGCTCAGCCTTTAGTTTTCTCGAAGGAGCCTCGAATCCCGAGGCCTTGATTGCGGGATGCGCCGCGCACGGCATGCCGTCGATGGCCCTGCTCGACCGCGACGGACTGTATGGCGCCCCGCGATTTTATCTGGCTGCAAAAAAAGCGAAACTTCAAGCGCACATCGGCGCAGAGGTCAGCTGCGCCGGCGGATGGCGCTACGCACTGCTCGTCGCCTCGCCCGCCGGCTATCACAATCTCTGCCGCTTGATCACCAGGATGAAACTCCGTTCCAAAAAGGGAGAGGGCGCCATTGATCCGAAGGAGCTTGCGGATTCTAGCAGCGGGTTGATTTGCCTGACAGGCGGAACCGAAGGCCAGCTTGCTTATGCCCTGCGCACCGGAGGAAACAGGAAAGCAGCCCAATGCCTCGACCAGTTGTGCGCGATCTTTGGCAAACACGGCGTCTACGTGGAACTGCAACGCCATTTCTTGATGGAAGAAGAACGCCGCAATCAGGCGGCCATCGAACTCGCGTACAGGATGCACCTCCCGCTGCTTGCGACCAATGGGGTCTGCCACGTGTCTCCGCAAGATCGCGAACTCCTGAACGTGTTTACCTGTATTCGTCAACATCGCGTTCTCTCGAACGCGGGACGCCTTCTCTCCGCCAATAGCGAACGCCACCTTAAATCGCCGGCGCAAATGGCCGCCCTGTTTCGGGACCTGCCCGAAGCGATCAGGAACACCGAAGAGCTTGCGTCTCGCTTGAAGTTCACCCTCAAGGATCTCGGCTACCAGTTCCCCACCTACCCCACGCCGAATCAGGAGTCGCAACCAGCTTTTCTCCGGGCCCGCACGCTCGAAGGGATGGTTCATCGCTACGGCACGCAGAACGAGCGCGCCTGGCAGCAGGTCGAACGGGAACTCACGGTCATCGAAAAACTCGACCTCGCCGGCTATTTCCTCATCGTCTGGGACATCGTTCGTTTCTGCCGGGAAAAGAACATTCTCGTGCAAGGCCGAGGTTCCGCAGCGAACAGCGCGGTCTGTTATTCGCTGGGAATCACCGCGGTCGATCCGGTGGGGATGAATCTTCTCTTTGAACGGTTTCTTTCTGAAGAACGCGGCGAATGGCCGGACATCGATCTGGACCTTCCGAGCGGCGACCAGCGGGAACGCGCCATTCAATACGTGTATGAACGCTACGGAAAGCTCGGAGCCGCGATGACCGCAAACGTCATCACCTATCGCGGCAAATCCGCCGCGCGCGAAGTCGGCAAAGTTCTTTCGCTCGATTCCGAAACGCTGGACCGTCTCGCCAGTCTGGTGAGCGCCTGGGAGTACACGGATTCCCAGGACACGCTCACGCGGCAGTTTCAGGACGCCGGGCTCGACCTCGGGCAGCATCGCATCCGCAAGTTCTTTGAGCTCTGCCAGAAGGTCCAGGATTTGCCGCGACACCTCGGCCAGCATTCCGGCGGAATGGTGGTGTGCCAGGGACAACTCGATTCCGTCGTTCCTTTGGAACCGGCCACCATGCCGGGCCGCGTTGTGGTGCAGTGGGACAAGGAAGACTGTGCCGACATGGGCATCGTCAAAGTGGATCTTCTCGGCCTGGGAATGATGGCGGTACTCGAAGATTCTCTCCAGCTTATCCGACGCCACTATGGGGAGGAAATCGATTTGGGACATCTGCCGCAGGACGACCCTGCTGTCTACTCCGCTCTCAAACGGGCCGACACCATCGCCATGTTCCAGGTCGAGAGCCGCGCGCAGATGTCCTGCCTCCCGCGCCTCAAACCGAAATGTTTCTACGACATCGTCGTGCAGGTGGCTATCATCCGGCCCGGTCCGATTGTCGGAAAAATGGTTCATCCGTACCTGAATCGCCGCCAAGGACGGGAACCCGTGGAGAGCCTCCATCCCCTTCTCGAATCCACGCTGTCGCGCACGCTCGGCGTGCCGCTCTTCCAGGAACAGCTTCTGCGCATCGCTATGATCGCGGCAGGGTTTACCGGCGGCGAAGCCGAAGAACTTCGCCGCGCCTTTGGATTCAAACGTTCCGAGGCGCGCATGAAAGAAGTCGAAATCAAACTGCGCCGGGGCATGGAGGTGAAAGGAATTACAGGAACGACACAGGACCGCATCATTCAGGCCATCACGTCCTTTGCGCTTTATGGATTCCCGGAGTCGCACGCGGCCAGTTTTGCGCTCATCGCCTATGCCAGCGCTTTTCTGAAATGCCACTATCTCGCGGCGTTCACCGCCGCCATGCTGAATAACCAGCCCATGGGCTTCTATCAGCCCGCGACCTTAATAAAGGATGCGCAACGCCACGGTCTTAAATTCAAGCCCATCGACGTCACCCGTTCCGGCTGGGACTGCACGCTGGAAGAAGATTCCCAAAGCTTCCGTGTGCGCGTCGGGCTTCGGTACGTGAAGACGTTGCGCAAAGAAACTGCTAGGGAAATCCTCGAGCAGCGCGATGCCTGTCCTTTTGCTTCGATCGAAAACCTGAAACAACGCGTCCCGCAAATCCAAAAGGACGAATTGCGGGCCCTCGCCAGTGTGGGCGCCTTGAATTTCATTTCCGGCCGGACGCTTGTTCATCGCCGGACCGCTTTGTGGCAGGTGGAAAGTGCAAACCGGCCTTCCGGGCCGCTCTTCAAAGCTCGACAGAAAATGCCAGAGACCGAGGATTCCTCATTTTCCTCACCGCTCGACCCCATGGATCGCGAGGAACGGCTAACCGCGGATTTTCACGGGACAGGGCTGACCTTGGAGCACCATCCCATGGCCCACCATCGTGTCCGCCTCGACCGCCAAGGAGTCGTGGCCTCGTCGAAACTAGCCCTCCTGCCGGACGGCACATTCGTATCCGTCGCCGGGGCCGTCATCGCTCGGCAACGACCAGGTACTGCCAAAGGGTTCGTCTTTCTTAGCCTTGAAGATGAAACGGGCATCGCCAACATCATTATTGCGCCGCCGCTTTTCGAACGAGAACACACCACCGTTGTCCACCGGTCTTTCCTGGTCATTTCAGGGACACTGCAAAACCAGGATGGTGTTGTATCTGTGAAAGCCGGCAAGATCGAGCCGTTTGTTTTCCTTCCGGCGGATATGCCGTCTCACGACTTTCATTGAGGCTAACTTGAGTTATTGATTCCATTAAGCGCGAAAGACGCCGGAGTCCGGTACGCAACCGGTACACGGAACAATCTGAGAGAGTCCTTCAACAACGAGAAAAAAAATCGATGTGTCTCACTCCGTTGTCGGGACAATTCGAATCATACACTTATTCGGCTATCTCGGGAGGAGTGACTTGCCGGGTCCATGGTCTGGAGGGCCCATCCCGCCGGGCATTCCATCCGGCAGGAAGGTCAAACACGTTTTCTATTGTGCGGTCCTTGTCCAGCACGTGATGGAGGCATGCAAGAACACAGTCTTCCTGATTCGAGTCACTCGGTCCGTGAAATTGCCACGCGTCGTCGCCATCATGGAAGACGTGGGTAACGGGCTCATCTCCGTTCACTACGCGCTTCGTCGTGTAGACACCAGTGTGCGGGGGCCATGGCAATTTCCAACTATAAAGACTGCTCTTCGGATCGTTTGCAGCCCAGAAATCCTGCTCTACCAAGGACGTTTCATGGCTGGGGAAAAGAAAGGGCTGCCTTTCTCGCCACTCTGCTGGGAATCCTTCGTCCCAAGGAAAACGATTGTTTAAGTCCGGGTACACGCACTGGAAGACAGGAAAGCTGTCTCCCCCGTAGAACCAAACGGCATAACCCATAACTTGTCTGAGCCATCGCTTCTCGACACCTCTGAATTCGCACTCGACAGTTGAAAGGAGACCCTTCTCGCGCTGTCCTTCTTCAAATCTCTTGTCCTCAGCGAAGAGACGAGCAATATGGTTCAGCAAGCCCAGAGCCAAGTCCTCCTTTAGGCCAATGACGATGATTTCGGGTTGCCCGGATGTCTCAAAGAGCCCCACTGTATATGACCAGCCAGGTACTCCGCCTTCTGCCTTCACCTGCATTACTGAGCACCCGTAAGTCCGAACGTCATCCAGAATTTTCCTGTCCCGAAGGTCGACAGTACTTTCCCGAAGCAATCGCAGTCTATCGCTATCGGGTCCTCGCATTGACATTGGAATCCCCAAA
>Ga0207000_1026_pt1 | contig 26599 bp, 23 predicted proteins | sample Alteio_BWMinCont_90_FD_153498 | JGI IMG/M metagenome (GOLD analysis project Ga0207000, IMG submission 153498) | Enriched cells from forest soil in Barre Woods Harvard Forest LTER site, Petersham, Massachusetts, United States -... | ecosystem: Environmental > Terrestrial > Soil > Temperate forest >...
AGAGCTAAAACAACAAAGGCTCATAGAGCAACAGCGGCGCGCACAAGAGGCTCAAGAAAAGGAGCAACGCAAGCAAGAAGCTCTAAAAGAGCAAGAGCAAAAGGCCAAGCTCGAGCAAGAACAGCGAGCGCGAGAAGAAGAAAAATACCAACGCGCGCAGGAAACTGAGCGTATCCGCAGGCAAGAAGAAGAAAAAGAGCGAGAGCAACAACAAGCTATGGAGATGCGGCGCAAACAAGAAGAAGACGCAAGGCGACAGAAAGAAATCAGCAAACAGCAGCAGCTGAAACTAGCAGAAGAGCGCAAGCAACAAGAACAGCAAGCGCAAGAAGAAGAAGAAAAAAACCGACGCGACCAGGAAACTGATCGTATCCACAGGCAAGAAGAGGCAAAACAGCAAAAGCTCATAGAGCAACAGCGCGCACAAGCGCAAGAGGCTCAAGAAAAGGAGCGACAGCGCGTACGAGAAGCTGATCATATCCGCCACAAGCAAGAAGAACACGAAAGAGAGCGAGAGCAACAACAAGCTATGGAGATGCGGCGCAAACAAGAAGAAGACGCAAGGCGACAGAAAGAAATCAGCAAACAGCATCAGCTGAAACTAGCAGAAGAGCGCGAACAACAAGAAAAACTGCAGCAGCAGCGCGTACGAGAAGATGATCATATCCGCCACAGGCAAGAAGAAGCTCTAAAAGAGCAAGAGCAACAACAAGCTATGGAGATGCGGCGCAAACAAGAAGAAGAAGTAAGACGACAGAAAGAAATCAACAAACAGCAGCAGCTGAAACTAGCAGAAGAGCGCAAGCAACAAGAACAGCAGCGGCGGCGGCGGCGGCGGCGGCAAGAAATAATCAATAGTCAAAAAGAACGTCAAAAACAAGAGGCCGAGCGGCTGCAAAAGCTTAAAGAAAAACAAGAGGAAGAGCCTGAAGAAGGAGCGCCACAAGGCAACAAAAGCAAACTTTCAGAGTCCTCCTCATCGAATAGGAAGACCGCTTTGCTAAGCACACTGTCAAGCCTGAGGCCATACATTGCTACCACCATTGTACTTCTTGGGATAACAGCTCTGGCAGCATATTATTATAAACAATCTCGCACAGCGGGCAATAAAAAATTACCGCAACAATAAGCTCAGCAAAGAAAGAACTTCCGATGCGCAAAACGATCTATAAAAAACAGTTTATATTTGTTTTATTGTCCACCATATGTTTTTATACCTTGCAAACTGAGTGCATGCAGCAAGCAACCTTGCAGGAAACGGAAACATTCAATCAATGGTCCAAGGATTTTTTTAAGACTAAGAATGAAAATGTGCGAAGCAAGTCACTGCAAGAATTTGTGAATGCAAAAGGCGATATAAAACAAAAATTTGTTAAGTATGTTTTTGAATCTATTATCCGTGAGCGTGATCGTTATTTGCACACCAATACGAAAGAATCACCGCTATTACAATATTTGGCGGAAGCTCAGCAACCTTCAAAGGAGCTTTTAAACAGCTTGGTTGGCGAAGGCGGCTATACAATAGCTCATTGTCTTGCTGACAAGGGTCGCATCACTGAGTTGTTGAACTTGAAAAGGTCATCCCCTTTCATGATGGACAAAACAACTCTTAAGAAGGGCGTAACACCTGCAATGCAGTTCATCATGTCAAATTCTATTTCAAATCCCACGCCTGTAATAGAACTGATTCGTGATCGCCTTGAATGCACGGATAACGATGGCAACAACCTTGTGCATTATCTTGCTCAATCCGCTAACGACCATGAGCAACGTCTAGAGATTGTCAGCCACATAGCGCATCATATGCCTCGCTTGTTAGATTCAAAAAATAAACAAGAACTAACCCCACTATGGATTGCAACGAAATGGCTAAATTGTCGCATGGTACAATATCTCTTGAGCATGGACTTTGGGTTTACAGAATGTATCGATAAAGAAAATGGTAATACATTGTTACATAACGTTGCAAAAAACAATGCGCGCGGCAGCGAAAACACTGCCATTATATTGAGAGATTTTTACATTAAGAACAACTCTACTCATAAGTTGGCTTTAAAAAATCTTGAGGGCAAGACGCCGCTCCACCTCGCAGTAGAGGCTGATAAAAATGATTGTATGGTTAAGGCCCTTGCCAGCCCAGAGACCGTAGGCGTTCAAGACGATCTTGGAAATACTCCATTGCACGCTGCCATTATTCATCATGATGCTATTAGCGCAAGACATATCATAGACAGTTCTACTGTCGAACAATTGAATATAAAAAACAATCAAGGAAAAACGCCTGCTCAGACGGCAGCAGCCAACCCACAATGCAAAGCTATTCACTCTCATATTACATTTAAAGGCTACGACCACGTTACTGGTCATGACAAACAACGAGATCGTCTATCAAAATTAAATGAGGCTCAATACATAGAAGAGGGATGGGACATGTTGGGAGACGCCTATCTCTTTTGGTTTCAAACAATGATAGCAGGAAGCCCAGGAGTCTTTAAATGTTATAGCGGTCATGCTGAGGATGCAAGCCATAATACCCCCCCGGTGCGCAAGATGATAGATGATTTTAAGGTATACTTTCAAGCAAATCCAACATTTGCACAAGCATTTTTGCAGGAAAACAAAAAAACGGGGACGCGTGGTTGCAACACAGAATTTAGCCCCCTTCTCTGTGTGTATAATTTATACGGATCAACCGAATTAGCAGAGCTTTTTTTGGCAAACGGCGCAGATATTCATAAAAAATGTAAAGCTGTAGAAATAATAGTATTTGACATCTCTAAGCAAGACATGTTGGGTCGAAGAGTCCCAAAAGAGGGCTGCAGCCCTTATGAGTATCTTATGTCAAAAGTTCAATTCAATACCGATGCCATAGCGTTTATGCAGCGAAATCCCAATCATAGCAGGATCAGGCTTAATACCTTCGACACATATACCTCAACAACTGATCTCACTAAAGAAATGATTGATAACTGGCTCATTGAAATATTGAACAAATATGGTAAAAGCACCGCTGGAATAGGAGATGCTAACCGGTCAATATTGGCAAAAGTCGTCAACTTTTTTACCACAACCAGAGCAAAAAAGAATTGGCAAGCAGGACATGCGGCAGCTAAAAATCAAGCTGAGCAAGACAGGATTGCTCAACAGCAGCTCGCCACCTCTCAACAACCCACTACTAGTAGCAGCTCATCCTCTAGCAGTAGCTCTTCCTCTAGCGCCACAGCTACGATGAGCCACACCACCACAAGCTCATCATCGCCAAGCACTTCCAAGATATCGACAACTACTAAGCCAGCAACAACATCTAGCAGCTGGGGCACAACAATGTCGTTGCTAGCAAAAAAACCCCAACCCCAACAAAATAAGATAAAGGAAGAAAACCAACTTGAGCAGCAAAAGCAACGATGGGAGCTCAAACGTAAACAGATAGAGGAAGAGGATAAGGCGGAAGAAGCCTTGAAAAAACAACTACAGGCTCTCGAACTCAAACGTCAAGAGGAAGCGAAGGCTCAGAAAGACAGACAACACAAGGAAGAGCAGCGTGCAAAAAAAGAGAGATACAAGCAAGCACGCAAAAAAGACAAAGAATTGGACAAAGAAAAAGCAGATCTCTTGCAACGAAATCTTAACGTTGAGCTCAAGGAACTAAAGTTTGAGAAGCGGCAACAAGAAGCGTTACAGCAAAACAACGACAAGGATGCTATATCTTCCGTAAGCTTCATGCGCCAACACACCCTTCCCATCACTGTTATTGGGTTGCTTGGAGCAACCGCCGGCGCAGCATATGTATTGAATCGTTATTATACATCTGATAACAACAATAAACCCAAGACCTATCCGATATGCCGTGAGATTAAATAATAGCTCATTGTTGCTACGTATTGCATTATGCATAATAATCTCAATCGGAAAGAGTACTTTTGCCATACAAGAGGATAAGGTAGAATTTGAACAACAATCAGAGATTGGCTTAACGCATTCAATGCAAACATTTTGCGGTGATAACAAAAAAAAAATTGCCGCTATCGCGACCTTTTTTGTCGGAGCTGCAGCAGCATTTTGCTATAAAGATGCTATATGTCTTAGGTTATTTCGTACTAATGCAAAAGCCACTACTGATGCCAACGTTGAGGTTAGGGTTATCTTTGAGAATGTTCCAACTTTGATACAGAAAAGTGGTGAGGCAAGCTGTAAGCATTGGACACTATTTAATTGTATAAAATTTAATGATTACCTTATAAAACATAACGGAAATCATGCAGGGTATATCAAAAGCATCACCCATGAGTCATTTTATGCTTTTGTTACACAATACTTAGAAAACTGCAGAGACATAGATATCATTCCAAATAGCGTTATATGGTTTTTGTATCGCAAACTAGAGGGACTAGACTGTTCTAAACTCAGTGAAAAAAACAAGGAACAGTTAAGCTCTATCCTGAATGGCGCGTTTGGATTCGATTATAATTATGATATACATAAAGAGAGCTATGCAACTATGTATCCATGGGCCAAATCGATAAATAAGCTATTTGTCGATAATCGCACTCCAACTGTCAAAGAATTCAAACAGGCGGTACGTGAAACCGGACTAACCAAATGGTTTAAAGAAAAAATTGACCAGATCGACAATCTTCCAAATAAGGAACAGCTTCACTATTATTCCGTTGAAAATATTACCGAGCAAGACATATCTGAACTCTGTAAACAAATAAATCAGGAAATCGATAACATCGGATTAAACGGACAAGATGAAAAACCACTTGATCATATCCTCAGAATGAATCGTCTCAAAATTAACACCATGCCAGCAAAAGAAGATATAAGCCGAGTATTTAAAAACTACCTTGGACGTGCGGGTTATGGAGAATATGTTGTAGACAGCCTATGTCTTGAGCCACAAACGGTCTCCATACCCAGTGGCAGAAAGGATGATGCCCAAAAGATTAATGATGCGCTAGATGCACAACGCAGGCAATGGTTTTTTATTAGACCAGGAGAAGAATCAGGTACTTTTTTCCTGGGGACTTTGGAAAAAAATAATGGCACATATACACTGCTCGTTCTTTCTTCTGCAGGGCATGCGCATAAGGAAACTGCACCATACGTACAAGCTATCATTAAAATGTTAAAATAACCTTACACAAGCAGTCATCACCGACTATAAAAAGCTAGTCTTTTAAGCTCGGGCGCACATATTGATACGCCAGTTGCCAATCAATCTATCCACCTTAGCCTGAGCATCACGAAACGATACATGTTTTTGCAGAGAAATATACGTGCGCACCGCGCGTGACCATTCCTCTTTTAACGTATCAGCTAACAAGCAATGTTCTTCTGGCAGCAATTTCGACGGAAGATATTCTTCCATGACATGTTTCATCAATTTTTCTATATTTACAATCTCAAGGTTAACACTTTTGAGCATATGAAAGCGGCTGCATAACGCCTCATCTTTGAAAGAAAAATTTCCAGCAACCACAATAAATAGATGGCTTATGTCAATATGGCGTTGCAAATAAGGGGAATAAAATTGTTTTTCATTTGGTTCTAATAATGGCAACAAGATTGATAATAATTTTGTATCATCAGCAATTCTGTCAAGTTCATCGAAAAAAAGTATCCCATTTTTACAACCCAATTGTCCTAATTTTTCCAGAATCAGACCCGGTTCTGTCTCGGAACCAAAAATCTTCTCAATCGATGCTCCCGCCAAACACACAGTTTCAATAGGAAGATTCATCAGCTTACCTAACGTGCGAGCGAGCATGGACTTCCCGGTCCCAGGTGAAGACACAAGGTTAAGGAACTCGCGAGATCGCAGGTTGATCCCTGACTCACTTTGATAACTCTGAATATGATTGATGCAGGCACACATGATCATCTCTTGTGCCTCAGACGAATAAAGCTCAAAAGCACCGGCAACATCTTTAATATTGAAAGGGTTAGGCTTTTTACTTTTAATTGGAATTGATAAAAATGATCTTAAAGCCTTCATATTGCCATCAACAAATAAGCTTTCGACATAGGGCAATCTCTTATATTTTTCATACAGTATGCGGTCTTGAGCATCATCTAAGAGATTTAAAAATCTCTTTTTCTTGGCATATTCTGTCCCATATATAAACATCGGATCCGAGTCTGTCTGATACATCAAGCAATACATAAGAAAGGCCGAATTAAATTCACCAAAAGACAATCTAAAACATCTAAGAGTCCTTTGTATATATTCCTTTGCGCAAATGGCTGCAGTTCCAACCGCTATAACCCCTGCGACATTAGGCGAGAATATGTTTTTAGTTAGGATCCACGCAAACGTACCGCACAACAATGGTATTATTGCTCTGGGTAACGTATGTCCAGCTAATCGCTCTATAAATAATTTTTTACGTGCTTTAATGAATGCTTGCTCGCATAACGTATCAATGGCATCAGAATTGGCTTCAGATATGTTTGCCGACGCCAAAATGGTATCCTGGTCAAATAATACTCGTGCTTTGCGATAAGGAAAGGTCGTAAACTCACTGAGGTCATACTCCCCATCATTTGCTGAATCTTCCTTTGCACTACACTGCAGCGTTATTATTGTCAACATAATGATAAAAAAATAACCAATTCTTACTGACAATTTCATATGACATCCTTCCCTGTTGTCCAACACGCACACAATGCACCTCTCAAGCCTTATCGGCTTGAAAACGGTATTACTATTAGAAATCTCAAGGCAATACCAAGCTCCCATTGAAGCCCTATAGCATCAATCTTATAACTAACTATATATTAAATTTTTTATTTGTCAATTATTTTTTAAAAAAAATAAGCTTTTTATGAATATGCACTTCGCATGCGACATGACGTCGGGCTCAACGTGCTTTCTGAGCACGTTGAGCCCGGTATGTACTCAAACTGCAAAAAAACTCCATCTGAGCTTGTTTGGACAAATCCAGCGCGCCAATACAGATTTTGAGCGCTATAATTTTCAACCCGTGTTGCAAGGCCAATAGTCTTAGCCCCCATTTTATATAGCTCCGATATGGCATGCTGTAATAATTTTTCACCATATTTTTTGCCGCGAAATTCCTTGCCAACGGCCAAAAATAAGACTTTTCCTACATGTGGTTCATTATCTTTAAGATGATATGCTACAAACCCCACAAATTTATTAGCCTCCTCTAAAACATCTATTTTAAGGCGACCCACCGATGACAAATTCGTTGTATGAGCCTTATACTTTAGCATATATTCTGGTGAATAATCGGGATTAGCAGTCAACCAATACTTATCCGCCGCAAAGAGTTCAAGGAGCGGTTTTTCATGTCTTATTTGATTGTATGTATAAATCCCATAAGGATTTCTAAAATAAAAAAATGCCGCAAAACATATAACGGCAATCACACATGCTAAAAGCAAGCCTTGTAATAATTTTTTATGTATATAAGCCATTTAAATCCTTTTGATTGTATGTGATTTTTGATAAAAATAGTCCACACGCAGGAGCCGTTGGCAAAGAATGAGCCGGATTTTGAGCCATTAATATTGCTTTGACTGATTCAATTGTGACATGCGGCCGCGTAAAAATAGTAACCACTGCGCCAACTAAACGCCGTATCATATAACGCATAAAACGTTGCGCTACAAAGGTAATTTCAATTCGGTTATTATCATACATTCTTTTGACTCTAATATCATCTATCTTTCTAATTGTTCCTGCAGTATATGATGTACCAGTACAAAAAGACCGAAAATCATGCGTGCCAACAAAAATTTTAAAGGCATCTTCTAAAGCGGTTGTATCAAAAAAATATGGCCGGACCCAGCCATATCGATAGGAAAATGGTAGCGTAGTTCGCTCAAAAAGGTAATAGTGATACGTTTTTTGTTTTACATTGCATCGTGGATGGAAAGATGAATCTACAATATCAATTGACTGAATCATAACATCAGGTGGTAAGCGATTGTTCCATGCATATTGCAACCTAACGGGATCAAGCTCAATCGGGGTAATGCAAAGCGCTACTTGACCTACAGCATGTACACCGGCATCTGTTCTTGATGCTCCATGCATTGCTATTGGCTTGTTGAAAGCCTTATGGAAGGCTGAAATTAAAACCTGTTCTACAGATCCGCCGCCAGGTTGCGATTGCCACCCAACATAAGCAGTACCATCATAGGCAATAGTGCATTTGTAATAGCTGCTCATGAATAAATGTTATTTTCTAAAAACCGCTTTGAGAACTTTTTTGCGCAAACGAATACTTAGCGGAGTAACCTCAATAAGCTCATCTGGACGAATCCATTCCATACACAGCTCAAGATCCATCTTGCGAACAGGAGGAAGTTTCACTGCATCATCGGTGCCAGAAGCTCGCATATTGGTTAATTTTTTTTGCTTGCATGGGTTAACTTCTAAATCGTTATCGCGGCTATGCTCACCAACAATTTGACCTTCATAGACCTCTTCGCCCGGCTCTACAAAAAGCACGCCACGCGCCTGTAGACTATCAAGCGCATATGCCGTGGTAAGACCTTTTTCCATAGAAACCAACGCTCCCTTGGTTCGCGTCGGGACATCGCCTTTGTAGGGTTGATATTCTTTAAAACTAAAATTTGCTACGCCTGTACCGCGCGTATCGGTCAAAAATTGGCTTCTAAAGCCCAACAAGGTTCGTGATGGAACCTCATACTCTAACCTAATACGGCTGCTTTCAAGCACCGTCATATTCGTCATGAGTGCTTTGCGTCGACCAAGATTTTCCATTATAACGCCCTGGTACTCTTCAGGGACATCAATGATGACGGTTTCAATCGGTTCGCACTTAATACCATCTATTGTTTTGTAAATGACCTCTGGCGCCGACACCTGCATTTCAAAACCTTCTCTGCGCATATTTTCTATCAAAACGCCAAGATGAAGTTGCCCACGCCCTGATATTTTAAATATTTCTGGTGAAGGAGTAGGCTCAACCCGTAAAGCAACATTTATTTTTAACTCTTTTTCTAGGCGGTCTTTCAAATGTCTTGAAGTTAAAAATTTCCCTTCTCTGCCATTAAATGGAGAGTCGTTAACGGACATGTACATGCTTAACGTTGGTTCATCAATCTTCACGTACGGATAAGGCTTTGGGTTGCCCGGCAGACATAATGTTGCTCCAAGTTCTGGTGGACTATCAAATCCGGTCACCGCAACTACGTCACCAAAAGAAACTGTGGCCGTTTCCACTTTACTGAGACCTAAAAAGGTATATAATTTTGTAATTTTAGTAGGAGCGCTTACCGCGTCATCCTTACACACAACAACTTGACTTCCAACCGAGGTAGTTCCGCTAAAAACACGACCAATGGCTATGGGGCCAAGAAATTCAGAATTGTCCAAGCTTGTGATAAGCATCTGAAATGTCCCCGGATTTTTTTCTACCGGAGCAGGTATTGATTTAATGATCGCGTTGAATAAAACGCTCATGTCATCCGTTTGTACAGATGGATCAAGCGTCATAAACCCTTGCCTGGAGGAACCATATATTATAGGAAACTCCAGCTGGCTATCGTCAACCGCTAAATCTAGAAAAAGATCCTGAATGGCTCCCTGTGTAGCCTCAATGGCTGCATCTTTGCGATCTATCTTGTTAATCACTACAATAGGGCGCAAAAGCAACTGAAGAGCCTTTTGTAACACAAAACGCGTTCCTGGCAGAACTCCTTCTGCGGCATCCACCAACAAAAGAAAACCTTCTACCATCTGCAACGTGCGCTCAACTTCGCCTCCAAAGTCAGCATGGCCAGGGGTATCAATGATATTTATAGAATAATCGCCAAATTTTATACCTGTATTTTTGGCAAGAATGGTAATCCCACGCTCACGCTCAAGCACATTGGAATCCATTACTCGCTCTTGACCGCCAACTGAGAGCGTTCCAGACTGACGTAGCAATTGATCAACTAACGTTGTTTTGCCATGATCAACGTGCGCGATAATGGCTATATTTCTTATATTACTACGAGTGGTCAAATCAAATACCTCTTAATAAGTTGACGTTTAATAGAAATTGGAAGAGTATGGCAAAAGCGCCATAACACGAGCCTTACGTATCTCTCGCGCGAGCATTCGTTGATACCTACACGATGTTCCTGAAATACGAGCCGGTAAAATTTTGCCCCGCTCAGTTAGAAACGATCTGAGAAACCCAGCGTTTTTATAATCTATCTGTTTGATCTGTTCCGGGTTGCCAGTAAATCTACACGACTTGCTTCCCATACCCTGTCCGCGGCGAGAACGTTTTTTTACAAGCCGAGCACTAATCTTAAGTTTAATTTTTTTTGTCATACTTATTTGCCTGTTATGTACACTATCTGTTACAGTCCTGAATCGTCTATTTCTGCTTGATTGCTGTCTGACTGATATCCACCATGGTTATTATTACCGGAGGAATCGTTAAAAGACCTTCTGTCTCGCTGATATTGGAATGATGATTCTCTTGTGGTTGGAGCCTCCTCGAGAGATCGAGGGCGTTGGTATTCAAGCGATTTTCCTTCTACCTTAGAAATGATTAAACGTATGACAAAGCCACCAAGACGAATAGAAAACAATAAGCGTATGTCGTTATTGATTTCAGTAGCTGACGGTACGTCATAGCGCATTAAGTAATACACACCATATTCATGACTCTTGATAGGATAAGAAAGTTCATACTTGCCCCATCGCTCAAAAGAAAGAACTGACCCACGAGCTTTGCTTATGGTATCAGCCAACAAGCCTTCCATCAACTTAACATCATCTTGCGTAATGTCTGGAACGGCCAAAATAAGTATTTCGTAACGAAATTGCATAAAAAGATATGCTCCTACAATTAATTGGAAGTGCGTCGCGCACTAAAAAAACCACAAAATTGATTTTTATTTAACAGGATAAACATATTATTACGAACACCGTAATCTTGAATTAGATCATACCAGATAGGTAGTTATTTTCTAGCTTTTTTTTGCAAAAGTTTGCAATATATCTCTATTTTCCCTATGAGAGCTTATATTGCAAACTTTTGCTTATTTTTACTATTATGCAATTGATGGAGCAAACCGTTGGTGACGTTGTACTACACGACCAATAATTCGGAAATGGTCCTTGCCTCGAATAAGAGCAATCGGAGGATTCTTATGGTTTACAGACTCAAGAACTATAAAGTCTTCAGTATAAGTCACCTGCATGATAGCCTTTATTGGCAGATCATTGCCATATTCTACAGCCGCTATGTCGCCAGAGCGAGTCCAAACCTCAGGGGAGATGATTAGGTAATCACCCTTTACAAAAGTAGGGGCCATAGCGTTGTTTTCAACATATAAAGCTATCATCGAATGATCATTCGAATTAAGAACTGGCACAAACACATCTTTATAACCGGTAGTTATTTGCATAAGTTGGTTGTTGTATGGAGACGGATTTGATGGAATGTCTCCCGCAACAGGTACCACTTGCACTCGTAGCTCTACATCGGAACGTTCCGGCATGCTTACGTTTCTATCGATATTGTCAGTACGCTGCCTGTGCTCTACAAAAAGATCGATCGGACTTAACTCAAAGGCGTTAGCCAATTTTTTTAAAGAATCTTCGTTCCATCGACGGGTGCCATTTTTTATATGTGTTAAATAGCTCTCGGACATTCCAGTTTTTTCTGCTAAAATCTTGGTAGTCCACCCCTTCTCTCTAAGAAGTTCTTTAACTCTGAGTTGGGTTGAAGTTGATGCCATAAGGGCTCCTCTTGAAATAGATATTTGTTATGCTAAAAAATATAGTTGTTATCACTGCCTTATTTCTAATTGTACTCACAATTTAGCTCTTGTCAAATGGAAATGATCATAATGTACTTAAAAGATGGAAAAAAACGTTTGGATGGGATTAAAAAGAATTCTCACGAATACAGAGCATGGAATTTTGGGCAACAAATAATAGGGGTCGATGAAGTTGGTCGGGGGTGTTTGGCCGGTCCAGTAATCGCAGCCGCTGTCGCTCTAAAAATTGGCAAGATAAGCCCGCTCTTAAAGGACTCCAAGCTACTAAGCGCCATCCAGCGAGAGAAAGCCTTTGGCTGGATCGTGCAAAATGGATCTTATGGCATTGGAATAATCAACCATACAACGATTGACATGGTCAACATTTGGCAAGCGACGCTCAAGGCGATGAAACAGGCAGTGCTCAATCTTGGTGCGCAGCTCACCGATAGGCCTGAGTCCATCATTGTGGATGCTATGCCACTGACAATGAGCAACACGGCGTATCATGAGACTCCGGTACACCATTTCCCTTTTGCTGAAAGCAAATCAAACTCCATTGCAGCCGCATCCATAGTGGCAAAAATAACAAGGGACCGCTTGATGGGCCAAATGGATCGCTACTTTAATCACTACAAGTTCGCACAAAACAAAGGCTATGGTACCAAATGTCACAGAAATGCCCTTAAAGACTATGGCCACTGCATAGTTCACCGCACCTCATTTCATGTAAAGGAATTAGAATATGCTTAACAATGCAAGATCAAAAGAGGTTGGCGCAAAAAGCGATGATCCGTGTGGTGAAATTATTGAAAGCTCACTGCATACATGGATAGCTCAAAGTTGGCAATGGGACACATTCCTTCCCTTTGGATCTCTTGTAACGATACAAAACAATCACACAACAACTTTTGGGATAGTCTATCAGATACAGACTGGCTCTATGGACCCCGGACGTTATCCATTTGCGTACCAAAAAACTGAAGCTGAATTATTATCAGAACAACCACAGATTTTTGAGTTTTTAAAAACTACACTTTCCTGCATTCCCGTAGGCTATCAAGAAATTGGCAGCCCAATTACCTATCTAGCTCCGCCCATCCCCCCAAAAATACACTCTTTTATACAGCCCGCAACGATTGAGCAATCGCGCCAATTTTTCAGCCAGGAACAGTTTCTCCACCTTTTATACGGGTCAAGCAGCGTCGTAGCGCAAGCAGACGAGCTGTTGCTGGCTATAATAATGCGCCTGTTGCCTTTGCACATACTACGCAAAAAAGAGATTATTAGGCTCATGCACACATATTCCCTTCTTACAAGCAACGATTATCGACGTATGAAGCTTTTTTTGGCCCGCTTGCAACGGGTTATGACAGATATAGATTATTAATAAAATTACAATGAACGATCTTTATAGTTAAAATGCTTGACAGAAATCTTATATCATCTAGTATGATAACCATGAACAATTTTATTTACATACATTTTTCAAATAACAAGACATGCAATAAGGGGTCTTTGACGTGAATACGCTTCAAATCCGAACCATTTCAATAGTTTTTATGAGCGCCATGCTCTCAATGATTACAACTAATCTGCTTGCAGCAAGCCATGAGAACTTACAACTTGCTACAGTAGCAAGTTGCTTTGCCGACCTTAATGGCGCAACTATACCCACCACAGTGTCCATTGATCATTATTTATCTCAAACGCATAGCAAAGCGGAGTTGGATCATAAAATCGCAGAATTGCAAGCTATGAAAGCAAATCTTGGTCAACGTAATAATGTACTACTAAGTAACGGGCCTCAGTATCGCTTTGGTGAACATGCTCAGACAAACAGGACTTTACTATGGCAGCAATTAAATCCATTAATGACCTTATTGGAGCTCAATATTGCCATTGTGAGCAACGCACGAGATAAAACGCCTGCAGCACCTGTAATTCAGCAACCAGTATACACGCCGCCTCAGCAAAACTCTCACCCACAAGCCGCGCCTCCAGCACAACAACCAACTCAACCTCGACCCCACCAACAACAACCGGTACCGCCACTCCAACGGAATAACCCAGTACAAAATCAAAGTACACAAACCCGTTCTCCTGTTACTGAAAACGCTCATTTTAACCACGCGGGACCGCCAATAGAAGGACAGAGTTTCCTAAGCAGAGTTTGGGATAGTTGTAAACGTGAATCAAAAAGCATGGGAATAGACCCAAATCATTTGGCTATTGCAACAGTGTCCATATTGGCAATAGTCGCCGTATTGACAATCATTACGAAGGTATCAGAAAGGCAAAGGGCGTATGAAGCTCAATTGGCAGAATCAGATCAGAATGACAACGAACAAGCAGAACCGCCAATAAGCCTACATGACGAATCAAACGAAGATGATGAAGTAAATATCTTTGATTTTTGAACAAACTAATAGAATTAATGATATTATTGAAATAACAATTGCGGAACTGTGCCATACGCACAATTCCGCAATTTACTTTAAACAGATCGTCGTTGCGAGGCTTTGTCCAGCAGACACTACTGTATGTCTCGCTCCTGAGAAATTTGTTTTGCATTTGTAATACCAATTCTATTAGGACCTTTGATCCAATCCTTAAAAACTATATTGTAATTGTGGTGATCTGGCACAGTCTTATACAATACACGCTTCTTGCCTGCTCTGACATTGCCCGGCCATCTCCACTCATACGCATAATCAACCTCAACCTTACCATTAGGAATGGATAGGCTTTTGCCTGGCTGTAGCTCCTTTCCATTTACCCATACTTTGAATTTTTTAGGATAATGCCATGCAAACATTTTAAAAACCCCAAGATCCTTGTCTGTAATGTCGTTAGTTATCATGGAAGAGGTGTTATATAATTTAGCCGGCAATCTATTAATTGTCGTACTTCCTACAGGCGACGTCACACTTAATGGAGGAGCCTGGTTGTATATGTATGTTGAAGATAAAAAAAGACACAAAAAAAAGATATGCGCACTACGGCCATTGGTACATTTCACGAGCTGATACTTTCCTTTAATAATACTTCTGTATAGATTTTTTAGAAAAATTGCAAGCAATCAATCTTGCCACATTACTAATCAATCTTTACTGTATCAAAAGGATGAAGCCTCATGCAATATCTTTATAAATTAAGAGGCAGTGGTATGGGATTTATTAAAAATGATGTTCTTTTTTTTGACTAGCTCTTTTGAGCGATAAAAGATTAACAATGCAAGCGCGGAGGGCGTCATTCCTGAAATCAGTGCCGCGTCTGCAATAGTCTGCGGCTTATAATGGGTTAATTTTTGCTGAAGCTCCTTTGACAGCCCTGGCAGGTCGTCATAAAGAAAATCTGCCGGAAGAGCCAAGTTTTTTTGCTGCTCTCTCTTGGTAATCTGCTGAATTTCGCGAATCAAATATGGCTCATACAAAATATGTGCACAGACCGTTTGAGCCGCTCTTTCGTGTAATCGAATACCAGTAAGCTCTGCTATTTGTTCTCGGGCAAGCTTTGGATTTATTGCAAAAACACTAACAATTTCAGCTCCTTTTTTGAGTTTATGTAAAGCCTCAATCGCCTCCGATACTTCTTTTTTTTCTTGCATACACTTAGCAAAAAGCTCGTCATCAACAAGTCCTAATTGATGGGCTTTTGGCATAATCCGTAAAAAGGCGTTATCCTGTCGCAACAATAATCTGCGCTCAGCGCGTGATGTAAACATACGATACGGCTCATCTACGCCCATGGTAACCAGGTCATCAATCATTAACCCAATGTAGCTCTCTGACCTATCCAAGATAAAACCAGCTAAGCCCCTAGAGGTAAGATGCGCATTAATACCAGCCATTATTCCCTGCCCGGCCGCCTCTTCGTATCCTGTAGTACCGTTAATTTGTCCTGCCAAAAAAATCCCACGTATCGCTTTAAGTTCAAGGGTATGTTCAAGCTGATTGGGCATAACAAAATCATACTCTACTGCATAGCCTGGTCGAACAATGACCGCATTTTCAAATCCTACAATGGACCGAACATACTCTTCTTGCACAGCTATTGGCAGTGAGGTCGAAATACCATTCGGATAAATTTCATCACACGTAGCACTTTCAGGCTCCACAAACACATGATGTGAAATTTTATCCGGAAACCTGCCAATTTTATCCTCTATGGAAGGACAATATCGCGGTCCAATACCACTAATGTTTCCGTTATACATAGCAGAAAGGTGCAGATTTTTTCTGATAATATTATGAGTTTTTTCATTAGTATGTGCAATATAACATACATGCGAACTGGTAGCCTTAAATGATTCAAATTCAAATAAAAAATCAAGCGGGTCGGCAGCTTGAGCCTCTAATTTTGTAAAATCGATGCTTGACCGTAACAAGCGAGGAGGAGTACCTGTTTTAAGTCTGCCTACAGCAAGCCCTGCATCTTTTAAAAATTGCGCTAATCCATGGACTGACTGCTCTCCTTGGCGACCCTCACGGGCTTGCTTGGTACCAATATGAGTAAGTCCATTTAAAAAAGTACCAGTCGTCAAAACTACAGATGGAGCATTGAAAGAAACCCCTTTAGAAGTCAACACTCCTGTGGTGCGATTGTTGCCCTTGTCAACAATAATCTCTTCAACCATATCAGCAACCATAGTCAGATTGTTAGTACGCTCCAATACGGAGCGGCTAAGTTTTCGATAAGCGTGTTTATCTATTTGCAATCGCAATCCCTGCACCGCAGGTCCCTTGCGTGTATTTAACATACGCGCTTGAAGATAGGTCTGAGTGCATAATTTTGGCATTAAACCGCCAAGCGCGCTTATTTCAAATACTATGTGTCCTTTGCCGATCCCACCAATGGCTGGATTACAAGGCATAAGTCCAATTTTGTCAAGGTCAAGCGTAATCAAAAGCGTTTTTGAACCTAGTCTTGCCGCTGCATATGCGGCCTCGACTCCAGCGTGACCACCACCAACTACGATAACATCAAACTGCTCATTATGAACTGGCATAGAAAAAAGTAATATTCGATCGCTTTAACAGCGACTTAAGCGATATTGTGCACCGGCAATAAGACGTGATAGATCAAACTTGGCATTGCTGTCTAAAGTTATAAGCCTTGTTAATGCCTTAATGATAACATCAATCTCCTCTTGGGCTGGGTTAGATTCGATGATATGAGTGCTTATTTTTTTTAATTCAGGCAATACAACTTTTTGGACCATCTCTTTTAGCTGTTTTTTCCCATCACCTAGCTCATTTAAAAGCTGTGCTGCAATGATTTTTCCTGAAACGGTTGTTGAATCATAATTGCTGTCGGGACTGTGTCTTCTTAAAATTTGGCTAATATTGCGCACCCCATTGTAGAGATATCTGATCGCATTTAATGTCTTATTAAAAAGCCATTTATCTTTTTCATTTTGGGCATTTTCTAACGGTACAAATGCCTTTTCTCTCATGGTTTGCAATATATTATCAACATCCAGGATATATTCTGGATACGCTTTTGGAGTTTCTTGATCAAGAAACGTACGGAATGTATTTGTAACCTGATCGGTACAGTCGTGTACCGTTTTTAACGAGGAGCTTAAAACTGCGGGTGGATCATATTTCGCAATGCTACGAACAGCTGCGGTTTGTAACGGACTATGTGTCAAAGAAAATATTGGTAAAATACTTATACTTAATAAAAAGAAAAGAGGAATACTTTTATTAATCAATTTATGCATAAAAATACCTTATACTAAAATTTTATATCATTCCAAAAATTTATTTTTCAATTCACTCTCATTTTATAACCCACACAGATCAAGTCAAATTTTTAATCAATATTGCACTAATTAAATTCAAATAGAAAAAACTCATTGAGATTTCTATTTTTTTCAATCTGTCCACCTTTTTGATAAACGTGGCTTAGTAACCACAAACATACCAACGCCAAACAATACAACAGCCATAAATGTAACAAAGATATAACAATTTTTAGACAATAAGCTAAAAATACAACCGCTTGCAAGAGTTATACAGCTTATCAAAGCACTGATGACCAAAACATAGGAGCTCAATGAGCTACTCGAGCTTCGAACGTATAGCATTAAAAGACTTATGACACTTATCGTATAAGCAATGATAGAACCTATATTGCTAATTTGCTGCAAAGGAATTTGTGCTCCTTTGCAAACATACAAGTATAACGCTGCAATGCATCCCTGCACCACAACACATAACCAAGGAATGCCATGCCTATTTAGCTCTAAAAGAGATGGTGCAAAAAATGTATGGTTATGCAGCGCAAGCGTATGCAGGTTCCATGTATTACTAAAAATAATGCTATAAGAGCCTCCCAGAGCTGAAAATATAATGGCAAGCGACATAAGCCCTATTAAAATCATACCCATTCTGTGATCGGCCAATAACCATGGTTGAAAAAGAGCTGGGAATACATAACGATAGTTCGGCAACGTCGCCAAAGGATGCCCAACCGATATGTAAAATGATAACTGATACAACGCAGCAACACCCATTGCCAAACCAAATGAGATAATCACTGCACGAGCCGCGTTTTTTTGAGCATTTTGTATTCGAGAGCTTAACGAACAGGCAGCTTCAAATCCAAGCGCAGAGTATAAAACTATCGGCAACAAAGAGGGAATGCCTGTCCAAACCAGGTCTTCAGGCATTATATGCGCCTTGCGACAGGATAAAATCCCAATAATAATTGCGGTAAAAATAGGTATCGATTTCAAACTAACTAAGGTTTTTTGAATGATGTTGCCAATCGTAACATTCATTGTATTTAAAAAAATAAAGACAGTTAAAATAATCAAGTCGAGCATATAATGATTGATACACAGCTGATGCGGTATATATGTCAAAGCAATACTTGAAGAAACATGGATCATCAAGATGCATGAGGCAATTTTTCCTACAAAATAGCTCCACGTGCTCAAAAAACCAGCAAATGAACTTATTTCTTTTGCGCCAAATGTATAAAATCCGCCCGACGGGTGTAAAAATAAGAGCCGCGCTATGCATAGAATCAAAGGCAGCATAAAGATAGCAATAATACCATAGCCAACAAATCCAAGAAATCCTGCTGTTCGCGCTAAAACCGTAGTATTGATAAATATACCCGCACCAAGCATAATATTAAGATTAATCAAAACTGCCATGCTCAATGAGATCGGATGATCAGAAGCCGGTATTCTATTTTTTTGGCTCATGAACGTCGTGAATCAATAGGTTTATTAAAAAAACGCAAGACCATAATGCTTGTTACGCACCCTACCAAAAGACCAATTGCACAGGCCCACCCAGCTCCAATCCCCATACTGCAAGCAGCCGCTAAATAACCAACTGCTGTGCCCAAAATGATCGGCAATGCATATAACATCTGAGCGTACACATGATCAATCAAATATGCGCCACTACTGCTAGCAGACATAACTGTTGTATCTGCCAGAGGCGATATATGGTTTCCCGCAACTGCTCCCGAAAAAAGCGCTCCAAGAATAAGATAAAGGTAAGGTAGTTCACTCGGATCTAAAGGAACTTGCAATTTTGATACCGCTATAAGCATTGGAATTGCTATAGGAAGCATAATTGCCATTGTCACAAATGACGACCCCATTGAAAAAGCGATACAAAGTGCACATAAAAAAATGCCCGGAACCATGAAAAGGACTGAAGTTGCCGCCTTGGGTATAAGCGAACTTACATATGCACCTGTGGCTAGTTCTTGTCTCATAATGTCGCCCAGCGCCCACGCACAAATAAGCATTATAATCGTTGGTAACATTAACTGAATTCCATCCCAATATAAGCCTGGTATCCTTTTAAGCCACACTCGTTTTCTTGCTAGAAAATAAAGGGTGATAAGCGATAAACTTAAGATACCGCTTATAAATAGCGCCTTTGATGCATTTGCCTGCTGAAAAGCCTGCACCAATGAATTATGACCACCAAAGGCTTCATAACCACCTGTAGCCAATAGTGATGCTATCGTTATACATATCAATGCTAATGATGGATACACAAAATCACGTAAATGAGCGCTCATAATATTAAATGCTGGTGCTTCAGGAATCGCTCCTGCCAGCGGCACCCTATCTGCAAACAAGTTTCCATTGCGCACCGCAATTACCTCATGGACACGCATAACACCAAATGAAATTGGCTTTAATATTATATACATAATAGATACGACAACGACAAAGGGATAAAAAATGCATGGAATTACGTTCAGATATGTCAAAAATGGATCAGCAATAATCAACGTATTTGACGTAACCACACTCGATATACCGTTATCGTTTAAAAAGCCTATGATGGCAGCTATCCAGCTTGATACTGGGCATATAAGCGCAAGTGGCGCTGCAAGCGAGTCAACCAAAAATGCAAGCTTAACGCGTGGAATTTTATATTGATCCGTAACCGGTTGCATTACAGAGCCAACGGTAAGACTGCTAAAATAGTCATCTATAGATAAAAACAGAGAAAGTAGCACAGATGCGATTTGTGCTACTTTCTTATTATTAATCCATGCTTTGATCCAGGCGCTATATGCGTATGCCCCGCCAGAATATCCAATGAGCACAACGATGATTCCCAGAGCTATTAAAAATAGTAACAAAAACAGATTAGAGCTTTGCCAAAACAGTTCCCACGATGCCAACTGAGACAGCTCACTATTCTTCCACACTTTTTCAATAACAAGGTATGCCGCATCCTTGAGCGACCCATCGGTTGCAATAAGCGCGGCGCTCACAATCCCACACAAAAGACCAAAAATAATCTGCTTGGTAAGAAAACCGAATATCAACGCTATCAGAGGTGGAAGTAAAGAGAAATAGGTGCCATGCATAGAATATGCTATAATTATTAGAATTATTTAGATTAGTGCAATATTATACTTTCAATGTAACGCAACAGTCAAGAAATATGAAAATAGCTGTTTTGGTGTCAGGAGGAGTTGACAGTTCTGTTGCGCTTGCCTTATTAAAAAATCAAGGACACGATGTACATGCATTCTATTTAAAGATTTGGCTCGATAATGAACTTGCCTTTTTGGGAACATGTCCATGGCAGGAGGACCTAGCCTACGTGCATCAGATATGTGAGCAGCTCTCCGTTCCACTCAACATAGCCCCTCTGCAAATAGAGTATCGAAACACAATTGTTGCGTATACCATAGATCAAATCAGAGAAGGCAAAACTCCTAACCCAGACATTTTATGCAATCAATACATTAAGTTTGGTTTTTTTCTTGATAGCATTGATTCATCATTTGAAAAGGTTGCAAGCGGCCACTACGCCAACCTCATACCACTCAATGGTACTCTCGCTCTCAAGCAGTCACCAGACAGTATTAAAGATCAGACCTACTTCTTATGTAGATTGAACAATACACAACTTGAGCGATGCCTGTTTCCTATAGGACATATGACCAAAACACAAGTGCGTGCGCTGGCTCATGCTTTTGACTTACCAAACAAAGACAGAAAAGATAGTCAGGGCATCTGTTTTTTAGGAAAATTTAAATTTAATGACTTCATTAAGCATCACTTAGGAGAGCGCTGTGGCAATCTTATAGAATATGAAACCGGTGATGTTGTAGGGCAACACTTAGGTTTTTGGTTTTATACAATTGGGCAACGACATGGCTTGAGACTGCCAGCCGGGCCTTGGTACGTGGTTTCAAAGGATGTGGGCAATAATATTGTTTACATTTCAAAAACCTATTACGAATCTCACCACATAAGAAAAGAATTTACCGCAACACAGTGTCATTGGTTTGACTCAACCCCATTTTCCACAAGGGAACTTTTAGTCAGACTTCGACATGGCCAACATCTACACAATGCTCTAGCCACACGCGTTAATAACGATGAATGCCACATAACGCTCAAAGAAAATGACCAGGGAATCGCTCCTGGACAATTTGCAGCATTTTATGATCGCGATATTTGTGTAGGAAGCGGCATTATTGGGTAAGATTTTATGAAATTTCACATAACGATTGCATCAATTATTAGCATAGCCCGTTTACTTTGCGCCCCAGTCATTATGATTTTGATACTTTCCAATTGGTGGCAAGCATCAGCGCTGCTCTTTTGTCTGGCTGCCATCAGCGATCTTTTAGATGGCGCAATTGCCCGATTTTTAAATCAAACAACCCTGCTTGGGGAGTGGCTTGATGCTCTGGCTGATAAAGCACTTACCATATTAAGCTGCCTTGCACTTTTTATAACAAACGAATTACCAAACTGGTTTGTTGCAATTATTATTACCCGCGAGTTAGCATTGATGATCGGTGCATGTTTATTATACTACCGTCACGGACATTTTAGTCTTAAGCCAATAGCTACTGCAAGGGCAAGCATGGCATTGTATATAAGCACCATATTGATGGTATTAATTTTTCGCTGCTATTCACTACAAAAAGGAGTTTTTTATTGCGGATTAATGCTTTTGACAATTGTATGCGCCACAGTCTCACTCGTACAGCGGTATTATAGAAGTATAACAATAACAGTTTAACCTGTGAAAAATTACGCAATGCTTAGAACCAATACACAAAATAGTTTAAAATTAGCTCTGTTTTTTGCTTTTGTAACTATGAACCTCTATGTCCCACCCATCACATGCGGGCAAGAGTTTGTTCAACCGCGCGTTGGGCGCAGGTCAGGCCAAGTCAAAGCTCTCAATCAAAGCATTTGTGACGCTGTAGCCAACCTTATGAAATCATTTCCCGACTTGCTGCATGGTATAGCCGATGTACAGTCGATGAGCATATCTTGCATAGATGATGCAATCCAAGGAGAAAAAAACGGTTTTCTAGCCGGAATGTCAAAGGATGACCTTGAACGTTTAAATCAAACACTCCTCTCTTGTCAACAAGACATAGTACGCACTGCTAAAAAACTTAAAGGGGTGAGACGCTTGGCCTCCAAGGCGCAATAACATTTCAATTAGAAACTTTAAACGTATTCTTTGTATAAAAAACAATACATTTATTATATTTTGTGTTACGATACGTAAAGAATAACGTTCATTATTACATAGCTTTTAACAATAGGTATACATCTATGCTTTTGAGCACTATAAAAAAGAATATACAAACATTGGCGACCTTATTGTTCGCTGTAGGCTATGTATGCGCGCCTGCACAGGCAGCTAGTCAGCCTGCAAGCGAAAACGTATACCAGTCCCTGATAGAAACAATGCGTTGTTTTTTACAAGTAGACAATGACATTGCCGCAGCACAAGGATATAATCACGATTATTTTGCAAGCAAAATCGAAGAATCTATCAAAAAACCTCTGGCTATATTGAAATCGGTAGATTTAGGGGCTAGCGGCGAATCCGATATGCAAACGATTGCAAACTTTGTGGCGTCCATTGAGTCAATCGATACAGAAATTACCCTTACGCACCTTTATTCTGCGCTAACAAATGGCAATCTTTTTTACAACAAAATAGCAGATTCACCTGTCAAAGAGGCTGCTAACCTTCTGGGTGATATAAACAATATTCTGCTCATGAAAAGCCTGCCACGCATAATTGCATTTATCTCTGCTAGCCTCATTGAGATCATTGCATTGCTAGATCAGCGCTTGACCTATTGGACATATCAAAAACAACATCAAGCCTATTATTTTCTGCATAAATCACCCTTAAAATGGAAAATAAACCAAAAAGATGAAATTAAAGGCCATATCAAGCAAATACGTAGCCAAAAAGAACACTACTATTCCTTCTTGGGTGCATTATCTGGCTGGTGCGCCTCGTTTGTACAAAATCAGGATGCATATGCAATGTTTAATGACCAGCTCAAGCAATTTTTTGCAATAGCTGATCAGGCCCTGCGCCCAGAAAGCCCACCAGAAATATCTATCAATGAAATTGGCGATATTGAACATTTTATGCTCATTGTTCAAGCTATTAAAACAAGATCTTATACAGCACACTTATCAGGCGCAAGCCAAAATTCTATTGTACGCCACTGGATGGAATATAGCGCAGCTGGCATCACCGTCCTGGGCTCTGTGTTTGGCCTCTATAAAAAGCAGGGGTACGTAGAGTCAGCAAAAACAAGTTTACACTCATCATTCTCTTCCTATATCACATGGCAAACAGAAGCTTTAAAGCATTTGTATACCTTTATAAAATCAGGCGGAGATATACGTTCCATAAAAGGGAATGCTTCACAAATCCCCGAAATCGATTCAAGCACTAGTAGTAGTAATAATAATAATAGTAGTAGTAGTAGTAATGGTGAAATCAACACAAGCGGTACTATTGCGGAGGACATGGTCCTTACTGCTAAAGCAAGAGACGCCATAGTAAAATCATTTGTATCTCTTCGGAATTCTACTAAGAAAGAGGTGTTGCCCTCCACCCTCGATCAGAAACTCTTATCTGACGAGGAGGAGAATGCTTTTGCAAATGATGCAATGATAGGAAAGAATTATAGCAAGGTCTTAAGTCTTTTAAGTGAATCAATAACAAATTGCGACCTTATACAACTAAGTGGTTTCGGTGGGAAAGTTGGACCTGAGATAGCAAGCGCACTCGCTGCTAACATAGCCTACTTTCAGGCAGTAGTAATGCCCGATGCGTGGAATAATTGGGCCAGGGCAAAAAAGTATTGGGGGCTGACAAATCAACGAATCACCTTGCTAACGGAAGGCATCGGTACAGCAGCTGTACTTTTTGCTGGCTACAAGTTGTGCCGAGCGGCCGTTTTACAATGCCAGGAACGCCCTCACGATCTAGCAATAATAGCTCAAATATTGCTTGAAATAGACACTATATTAAACAACTACGATGTCGCATGTTGCAATGAAGGACATGCATTAACTATGCGCGACAATGATATGGGCAAGTTGATCTACCAACTATACAGAATGGACAAACAGATAAGGTATACAGATGAGGATAATCGTTGGAACTTTAAGCAAGACGTTGCTCAGTTGAGATTAAACTCCATTTTGACTATTCATCAAAAGCGCGAACTGATAAAGATTATGCAACAAAAATATGATTTCTGTACAAAAAAACAACCGGACATCAAACAAAAAAAGCTATAAAACGTTACCATTTGTGGTAAGATTACATTGTTTATCTATTTTTTATTACATTGCATCATAAGATTTTGCTGAAAGGATACCATTTTCATGGCGAGCTATAATCGTATCATTATCGTTGGTAATTTAACACGCGACCCTGACTATAAATTACTTGCTTCCGGACAAGCTGTAAGTCGTTTAAGCATGGCAACAAACAGACAGTTTAAGAATCGGCAGACCGGCGCCCTAGTCCAGGAAGTTTGCTATGTAGATGTCGACGTGTGGGGAGCGCAGGCTGAAAGCTGCCGTCAATACTTGCAAAAAGGCAAACCTATCCTTGTTGAAGGTAGATTGAAATATGATTCGTGGGAATCAGAAGGGCAAAAGAGAAATAAGCATTCAATTGTTGCGGATCGCGTCGTATTTTTGGGCAACGGCAGCCAAAATGAAGAATCTGACTCTGAAGTCTCGACCGGATTTGGCGGTGGCGAGTCGCCTGCCTTGTCATCCGGACTAGAAAAAGACCTGCTTGATCAAATCGATCGCCTTAAAATACAAACTTTGGCCAAGTCGGTTGCTAAAAAATCCAGTACCGGCGGTGAGATTGAGTTCAAAGACCAGCCCCCATTCGCAGACGACCTTGCTCCGTTCTAAATTGATCAATTTTGCCTCAAACTGAAAGTTTTTCCATTAAGTGATGTTTATAGACTTTCCTATTGGAATTTAGTATACTTTTTATAAAGCATGATTTTTACACAAAGATCATGCTTTATATCGTTTTAGGCATAGTCACCATATGCGGGTTCATAAAACAGAGAGGATCATGATATGAAATACGCACTATTAACATTGAGAATTTTTCTGTGTCGAGCTGCGTTTGCCGTTTTTTTTCTCAGTGCATTCAGTCTAATGGCAAGCGATGAGCAAGATACATTACAAGATTTGAAAACACGCCAGAGTCAAATTGAAGCTGAGATTACAACCCTTATCGCCGATGCAAAAGATGCGGCAGCCGAAAAGCTTGCGGCAGCTCTTAACGCCTTCAACCTTGGCCCCCCTACTTCCAAGGACAAGGTTTTAAACGACTTTAGCCAAACGAATCAGGGCAATCTGAAAACTATCATGGAGAAAGATCCTGCATATCTCAACAAACTTCACAATCTTCGCACTTCTGGTTTCAGCATAGATGCGCAAATCGACGGATTAAAACATAAACAACAACCTGCCCCTATCCCAGATCTAAAGCTAACTGAGCAAGAGGAAAAAACAAAAGAATTGGCCAGAGTACGTACAGAAATTAAGGAGCTTCAAGAAGAACGAAGAGATGCGGCAGCGCAAGAGCTAGCGGACCAGCAGAATTTATTTCCTACAGGTCCCCGCACATCCAAGCAAGACATTTTAACCAGCGATTTTCAGAAAAAAAACCTACCCTTTCAGATGAATAAAAATCCTGAATTTACAAAAAAACTTAGCGACCTTCGCAACACCGAGTTTCAATTGGACTCTAAAATAAGACGATTAGCAGAGGGTGTAGGCGAGCAACAGTCTGGCCCCGATATCAGGAGCAAACCTGATCCGGACATTGATGAAAAATTTGATCTGGGCACTGATACTAACTCCTCAAAAAATGCATCAAGCCCGACACAGATACTCATGTACACAGCCGGTTCACTAGCGCTCGCTGCAGTCGCTATAGCAGGCATATATAAATTCATTAAGTGGCATAAACACAAAAAACAAACGGAGGTAGATTGCAATGCAATTTAGATT
>Ga0207000_1113_pt1 | contig 26060 bp, 24 predicted proteins | sample Alteio_BWMinCont_90_FD_153498 | JGI IMG/M metagenome (GOLD analysis project Ga0207000, IMG submission 153498) | Enriched cells from forest soil in Barre Woods Harvard Forest LTER site, Petersham, Massachusetts, United States -... | ecosystem: Environmental > Terrestrial > Soil > Temperate forest >...
CTAATCGTTTGGCCTGTGTTTCGAAATCGAGGTGAGGCTTTGCTTTCGTCTCATCTATAACGGTTTGTACGACTTCTGGGGTCGTCAAAATAAGTGTCATGCCTACAATCTGATCGGCTTTAAATCCCGTTAGTTTTTTAGTAAGTTTATCAGCGTTGCTTTTAAATGATGGTATCATTCCGTTTGCATTGTGCATGTATGACGTCGCAAGTATAGGTATAATGAAGAGAGATCGCATAATTATATGTAACACTATATGATTGCTTTTCATGGGCACTCCTCTCTTACTGGGTAACAATAAAACTATTAAAAATCAGTAATGATATACACATATCATACCTATCAAATTCAGTTTGTCAACAGGTTGCTATTTCCAGTGTATGTGGCAAGGTCTTACAATGACCGGGTTGCATAGCCTTGCTTTTTTGAGCTTATTATTAGAAGCTTTTTGTACCTTTTTGCTTTGGGACTGCTTACATGCTTAACGAAAGAAAATAGATATATGAAAAAATTAAAACATATGATGCCTTCGTTTTTTTCAAGGCCGGACTTTCAATTTTTTATATTTTTATTTGTCAGTGGCGCTTGCCATCTGTATCGATTGATATTTTCGTATTGGTGGGTGTGGATCATGCCTTTGATGCTCATTGCTATGAGTTTGTCTGCGGTGCGTTTTGTGCCGATTATATGGCCAAGCCTGCTTGGAATGACTGTTTGCATTGGTGTCGCATTGATCTTGAGCCTTATGTATTGTGTTGCCCGGCCTTCGGTTAGATTGAAAACTGATGCATATTACAAGGATTATACCTCGATTATTTTTGCAAGTTCTGCTGCATTATCATTTTTTTTGATCTGTTTTTGTGGTGTTTATCAGCTAAAGCAAGCGGAATTTCCTTTATGTGTCGTTGGTAGGGGTTGGAAGGAGCTGATTGCCTCCGTCTTTTGTTTATGGCCGTTTTTTAGTCCAGCGCTCTGTTTTGATCCTTTGTGGGTTGCGTGGGTAGTAGGGTCTCCTTTCTTTGCATTTACTCTTCTTTTTTTGTTTGATCGTGTACCAATCGAGGCGCTTGTTTTGGGCGTTTTACGGATACTGTTAAAACAGTATCCACTTTGTCTTTTTGGTTATGCTATCTGGACGATAACAATTTCCTGTTGCTTTCAATTGCTAGATTGGTTTGAGCTTGAATATCTATTTGGATTGGATTGGCATAGTGTTACATTATATATTTTGTTACCAATAGTGGTGTTATGGTGGAAAATAATGTATATTAAAACTGTATATGAAAATGCTAATCGAATTTTGCTACAATAGGTTTTTGCCCGTGATACATAAATCAACATTTAAATGTCATCAAAGAGTTACATCCATGAAATTGTTATTGACTATTTTTCGGTCCGTTATTGCGTACGGGTTGTTTACAATCTTGTGCGCTTTATTTTTTTTCCCAGTCCTTTTGTTATGCCTTATTCCCGCTCGTTGGTGTGCGAGCAGTACCTTTAGTAGTGGCATTGTAGCGAGTGTAGCGCATTATTTTTATAAAGGTGCGCTCTTTTGTTCGTTGCTGCGCATACGGTATGAAGGAGTAAAAAATATTCCAGAGGGTCCGGTAATATTTGTAGCAAACCATCAATCTGCGCTAGATATTCCGTTGCTTGGTGTGTTGGCCGGACGTATGACACATCTTTGGCTTGCGACAACCTGGTTGTTGCATTCGCCTATATTTAGACTTGTTTTGCCTCGTGCTTGTGCACTTATAGATACTCAGACCCAGTTTAAGGCTATGCGTTCGTTGCTGTATGCCATTAAATTAGTAAACAATGGGCACAAAGGTCACGTGTTGATGTTTCCTGAAGGTGGTCGGTTTACTGATGGAACAGTCCATGAGTTTTATGCAGGGTTTGTTGTGCTAGCCAAAGAAACAAAACGGCCAATAGTGCCGGTGTATATTGATGGTGTAAGTCAGGCATACCCACCAAGTGCTTTTTTGGTACAAAACTATCCGATTACGGTGACGATTGGCAAACCGCTTTACTTTAATGAGGAAGAGATGTCCGATAAAGAGTTAAAAAATATGGTATATTCTTGGTTTGTTTCGATGGCAAATCAAAGTTCTCAGGCGGTATAAGCGGTCCAAACAGAAGAAGGATACGGTGTGACCCGTTATTTTTTTCGTTTTGCAACACCACAATCACTCTTACTTTTACTTATAGTACCCATTGCCTTATGGCTGTTTACACGTAAAAAAAGGCTGCAATACGTGTATCCATGCACTCAGTTGTTGTATGATGGCCAGATGACGCATGGAAATATATACCGTGCCATTCTGAATGCTATGCGTTTGTTTTCATTGATTCTTCTTATTATCATTAGTGCTCGACCCCAATGGGTCGACGAGCAGTCAAAGCTTGAAGTACAAGGGCTAGATATTATGCTTGTTTTGGATGTGTCCGGCAGCATGGGAAATCAAGACTATGCGGATGATCAGCGTTCACGATTTGAGGTTGCAAAAGATGAGGCATGTCGGTTTATTGAAAAAAGGCACAATGACGCCTTAGGGGTCGTTATCTTTGGAAATGAGGCGATCTCTTTATGTCCCTTAACTATGGATAAAAAGATGTTGCTGCATTTAGTCAAAGACCTTCAGCTTGGCGAAATTGACCATATGGGGACGAAGTTGGCAACCAGTATGGTCGTCGCAGTTAACAGATTGAAAGATTCAAAAGCAGCAAGTAAAATTATGATTGTGCTTACAGATGGCCAGCCAAGTGAGGGGGATACGGATCCGGCTTGTGCAGTAGCAATTGCTAATAAATTCGGAATAAAGATTTATACAATCGGCATTGGAAGTGAGCAAGAGCAGGTTGTTGGTCATCCGCTCTATGGTTGGGTCAGACAAGCTGCTATTAATAAACCTCTTTTAGATGCATTTGCATCACGCACAGGGGGCCGATCTTTTATAGCACGAAATGCCCAAGATATGCGAGAGGTCTACGATACTATTGATCAGTTAGAGAAGACAAAGCAGGAAATGCCTATGTTTGTAGAATATTATGAAATGTATCTTCCGTTTTTATGTCTGGTCATTGCAAGCTTATGTATCGAACTATTTTTATCTACATTCTTTTGGTTTAGCGTATGACACTATTGAGCACTGTTCATTGGTACAATCCGACATATAGTTTGTTTTTACCAATTTCCGGTATTGTTTTCATTATGATGATAATGCAGATTTTATACAGAAGGCGTGCTATTTTTCAGCTAGCCGGCCTTCGAATCTATCTATTTCAAGGGGTTAAAAATCGTTTAGTGCCATGGCTCAAAACAGGGTTGGCTACCATTGGTATGCTTTGTTTGTTAATTGCTCTCATGCGTCCACAATGTTCCAAAGATACCATTTCTGTTACGCAGCAGGTGCGTGACGTTTTTATCGCGCTTGATATTTCCCGAAGCATGCTGGCTCGTGACATGGGCTCAGAGGATCGCTTAACCTTTGCAAAAAAAAAAATTAAGTCATTAATAGCCGCTATGCCCTGCGAGCGCATAGGGCTTATTCTTTTTTCGGGAACAGCCTTTACGCAATGTCCGTTGACTACAGATCATAGTTCTTTCCATCTTTTTCTAGATGCCGTTGATGTTGAGTCTGTATCGGCCGGTTCTACAGCCGTTGATCAAGCAATTAAAAAGGCGCTTATCGCGTTTGATTCTGTTCCAAATCGCAAATCTAAGGTTCTGATTTTGTTTACGGATGGTGAAGATTTTTCTACGGATTTAGCGACTTTCAGGCAACAGGCGCTTGATAAAAATCTTTCGTTGTTTGCCTATGGGGTTGGCAGCGTTCAAGGCGCTCCTATTCCTATCTTTGATCAGTCTGGTCAAATATCTGGGCATCAAAAAGATAGCAAGAATGCAATCGTTGTATCTCGCCTTAACGATACGATGCTCAAAACGCTTGCGCAGGAATTGGGTGGTTTTTACTGTACGTCGACGAACGATAATAATGATATCAGACAACTTGCGAGTGCGGTAGACCGTTTTGAAAAAGATCAGCTTTCTGAAAAAAAACGGGATTTTTATAATGAATGTTATCATTATTTTTTATTGGCCGGTTTTGCATCTTTTGTTCTTGAATGGTTATTATGAATAGTCTGTTTTATTTAGTGTTTTCCGTTACTGTTTTTACGAATACATCCTTTTTGTATGGATGGCCTTTTGTAGAACAGTGTTTGCGCTATCAGGCCTCTCAGGACGCTTTACGGGGTGATTGGTCGGCAGCTCAACAAAAATTGGTTACCATTTTGGCAAACCAAGATTCTTTGTACGCGTCTGCTCAGACTTTGTACAATACTGGTGTTGCCGCATATCGAAACAAGGAGTTTACGCAGGCGTTGCGTTATTTTGATGATGTTGAAAAAACTGACGCTGCATATGATCTTTCCAAGCAGGCATTGTTTAACGCTGGCAACGCCGCCTTGATGCTTTCTGACTATGATACAGCTATTGAAAGGTATGACAAAATTATTGCGTTAGAGCCGACTCATGAGCGTGCATTACACAATAGGGAATATGCAAAAAGAATGCGCGACCAGAAAAAACAGCCTAAAGACAAACCGGAAGACCAACAAAAAGAAGATTCTGACAAGGATTCATCTCAAAAAAATGAATCTGGGCAAAAGGATGGTTCACCATCTGACAAGGCTGACAATCAAGATAATAAAGATAATTCCGAAGGCAAGGACAATAAACAAGATGGTAACAGGTCAAGCCAGTCAAAGGATACTGAATCCGGCAACAAGCAGCAGGATACATCACAAAAAGATGAAAATAAAAGGGACAAAAATTCTGATCAACAGCAAGATCAGCAACGTTCTGAGGATAAAAAAGATATGAGCGATGAGCAGAAAAATGAGCAAGGTCAAAAGGATGCAGATCGGTCAAAATATGATAAACCTGAAGAAAAAAATCAAGAAAAGAATGACACAAAACAATCAAATGATGGTGATCAATCACAACAAAGCGAAAAGCGCCCAGAACCACAAAACAATCAAAGCAAGCAGAACAAACCTGATCAAAAAGATTTAAATCAAAATCAAAAGCAATCGGATGTGAATAACGCATCGGCAGGTAAGTCATCTGAAAGCCCTTCTGAGCAAGGTTCTGGAAAACAGATGGCAGATCAAGCTCAGTCTGCGCAAGCAGTGCCTGAGCGCAAGGACTGGATGGTTCAGATGTTAGAGCAACAAGATGAGCTTGACAGGCAGGCTCAGAAACGACATATGAAAATGATTGCAGGCAAAGGAGCGGTAAAAAACAATGGTCAGAATAATTGGTAATGCGCTGGCAGCGTATTTTTTAACAATTATTTTTTTTGTTCACGCTGAAGTTGAGTTGCATCTTAGGTGTGAAAATGGGCAGGCAGCCGATTCTGTCGTTGTTGGACAACCGTTATTATTAGAAGTGTCTGTGTCTGATAATGCCAGCATTGCCCCTCAGGTGACGGTGGATGGTCTTGACCAGGCAACTATTCGGTATACAGGCTTTCAAGTGACGACCATTAATAATTGCTCCACATATACTTATACCTACCACATTGTGTATGACCAGCCTGGAAAGTACCAGTTGGGACCCGCTTTTCTAGCGCATGCAAGCGATAAGGACAAGTCTGAGTCAGTTATTGTGCATGTTGCAGATTCTACCGGCCAGGTTAAAAGCACACCTCAAACCGCATATTCTAAAAAAAGCGGTGTAGCAAAAAAGGCAGGGAAGCCAAAAGATTCTCTAGATGGGGTAGAGCTTTTATTTAATGTAGACAAAACTCATGTGATGGCCGGAGAGCGTATCTGTTGCGAAATCTGTTTACTGTATGAACATGATGACCTAACTTTGCGCTATTTTGGACAAGAAACCGCATTTCCGTTGACGCCAACAAACAAAAAAGGTCCGATAAAAACAAAAAAACAGTTGAATGGAAAAGAGTACAAATGTATTCAATGGTCATTTGCGTTGTATCCTGACAAGCCTGGTGAATATGTAATGCCGATTTTTTATGCAGATATTGTGCGTCCTGATACAAACAACATGAAGGTAGCGCATTTTTTTTTCGGATTTATGTCGGAACGTAAAAAACGAGTTTATGCGAATGCAGTAAAAATTACGGTTGAAAAACTACCTGATAGTGTGCCAGCCGATACGATCGTTGGCACATTTGAATCGCTCAAAATGACTCTTGCTTGCCCTCACATTGATCAAGGTCAAGCAACGACTGCTCAGCTTGAACTTGTTGGTGATGCTAATTTTGACGCTATAACGGTCGAAAGTTTAGCCGGTCTTTCGAACGGACTACGTTGTTATTTATCAGAACAGCATGTTGATGAATCAGCTTCCGGTTGCAAGGCTGCGGGAAAAACATTCGTCTTTGTTATTCAAGGGTTGGAACCTGGAACATGGCAAATTCCCGCACAGGAGTTAGTCTACTTTGATGTTGCATCGCAAGTCTTGAAAACTATAGCAACAGAGCCTTGCCAGCTAAAAGTATCTCCAGTTACTACGTTACAAAGCTCATCCTGTCAGGCTCTCAAAGCGCCAGATGTGGATTGTCTGGCCCAAAGCGAGTCCAAAGGTTGCCCTGTAGAGCTCGACGAGCTTGTCTTGGATGGCCCAATTACCGGTACCGTGCAAGGTTGGTACATGGCATGGTGGCTATTTTATCTATTGTGGACTTTGCCTATGGTGATTCCATTATGCATGATTATTGGTTGGGCGCTCAGACGATTCGAGCCGACATGGAGACGATATACAGCATTAAAAAGAGCAAGAAAAAACCTTGGCTTGGTTGATACAAATGACTATTTTGCGGTATATCGTATTGTGATTGATTTTATTTCGGATCGAATGCGTGTACCTGCAGCATCGATTACGGTTGAAACGGTAGAAGCATACCTGCGTCATGCCCATGTCGATGATCAAAAAATAGATGAATGGCGTAATTTTTGGACAATGCTATATCAGGGTGCGTTCGGTAAAGATAGCGATATGTTACATGAAAAGACTCTATTCTTTAAAACAGACACATGGCTTGTATTTTTAGGATCACTATAGTGAGTTATATGTTTGCCGCCTATTGTGCGCTTGTTATCTGCTGTAATGCAGGAGATGTTATGTGTGGGGATGCTCGTCAAGCTTTTGATGCCGGTTGTGCATTATATCGTACTCAACATTACAATGATGCGTTGGCACGTTTTGAAACAATTTCTTCTCCTGCTGCATCTACATGGCATAATAAGGGACATTGTTTGTATAAAATGGGACAGATATGCAAAGCACTTGCCTGTTTTTGGTCGGCAGATAATGGAGCCAGCAGGCAACAGAGATTTATAAATAGGCAGCTACGCGCTCGTTGTTTGGATGCGCTCAGTGGGTCTGAAGATCGATCCAAAAGGGAAAAAGATTCTATTTTTGCTACGGTGCGTTTTGCATTCCAGGATATGTATGATCATATGCCCTTGCTTGCGTTACAATGTTTTGCATTATTGATTTGGTATATTAGTTTGATTTTTTGCTGTAGGTGGTGGTGTTCTTTACGCTTGTACGGGCGGATTTGCCTATTATTTTTTTTATTTTTGTGTAATAGTAGCATAATTGGACTTCTTTACGAACAGTATGTGCATCGTAAAGGTTCACGGGCGGTTATAATAACGAATTGTCCACTAAGAATAGGGCCCAATGAGTTATACCACCAGATAGGTACTGTGCCAGAGGGCGCATTGGTTTCGATAGAAAAAGATGAAGGTTCTTGGCGAAAGGTATGTTTTATGAACGTAAGAGGGTGGATACCTCATGCATGCACATGTACAATAGTAAAAAATGGTTGATGGCGTTGGATCTTGATTGATGCAACTGGTGTTTTTACATAAAAAAAGGCTTGCAGAATGGATATTTTTTGATACGCTTTATCTGCCATACAGATTACCAAATTAGGATCATAGACAGATGAATGGTGTACAGAAGTTAGTTATTGTTTTGATGGTAGTTGCGGTTGCTGTATCTGGCTACCATTATTGGTACAGTAGTTTGAGAATGCAGTTGCACCAGGCAAGCTTGCAAGATCGGCTGCTCGTGATTAATGTTCTTGACAAAGCATATTATGATGATTGTCATATTAAAGGGTCAATTCATGTAGATTTTGACCAGATTGAGGAATGTGCAAAACTATACGATAAGCGTACAACCGTTGTTGTATATTGTAGTAACTATGCTTGTACGACGAGCGATTATGTAGCAAAGAAGTTGCGTGCACGCAACTTTGAACATGTGTTTGTATATGCTGGCGGGATGGCAGAATGGTATCAACATAAATTGCCAGTGGAGGGTCCGGGATTAGAATTATATTTACATAAAATAGTTGAGCCGTTGGTGGATTTAAGCAAGCAAAGTGACATAATAACAATGCAACAGCTTGCGGCCTTGTTGCATGTTGCTTTGTAAAAAATGCGTAGCATTTTGTTTGACATATGCGTGGAAAATATGGCGGCATAGCCAAGTGGTAAGGCGTGGGTCTGCAAAACCCTGATCCCCGGTTCAAATCCGGGTGCCGCCTCCAACATCTGCAAAGATGAGATCTTATCTGTGCCGGGGTGGCGGAACGGTAGACGCAAAGGACTTAAAATCCTTCGGGTTTTCACCTGTGCCGGTTCGAGTCCGGCCCTCGGTACCATACCTTGCTCTTATCAAGCTTTCAGTCTTTACTAAGGCATGGTGAATACAAGTGTATGGCATATAAAAACGTGGTATAATGTATTTGGTTTAAAAAATGAGATGCAAATGTGCCAGTTTAGCTCAGAATGATCGTATTCTCTTGCCAAGGCGTCTTGGTTACAAAATGCCTTGGTTGCAAAATGCTCTAAATCAGGAAATTGATCTTGACAAAACTCTAACGCTAGCTAGAGTACTCACATGAGTACTAGTTTTGTTTGCTTTAACGTAGTACAAATATCTACAAAGGAAAAAATAAATGAATAAAGCAGAATTAGTCGAAGCTATGGCAAAGTTGACCAAGCTATCAAAGACGGACTGTAAGGATTGTCTTGAAGCATTAGTCAAAACTGTTGGTAGTACGCTCAAACAAGGTAAGTCAGTTGTATTGACTGGGTTTGGTACTTTCTCTGTTATGAAGAGAAAGAGTCGTACCGGTATGAATCCTGTGACGAAGAAAAAGATGATCATTCCTGCCAAGAAGGTTCCTAAATTCAAGGCTGGTAAGGCTCTTAAGACACAGGTTAAATAATTTAAGCTGTAGCGTAGTTCAATTTCTAAGAAGGGGTACCGATATGGTACCCCTTCTTAGTTTCAGAGGCACAAAATACATAAGGGCCATCGCAAAATGCGATGGCCCTTATGTATTTTGATCTCCTAATCGCTATTTGAACGTAGGCTACAATTTGGTATTGCGTCAGGGATGGGCCTGACCCATTGCCAAAAATAGATATCTTGCACTTGGCCTTGTGCGCATTTATAATTGAAATTAAAATCTAGAGTAATCTGATGTAAAGGTGCTCTGAAAGCAGTGTTTTAGTATACGTAACTAAATGTATTGATTGATAAAACATAAAGGGTCTTTTATGCATGTTGGAGGCGTAAGTGATAACGGGGGCCCAAAAATGATTTGGTCTGATATCAAAACGAACTTTCACCTAACCAAGGTGGTCGAAACTATTAAAGATTCAAAAGAATATCTGCTGGAGATTCTATTTTGTGTTGCCATAGGATTTGTTGCTGGATATATATTAAAAAAATTTAGCAGTGCTACGGTAATTGTTGTGCTCACGCTCAGTGGCATAGTGATTTTACAACATTTTCAGTTTCTTGAGCTGATAATTAATTGGCATAGGTTACAGGATGTGTTAGGAATAGAACATTCTGTCGTTGCCAATGAAAACGTCCTGATTATTGTATGGGCTTGGATTAAGATGCACTTAGCATTATCAGTTAGTTTTTTAGTGGCCTTTTTGCTTGGTATTAGAACTGCGTAACCAAAAGGGGGGAATCGTGATTCAGTCATCGGAGATTTTTATTCGCAAGTTAACGCATATACTTGTTATTAATGGTGCCATCGATGCAAAAGCAGAGCATCAATTTGATGAGGCATTTAAAAAATCGGCACATGAATCCTATGAAATGTTTCTTTTAGATGAAGGTTTAGTTGAACCAAACGAGCTTTTAAATGCTCTGAGTCAATGTTACAAAGTTCCTTCATTTGATGTGTCCGATTATTTTTTTGAACATAACCTACTACATTTTTTTCCTAAAGATTTTTTATTGCGCAATGCAGTGATTCCGGCAGAGTTAGATGAAGATATGTTAGTTCTTGTTACATCTGATCCATCCGATGCTGATCTTGCCAGAAAAATTAACGAATTTGTATCTTACGATGTCCGTTTTTGTGTTGGTATTTATCGAGACATTTGCGATGCAATCGAAGAGTTTTACGACTATGCACTCACGCAAAAAAATGAGGATGGGTTGGATGACTTGGATACCGATTCTGAAGTATACGAGTTTGAAATAGATGAAGAAGGCGCTGTAATTGATGAAGATATTGATGAAATATGAGTCTGCGGTGCACCCGTTGATCTCTAGCCCTGGCACAAAAACGATGAAAGATTGCAATGGTAGGACAGGATGACAATACGTATGACGATCAGTCTGTTGTAAAGACGGTCGATCAACTTATTGAAGCTGCAATTGACAAACGCGCTTCTGATATTCATTTAGAGCCACAAGAGTCTGGGCTGCGCATACGTTTACGTATTGACGGTGCCCTGTACGATTATCAAGTGATCGATCAACGCATTATGAATCAAGTTATATCTCGGATAAAAGTTCTTTCACATATTGATATTGCTGAAAAGCGTGCCCCGCATGATGGTAAATATACGATTGTGTACCATAATCGGCCGATAGATTTACGCATATCCACCTTTCCGACTACTTTTGGAGAAAAAATAGTCATACGCATACTTGATAGAACCGCTCATATGATTGCTCTCGAAAAGATTGGTTTTGCACAGGATGTACTTGATCAATTTTTGGAGGTTATTAAAAAGCCTCACGGGTTTATTTTGGTTACAGGTCCTACCGGATCAGGAAAAACGACAACACTCTATTCGGTGTTGTCGCTACTGAACGATCCACAAAAAAATATTATTACGTTGGAAGACCCAGTGGAATATCATCTTGAAGGGGTTACACAGGGGCATATCAATCCTGAGGCCGGATTTACATTTGAACGAGGTATGCGCGCCTTGCTTCGTCAAGATCCGAATATTCTTATGGTTGGTGAAATTCGTGATCAACAGACTGCACAGATTGCAATTGAGGCGGCTCTTACCGGCCATTTGGTGTTAAGTACTTTACATACAAATGATGCTCCAAGCGCTTTTATGCGCTTAATAGATATGGGCATTGAACCTTTTTTGATTACCGCATCGCTCACAGGAGTTGTTGCACAACGGCTTGCAAAAACAATTTGTGTGCATTGTCGACGCGAGCGAAAGCCTAGCGTAGACGAAGCCTATCTGATGAATCGAGTTGGATTGGCGCAAGATCAAGTCATATACGAGGGCATTGGCTGCAAGGAATGTGACGGCAGGGGACAAAAGGGGCGTATCGGTGTGTTTGAATTTTTAAAAACTACCCCAGAGCTCAAAGAGCTGCTCAGTGGACAACCAAAGTATGATTCAATGTATGCGCGAGCAGTCGAAGATGGCATGAAGCCTTTGGTGCATGATGCAGCCCAAAAGGTAAAAGCAGGAACGATTTCGCTTGCAGAGTTGGCTCGGATCGTGTGCTAACATGAGGGCGCAATTATAAAAGTGTGAGTTTGATTGACATAAAATAACGCCAGCTCGACCTAAAGATTTAAGTGAAAATTCATCTGGTTCGTCGTTGCGAGCGCAAGCGAAGCAATCCAGAAAAATGAAAGATTTTACAACATGAGTGGCGCTATGAACAAAAAGAAAAAGAATTTTGAACTGGATTGCTTCGGGCACACCCTCGCAACGACGATCTGTACGGTTCCATTGTCAATTCCTTATCCCGAACTGGCATAAAATAAAAAACATATCGTCTATAAATTCGAAAAAACAATGCCTCGTTCGTCGTTGCGAATTATCGGCATTATTCTGGAATGTTGCGCAACATCTGGCAAGCACATTCTAAAATGCCCGCTACGGATTTAAGGCATGTAGATCTGAGCATATTTAATTTGTCCAAAGGCAGATTGTCGATACTTCCCATGAAATGTGGAGCATCAATGCCTGTATCGCTCAATGCGGTCGAGGGATGTTTTGCGATATACACCAACAATGTTTTTAAAAAAATACCAAGTTTGTTACGAAATAGTTTTGCAGATTGACTTTCATTGGGCATGATTGGGCTATTAAGCCATTGTAACGTTTTGGATAGATTATAAGGAGAAGTTGCGCCACCATCGGTGGCAGTTGAAAGCTCGTTAATGTGACGATCGAGTGCTTCATATAATGAGTTTACGCCGGGGTCTACTATGAGCGAATTTTCTTCATCGTCCACGTATTGGTCTTCAAATAGATTTGGTTGTTCATCTTCCTGTTCTAAAAAATCTTGCTGCTCATCTTCAGCAAAGGAAGCTTCTTTTAGGTCACGTGCGGATAACTCACGCTCTTGTTGTTCTAAATGTTTGCGCCAAGCTTCTTGTCTTTCCTCTTCTTGCTTGAGCTTGCGCTCGCGTTCTTTTAGCTCTTGCTCTTGAGCAAGCTTGCGTTGTTCAATATCCCGTCGCTCCTGCTCTAGCCTCATGGCGAGCTCTCTTGCCTGTTGTATTTCTAATTCTTGCTTGAGCATTTCTTGTTCTTGTTGCTCTATAAGTCTTTGTTTAACCTCTTGTTGTTCCTGTTCTTCCTGTTTGAGTTTTTGGTTAGCGTGTTGTTGCTCTTCTTTTTTTATGCGTTCGCTTGCCTCGCGGTATTTTCTGTCCTGCTCCTGTTGTTTGCGTGCGCGTTCACGAGCTTCATTTGCCTTTTTTTCTTGTTGTTTTTGTGTCTGTGTTTGTGATTTGGGCCGTTGCGCTAAATGATCGCCATTATTATCATCTGTGGAAGGCTTTTTATGTGCTTGAGCGGCTTGCCTTGATGCCATTTCTGGGCGAGTTTTTGTTTGTTGTTGGTCGATCTTTGTTTTTGCGTTCTGCGTAACGGTATTAACGGGCTCCTGCTCGCCTGCCACTCCGTTAGTGTGACCGATGGCAGCAATGGTGAAAAATGAAGATAATAATGCTGATCTTTTGTATAACATGCTGTTTCCTTTATAAATCATACCACTTATGCACCGACTAGAGCCGATTTTATTTCGGTCTCCATAGAGTCGGCCTTTTGTTCTAGATTAACAATGTCGCAATTGACACTTCCGTCAGTTGGGGCATTGTCATCTGTTTGGTCATCACACTGCTCAAGATTGTTCTTGTACACTTCATACAAGTCATTTCCGGCTTGCATGATTGGTTTGGCAAACATTCCCAAAGTAAATAACCCGACGCCGGCGAATGATTTGCATACAATACATAGCCATCTTGTGCTTGTAGTGTTATTTTGTTGAAAACTCGTTTGGGATGCTTCTATTTCCTGTTTCAATGGTGATAACAGTATACCAATAGTATTGCGAAGTTCGTAAGCCTCTTGAGCTTCATTAGGCAATTGAGCGTGTGGCTCGTTACATGTGACAGGGGCTCCTTCCAGAGTCTTTTTAGCAACACATTCACTCCCATCCATATGCCTGACAGGATCCTCATGAGTTCTCATACTCGTTTGAAACTGATCAATTTTTTGTGTAATATGCTGGTTGCCACTCCCAGGCGGTGGGGCCTCTTGAAACTTGTTGGTAGTAGACTGAATTAATTCAATAACCTTAAGCAATCCAAGAGTCGGTTCAGGCGCATCTCCCTCCTCGTCTTTGTCGCTTTTAGCGCCTCTCAAGGGTGCTGACGCAACGACAATTCCAAATAAAAATAATACTAATAACTTTCTATTTAACATCTTTTTTGCTCCTGAAATTATATGTTTGTTCTATGTAATATGTTTTACTCAATAACCTACGTTTAAAGCGCCTGATTGGCTGAAACTGGCTTGACTTGCCCTACGTCTTGCTGGGACACTGGTGCATCCTGATTTGGTTGCTCAATGCAAATAGCATCTCCGCCGCCAGTTTGGTCATCGCCTGTATCGTCACCTACAGCATTGTCTTTATAAGCTTTGTACATCTTGGTTCCGGCTTTCCAGATTGGATCGGCAAAGACTCCAAGGCTAAATAGCGCAACCGCAACGGCCGACTGTCCTAAAACAGAAATTATGGTCTTACGGATGCTGCCGCGAGAGGATTTTGCCTCAGACAGAGCAGCGGCTTGTAAATTCTTATTGCTCGTATTGATTTCCATTGTTTTTAATTGTGCGTCATTGAGGAGATTGCGAATCATGGTTGCTAACTTTTGCACGCTCTCCGAATGGCCGTCGGCTTCAAACACATCAGTTATTGCCTTTAAATGCTCATTAGTGATTGGTTTGTTGTTGTCGGTCTTCAGCGTTGCAACCAAATCACTTAGCTCTTTCTTGCTAAGATTATTGCTAATAGCAACGATCTCGTCGTGTAATTTCTCCGCCTCAGATTTTACCGTGGGCCGCGGCAAAGGACTTGCCGGTCCATCGGTCTTGTTTTCTTGGTCAGCTGTCTGCTGCTCTGTTATTATTTGACTAGTAGGCTTTGAAGAAGGCGTTTCTGGTGGGTTTACGGAGACCCCTCCCGGAGATTGATTGGAATTTGCCACATCAGGGTTCGGGCTTGGGCTCGAAGTCGTTGAGCTAGGACTAGAGCTTGAGCTTGAGCTTGTTGAGTCCGGCTTCTTACCTAGATTACTTCTATCATCAGCAGATGAAGACGTTGATAGAGGACTTGGCATTTTGCCCTTGATGCTAGTAGTTACTTGCGGTGTTGGCTTAGCAGACGGCTTAGGAGAAGGCTTTTGTGGGTCGACTTTTGCTTTAGAGCCCGAGCTTGTGGCTTTGCTTTGCATGCTGAGCGGCGCTTGTGGCTTCTTTTGGTCTGCGCCGCTGTTTTTGGTTGTGATCGGGTGAGGATGCGTATATGACCATTTTGCGGTGGGTGCTTTTGGCTTGCTGCCGACAGGGATTGAGCTTGTACTTGAATGCGAGATGGAGCCCGTAGGTGTGGTCAGAGAAGGAGTTTTTGGTTTTTCCACAGAACTCGAGCTTGAACTTGCCGGGCTAGGACTTTCGGGGGAGATTGTATCTATCGCCGATGACGTTAACATGTCTTTGAAGAATATTTCGCCATCGTCAGTGAATAAGTCATCGAGGCTTTTAGTTTTCTGTCCTGCGTCTTTAGACAGAGAGGAGGCTTTAATTCTTTCGTTAGATTCGGTTTCTTCGACGACAATCTCTACGTGATCTTGTTGTTGAATCTGAATGTTTGGAGTTAAGAACTGAGGAATCGGTTCACTGTCTGTATCGGTATTGTCGCTACTGGTTGAGCTCGAACTGGAACTGGAATTTGTTGAACTAGGAGTTGAAGTAGAGCTTGAACTCGAACTGGAAGCACTTGAAGGATATCCTATGTGTTCTGTCTTTAAGTCAATTTCTTCAATTCTAATAGATTGCCATGGGTTTTCTTTCTTAAGTGCATCCTTATACAAAAGATCTTTGCCCCTCTTCTCCAAAATATTTATTGCTTTAGCATCTAATTTATGTTGAGCATAATAATCCAATACAATCTTCTTACATTGTTGGCCTGATATAACAAATTTTTCTTTGTCTTCTTCATTAAGCGTAAGCGAATTTACAAGGTTAATGCATACTGTGTAATTACCAAGAGCTTCAATGATTTTCTTCTCGTTGGTGAGATATTCCATGGCGTTTTTGGCTTGATCTAGAGCCATACCGTTGCTGCTGTTAGTATTGAAATCAAGCGAACTCCTTCTCTCGTGCTTTGGAGCGATAGGTGGTTGCGTTTTCAGATTAATAAAATCATCATCCTTACGGGTACTTTTTTTAGGAAGAAGTGACGAGTCGTAACCATATCGTTCGATATAGTCATTGAAGTTGCGTGGCTGCTTTTGCGCTTCAGGATCGAGTGCAGCAGAGTCGTCTACTTGGGTTGGAGATGGTGTATCATTTTTCTGTTCATTATCCGACCTGGGGCTAGGAGCGCTATCGGAATTAGGGCTTATTACTTGTAGGATTGGTATCCGTCCAACATCATTATATGATTGTACGGAGCCATCAACCTTAGGTTTATCTTCTTCCAATTGTTGATCTTCCTGATCAACGCTTTCATTTTTCTGTTTTGTCTCTTCTTCTTTGCCTTTGCGGTCATCTAGACCCTGATCTGCAGGGGTGCTTATTGGAGATCGCGGGGACAATGGACTGCTGTCAGTTTCAATAATTTCTTTTAACACTATAGCTATTTTTTCTTTTTCTTCATTTTTCTCATTTTGTTTGTCTAGATTGAGCTCTTCTGTATTCGCTGCGCCTTGATCCTTCTTTTGATTTTCAGTCTGCTCAGAACCTTCTGGCTGTTGCTTGGTCAATGATATTCCTGGGCCATGAGCTTGGCTATCGTCTTGAATAATAACTTCAGGGAGGCTCTTTTTCTCTTCTTCTGTTACGCTAGACCGTGGGAACGACGACGGTGATGGTGTGTTATTATTATCGCTTGTGTCTTTGGTAGAGGGCGCAACTGTTTCGGTAGAGGGCGCCTCTGTTTGCGTAAAGGGTGTTTGTGCTTGGTCGCCCTTTTCTTTGTCATCCGCTGGAACTTCAGTCTTATGGTCGTTAAGTTCCCCTGTGTTGCTTTCTTTTGGGGTGATTCGCTCAGAATCATTATCATTCGCTAGCCGTTTTTCGTCGATTTGAATTTTTTCTTCTGGCAATGTCGCAGAAGGAGTGCTGGGGGGCAGATTTGAGTCTGCGTCAACGTCTTTCTGAGAATCGTCGGTAGGGGTAACAACCTCCGCTTTTTTGTTCTCGGTCCTTGCCGGTGATGGCGGCGTTTTCGGAGCTTCTGAATTAGATGAACTTAAGAGCGTTGTAAAAAACTTGCCAGCAGTGTTCGCCAAGTTGCCAGCAGTGTTCATAGCAGAATCTAATGCGTTAAATGATTCCTGGCCCTCAGTTGCTGTTTCCCGTTCTAACGGGTCAGATGCATATATCGTTGGCGATCCCGCAAAAGTGATGGCAAATAAAAATGATGCTATTAATGTTTTATGTAACACGTGTCTTACTCCTGATACTGTATTTATGTTTATGCTTTATTAAAAAACTGTTCATAATCTGCAGTTTTGCGTAAAACATGCCATTTGTCAAGAGGAATTAAAAAAAAGGTGTTGCATTGTAATAAACGGCTACCGTGTGCTTTTTGATTAAATTTTCCATTAGAAATTGTTAATTGAGCAGCAATGCACTTTTTACGTGTGCAATTATTTTTTGTGTGTTATAGTATTGATAAGTTTAACGTTATTAATAACACCCTTTTTATCGGCTTAATAGTAATTTATGACAACAAGAGATCTTTACGAAGTACTAGGCATTGCCAAAAATGCGACTGAATCGGACATAAAAGCAGCGTATCGCAAGATGGCGCTCAAATACCATCCAGACAGGAATCCGAATAACAAAGAGGCTGAGGAGAAATTTAAAGAGGCTGCCTATGCCTATGAAATTTTATCCGATGATGGCAAGAAGCGTCAGTATGACCAGTTTGGTCATGCAGGTACCTCTCATGCCGGCGCTGGTCAGCACGGGTTTGATGGACAGTCCATGAATATGGATGACATATTTGAAGCTTTTGGCGATATATTTGGTGGCGTGTTCGGTGCAAGTACGAAAAAAAAGGGGGGCAAGTCTGGTCCTGCTGCTCAGCAAGGTCATGACTTGCACAAAGAGGTTACCATAGAATTAAAAGACTCCTATCTGGGCGTCAAGCATGAAGTAAGTTATTATCATTTCGTCTCATGTGATATTTGCAACGGTGCGGGAACTAGTATCGGTACCAAAGTTGACCGTTGTTCTCAATGCAAAGGTCATGGGCAAGTTCAATACCAGCAAGGCTTTTTCCTCTTCTCGCAAAGCTGTACCGGCTGTGCCGGCAAGGGGTATAACATTGCACATCCATGCCCCGCTTGCAATGGGCAATGTCGAACACAAAAATATGAAAAATTTACTATTACGATTCCGGAAGGCATTGAACAGGATTCCGAGCTGCGTGTTGCAAAGAAGGGTGATGCCGGAGTGTATGGCGGTCCGAGTGGAGATCTGTTTGTAAAGATTAAGATTTTGCCCGACAAAAAGTTTAAACGCGTCGGCAATGACCTGGTATGCAACATTTTGTTAACCTATCCGCAGTTGGTATTTGGCTGTCAGATTGAGATAGAATCGATTAATGGCGTTAAAGAGCTGTTAAAGATTCCTAAGGGATGTCCGGTATCAGAAAAAATTGTTGTATCTGGAAAAGGATTTAACAGTCCTCGTAGTGCATATCGTGGAAATTTGGTGGCTATTACGCAGTGCCAGATTCCTAAAAAAATCAGTGCGCAGGCAAAAGAGCTGTTGATGAGCTATGCGCAGTATGCCGATGTTGCAGAAGAGGCCGACAACTCAATTCTTGGTTTTTTCAAAAAATTCTTGGGCTAAAAATGCCTGACTACATAGTTGCGGTGCGCTTGCGCACCGCTTTTGATGAGATGGAATATCGGCCTTTTTGTTCCATCGCTTTTTTGTGCACTAAATGAAAGAAAAACTCTCTGTCTGGACCTTTTACTACCGCTTGTTCATGCGCCTCAGCCAATACAACCGGGTACCCATGTCCCTTGGAGCATTGATCAAACGTAGTTGAGGCAATCAAATCTACTAAATCTTTATCGTGGGCTATCCAAGCCGGAATTTCTATTCGTCCAATCTCCGTTCCGGTATTAATGTAGAAAAAATGTGGCCTGATTGCAGGTGGATAGTGCGTGGTTATCTTTGCCCGACTTGCAAAAACGATAGTGCGCTCAGAGGGCGCCAAAAAATGTGTGCATAGTGATGCATCATTTACGTTATCAATTGCTGCGTAGGCATCTTTTGCGTGGATATCAAAATTGGCTAGCCGTAATCGTATTATGTTTGATATTTCGCGCGTTTTTGGTGCACTTATGTAACTTGCTATTGGAATATTTTGCTGTTGGTATTGTCCTAAAAGAGCGATGTAGCGGTCAAGAAAGGTTTGCCTGATAGTGTCTCCTTTGCTTTCCAGATACCAAAATATAAGTGAGCCGTCCATCAAGACGGTGCTGGGCATCTGCGAGTGGCAATTGGATTGCCTGATTGCATCTGTTGCTTGAATGCCGGCTTTAAATTCGTATTCCTGTCGCAGTGCATTTACCATATCGATTGAGTTGCCATTTTCAGATTCTTGACCGCTGTAAATATATGGATCTGAGCTTAATCGTGCCGGTCGGCCCGAGGTTGACCCGTACCTGAGTATTACGGTCCCTACGTTGATAAGAAAGCAGGACACTCCATGGTGGCGATCCGGATATATTTGTGATCCGTCTACACCAATCAACGTGTATGGATTTGCTGGCTTGGTGATTTTGATAGCGCTTTTTAGATTGCCGTCCCAGCTTGGAACATTCCATGCGCGGTCCGCGGTTTGAGCCTGCTGGCAAAATAGATCGTCTTGCGCGCTATCGCCAAACAGTTTGTATGCATAACGCACCATTGAAGAGATGTCAGTAAACAGTGTGCCCGCAAGCTCATTGAGTTTTGATATGGTCTTTGTTCTATCAAGCATTGCGTTCCTTGTATGTTGCAATGGCTTGTTGCAGGGCTTTTAGGCCCAGCAGGGCGCATTTTAACCTTGTAGGACCTAGTGGTGATCCAGCCAATGCGCAGACAAAATTCTCATCATTGCCCATAAAGACCTGTTCGATAGGCTTTAAGATAAACTGTTCGCTGATCATCGAAGCGATTGCTTGACTTAATACACACCCCTGACCACTAAACGCGAGTTCCGATATGGTTTTTGTGGCGGCACACAACTTTCCTGCAAAATGCACCTTATCTGCGCAGTAGGCGTTTTCCTGCTCTCCTGCAAAGTCGGGCTCCTCTAAGGTGTAGCGGTTGCGCGGATTTCGATAATGATCCATTAAGGCCAGGTGATAAATGTTGTTCATGATATTTTATAAATCAATTTAAACGGATAGTATTGGGTGCAATTAAGACTTTAGCTGGATTGCTTCGCTTGCGCTCGCAACGACGAACAAGGCGTTGCGAGCGCAAGCTTGTTAAACACTTTTTCATATTTATCCATGACGCGATCAGCGATAGCATCAATTTCCCTATCAGTTTTTTTTGTTTTCTTGCCAGATGGTTTGATTAGTAGGGTGCCTTCAGCGATAGAAATTTCTAGGCTTGATCTTTCATTAATGCCGAGAAGCTTTAAAAGAGGCTTATCGATAATGACGGCCCAGCTGTTTCCGTGTTTTGTTAATTTTTTTACCATTACATTCCTTATATTTTATAAATCAATTGGGTGCAATTAAGAGTGTTAGTTTGATTGACAACAGAAAATAAAAAAACATATCGTCTATAAATTCGTGAAATTCGTGAAAAACAATGCCTTGTTCGTCGTTGCGAGCGTGAGCGAAGCAATCCAGCTTATATATACATTGTTTCATACAAGTCGTCCCAGTTAGCATTAAAAGATTCAATTAATTTTAATTTTTTGATTCTAGATCCGCCCTTAATCTGCTTTTCCCGAATAATTGCCGCTTCCATAGTGTCGAAGGTTTCATAATATACAAGTAATGTGCAGTCATATTTCGCAGTAAAACTGGGCAAAAGCTTGTTTTTGTGTTCATAAACTCTTCTAGATATATTCGATGTAACACCAACATACAGTGTTCCATTAGGTTTATTGGCCATAATATACATCGAAGGTTGTTTCATAATTAACTTCTATTCAAAATTGCAAGTTTCTGTTCAATTCTTTTACAAGACTTTAAGCTGGATTGCTTCGCTTGCGCTCGCAACGACGAACGAATCATCGTTTTTTGTTTGTACAGTTTGTATTTAAATGAATTTATTTGTTATTCTACGATCACAACCTAATAATTACACCTGAATAGTATCACGCCGTATGTACATCGTCAATACTTGTCGCAGGGTCAGCGTTGCCAACAAATCACCACAGACCTACCTGTACATTAATGATCTTTTTGTATACTATTAAAACAAAAAGGTCATTTTATGTTTCCGTTACATAATATTAGTTTCAAACGCAACCTGTATCGCACTCAGTTCGGTCGGATAGTTTTCTTATTGGCAATGGCTACTGCGCCAATATCTTTTGTCGTAGCGGCACCTATTGAGCGCAATACACTCGAAAACCGTGCGGACTGCGCCACTCGTGAGCAACGTATGGCGCCTTCCAAGCCATTGGCCATAGTCCTTGACCTTGGTGGTGTCCTGTGCAACACGAGCAAATCGGTGTGGGGCATACCGCTTAACATGCATAAAATGGGCGTTGCTTTAAGTATTGGGTTAGCGCCGATGTTGCGTTACGCGTTATATTCACTTGTCTGCTTGAAAAACCCGTTGAATTTTAAATTGGAATTTTATGCATTGCTGCGCGCTGTCGATAGTACAAGCGTGAATCAACATGGCGTTACGGATGGAGTTACGCTTTTGCCAGGGCTCATGTGCGACTGGCTTGCAGGAAAAAAATCCGGGTTATGCATAAAAAGGCTTATAAATGACTATTTAAAAGTAAATCCTGGTAAATTGAGTAAAGTTGAGTGCATCCTAATGTGCAGGTTGGCACATTTGATTTTTGATCCCAATGAGTTTGCACGCAGGTGTGTATTATCCGATTTTGTTGTCGACCAGATAAAACAGTATAAAAAACAGGGTTACAGAGTTTGCATTTTGTCCAACTGGGACGCAGATTCATTTAACATTTTACGCAAAAAATGGAAGGACTTATTTGAGCTGTTTGCCGAACAGGATCTTTTTATCTCAGGGCGTCTTGGTATGGTCAAGCCTGATCAGGCCGTATTTAAACACCTGCTTTGTCACATTAAAATGCCCTGTTTGTTTATTGATGACCAGCTGGAAAATGTACAAGCAGCATGCCTGGCCGGAATGAAAGCCGTACACTTTCAGCAAGGCGTAGACCATCGTTCGCTGGGCATGGTGTTGCGCGATTCGATAAAGGAAGCTGAAAAGATGCATTGTGCAGGATAGGGTCTTTACAATAGGAGAGTTTTCTTCATGCCTTTGAGAGCTGTTCATACGATTGTTTTTGATCTTGATGGCGTATTACTTGATGCAGATTGGTATCCATGCGCAATTAAGCTCGATTGGCGACGCCTTAACATATTTTGGAATCTGGGACCATTGAACCTGATGCGCTATGCATTTGCTGGAAAAAATCCGTTTTATCTTGAAAAATCACTGTTTGGGCTGCTCACAGCGGTTGACCAAACAGCCAAAAATCGTTCCGGATTGACCAGTTCTGGCCGCATAGTACCCGGCATAATGTACGAGTGGCTTATTGGTAAGCGCTCTGGAGCTCAGATTAGAAAAGCAGTTTCTCTTTATATGGATTCTAATACCTCTTTTTTGCCTATAGAGCGCCTTTTATTGAGCTCGTTAGTTGATCAGATATTTGATCCGCGCCGGTTTGTATCGTATTGCACGTTGTCGCATGCGGGTCTTGCCTTTGTCAAGCGATGCAAGCAGTTTGGGTATCGCGTATGCATCCTGTCCGATTGGGACAAGGAGTCATTTGAGCTTTTGCGCCTGAAGTTTCCGGAGCTCTTTGGCCTATTTGCAGATGATGATCTTTTTATCTCTGGCTACATGCATCTTGCCAAACCGAGTCCGGAAATCTTTGCACGTTTTTGCGCTTTGGTACCTGAGCCTGTTGTTTTTTTAGACGATCAGGCGGAAAATGTGCGCGTTGCCAGCCAATTTCCCACCATACAGGCTATTCAGTTTACCGGCCTTTGCTCGCCCGCCATGCGCAATCTTTCTCGAGTGCTATTTTCATCCGCCATATAAAATTTCAAATCAGCTTTAAAAAACTTCTAATACACGCTAAGCATAGCTATTCCTTTTAATTTGATTCATTATTCTTGACTTCTCTATTGGATTTATTTCAAACTGTAACTAACAATCAATTAAAAACAGATTCAATTTGATTGTTTGAAAAAATATCAACCACAATAGAGGAGGAATATGCTTATGAAATCTATAAAACGAACATTATGTTTCATGTTGTCTGTTTTACATCTTTTGCCAACATCAATGCTTGGGTTTGGTGGTCACGTTAGCCTGCCGCGCACATCAGTCTACCTTGTTAATGCGATTGAATCAGGTCAACCTGGTCATCAGTTGCCTATTAAATTTGGCCATGTGGTAAGCACAGGGCAACCGCTGTCTGTTGACAGATATTGGCCTAAAGCCGGTGTTTCTATGATGGCGCTCGGACCAACGCGTGAAAGGCCAAGTGGCGTAACGCAAATCGCAGAACTTTCCAGATATTTTGGCATTAAGGCCGATACGGATTATTTTTTTACGCAGACAGTTGATCTACCTGGCCTTGGTCCAGTTTTAGAGTTCAAACAACGCGTCCGTGGCGAAAAGCGCAATACCGACGCGTGGGTTGGCATTGCAGCCCCAACGCTTGGAATACCAGAGCAGTGGTTTTTTGACGAAGAGTGGCACCAATTTGCTTTGCCCTATATGGTCAATGGCCAACTGGTTGGTTACTTCACGATCACCTTTGGTTTTTATCACAAGCCATCTGCGCTCACAACGGCTTTTAATGATGTTGCTCGTTATACAAATGCGGATTGGATAGTCCATGGGCTTACATCGGCCGGTTCGGCCTTGGCCGGATTAGGGATGGGTGATTTGCGTGCTGCTAATCTGATGAGAAAGATGTATGAAGAAAGCGAATTGGTACGTGGACGTTCAAAAGCGACAGTTCAAGAATTTCCCCCAATTGTTCAACAAACACAGCCTGTAACCTATGGGCCTGAGTTGTTGAGCGGACAGCAGGGGCCGCCTCCTGGGTACTCAGAACAACAGTTTCAGCAGGGTCAAGCGACGGAAGAGGGAGGGGGGTTTAAAACAAAGTTTGGGGGTATTGAATGGGGGGAAGGTGAACCATTTCAGCCTAGTTTTGAAGAGTCCCCTACCGGAAAAACTGCCGCCGCCTCTTCAGGTGTGGGCGGCACGGTAGGTATTGTTGGAGGGGTTTTATTTACTGCAGCCTCTCTGTATGCACTCTCTCAAGGTTGGGTCCCGTCGTTGTATGCCAATATCCTCTACAAAATTGAATATCAACCGATTACCGATGGTATTGCAAGCGGAAAACCTTTGGCGCAACCTCCTGCGCAGGCGGCGCCTGTTGGGGCAGCAGCTCCTGCGTTGCCGGCTCAAATGTCTGTAAATGCCCCAGCGCAAACCTCGCCTCTCAAGATTCCTGTACCAATTTCTGATCGGGAAAACATGTTAAAAATCACTCCAACGGTGCCAACAGCCGCACAAATACAGGCTCAAACTCCGCCTGGGCCTTCTGTGACCATTCCTGTGCCAACCACCGCCACCGCACCAGCTCAACCTTCTGTGCAACCGGCCGTAAAACCGGAATCGCAACGGCCAATGCAGGCCCCTGAAAAAGTACAAGCTTCTGAAAAACTGGTCGAACAAACCACGGCTTTCCCAAAAATTCCTGAAAAAGCGCCTGTGCAACAGTCGCAAGGCCAAGCAACAGTTCCGCCGGCACCCATTCCTGCGCCACCTGCCAGCAAGCCTCAAATGCCTGTTGATATTCCTGTGCCGACGACCGTAGCGCCTGCTCAGATTTCAGCTGGACAATCAACGATTAAGGAGCCTGTTGAGGGTCCTGCAAAAATTAAAGAAGAGGTTCCGGTGCAAGCGCCCGTTAATGCTCCAGCTCAAGCGCCTGAACAGGTAGTGCCAAAAAAACCTAACGTGTCAGAAAGTAAAAATATAGCGCCAGAACCGCCCCAGAAAGCGCCGACTGAGCAAAATGCGCAGCCGCCGCGGCGTCGTGGTGATGTTTAGCCAAAAGGATGTGCCATGAAAAACAGTGTAAAGATAACGTTGATTTCCGTGTATCTAGTTGCGTTGAGTGTTGCATTGCCAACATCAATTGTGTTTGGGCGTGTTACGCCTGGGCGTACAACGATATATGTTGCCAATGAGATTCAGGCTGGCAGCGCAGGCTATGAACTGCCGATTACATTTGGCAATGTCGTGAGCTCTGGCAAGCCGTTAAGTCAAGATAGATTTTGGCCAAGTCCGGGGACAACCATCGTTGCTACCGGTCCGAGCCCGGATAATAAAGAAGGGGTGACGGAGATTGCCCAGATATCAAGATATTTTGGCATCGAAGAGGGGCAAGAGTATCTGTTCACAGAAACGGTTGACTTGCCAGGTCTTGGGCCGGTTCTTGAACTCAAGCAGCGAATTCAGGGTGTATGGAACAACACGCATGTGTGGGTTGGGGCGGCAGCGCCGTTAGTGGGCATATCAGAACAGTGGTTTGATGATTTAAATTGGCACCAAATAAAACTTCCAACGCATGATGCGCGTGGCCGCCTTTTGGGCAACTACATCGTTTCATTTTGTTTTTACCATATGCCGTCATCTGCCTTTAAAGCGCATCAAACCTCAGTAGCGGGTATCTCTGGTGTTCAGACCGTTGCCAAAGCCGCGTCAGCCGTAGGTCAAGCGATTTTAGGCGTTGGCATGACAGGTGTTGTGGCTATGGAAGATGAGACTGAAACTGAAGATGATAGGCAGGCTTCTAAAAGAAGACAGGAAGAGCATGATCTCTTTCTACAAGGCTTACAGAAAAAGGCTGATGAGGGTGATGAAGTTGCTCAACAGACATTAGCAACACTAAAGAGTCAGGAACGGAAACGACAACAACAGGTATATGAGCAACC
>Ga0207000_1115_pt1 | contig 25906 bp, 29 predicted proteins | sample Alteio_BWMinCont_90_FD_153498 | JGI IMG/M metagenome (GOLD analysis project Ga0207000, IMG submission 153498) | Enriched cells from forest soil in Barre Woods Harvard Forest LTER site, Petersham, Massachusetts, United States -... | ecosystem: Environmental > Terrestrial > Soil > Temperate forest >...
CCATTCATGCTTCGCTTTTTCGACGCTTATCTGCGGGATGCGGAGCGGCTTGGAGATTTTGGGGATGTGGACGTATGAAAGCGGAACAAGTGCGGAAGAAGGTTGATAGTTTGGAAATTCTACGTTGCCGCCGCATTCTCGAAATACGGCGTAACGAGGCCATGAGTTCGCTCGATCGTTTGGGAGATGAAGCCCGAAGTCAGGATGCTGATTGTCCCAAGGACGTGGGTGATCTTTGCACCACAAACCTGTCGAAGGAAGCGCTGTTTCAACAAAGGGACGGACAACAACAAATCGTACGCATGACCGAAGCAGCCTTGGATCGTATTCAACAAGGCACATTCGGCGTGTGCTCGGGCTGCGGCGACGACATCAATCCGCGCCGGCTCGATGCTCTGCCCTGGACTCAGTACTGCCTTCGCTGCCAAGAGGACTTCGAGCAAGGAGAAAAGTTGAAAGATCAATTGCATACATTTGGTCGGCGGATCACGCTGAAAAAGGCGGGATAGTTCCGGCGTGCGATCCACCGAATCACAACAGGAGGAATGCCATGAAAACGATTTGTAAGATAGAAAGCTTTGCATGCGCGGCACTAACGCTATGGGCGCTGTTGTTAGCGGCGCCCGCTAGCGCTACCACGGGTGATTTTTATCCGGCGTATCTGCAAGCCAAAGTAGTCGCGCATCTGCCACTGTCGGGCAGAGTGCAACAGATGTTCCTGCAACAGGAAGGCAGAAAACAATACTTGTACGTACAGCAGCCTTCCCAGCGAGGCTTCACGGTTTTCGATGTAACCAAAGCAGCGAAGCCCAAGACCGTCAATTACGTGGCCCAGGAAAAGTTAACCATGGTTGGATCCGGACTCGCGATTGCCGAAAATCCTGAGAACCCTGTGAACGCCGGCGATTCCCACCTGGCCGGAAGCGCAGAGGGGACTCGCGGAGGAGGTGGGAGTGCGACCGAGTCGGTCCGTGTGCTCGACACCAGCGATCCGGCGCATGTGCGGACGGTTCAGACCTTCGACGGAGTCACCAGCGTGGTGTCGGATAACGCCCGCAATTTGATCTATGTGGCGAACGGCGATGGCGTCTGGATCTTGTCGCACACACAGGTTTTGCGAAGGCACGAGTGCAGTTCGGAGGACGACATATCGCCGGTCCCCAACTGCAATTAGCGTCCTGATCGGGATTGGCAGCGTAGTTTCACGCTCCGATCGACGGGACGCGCGACATGTTTTGCCGGAGAGGATATCGACTTGAGCAAGAAAAGATTTGTCCAACGAAGCTGGGGTTCCAAAGGCATCGTGCCGGCACCGCGCCGGCGAGCGGCATCGTTTGATGAGTTGGTGGAGCATATGGGTCTCTCTCCGGCACAATATGAAAGCTCGGAGGAACTTAAAGAGTGGGTACGCACTAACCGAGGACAAAAGTACGTACCCATCGATCTCTTGACCGCGTGGGGCTTTGATGTGGAACCATCGTAAATTCTGCATGAGGCGGTAGACGATGACATAATTTGAGAGGTGATTTCCATGAAACGCATATGGTGTATCTGTCTGATCATGTTTACGGCGGAGTTATTCGCCGAAAGCACAATTCCCGCCGGCACCATCCTTCCCGTTGCTCTGAACTCTTCCTTGAACTCACGGAAGGTGAAAGCCGGGCAAGTCATTACCGCAAGAGTCATGCAGGACGTTCCGTTGTCGACGGGATCAAAGATTCATGCTGGCGCTAAGGTTGTCGGCCACGTGATCGATGTCAAAACAGCGAACGGCACGAACGGCGCGCAAATATCCATCCGGTTTGACACTTTGATAGCCTCCAGGCAGCACATTCCGATCGCTACCAATTTAAGGGCGTTGGCTTCGATGATGGCAGTCGAAGCGGCGCAAGTCCCCGACACTGGCCCTGATCGCGGAACGTCTCAGAATGCGTGGGACACGGATCAGATCGGCGGCGAAGTGGTCTACCGTGGGGGTGGGCCAGTCGCGAACGGGTTGCGGTTTGTGGGAGAGCCAACTTACGGCGGTGTGCTGGTTCACGTGTCCGCAAAGCCCGGTAGTCCCTGCCGGGGCGAGATCGAAGGTAACGATCGGCTACAGGCGCTGTGGGTTTTTTCTTCTGACGCCTGTGGGGTCTACGATTTTACGGACCTGACCATCCTGCATGCGGGACGGACCAGTCCAATAGGACAGATAACGCTCGCGTCAGACCACGGCGACATGAACGTGCGCGCCGGCAGCGGAATGTTATTACGCGTGAACCGCAAGCCAGGGCCCTGACTGTGATTCTTTGCGGCTCGAAGCCCTCCATTGTTTCTCTCAATGTGCATCACCTGATTGACTCCGCTCATCAAACACATTAGTGAGGGGAGAAAAACATATGTGGCTGCCAAGGATGAAAGCGATCACAGGCTTCTTCCTGGCCGCGATCTTGTTCGTACCCGCGTGGGCTACTGATACGAACTCCAAAGCTGCGGTGCCAGGGACTATCAATTACGTGGAGGGAACAGTTTCGATAGGTGATCAGACCCTCGACTCGAAATCGATCGGTACGGCCGAGTTGCAGGCGGGCCAATCATTGACCACCGACAACGGGAAAGCTGAAATTCTGTTGACGCCAGGAGTATTTCTGCGGGTTGGCGCCAACAGTTCGGTAAAGATGGTCTCAACCAGCATTACCAACACGGGGGTCGAAGTCGATAAGGGCCACGCCATGATCGAAGTCGCGGAAATACATCCGGAAAACGATATTCGCATCACGGGAGGCGGTTCAACTGCGCAGCTTTTGAAAACCGGGCTATACGACTTCAACTTGGATCAACGTGGGTTCCGAGTTTTCGATGGCGAGGCGAAGATCGAAGGGAACGGCGGACAGGTCACTGTTAAGAGTGGACGTCAGGTAAGCCTTGACGCTAACGGTCCGCTGAAAGCGCAAAAGTTTAATAAGAAGTCATACCAGGGAGACGATTTGTATCGCTGGAGTAGTCTGCGATCTGCGTACCTGGCGGAAGCGAACGTCAATGCGTCCGCTCTGTATGCGAATAACGGATGGGGTCCGTGGGGTCCGGGCTGGTGGGGCGCGGGTTGGTATTGGAATCCTTGGTTTAGCGCCTACACATTTATTCCTGGGGACGGGGTTTTCTACAGCCCCTTCGGTTGGGGATTTTATTCGCCGTGGTGGGTGTATCAGGCCCCGTTCTACGGCTACGGATATGGGTATGGCCGTGAACCTTACTATCACCATTTCAGCAGTAACGTTCATACCTGGGGCCCTGGCAACCACTACGTGGGAGGCAGCAATTACGCCAATGGCATTTATCGCGGACCCGGATCTGCAGGCGGCGCTTTCCGCTCCGGCCCTAGAATGCCGGGTGGAGCGAGTGGCTTCGGAGCCTCGCCTAACGGCGGTGGCTTTCACGGAGGTGGTTTCCATGGAGGCGTAGGATTTCACGGCGGGGGCGGCTTTCATGACCGATAACGCAACTCCTATTCGCGTTGAGTGTAGTTTCCGACTTACTGCTGAGCCCAAGGAGACAATCGGATGAAAAGCTTCTTTTCGCTATTGCTGTTATTGCCCACGACGCTGCTTGCACAAAGCCCATTTGATGGAACGTGGGTCGCTAAGTTGGAGATGGCTCAGTTGCCCGATAGCCAGGAAGTTTACCTGTTACAGAATGGGATTTATGAGTGTTCGAGTTGCGTTCCCAAGATCAAGGTCAATGCGGATGAGAAGGACTATCCAATCGCCGGTTCCCCTTATTTCAGCACAGTCAGCATCCACGTTCTTGATAACAGCAGCATGGAACTGACGGAGAAACAGGGCAGCAAGATTGTTTATTCAGAGACCGATACCGTTTCGCAGGACGGACAAACTCTGGTACAGAAAGTGACAGACTCAGCTGCTGCTAGCGGCGAAGCAATAACCGGAGAGAAAACTTACGTAAGACTAGGCATACTTCCACCTAACGCGAATGCAATCTCCGGAGCATGGCAAGCACGCAAGGTAAACATTACTTCGGAAAACGGTATTACCGTCACTTATCGCAGTACACCGGGCGGATTGCAGGCTTTGAACCCAGGCGGTGAAGGTTATGATGCCAAGTTTGACGGGAAGGAATATCTAGTCCACGGAGATCCAGTTCGCAGTACGGTCTCGCTGAAGCAACTCAATGATCACACCATCGTTGAAACAGACAAACAGGAAGGCCAGGTCCATTATCGACTTGTCATGGCGGTGTCGCCTGACGGGAAAACGATGAAAGTGACGGAGTCCGATCGAGAGCGCGGCACAACGATGACCTACACGATGGAGAAGAAGTCACAATGAAAACAACAGGCATGTGCAGGTTGTCTTCTCACGTGTGAAGCGGGATCACGCGGCCACGTTTCTCCTTGCAAGTCCTAGCGCTCAGATGTGAACGCAGGAGTGCTTTCCGGCATCGTAACCGTCATGAACATGGACTTACGCCAACTACCGGAACCCTCGCCTCCACCCATACAAGAACCGCCAGAGGGTCCTGAAAATCCCGACATCCCAGTGCGAGAGCCCGATCCAGACGAACCCTTTCAAATGGCGCTTTGACATTGCAAGGGATACATCGAAAGCGAGGTCCGCAGGAGTTTCTGGGAAGGTAAACTTTGAGACCTACCCCGCGCGCCCAGCATCCAATTCTTGAGCAGCAAGCCCGTAAGGAACTCTTTTATCCGTACGGCAAAACATACGCGCAGACCCTAGGTGAACAGGATTGAGTTTCCCGTCTTCACTCGCTTGTTCTCATCGTGAATCAGTGTTGCTTCGCTCAACAATCACCGGCCTATTGGCTGTTTGCGAAATAATATTAATGTGCAATCACACTTTGACACTGACAGCGCATCGACAACACGCACCGTGGCGCGAACTAGTGCGAAGGTATCGACCGATACCATCGTCCAATAGATTCGTCTCCCCACTTCTGGCCTAATCACAATTGTGGATTCGATCCGAACCAATCGTCTCCATAATGCCGCTCAAGGTAGTCAGAAACTTGAGACACAAACGAAATGAGGTGCAACATAATGTCAGTCGAGCCAGTGGGCCAAAGCTTCGATGTAAACACTTGCCAATCCGCATTCGTCGAACTCGCAGAACAAAGACTTCTGGCTTGCGCAAAGGGTGGCGATGCGGCAGCCTTCGAGAGTCTGGTAATGCCACACAGGGAGACGATCCTCCGTCTTGCCCGACGGATCCTTCGCAATCAGGAAGACGCGGAAGACGTAGTCCAAATTGCATTGCTCGAGGCCTTCCGTCACCTGAATACGTTCCAGGGGCGCTCAAGATTCTCCTCCTGGTTGCATCGCATTGCCACCAACGCCGCCTTGATGCGCTTGCGCGCCAGTCGGCATAAATACGAAATGTCGCTCGATCAAATCAGCGAAGGCGACGATAGGCCAGCGCAGTTTCACGTAGTCGAATCGCGACCGAACCCCGAGCAGGAGTGCTCGGCAAAGGAGGTTCGGGCCGTACTTGGCCAGGCGATCGGCCGATTGCGACCGCTCTACAAAGAAGTCGTTCATCTGTGTGATGTCCAGGAACTATCGGCCAAAGAAGCTGCACGGATATTGGAAGTTCCCGTCGGAACCGTAAAAGCGAGGGCGCATCGAGCGCGCCGCAAGCTAACCCGAGCTGTGCAGTTGATGCTTGTGCCCAAGCGAAGGCGAGCAGTTGTCAGAAATCAACGCATGGCGGCGCTGCTCATTCGAGAGCCAAAAGTGGCGTAGAGATCGGTGAGGCGATGCAAAGAGATCGATCGATACCTTCGTCCTGTAAGATTCGTCTCCACCCTTCTGGCTCAATGAAGGAGACGCCACGCCGAGAAATGAAGATTTTGTGTCGTAATCACTGCAAGGACGGCCCTGGTCTGTCAATCAAAGCTGGGAGATTTTATGCTGTCTAAGTGCGCGAGTCCGGCTTGTTCGAATCCATTTCGCTATCTCCACGAAGGGAAGCTGTACCTCATCGAATCCAAAGGGTCGTCAGGTGGACGCGAACTTTCGGCCGGCGCCAAATTTGCCAGCAGGTCGCGTGAATTTGCTTGGTTGTGCTCATCGTGCTGTCGCTATATGACGCTTCAGAACGACGATCATGGAATCAGAGTGGTTTACAAACACGAAATCCGGAATAGCTCCGAACAAATGTTTCTGCGGCAACTCTGAGAGGTAAAACGCGAAATCCTACCGCGTCATATCTCGCGGTGCCCGCCGACACAGGAACTCAGAACAAAACTCTCTATGCCGCGCAACCAAAGGAATGCATATGGCAGACAAGAAAACAGCAATCGTCACTGGAGCGTCGCAGGGGATTGGCGCGGGTTTGGTCGCGGCGTTCATGCGGGAAGGTTATAACGTCGTTGCAACCTCTCTGAATATCCAATCGTTGACTGCCTCGCCCAACCTGGTTCTTGTCGATGGCGACATCGGTAAGCAGGAGACCGCTGCGAAAACTGTCGAAGCTGCGATCAACCACTTCGGAACCATCGATGTTCTGGTGAATAACGCCGGGATCCTCCGCACTAAACCTTTCACCGACTTTACTACCGAAGACTTCAATGCCCTGTTTTCAACCAACCTGCTGGGATTCCTCCAGATCACTCAGCTCACGGTGAAACAGATGCTGAAACAGAAATCGGGGAACGTTGTGACCATCACTGCGTCGCTGGCGGATCAGCCAGTCGCCAGCGAAAAAGCCTCGGTCTCGATGCTTACGAAGGGAGGCTTGAACGCGGTCACGCGGAGTCTCGCCATCGAGTACGCAAAAGATGGTATCCGCTTCAACGCCGTAGCCCCTGGTGTCGTGGACTCACCGATGCACAAGAATGATTCCAAGGAATTTCTCAAGACATTCCAACCAATGGGGAAAATCGTGGAAGTAAAGGACATCGTCGAGGCTGTTCTCTATCTGGCACAGGCGGGTCAAGTGACGGGCGAGATTCTTCACGTGGATGGCGGCTCTCACGCTGGCCGTTGGTAGCCGCTAAACATACGAAAATCGGAAAGGTAACGAATTGGAATTGCGTCCTGGGACCTTCAAGGAATCGGGCGGCTTCGCGTCATTGACAACCTTTGGTCCTTCCAATTCATCAGAGGCTTGTATTTAAAAGGACTGGTATGCCGGCGAAGAAAAAGTCGAGAAGTCGCAAATACGGTAAGGCTGCTGGGAAGCGTGTTGCGAGTGCTATGCGCCGGAAGAAGCACGGCACCCTTCGTTCAGGCAAAGGCGGCAAGGTGAAAAGCCGCAAGCAGGCCATTGCCATCGGTCTTTCAGAAGCACGAAAAAAGGGCGCGAAGGTCCCCCGCAAAAGAAATCCTAGTCCAAAGTTAAACCCGCCCTCCTACCGAGCGATCCTCATCGATTGCGAGCGGAGCTGTCATTGCGTATGGGGGCACACCCGACATCAACTAGTCGCACGGCGAAGCCGCGATTGACCCTCCACTTTTTTCTTTGCGAGCTTCCTACCGCTTCTACGGCCATGCCTTTGACATAGAGTTTTAGTTACTTTGAAAGACCGCGCCTTTTTTTTGCTGTCGCCGCAAAATCAGGGGCGTTATGAAGGACAATTTCCTGCCCACAGAATCAGGCCTGGCAAGAACGAGCTTAGCGCGGAGGGATGTCTCGGCAAGACTCGTATGGCATAGCCATACAATCCACTCCGAGCCTTAGGCTGAACTACACACTGGAACTGGTGGCTGCCGGGGGACCTTTGCTCGCCTGCCTCCATCGGAGTCGCAACGAGATCGGTCAATTCACCGTCCGCGCCCACTCGCCCTATCATGCTCTCGACCACAACGTCCTCGGGCGTCAGCGAATCCAGAAATATGCGGGCTGAAAGTTTGACTTGCCCCCCTAAATCAACCTCGAGGACACTGTCCTCCACCGACTCGACGCGCAGACGAGGCCACGCAGCATCGACTCTGTACAGCCATTCCGTAAGGGCTCTCGCCTTGATCTCACCATCCGCACTCAGGTCGCGATAGCGGTTGTGAGCCACCAGGTAGTATTCATTGGTGTATTGCTTGATCATGCGATGCATATTGAACTCGGGGCACAGCACCGCGATCGACGCCTTCATTCTGGAAATCCAATTCCGGGGTAAGCCATCGGCACGGCGTTCATAAAAGGCGGGCGCAATTTCGCCCTCGAGAAGGCCATACAACGCCTCGGCTTCCACGTCGTCCTGATGTGACGAGTCGCCGTAGGTTTCACCCCTGCCAATGGCCCAACCAATTTCGGCGCTGTGCCGGATGCCGAGTTCCCAGGCCTCATCCCACCATCCATCGAGCGTGCTGAAATTGAGGACGCCGTTGGCCTGGGCTTTCATCCCGCTGGTTCCGCTAGCCTCAAATGGACGAACCGGCGTATTCAACCAAACGTCGCAGCCCTGAACCATGTATCGCGCGGTGGCGACGTCGTAGTTCTCCAGGAAAACGATCTTCCTGCGAAACTCGGGGCACCTGGCCAGTTCGATGATCGCCTTTATGAGATGCTTGCCAGTGTCGTCGTGGGGATGAGCTTTGCCGGCGTAGATAATCTGGACCGGGCGCTCCGAGTTGTTCAGAATGCGGGCCAGGCGCTCGGGATTGCGAATCAGAAGACTGGCGCGCTTGTAGGATGCAAAGCGGCGCGCAAAACCAATAGTCAGAGCATCTGGGCTGAGCACTTCGTCTGCTTCATCGATGGCGGCCTTGGCGGCGCCTCGGCTCAAAAGCTGTGCCCGCAGTCGTTGGCGGGTATGAGCGACCAGCCGCTCTCTGCGACGTTCGTGCGTTCTCCACAATTCTGCCGCCGGAATGGATTGGGCGCGTCCCCATAACGCCGTGTCCGCAGGCTCTTCTCGCCACTTCGGCCCCAGATAACGGTCGTAGAGCTGGTTCATTTCGAACGAGACCCAGCTTCGAAAGTGAACTCCGTTGGTCACATGCCGGATGGGGACCTCGGCCTCGGGGACTCCTGGCCAAAGATTGTTCCACATGCGCCTCGAGACTTCCCCATGCAGCTTACTTACGCCGTTGCTGAAGCAAGCGAGACGCAGCGCCAGCACGGTCATGCAAAAATCCTCCTGGTCGTTTGCCTGATTTTGGCGTCCCAGGCCTAGAAACTCCGAAGAACTGATACCAAGGCGCTGAATGTACGCATTGAAATAACGTTCAATCAGCTCCGCGGAAAAATAATCATGGCCTGCCGCGACCGGGGTGTGAGTCGTGAACATAAGGCTTGCAGAGGCAAGAACTTTTGCTTCCCGAAAGGAGAGCTTTCGCGTCTCCATGAGGCGAACTACGCGTTCCAGGCCGAGGAAAGCGGAGTGCCCTTCATTCATGTGATAAACCGTGGGACTCAGCCCGATCGCCTCGAGGGTTCGATAGCCTCCAATGCCGAGAAGAATCTCTTGTTTGAGGCGCATTTCCAGATCCCCTCCGTACAACTGGTAGGTGATCTTCCGATCTTCCGCGTTGTTCTGCGTAATGTTGGTATCCAGAAGAAAGAGCTTTAACCGTCCGACATTCACCGACCAGACTTGCGCGGCCGCGGGTCCATGAGGAAAGTTGACTTCAACGCTTACGTCCGGCACCAGTCGGATGGGCAAGGTGTGGAAGTCATTGTCTTCGTACGCTTCCTGCTGCCAGCCGGCGCCATTGAGGAATTGCCGGAAGTATCCTTGCTGGTAGAGCAATCCCACCCCGACCAACGGCAATCCCAAGTCGCTGGCCGCCTTGAGGTGATCCCCCGCCAGTATTCCAAGTCCTCCGGCGAAGATCGACAAGCACTCAGTAATGCCGAACTCGGCGGAAAAATATGCAGCCAGTAGTCCGTCGTTACTGTGCTCTCGCTTGTACCAGCTACCCTCGCCCGAAACATAAAGGTCCAGCGCCTCGGCAACTCCTCGCATGTGCGCCAGGAAAGAATCATCGGATGCTGCCGCCTCCAGCGCGGCTTGATCCACAGTCCCCAAGAGAAGAACGGGATTGCGACCAGACGTTTCCCAAAGATCGCGGTCTAGCCTTCGAAATACCTCGACAGCGCCATGGTCCCAGCTCCAGCGCAGGTTGTATGCAATTCCTAACAGGGGTTGTAAGGCTGGCGGCAATGCAGGGCGAACCTTAAACGTACGAATTGGCTTCATTGGGCATCTCTGAGTGGGCTGTTCTTTGTTCGAGTCAAGCGGGTGCATCAGCACACATAGAACATTATTAGCAGGCGCTGACCTGCGGTTGTGGCTTCTGCCGTTAATCCCCTAGTTCAAAAGGACATGTCTATGCCCGAATCGGGTGTTGAGCCTGATGCGGCGGAAACTGCAACCCTCTGCACGATTGACAAACCAGCGGGAAGCGAACAAGATAGGTGCCGCCTTGCAAGCGGGCGCCACTGGAATCAATGCCGCAGATAACAAGCGCGGCTACTGTTCTGACGTCTGTGACAACGGCAAGATGACATTCGACGGGAAACCGTCTTTGGGGCCCTGCTCGACCAATTTTTTCCCGGTCAAGAAGGAGATGGCGGATGGATTGTCTGTTTTGTTCTCTACAAGAGATATCTCATGCCTCTAATCCGGAGGACGAGATCATCGATGAATCCGAAAATTTCTACGCTAAGGCGGCCTTGGGCCACTTTGTGTTCGGGTACACGCTGATCATTTCCAAGGAACACTTTCTCAGCTATGCGTACGTGCCCGAGCACCTATTTCCCGAACTGGAAGCCTTCAGAGATCATGTCCTCGACAAACTGCACAACCTTTGCCCGCAGCCGGTAACCATACTGGAACATGGCGCCATCAATCGTTGCCAGCGAGGGGGTTCATGCATTGATCATGCTCACCTGCACCTCATGCCGCTTGCCGCTGACTTATACCCTCTCTTGAGCGAGAGATTCTCATTCGGCGAATTGGGATCCATGAGCGAGGTGCGGCGCTTCAAAGACGATCAGATTTCCTATCTGTACTACCAAAGGGAAGGACTCCGAAGTCAGGCTGTCAAACTATCGCAAGACGTGCCCAGCCAAACGCTGAGGCGAATTGCCTGTCAAGCGTTGGGTGAGCCTGAATTGTGGGATTGGCGCAACAGGCCACTGCGGGACCCTCTGCAACGGTTCACGAGTGAATATAAGCGTCTCGCAGTCCCTGTAACGAAAGGAGCCGCATAGATTCCCCGCACAGGCGTTCGTTCTTCGAGTTTCTAATTCAACCGCGTGCCAGGAGTTTTTACGGTGCACAAGCAGCAAAATAACGTGATCGACAAAACCGACGTTGGTACTGGCGACAAGAGAAAAAAGCCGTCGTCCGTATACCGGAAGATACGCCGGAAGTTTGCGAAAACGAGATTAAGAGTCCCCCTTAATTGGCTCCGTCACCGCGGCCTTGAGCCTGCCGATGTATTCTTTGCTGGATATCCGAAATCGGGAACCACATGGTCGCGCTTTGTGTTGTTCGAGGTACTGACCGGCAAGCCGGCAGGGTTCAGGCAGACGAATACGCTGATGCCCATAATCATCCATTCACAATCCAAGGCATTGCGATTGTTACCAGGAGGCGGCCGCCTAATCTCTACGCACGAGGACTATCAGAAAGAATATCGCAAGGCGATCTACATTACGCGCGATCCGCGCGATGTCGTGCTCTCCGAATACGCGTTCTATACCGTTCTCGACTACTACCACGGCACCCTTGATCGCTTCATCGACTCTTTTCTGTTTACCAAGAATTGCAGCGTTTACGGTTACGGCCCCTGGCAGCGGCACGTTTTCACCTGGCTGGACTCGCCGATCGCCGGAACCGAAAACTTGATGGTGTTACGGTTCGAAGACCTGCGAAGAGACCCCGCATCAGGATTCGCCCAAATGGTGAAATTTCTCGGCGCGGAAGTGGATATGGACAAGATTATCCGTGCCATCGAGAACAATACCGTGCAGAAGATGCGGGAAAAGGAAGACAAGGAACCAGTCCGGGCATCAATCCGAGGACGCGTCGTCCGGCATGGTGCCGTGCGCGGATGGCTTTCCCAACTGACGCCCGAGCAGGTGCATAGGATCGAGCAGCACGCCGGAGAAGCGATGGCGCGAATGGGCTACCCGTTATTGTCGGAACTGAATCAGGAAGCGGCAAATGTCGGGTAACTCGCAGTCGGTGAAGATTCCAATGGCAAATTGTCCATTTTGTCGAGAACTCCAGAGTGGCACGCTGCCCGACTTTGTCGATGCGGATATCGAGTCACGCATTTTGCATGAAACGGAACGATTTGTCGTCATACCCGATATCAGTCCCCTTGTGCCTGGCCACGTGATGATTGTGCCCAAAGCCCACATTCTCTGCTATGGCGCTATTGAAGCCGCCGCATGGGGCGAGTTTGCAGCCATTGTGAATGCCACGCGCGCAATCATAAGACAGCACTATGGCCCATCCGTGATTCTTGAGCATGGCACAAGGTCGGTCGACGACGTGGCTGATCACGTTTCACACGCGCACTTGCACATCATTCCCGCCGCAATCGACATTCGCGACTCCCTCGTGAACTTCAACACAACCACGATTGCAAGTCTCTCTGATCTATCGCGGTGGGCTGCTCGTGATGAAGCTTATATCTACTTTGAGACTTGCGCTGGCGAACGCTTTGTTGCCGATCGAATTGTCAACCTTAAAAGGCTATTCTTCAGGTCTGAAATAGCCAGGCGGATCGGAATTCCCGATCCGCTTTGGGATTGGCGCCGTCACATCCTGAGCGACAATCTTTGCTCAACTGTGGCGAGGCTACGAGCTGCGAATTGGAAAAACCATGCGAGCGCCTGAAGTTGACACCGTCCATCAACGCGTCTGGCAAGCGGTCCGCCACCATTGGGAGCCAAATAAAATTCATGGCCACGGTCCCGATCACGCCTTGCGTGTGTATTCGATGGGACTCCAGCTTGCTGCGGCGCTGGGGGCTGACCCTCTCGTTGTGGGCGCCGGCTGTTACATCCATGACGCAGGCATGCGCCCCGATGTCGGTAGGGAAGGACACATCGAGCGATCTCTGCAGATCGCTTCGGCATTGTGCGAGGAGATGCCTGAGCTGGCTAGTGTCCGGGATCTTCTCCTAACCACCATTCGTTACCACGAAGCAGAGCTTGCGTTCCCGGCTCCGCTGCCGATGGAGGCAGTGTGTGTCCGTGATAGTGATACTCTCGACCGGCTCGGTTTTACCGGAATACGAATGACACTCCAGTATGGGGTTTGGATGGGAAGAGCACTTTGTCATCCCACCGACCCTTTATGCTGCGAACGCACCCCCGACTTTAATGCCTTCACGATGGATTACGTGGCTTATTTAGAAACGCTTCCTCAACGTCTGATGACTCCTCTTGCCCGCATTCATTCCGAGGAGAAACAAAAGCAGCGCGAGTTCTACTGCAGCGAATTCCTGTCATCCTTTCGACAGGGGCGCGTGCGCGATCACGAGGACGCGTTGCAGTTGGTGATGGCCCATATGCGTGAGGAATCTCGCGTCGCATGAACGTCGGCGTGCCGGTCGTACCCCTGAAATGGAGGAAGTATCTTGCGCTGGTAGATTTTGGTTTCCAGTCCGCAGGCGAACTGGCGGCGGAGATTCGGCGTTATCCGAGAAGCAAAGTTCAGCGTTTGGTCAGCGATATCAGTTCCGAAATCCGACACGATTCCCGGCTAGCTCGCCGCAGCCTGTACGTGGTCAAGTTAGTGCCTGCCGATCTTCAAGGTCAGCTTCCTAACTTCAGACTGGAACGGAGTTCTCAGTTGAAACAGCTGGTTGCGTTTCTAGCCGCTCACAGCCGTCAGACCTACGTAGAAGCGTGGTATTGCCGTACTCGTATTGATTCTGAAGTCTTCAGTGTAGCTGGCCGCATCGTCTTCACCGCGGCTAATACTGGAGAGACCCAGATAGTCGAACAACTGTGGCGAGGCAGTCCTCGACTGCTGGAGACCTATTGTGGTGATTTTGCATTTCCCTATGTGAGGGCGTCACGATATTCCTGGGGTTGGCCATACTCCATTGAGCATGTTCATCTTCCCCAGAACTTGGCGCAGAAATCGGCACTCAGCCGTTTGCAGTTGCAATCTGAATTCGGCTATTCCATGCGCTGTCTCGAGCAAGAAAGAGAAAAGATCGCGGCGTTTTGCGCATTTCTCGACTCGTTTTCGTTCAAGGCCTACAGCCTCGAATACAAGATAGTTGCATCTCAACTCAAAATCATCGACTGGGATACACCAAACGATAGGCGAGTACTACGATCACGGGATGTGCATCTGGAGAGCGCTGAGCAATGATGGCCTGAGTAATGATGATTGGTATCGAAGGCCGCATTAGTCATGTTTACGATCGAACAAATCCATGTTTACCATCGAGCAAATTAACGATCTCCACGACCGGCTCGGCAGCGCGAAGACGTTTCCGGAGTATGTGCGGGGGCTCAGGGCGATCGGTGTCGAACGGAGCGATACCTATCTGTTCGACGGCCATTCGGAATACGTCGGGCAACACGGCCACAAGATCGTTTCCCCGCCGGCGCACGAGGTGCTTGTCGTCGCTGCGACCAGTCAACGCGAGGCATTCCTTGAGCACCTCGGCCGGCACGAGCGGCGTGAGACGACGTACTTAGAGATGTCCAGGGGCCTGGCGCAGAGTGGGATTGAGAAGTGGACTATAGACACAAGCCGGATGACTATGACGTTCTACGATAACGCCGGCACAGAGATGCTGGTCGAGCAGATCGGCTGAGGTTCTGACGTATGAGCAAACTCGTTCCACCGCACGGCAGTTCTGAACTGAAACCGCTCTTGCTGGAAGGCCAAGCCAATCGCGAAGAGACTAAAAAAGCTCAAGGGTTGAAGAAGATTCCCTTGACCAGCCGCGAAACCAGCGATCTGATCATGATGGGCATCGGCGCTTTCACTCCGCTCGATGGCTTCATGGGCAAGGACGATTGGAAAAGTTGCTGCGACGACTTCAAGCTGCCCAGTAAGAACGGTCTGTTCTGGCCCATCCCGATCGCGGTTTCGGCGGACGAGGCTCTGGCGAAATCCATCCGCCAAGGCGAAGAAGTGGCCCTGTGGGACGCAGCCACCGACGCGCTTATGGGCACGATGAAAGTGAACGAGAAGTACACCATCGATAAGGAGCATGAGTGCAAGCAGGTGTTCCGCACCAACGACCCGAAGCATCCGGGCGTGCAGAAGGTCATGAAACAAGGGCCGGTGAATCTGGCCGGGCCGGTGAAAGTGATGTCCGAGTCATTTTTTCCCGAGGAGTTCAAAGGAATTTATCAGCGTCCTGCGGAAGCCCGCAGGCTTTTTGCCGAACGCGGGTGGAGCACGGTGGCGGTTCTGCAACTCCGTAACCCGATGCACAACTCGCACGCTTATCTGGCCTGGATTGCGATCGAGGTCTGCGACGGAGTTTACGTGCATCAGACGCTGGGCAAACTCAAGCCCGGCGACATTCCGGCCGACGTCCGCGTGAAAGCAATCGACGCGCTGGTGAATAAGTACTTCCGCAAGGAACGCGTAATCCAAGGCGGCCACCCGATGGAGATGCGCTACGCGGGCCCGCGCGAAGCCTTGCTCCACGCCACTTTTCGCGAGAACTACGGTTGTTCGCACCTAATCGTAGGACGCGACCACGCAGGAGTGGGCGATTATTACGAACCTTTTGACTCGCAGAAGATCTTCAAAGAAATCCCGCCGGGCGCCCTGGCTATCCAGCCGCTTTGCATGGACTGGACTTTCTACTGCTATGAGTGCGGGCGCATGGCTTCGATGAAGACCTGTCCTCACGAGAGCACAGCGCTGATTGACGACAATGGCAACTACAAGGGCGGCGCCAGACTTCTGCTGTCCGGTTCACTGCTTCGCAAACTGATGAGCGAAGGCAAACCGGTTCCAGCGGAGTTCTCCAAACCCGAGGTGATCGCGGTTCTGAAACAGTACTACGACACGCTGGAAGAAGAAGAGAAGGTAGAAGTTAAGTTGCACGGCGCAGCCACCGGCGAGGCGCTGAAAAGCAACGCCCGCAATAGCAACCGCTAGCGGAGCCAAGAGCAAGGCTCACCTTCGCCGAACACGCTTTGCTCTGGGGAATAACTGCAGGGAACCGCACGTTGCGCCAGAAAACTCAATTCATTTCAACTGCTCTTTCTCGACGCGTGCGGCGCGGTACTGTACGACGCATGCACGCAGGGTGAACAAGAATTTCTTCGTAGTCACGCGCTTGGTGAGAAAGCGGAAAATCATTCCCTCGTTCACAGCTCTGGCAATGCTTCCATGTCGTTGTGACCTGTCATCATTACGCGGATGGAATCGGGTGAAACAGAGCGAACGGTTGCTAGCAACTCCGCCCGGCCCATACCAGGCATGCGCATATCCGAGACCACAACTGGACAGGGCCCGTCATTTCTCAATTTCTCAAGACCTGCTTCGGGCCCCTCTGCCAGATCAGCGACAAACTCCTTGTAGACGGAACGTCGCAAGCCTTCGAGCACCCATGGTTCATCGTCCACCAACAGGACCCGTTCTTCTTTGCAACTACCCATCTCCAAATCAGGACCCTGTTCCACTCTGGCTTCCGACGAAGAACGTCTTGGCCCCCAAGGCAAATACTCCTCTGATCTTTACCGAACTGTGACCACAGTACAGAAATGCTCCCGATCCCTCTAACTTTTGCCGCGGACAGGCGTCTAAACGGGCTGAGGTCAGTCTGAATTGCCGGCTGACGCTTGCTCGCAATCAGCAGCGGAAGAGAAATGATCGCGTGGGAGGAACTGCGCCTGTGAAAACGAAGTTGGTAGGAGCCGCGTTGCTGTGGTTATTAATAAACGCTGCGATGTCGTTCGCTCAGGAAGCGCCCGATTTGTTTCAGGGATACGAGGGCGAATGGAATCACGTGTCCGAGCAATTAATCTCTCTGGCCGAAGCGACGCCGCCCGAAAAATTCGCGTGGCGTCCGGCGAGCGGAGTCCGCTCCACCAGCGAAGTGTATATGCACATCGTGCGGGCAAATTTCCTGATGCTGAACTCGATCGGGGTCAAGATGCCCAATGACCTTAAGGATGATATGGGAGCGGCGGTGACTTCGAAGGCCGAGGTGATTCGCTGGCTGCAGCGCTCGTTGGAGGCGGTGAAAGAGGCTCACGCTGCTGAAACACCCACGGATCTACAGCGAAAAACGAAATTCTTCGATACAGACACGACAGTGGACAACGTCTACTTGCGAATCATCGTTCATAACAATGAGCACATGGGCCAACTGGTTGGGTACGCGAGGATGACAGGGGTTGTGCCGCCGTGGTCGAAGTGATTCAGGAACTCGATATTTCGCTTCCATTGACCAGAGCTGGAGCGCGAACTGACATGAGCAATCATCGACGAAACTAGGTCCAACAATGGCCAAATCGAGCACCAGCCACTAATTCTTCTCTGAGAACATGCCACTCGACGTACTTGGCGACGCTGGGAAACCTCGTTGCTTTCAACGTAGCTGCCCGTCGGAGCTGGCGCAAAAGGTTTCTCCCGCAGAGAAAAAGAGCGAAAACTGAGATATTCTCATTCGGTATGAGGAGGCTTCTTAAAAGTGAAATTGGCGAAACTCGCACTTGCAGTTCTTGCGTTGGCAATGCTCTGGCAGTCCTTTGCGGTGGCACAGGATGGAGCGCAGCCTTCTTCGGCGGCTGTTCCTCAATCTAAGCCGCCGCAAACCACGACGGGATCTTCGGGACCAATCAAGGAAATAGTTCCGTCCCAATCCGCGAGTTCGCTCTCCGAGAGTAGTCCCGCCGAGAGCGAGCCGATGGATGCGATGCCGAGAAGGTATATCGAAATGTGGAACAGTGGGAATCTTAAGGCGGTCACGACCATGTTCACGCACCCGGTCTTCATAACTTTTCACGGGCAAAGAAGGTTTCTCGATACTGGCACCTTGGCAAAAGTGATTATGTCGTGGCGCAAGTCGATGCCCGATCTTAATTTCAGAATTGAAGATACGATCGTGCAAGGGGATCGAGCGGCCATGCGGTTGACCTTCAGCGGATCTTACAAGGAGCGTCTGTTTGCGGATACCGCAGCACCGGAGGCCGCCCCGCGAACAATCCACGCGGTTGAGATGCTCATGTTTCAGATCCGCGACGGCAAGATTTCAGAGATCTGGGACGACTACGACGAGCTCGCCATGCGGCTTCAAATGGGAGGCGTCTGGCGTTCGAACGATCAGCTGGCGAAGTGCCCATGCAAGCCCGATGCCGATTCGAAGCCGGACCCCTCGTCGCCATCCCGGCCCTGACCGTTCCTGTTGGGCCACGAGTTGGAGCGAGTGTAAGGGAGGACTTGTTCATAGCTTCGTACAAAAGGGCACGGCCGAGTGGCCGTGCCCCAAATTCGTTCGTCTGAGATCCTACTGTTAGAACGGGCGAGGAGGATATGACCCAACCGAAAATACGAAACCGGTGGGGTTCGCATAAGGTGAGCCTTTCGCTTCGGTCAAGGTGCAGCCGGAAGTGGTAGACTTCACGTTCACTTGGCCAATGCTCGACGCCCCTTCTTCTCCGGGGAACCCAAGCTCGGCAACATACACTGCCGTGCCGTTACCAGTCTGGGTGTTTTCCGTGGTAAGGCCGCCTGCGTAGAACCAGTCGGTACCGAAATCGGTCAACACAGCGGACATGCAAGACTTGGTTGTGGAGACTACGCCCGTTGTCTTGTTGAACGCCGCCGCGGTTATGGTGCCGCCCTGGTTGTTACTGATGTATAGCAGCGACTCGTCGGGGCTCAGTGTAATGAAGTTAGAATTGAAGCCCGTCTGGATGGGACCGTAAACCTTCGTTTTCCCGTTTTTCAGAGTCGCGATTACGCCAACCTCCACGATGGATCCGGAACTGGTGGTGGTCGGAATGTCACCGAAGATCGCATACTTCCCGTCCTTGGTGATGTCTACGCTGCCCGGATAATCGCCGCTTGCGAAGCCGGTGGTGTTCACTGCTTTTCCGATCGGCTTCGGTACGCCCGCAGAGACGTTGAATGACTCGATCGAGCCGTCATCGTAACCGACGACCATCGTTGTGCCATCCGGTGTAATAGCCATGCCGGTCGGTTGCCCGATGCCGAAAGTGCCTTCGCCCAAGCCCTTTGCGGAAATCGATTTCAGATACTTCAGTTTGCAGCCCGCTTCCTCTTGGTAGGTCGCGATGGTGCCTTGGCCAGCTCCGGCAGTCGCACCGCTGAAGCCCGCGTAAACGTATTTCGTGGTTGAGACCACAGTAATGCCGCCCGCGGCGCCACTATCGTTGGTGCCGGCTTTGAAAGGTCCAGTCCTCTTCAATGTTTCTTCATTGATTGCAGAAACGTTGTTGGAAGAGGCATTGGAGACGTAGACGCACGGTAGCGTCTTGCTATGCGATACGTTAATCCTGGCATCTGCGAAATATCCACCCCCCAATCCCGTGCCCCCCGTGGGTACGGTCTTTTTAAGGGTCAGTTTACCGTTCGTGCCGACAGTGTAGAAAGTAGCGCTGTTGGCGGTTGGATTGTCATCATTGTCAACCACGTACTTGGTCGTCGCAAATGTGCTGGCTGCGCAGAGCGTGACCAAAGCCAAGGCAAAAGTCAACTTCGTAAATCCCCTCATGGATAGGTTTCTCCCTTATTTTCTGGACCTGTTTTTTAGATTTACTTCCTTGATACAAATCACAACGGGAGCGCAAGGTATCACGAAGAGGGCCCGTTGTTCAACGAGATTCTTGCGTTTTAGCGAACAACTTTGATTCGAGAAAAGAGTTGCCGAGAAACGGAAACTATTTGCAGCATGAGCGCAAGGTTGTGCCGCTTTTATTCGTCGCTGCCCCCATTCGCAGGGTCCACCTGTTATAGATATTTATCGCCGGTTGGCATACTCGTGTTGCTATACAGAAGCATGGCCAAGTACCGATCTCAACCCTGATCGTTTCCGAATTTTCCGTCAGCACTCGCGCCAGCCGCCACAAACAACTCCGTCACGATACATGCAAACATCATTGCTGAGATTAGAGACTCAGCAACGGCAGAGTACGGTACCGTTTGCCGGTCAGGCGAAACAATGCATTCACCACGGCGGGAGAAATGACCGGAACCGGCGGTTCGCCGCATCCTGAGGGTCCTTCCTTACTCGGAACGATATGAACGTCGACGGCAACCGGTGCGTCGATTATGTAGGGAGGAGTGTAGCCGTCGAAGTTGTTCTGCTCCGCATGGCCGCCTTTGAAAGTTATCGCACCTTTCGCCATCAATTGCGATACGCCGAAGCTCACACCAGCCTGAAACTGGCTCTCGATCGTCAACGGATTCACCGCCGTACCGCAGTCGACCGCGACCGTTACACGATGGATCTTCGGCCGCTTGTTTTCGATCGAGACATCCACGGCACAAGCAACATTGGTTCCGAAGCACTCATGGCACGCGACTCCGGCGGCGTGGCCCTCCGGCAAGTGATTCCGCCACGAAGCGCTTTTTTCGTCCATCAGATCGAGCACTCCGCGCATTCTTTTTTCCTCCGGTTTCAGCAGCTTCCGGCGATAGGCGATCGGATCCGTTTTCACATGAGTCGCGAGCTCATCGACCAGCGTTTCCATCACGAAAGCAGTGTGGGTGTGTCCGACAGAACGCCACCACAGTACCGGCACGTTCGGTGTGGGATGATGCGCTGTGACTGTGAAGTTCGGGATTTCGTAAGGATTATCGGCGGCGCCCTCGACCGCAGTTTCGTCGACTCCATTCTTTATTAGCATGGCAGCAAACGGTGTGCCCGCCACAAGAGATTGTCCTACGATCACATGCCGCCATGCCAAAGGCATGCCATCCGCTCCAATCCCAATTTCGATCCGGTGCGCGAACATGGGACGATAGTAGCCGCCTTGCACGTCGTCTTCGCGGGTCCAGATTAGCTTTACAGGAATGCCTTTGTAACGCTTGGCGATGGAAGCCGCCTCGCGTTGCACATGAGAATCAGGCGTCGCTCTTCTGCCGAATCCGCCGCCGGCCATCTCGGTGTGAAACGTAACCTGTTCCGGCTTCAGGCCGAGGGTTTCAGCGATGGCCATTTGATCGACGGTTTGAAATTGGGAACCGGCCCAAACCTCAGCGCGATCACCATCAAACCGGATGGTAGTGTTTAACGGCTCCATCGGAGTGTGAGCGAGGTAGGGAAATTCATATTCCGCCTCGATCCGGTTGGCGGCGCTGACTCCATCCAGTACGCTGAGGTCGCCGCGAGTTACGGCAACATTGCCCGGAGTGGCGGCTAACTCTTTATATTTCGCCCGCAGTTGCTCAGTGTCGGCCGGCTCGATTCGAGAGAAATCCCAATCAATGGAAAGCCGATCGCGTGCCTGCTTGGCGGTCCAGAACTTATCCGCTACAACGACTACTGCGGTTCCCTTACTGATGGTTGGGATTTCGAACACATCCATTACGCCGGGAATGCCGCGCGCCACCCTGTCATCGATTGATTTGGGTCTTCCACCGAAGATGGGAGGGTGCGCCACAACTGCAACCTTCATTCCGGGCAGGTCGAGGTCGAGGCCGAACTTCAGGGAGCCATCGCACTTCGGACGGCTGTCGAGCCGCCGCGTTTCTTTACCAATCAACTTGAACTCGGATGCTTTTTTGAGCGACACATTCTCCGGCACTGGCACGTGGGCCGCGGCATCGGCGAGTTCGCCATAGGTCGCAGATTGGCCGCCGGGACCATGCACAACACTGGCCTCAGTTCGACATTGAGCGCCCGGCACCTTCCATTGTTGCGAGGCAGCGGCAACCAGCATGGCGCGGGTTTTTGCTCCCAATTCTCGGTACTGCTGAAACGAGTGCGCGATCGAGCCTGAGCCGCCAACCATCTGGATCCCAAATACGGGATCCTTATAGACGTCGCCCGCCGGGGCGAGTTCGGCCACGACTTGCGTCCAGTCGGCGTCCATCTCATCCGCCAACACCATCGGGAGGGAGGTCTGAACTCCCTGGCCGAACTCGAGGCGATTCACCTGAATCACAATCTTGCCGTCTCGCTGAATGTGAACGAAGGCGTCCGGAGGATACGTCTTCGCTTGCGGAGCCTGGGCGTGTACTGGGAAATCGAAATAGAGAGCGACGATCAACCCGCCGGCAGCCGTCGCCGAGACGCGCAGGAAACTTCTGCGGCTGAGACCTGATTCCGAACTCAACATGGTGGTCACGGACATGGTGTTCTCCTTTACGCGAGCTGCTGTGCAGCAGTCTTGATCGCTTTGCGGATGCGAACATACGTGCCGCAGCGGCAAATGTTTCCACCCATCGATTCCTCGATGTCCTCGTCAGTGGGTTTCCGGCGGCTCTTGAGCAACGCCACGGCGCTCATGATCTGTCCGCTCTGGCAGTAGCCGCACTGCACGACGTCCTCGGCCACCCAGGCGTCTTGAACGGCGCGGCCCACGCGATCTTCTCCGACGCCTTCGATGGTCATGATCGGCCGGTCGCCGACCAGCGAAACCGGTACCACGCACGAGCGAGTCGCGACTCCCGCCAGGTGCACAGTGCACGCACCGCATGCCGAGATGCCGCAACCGTATTTCGTGCCGGTCATCTTCAGATCTTCACGCAGCACCCAAAGCAGCGGAGTGCCGGGATCACCGGTGACTTCTCTCGTTTGTCCGTTTACCGTCAGCTTGTAAGTTTGCATAAGAGCCTCCGAGTTCAAGGGTTTTGTGGACAAGGCATTCCAGCATCGACCCACGTCCGCGTGACGGCGACAAGTTGTTCGTGGGTGAGCGGCGGCAGAGATCGCGCAGTGCCGTCGCGGCGGCGTCCCGGTTGGAATGCCCAGAGCACCAAAGGCTCCTGCTCATGATGCCGCAAGATGCCGGGGCCGTCCAGGCTGCCGTTCTTGGAGCGATCGGTAAGAGACTGACAAACCGCCGCGCTCGACAGGATGTTGTCGTTGGTGTCCTGCCACTTCATGGAAAGAGGCGCCAGGTGCCAGTTGTTAGCCCCCGGAACACCGGTGCTGTCCGCGTTAGCGGACTGATGACAGGTAGCACAGTTCAGGCCCGGCACGCCCTTGCCCTCCGGCCCGCGCACGACGTTGAACAAATGACGGTGCCGGTCGTCGCCTTGCTCCGGATAGTTCGTGGCGGTGTGGCAATTGATACAGCGAGGAGTTGTCAGCACGGAATAGACCTGCTGCCAGGCGGCGAGACCCGCTTCACGCGTTGTTGAGGCAGCTTGTTGACGAGTTCCTTGGGCGGAGGAAAGCGCGCTTAACCACGCGAGGCTTGCGATCAGAATGAAGACAGCGGACGACCCACGGAATGCTGTGCCGGAGTAGACCATGCGGACCTCCTTTTCTAGTCCAACTTTTTTGCCTGCGCACAAACATATTCGATTGATCTTACTCTACACAAGAGGCATCTCAGCATCGTGATCTCTGGATTTTAGAACTCATCGTTCCAGCGCTTTCAACAACTTTAGGAATCGCCGTGAGACCGCTAAAACACTGGAAAATGCGGCCACAAAATTGTGCCCAGCCTGCGTCAGCGTGCGACGGGCAACTCGTTTTTTCAAAGGTACTGGAAGCGTCGTGCATCGCGGCTTTTTTTGTAACCCGCCGAGTCCTGAACAAGGCGTCTTGCGAAGGAGTGTGGACTCAAAGGAGACGAAACAGACACATCAAGCAGGCGCTTGCCAGACTACTCTTACCCGTCGCGATCTTTATCCAAGATTATCTTGGATTATCTTGCCAATCGCGAACTGGCCTCCGATGCCACCGTGGCGACTGACTGGCTTCGTTTGCCAGAATTATCTAAATCACCGAGACCCGAAGCCGCCAGGATGCTTGTGGCAAGTCGAAATACAAAGCCGCTGTCGCCCACAAAGTCAGCAGGAGCACGGCCTGCCACACCAGGCCACGTGCGAGTACCGCAGCTATCTTTCTCTGACCATCGGCCCGCACCGGCAGCGACATCAATTCACCATTTGATTTCAGCCGATATGTAGCAGCTGCATATGGGAAGCTACTCAAACCATTCGGCCTCAGCGCTATGATCTCGGACGGACGTTTACGGCTTTGATGTACTGGTTCCCATAGCTTTCGATTTCGAAGTGTCCATTCTTCTTATCGAACCGGATTTTGGCTGCAACCATGATCTGGCCACTTCCCTGACCCTTGGCGTTCAACGTTACTTGCAGAAATCCGAAGGGGTAGTCCGTCGTTCGCCCGCCACGATATAGCTCGATAAATGGCATAACGCGAGCAGTCACAATCGTTATTATCGTGTCCGAACCATCTTGCCGCTTCCGGGCGACGGCAATCGTGTTTCCGACGCTGCCTGTCGGGTTGATTCGTCCCACGTCAAGTTTTTCCATTGCTGCGCGGAGTGCGTCAGGACCCTTTTCTTTCAAGAGCGTCGCCAGTTGATCGACGTCTTCATCACTGGTGTAGCGGTCAATCCGGAAATCAAAGCCAATCGACTTGGCCGATGCTGCACCCCCGGTTCCGATTGCTGTACCGGTATGTGCTTCTTGTTTCATTTTCCCCTCTTGGCACAAGAGGGGCGAGATGATGATAGCCACTCCCAAGATCAGCATCGCTGTACTTTTCACCTGTAAGCCTCCTTTCATTTCAACTTTCCTAATCGCGAACATCCAAGGATCCAACCGGGCAATTGAAGACGCAGCGACCAGAGAGGTTGCCTTGTTCGAGATTTGGTCATCCACCGTGAATGATTCGCACCGCTCTACTTCACCGAATAACCGCGCGCGTCCATGCACGCCGCAAATGCGCGTTGGAAAGTGTCTAGTCCTTCCTTGTGCGCCAGCAACTCCTGTTCGTGTTCCTTCGCCAGATTCGCTTTAGCCTGTGCGGCAGCTTTTTGCTGTGACTGAGCATTTGCTGAACGTTGCGCCGCCCCACCCCGCATTGTCCCTGCGACGCCGCCAGCCCCGGCGCCTTTACCGGCATCGCCCGCAATAGCGCCGACCGCCGCTCCCCCAGCCGCGCCTCGAGCTGCGCCCGCAACCCTCGCTCCCTTTACCTGATCCGCGTTCGCAGCGGCCTGTTTTTGCGCGGCCTGCACCTGTTCTGCGGTTGGCCCGGCAGGAGCAGGCTTTTGGGGATCAAGTCCGGTGCGCTGCTTGGCCATGCCGTAGCAGTCGCTCTCGTCCTTCAGTTGTTGGTCGGCATTTTGTCCATTCTTTGGAAACGCAAACATGCCGATGTTCTGCGAAGGAGACCACGCAGGTGCAGCCGGCGCCGATGACGATGCGTCTTGTTGTGCCGAAGCTGGTGATCCTATGCAGACCGCAAATAGAAGCGAAGCGATACCGAAATTCCAGCGAAATGCGATCATAATTTTCTCCATTTCCTCTAAACGAAAATGTTCTTGGCTGTCGCATCCGCAGACAGCTTCGACTTCTTGAACGTCATTGCCGAGCGCGCCAGCCCCAACATACATCCATCGACCCCAATCGAGTGGCGAATCGCTGTCAAGGTTGGTGGGTGCACAGAAGATATCGAGTGGAGGCGCAAAAGCCATAAGCGTGGCGACTCTTTTCATTGCACTCTCGCCCTCCGCCTCATATCTCGGAGGCTCACTTTTCCTTTCCGCCGCCAAACACTTTTCGTTGGATCTCCGGCCAAAATTCGATCGCGAAGTTCTTCAGAGTCTGATAACTCAGGCTGAAGCTACTCGGGTGAAGGTCAGATCCGCGTCACGAGCCTCGGCCGGATAGTACAGATCTGATAGGCCCGCGGCAGCAAACTTGCAAAGATATTCGACCAGTTCGGTTGGCTCTGTCCGGAGTCAGCACGAGTAACCAAGCCTACCCGCGACCAGGCACTTCCGTCGCCCTCCCGAAAAATCGCGCTGATGTCTGCGACCATCCG
>Ga0207000_1126_pt1 | contig 24335 bp, 25 predicted proteins | sample Alteio_BWMinCont_90_FD_153498 | JGI IMG/M metagenome (GOLD analysis project Ga0207000, IMG submission 153498) | Enriched cells from forest soil in Barre Woods Harvard Forest LTER site, Petersham, Massachusetts, United States -... | ecosystem: Environmental > Terrestrial > Soil > Temperate forest >...
TCGTACTTTTACAAACTTCATGTTCTTTAAGGATACCCATATGAGTCGTTGTTGTATAAAAAATGTTCTATTGATAGTCGTTCTTGCCACAGGCCAGTTAGTTGGTATGGATAATCGCTCTACTTTAAAGTGGCCTAAGGATTCTAGGTATGCCATAGCTGTTCTTACCAGGTACCAGTTGTTAGTTGTTCGTAAGGATAACCGCTCTAAAGTAACGTTGCATGAGGCGTGCGATTATGGTAATGAGAGTCAGGTGAAAAAGTATATTAATGATCAATCTTATAATCTAAATAAGAGGAATAGTTTTGGATATACGCCTCTTTATGCCGCTTGCTCAGAGGGTTATCTGCCTATTGTAGAACAACTGTTAGCAACGGGCAGAGTAAATGTTAATCTATTGCGTGGTCCGATAAGAGGAGACACATCGTTTGACAGTCCCTTGCATGTTGCTGTGTGCAGAGGGCACATAGAGGTAGCGAAACTTCTTGTATCATCGGGCGCGTTGTTAGATATGCCTAACGAGGCGGGAGGTACTCCACTACATTATGCTGGGGCGCTTGGCGATCGTGATAATAGGATAAACACAACAAAAATATTACTTGAAGCTGGGGCAAATCCCAATCTTACTGATGAGGAGGACAGGACCGCATTCTGGCAAGCCTGTGATAATGGATTTATTGAAATAGTAAAGCTATTGTTAGAGCGTACTCTATAAATAATCTTGATGATGTCCTTGTTCTGCATTACATTGTGACTCAACAGAATGGGTTTGTACCGCGTAATGACTAAATCAGATTTTTACAATGTTAGCGCATGCACAAGGGTTATCTGTATGGGGATACATTTTTTACTAAAAAGCGTGTTATTGATTAATTTGCTTTTTGTAGGGCGAGTTGTTGGAATGGGTGAAAAACCAGAGTTTAGTTTGCATGACGCGTGTCGCCATGGTGATCAGCCTGCGGTTCAGTGGTATATTGACTCTGGTTGTGATTTGAATGTAGTCGATGAAAGTGGGTATGCGCCTATTCATCGTGCGGTATTCTTAAGCCAATTTGCTATTGTAAAACAGCTTATTACAAGTAATAGAGTGGATATTAATATACGTAACGTCAGAGGCGGTCCCTATTGCAGGTTGGCTGACACCGCATTGTTGATCGCGCTTGAGGGGGTTCGTTCCCTTATGGACAATGAGTCTGCAAGCATGAGAACATTACAATTGCTTTTGGATTCGCATGTTGCATTGAACATTCCTGACAGTCATGGCGAAACATCTTTTTTCCGTACGTGTTTTAGCCTTCCAAACGACGATGTTAAAGACAAGCTGGTTGTATTGCTTAAGGCAGGAGCAAATCCTAATCTGTGTAATTCTGCTGATGAAACTGTATTTGCGTATGCTTGTAGAACTGGAAATAAAACTGTAGTAAAATTTTTAAGCTTATGAAACAAATGATGCGACCAAATCAAATTTTTACACTATTAACCAAGATAAGGATTGTGTGTATGAGGACAGATTATTTAGTAAAAAGTTTTTTGTTAATCAATCTGTTTTTTGCAGGACAAGTCATTGGTATGGGCGAGGCGCCAAAGCTCACTTTGTATGAAGCATGTTTTAGTGGCCATAAGAGCGCGGTTGACTGGTATATCAATTCTGATTGTAATTTGAATCTGTTTGACAGGGACGGGGATACAGCTATGCATTGTGCTATACTGGGCGGATACCACAAGATTGTAAAACGACTTATTAGAAGTAATAGGGTTGATATCAATCTATTTCAAGTTAAACGTGAAGAATGTTTTGCTAAAAATGCATTAATGCTTGCTGTTGAGAGCTCTAATACTAAGATATTAAAGCTTCTTGTTAGGTCACATATTCAATTGGATAAGCCTGATTTTTCGGGGATAACAGCCCTTTCCTACGCTAGTACTGTTGGTAATGCCGAAAAAAAAGTGAAGATATTGCTTAGAGCAGGGGCTAACCCTAAGTTGTCTGACAATGAGGGCGCTACTGCATTTCACCATGCTTGTGCTAGGGGCAAGCTTGATGCAGTTAAATATTTAAGTTCATGAAGCGCGTAGTATGACCAAATCAAATTTTTACACTATTAACCAAGATAAGGATTGCGTGTATGAGGACAGATTATTTAGTAAAAAGTTTTTTGTTAATCAATCTATTGTTTTCAGGACACCTTATTGGTATGGGCGAAAAGCCAAAGCGTACTTTGCATGAAGTGTGTTTGAGTGGCTGTGAGAGAGAGGTTGATTGGTATATCGAGTCAGGTTGTGATTTGAACGAACCCGATGCCCATGGGTTTACGCCTCTTCATTATGCCGCAGCTGGTGGACGTCGTTATGAAATAGATAAAGATAAGGTTCATAATGGGGTTGAGGGGATGAAGGACAGTAGCATTAGCATATTAAAAAAGCTTGTAGGCTTGGGTCTTCCATTAAATATACCTGATGCGCACGGCAGGACTCCCATTTTTTATGCTGGCTCTAGTGGCAATATTAAAAAAAAGTTGGAGATATTGCGTAAAGCGGGAGCTGATCCTGCAAGTTCATGAAACGCATAGTATGTATAATCATGTGGAACCATTCTGGTGAATGACATAATTTTTAGAGAATATGATATTCGTGGAAAGGTTGGAACAGAGCTTGATATTGATCAGGTATATGCTTTAACGCTGGCCATAGCATATTATTTTGCACAACAAAATCCGTTATTGCGCACAGTGGCCGTTGGTATGGATGGCCGTACTCACTCGCCTGCGATTAAAGATGAAGTCTGTCGTGCGCTGTTAGACAGTGGGTTGTCCGTAATTTTTCTTGATGTATGCCCTTCGCCTGTGTTGTATTTTGCGTTACACACCTTGTCAGTAGATGCTGGCATTATGATAACGGCATCGCATAATCCGTCAGAATATAATGGGTTCAAAATATGTTTGGGAAAGCTGTCGGTGTGGGGCGACCAGATACGAGAAATTAGGTCTTTATTCAAGCAAAAAAAACGAATACTCGTTTTCCAAAAATCCGGTTCGTTAACAGCGTACGATAGTAATACCGACTATATCAATTGGCTTATTGCACATTTTCATGCGCTTAAAAATATGACATTGCCATTTGTCATTGATTGTGCAAATGGGGTAGCAGGTGTTATTATCCCACGATTAATAGCGGCAATGGGTTGGCAGAATGTACAGGTGTTGTGCGCTCAAGTTGATGGTACGTATCCAAATCATGAGGCAGATCCAACTATTGAAAGCAATATGCTTGAGGTCCGTGAGCTGCTTTATAAAACAAATGCCAAATGTGGCATAGGTTTTGATGGCGATGCTGACAGAATGGCGGCAATGACAAAGGAGGGCTTTTTGATACCAGGTGATCAACTGCTTACTGTTTTTGCTCAATCACTATCCGTTAATCATAAAAATGCATATGTGGTCGCTGATATTAAAAGTTCACAAAGGGTGTTAACCGTACTCAATAATATTGGAATTAATCTGTCATTCTCTCCCTCTGGCCATTCTATTATCAAAAATGAAATGAAAAAATATAATGCGTTACTTGCGGGTGAATTGAGTTGCCATTTTTTCTTTGCGGACCGTTATTTTGGGTATGATGACGGCATTTATGCTATGATGCGTTTGCTAGAGATTTTATGTACAACTGGAAAGTCACTTACCGCCTTAATAGAGCCATTTTCTTCGTTGTATGGTACGCGTGAGATACGTATGTCATATGAAGAAAATATACGTGATGATATCATCGGTAGTATCAAAAATGCCTTCCATAAAAGGAGTGATGTGCAGTTAGTTTGCATAGATGGCGTGCGTGTAGTCTTTCCCTATGGATGGGCAGTGGTACGAGCCTCCAATACGCAGCCGGTTTTATGCATTAGGCTAGAAGCAGATACGCCAGACCAACTTAATAGTCTCAAAAATGATTTTATTGGCTTACTGATGCCATTTTTTGATAAAAATGTATTGGAAAAAGAGTTTGATTATAAAATGACATCGGCCGCATGAGAACAGTAGGTTTCCATTTACGCTTTTGTACTTCGATTTGGCAGGTAGTTGAGCGTGCTAGGCAGCTCAACGTAGCTTGCTTTCAGTCATTTTTGGTATTTGCGTGTCCTAGTGGCATGGTGCCAATTACCTTAGAGCCCGATGAATTTCGTAGATTTGTAACAGATACAACTTCTTTATTTACATTGCGCATAGCTCATGGAAGTTATTGGATTAATCTTTCTGGTAGATTGCCGCAAGGAAACATGTTGCTTTTCATGCGCGAATGGTCTCTTGCTCGTTCACTTGAGTTTACACATTTTGTTCTACACCCTGGCTCTGCAAACGGTCTTGAATCACGCGAAAAAGGGATTGATATGTTGGCGCGTGCGATAAATAGAATATTGGCAAAGGAGAGCGAGATAAAGTTGGTACTTGAAAATACCTCTCATGGCAATATGACAATAGGAAGCGATATCAACGATTTTGCGCTATTAAAAGGCAAGCTCAATAGGCCGGAGCGTTTAAGTATCTGTATTGATACGAGCCATGCATATGCATTTGGTTATGATATTTCCAATGATATTGGTCAGAACGCTTTTTTACAGCTTGTTGACGACTCAGTGGGCCTTAGCTCTGTTGTACTTATTCATTTGAATGATACATTGGAAAAATGTGGATCGAAAATAGATAAACACGCCCTTTTACCAGATGGCTTAATAGGAGAAACCATGTTGCGGCGTTTTGTGCAAGACTCTCGTCTGGCTAATGTTCCGCTTGTAATGGAGCTACCTATTTGTTCCAATGAACAGGAAGTTGCTATTCTTGACAAAGTCCGCAGCTGGTAGGTAATACTATTTGCATACCAAGACAAGGAGGAGCTGGTGTTACATGTTGCCATTAATGGATTTGGTCGGATCGGTAGAAATTTTTTGAGAGCATACTGTTTAGATCAGTCAGCTCGACAATCGTTTGTGGTGAAGGCAATTAATACTGGACCGTATCTTGGCGCCAATATTGCACATTGTTTTACATATGATTCATTGCTCGGAACTTACACTGGTGATGTTTATCAGGAAGGCTCTAGATTATACATTAATGGTGTATGTATTGAGCTTCTTGCGCAAAAAGACGTATCGGATATTGATTGGTCTGTATGGAACATTGACTGGGTTGTAGATGCGTCAGGAAAATTTACGCATGCTGATAAAGCTCGTTTACACATACAATCCGGCGCTAAGCATGTACTTATTACAGCTCCATCATATGCAGAAGATATTTCTATTGTTCCGGGTGTTAATATGCATGAATTTCACGCCTCAAAACACATTATTGTTTCTCTTGGCAGTTGCACTACGAATGCATTGATGCCACTCATAAAGGTAGTCCATGAAACATTTGGTATTGAAAATGCAACTATGACTACAACTCATGCCTACACAAATTCACAAAAATTGCTTGATAGTGAGAGTGATGATTTACGAACTGCTCGTGCGGCAGCGATTAACATTATTCCAACAAAAACGGGTGCAGATCGTATGGTTGGCTTGTTTTTTCCTGTATTGGCAGATCATGTAAGATGCATATCCGTCAGAGTGCCGGTTGCCAAAGTATCATTGATTGATTTTACATTTCTTGCGCAACGTCCCTTGCTTGTTGACACGCTCCAGAGCGCCTTAGAATATGCGATCGCTGGTGAACTTGCTGGCATTATGAGTATGACTTATGAAAATCTAGTTTCATGTGATTTTTATGGCAATAGTAGTTCTGTTATCATTGATGCGCCTTTATTATCGGTCAAAGGTCAGATTGGTAAAGTTTTTGGTTGGTATGATAATGAATGGGGCTATAGCGTTCGATTAAAAGATTTTTTGGTATGGGCAGCACAACATCCATGATCGTATCTTTTTAATCAAAAAGAGGAACAATGAAGCAATCAGCCATGGCCACCTGTGCGCAGTATGCCGCACATTCTAGCGATAAAGTTATATCAAAATTTAGCTCTAATTTAATTACTGGATTAACGTACGCACAGGTTCCTGAACATGCATTGCACTATGGCCTTAATGTCGTTTCAAGTAGAGAAAAATCATGGTGGCGTGCTGTTTTTCAGGAAATTTATTCTCCGTTTACCGTATTATTTTTAGTTGTAGCTCTTTTGCTTTTTGTTGTACGTGAGTTTATTGATAGTGGCATTGTGATGTTATTTGTAACGTTGAATATATTAATGGAGTTTTATCAAGGGTATCGAGTATCAAAAACAATTCAATTGCTTAATAAGCACCTTCAAATATCTGTGTGGGTCAGAAGACAGAACAAAGAATTTCAGATAGCAAGCAAGCAGGTTGTGGCGGGTGACATTGTCATAATGTATCCGGGAGATCGTGTTGTTGCGGATATGCGTCTTTTACAAACAGAAAATTTCTTTGTAGATGAGTCTATGTTGACGGGTGAATCTGCTCCTGTTTACAAAAATGCTGATGAAATTTGGCCGGACGAGCGCCACACCGTTGAATCACTGCCAAACATTGCTTATGCCGGAACTACAGTGACTGTAGGAAAAGCAGTTGGCATTATATTTGCGGTTGGTGACAGTACTCAAATGGGTTCTATTGCATACCTGAGCAGTAAAGATGTTGAAAAAACAAGTGCGTTGGTTACCGGAACAATGGAGCTTGGTACATTCATTGTAAAGATAGTGAGCATTACTCTTCTGATTATTTTTATTATAAATATTTGTTTTAAAACAGATGGTCCATCTATTTTTGAATTTTTAATTTTTACCATAACGTTAGCTCTTAGCGTCATTCCGGAAGCTCTTCCGCTTGTAGTTAGCTTTTGCTTATCACGTGGCGTTGCGATTCTTGCAAAACGTCATGTCGTGGTAAAGCGTCTTTCGGCGCTTGAAGATTTAGGTAGCATGCAAATTTTATGTGCGGATAAAACGGGAACGCTGACCGAAAACAAAATGACTATCGCTGACAAATATCCGCAAGATTCTGATCTTCTGGTAAGATATGGTGCGCTTGCGAGCTTTAGAAAAAAAGAAAAAATCAAAACAATGGCACATGGATTTGATGCTGCTTTTCTTGACGCGCTTTCCCAAGAAGATGTTTCGTGGTGCGAACAGTATCATCAAGAAGCTGAAATTCCATTTGACTCTATCCGGTTGAGACATCTAATGTTGGTACGCAAGGACAGTGCCTATGAATTAGTGATGTGTGGGGCTCCAGAAATGGTTGCCCTTATTTGTTCTCAGGCCTCATTGACAGGTTTTCCTGCATATAAAGAATGGATTATTGATAGTGGTAACAAGGGGAACCGTATCTTGGCGATTGCAAGAAAATTGGTTGTACAGCGACCGCATGACTTGGTCAGTCAAGAGGAGCGTCCAGATTTTGAGTTTCTTGGCATGGTTGCATTTGCAGATCCTTTAAAAAAGACGGCACGAGAGGCTATCAGCAAAGCCCACAGACTTTCGGTAACCATTAAAATATTGAGTGGGGATAGCAAAGAGGTTTGTGCAACTGTAGCGTCTCAAGCGGGGCTTATTAATACTATAAATGAAGTTGTCACCGGTGTTGAATTTGCACAAGCAAATGTGGAAAAAAAGCGCGAATTGGCTTTAAATGGCCTTGTTTTTGCCAGAATGTTGCCAGAGCAAAAATATGAAGTTGTTTCAATATTGCGCACAATGTATCGTGTTGGCTATGTGGGTGATGGAATAAATGATGCGCCAGCTCTAAAGGTTGCTGATGTATCATTGGCAGTTAGTGGCGCTGCCAGCGTTGCTCGCGAAACGGCTGATATTTTACTGCTTAGGACTAATCTTTTGTGTGTGATTGAAGGTATCCAGGAGGGGCGGACCATCGTTACCAATACGCTTAAATATGTATGCACTACTTTGGCTGCGAATTTTGGTAATTTTTATGCAATAGCGATTGCTTCATTATTTGCAAACTATTTACCGATGCAGCCTACTCACATTTTGCTAGTGAATTTGTTAACCGATTTTCCCATGATTGCTATTGCAACCGACTCTGTTAGTTCTTTACAGATACAAAAACCGCGTAAATTTAGTATAAAAATGATATTGCCTCTAGCGCTCACATTGGGATGTGTCAGTACTCTGTTTGATATGATTTTTTTTCTGATATTTCATAATTTTTCTGCAAAAGTTGTTCAGACTGGTTGGTTTGTTGAAAGCATTTTAACAGAACTAGTTCTTGTATTTTCAATTCGGTCTTCACAGCCGTTTTTTAAGCATCCATGGCCCTCATGGCAGATTGTGGTATTCGCATGTTTAATTGCTGTTATTGCAATAGTGCTTCCATCTCTTTCCATTGGCCAATCTTTATTTGGATTTATACAGTTGACTTACATGCAGTTTGCATTAATAGGTGGTCTGGTCATAGGTTATTTTTTGGCCACGGAACTGATAAAACTTGCATATTATAGCCGTATGGTTCAGAGCTATCTAAGGAGTTATGAGGACTTATGACTTATATCTGTCTTTGCAACTACTTCTGTTTTGTGTTACGTTCGTCTGCCAAATAGATAGCTTATCGTGTTAATACGTAAAGGATGAAGTTGTATGAAAATATCAATGATGTTGCTTTTAATGGTGTTGTCTTTGCCATTTTCTGCGCATGCAGTGCTATCCAGATCTTTTTTAATGGAGTTGTGCATGCACAACAAAGCATCATTAAGTATTTTTGAGAGATCTATAATGGCACAGTCATCTCGTATTTTTTGTACTCAGAAAAAATTAGAAGGCGGTTGTGCCAAATATACTTCTTTGTCGGACAAAATTGTTCATCTGGATAAAAGACTTACTACAATCGAAAACATGATTGAGCAAAGAGCAAATGAAGCTGAACAACAATTAACAAAAAAAATGAGTACATTGGATGAAAAAAGTTCTGAAGATGATTCAATTGTAACTAGAGTTATTTGGTATACTGGCATTGGATGTTATGCTTTGGTCTTAATGACTATTTCCACTGATATGCTTGGCCACCTTTGTTGACAAGCTCCTTTAATCCATTCAATAGCATTATTTAAGTCAACCGACATTCGTCAGACGTTGTTTTTTTGCATTTTATAGATTGTACAAAACATAGGCTTTGAGGTATCCAACCGTATACGTCGCAGATATTGGGCTGTGCGCCAAGCTCGCACAGCAAGTCTATAGTTTTTTGTTTGCGGATCGCAGTCTCATTATTATCATGTGAGCTTTGCTGATGATATGCCCAGTGTAAAGGCGTTCGTTTATTGTCATATGTTTGCGCGTTGGGGTTTGCACCTGCTTCTTGAATCAGGTGGCGTATGCAATTAAGACGGCTATGCTGTGTAGCTATATGCAGAGGAGTTATTCCGCATTGTGTTGGTACGTCGGCAGAAACTCCTTCATCAAGAAGTATTTTTACTAGCATTAGGGATCCGCCGCGCACAGCGTCATGCAAAAGAGTTGATCCGAGTCTATTTGTAGTCAGCTCAAGATAATGTGGCATTTTTTGCATTAGCAATAATGCTATCTTCATTTTTCCACTAGAGGCTGCATAATTTAGTGCGGTCAGCTCTTTTGTGTCAATTGCGTCCACAATAGCGCCTTGCTCGCACAATAGCGACACTATGCTTTCAGAGGCTTTTGATTTTTCTTCACACGCTACATGTAGAGGCGTCTGGTGTCTATTGGTTAGGCTATACACAAAGGCGTGTCTTTTTTGTATCAGATATGCTGCAACATCATCAAGTCCATAATATATTGCCAAGTTGCAGGGCGTACTATAAGGAGTGGCTATCTTGTCAAGACTGGCTCCTGCATTGCACAGGACTGTTACGGTTTCAAGTGCACCAGTTGGGTTAGAATCGTTTTGGCATGCATGGAAGAGTGGAGTCATATGTTCATTGTTGCTAACGTCAACATTAATCTTTATCGTGTTGATAAGAAAATGGGCAATTGCTGCTCTGCCATAGAGTGCTGCACAATGTAGTAGCGTGTTGCCTTTGTTGTCAATGGCATCTTTGGCACTATCACGACGTACACTTGTTAATGCTTTTAGTAGCGGTAATCCATCTTTTTTTGTAGCTAGCATGTGTAACAAAGTAGGCTCCGTTTGACGGAACTCCTTTGGCACATGCGCCGTTAAAACATAGTGTACGTCCTCTTCTTTTAGAATTTCGCCTGTTAACTCAGCAAAAGCCTGAAGATCACCACTATCTATAGTGTCTGCCAAAAGCAAAAAAGCACTTTTATATTTATTTTTATTTGCCTGAAACTGCGCAGCGCATACGTTTTGCAAATAACTAATCAGAAATATTATTATTACATTTGTATATTTGTATGTATTCATCGCATAATACCTTAACAATTATCGGTTAATTTGTTTTTTGGCTTAGTCGTCCTTTTGACGCATTTACAAAATCTATGGCCTCTTTTTGTATTTCAAACAGTTCCTCATTTGAAAAAGGCAACCTTTTGTTACCATCTCCATCGTGCTGTATTACCTCGCTAAGCTTATTGCGTATTACTGCCGTAGCGATTAATTCAGTAATTGATGTATCAAAATACTCTGATAAAAACGGTTTTTTGGAAATAAAAAATAGGTTTTGCGGTGCAAGATGATGCGCTAAAAGTTTTATAAATGGATTAAAAGATGCCGAAGAATACGTCGTGTTTGTTGTGGCGTCTTCGTCAAGATGTGTTGCTGTAGGATGATATTTCTCATATAGCGCGATACAGTCACCAAGATTGAGCTCTGCCCATTTAAAGTTAGTTTTTGCAATTAATGTGTCCAATGTGCTTAGGATAGTTTTTTCTTGCGTTGCAATAGTTTTTGGATCTAGCAAAATGGGAACATTTGTGTGTGGTTTGAAAAAAAATTCAAGAAAGCAATGCAGAACTGTTTCCTGCTTGTCTGTTTGAATATTGACATCTATTGCTGGCAATGAGAGTAGATATGAAAGGATATTAAAATAACCCTTGCGAGCAGCCCGGTGAGATGGTGTTGCGCCATCAGCCATCTGCGTGTTGATGCGTACACCTGAGGTGCTGCATAATATCTCTACTACTTTTATGTCGTCATCATAATCCAAAACATAATCAATATCGCTTGATGTTTTGTTAGGTTTGTGCCCGAAAGATGTAAGGCTTAGTGGCGTAGAGCCATCAAGTGCGTATGTATTGATCAATGCTGGATTTAATTGTAATAAATACTGTACGAGCGCTGCATTATGTCCATGTGCTGCAGTATGCAAAGGAATACGCCCACAAGTACCCTTACAATCCAATGATGCACCTTTTTTGCATAACATATCTGCTATGTTGACTGAACTTTCGCCGGCATCGGCAGTAAGGTGTAGGGGAGTAGTTCCTGAAAAGGTCTTACTGTTGACGTTAGCATTATGTTCAAGCAAAGAATGGACGAGCGCACTATTTCCCATTCTGGCCGCATAATGCAAAGGGGTATACGATTGGGCGCCTATGGCATCTACAGGTGCACCATGCTCGCATAAGAGGCTAACTATTTTTTTGTAAAACGTGTCTCGAATGTCGTCTGATTTGTTAGTACAGACGCAGTGTAATGCAGTATTGTTTGATTTGTCGCGCCCCATAGGACAAGATTTACGTGTTTCCAATAAATATCTTACTATGTTGACATGGCCGTTTTGGGCGGCTTGGTGCAAGCAGTATTTATCATCATCTATGTTTGCCAGGGTCCGTATCGGTCCTTTATTGGTATGAGCATCACTTTTTTGATGCAATAGTTTAAGTATGTCAACTGATCCGGAACTACCTTTCTGACATGGGCTATAGGCCGCTGTTTGAGATAGTGTGTTGCGCTGATCACATAATCTTTGATCGAGCTCGATTAGTGTGGCTGCATTTTGTATATGGCCGGCATATGCTGCATGGTGTAGTAATGTATCATCATCCTCATCTAGTATATTTGCAAGGTTGATATGCTGACATACAGTTTTTATAAGCTTGGGGTCATCTTTTTTGTAGATAGCATAATGCAATAGAGTGAGTTTTTTTTTGGATTTTACAGATGAAGGAATGGTGGTAATGATGTCAGATTGCAGTTCTGCCATTATTTGGTTATCAAAGTTAGCTAAAGAAATTGAAGGACTTCCGCCTAGATCTAAGGCTTGTTGTACATCATTACAATTACCATTTTTAATTGCATATGCTAAAAGAGCATTGGGATTTTTGTGCGATCTTCCATCTGACATTGCTTGCGCATACATGCTGCTAATAAGTATGAACATAGGCAGATATAGATAGATTGTTTTTTGCTTCATAACATTTTTCCTAAAAAGCAGTTAGGTATGATTAAATAGTGCTGTCTAGAGAATAGCCTTCAATGATGTAACAAGCTATGTATAGTATAATACAAGATTTGATACTATGTGGTACGAATTTTTACAAAAATTTTGTTAATACCATTTGACCAATGCAATTAGTGCTGGAATCAGACTAAACGGTAAAGCAATAGCACATACAATCCTATATGTTTTATCTACCGCAGTACCATCCATATTTTTTGCAACTCGTGCTTGTTTGAAAAGATACAAAGCGATCGCAATAGAAGCTATAAATATTGGAATTCGAACCGTTAGTTGTCCTATCATCCACGATGATAATTTAAAAGACTTAACTGCCTCTTCGATGCCATCAATAATGCTTTGTGAATTTTGATGATCAATATGAGGTGTTACTGTTAAGCCTCTATTGAGACCGGTAAGGAAGGTATTAACTTCCTGTATATATTTCATATCATTTATACCTGATTTTTGTTTTAGGAGCGATTACCTTACATGGTATCATCTTTACAATGCGAAGAATCTGATAGTCAAGGATTTACAAGAGGATTAATTTGCAGTAGTGTAGATATCAAGTTTTCTTGTAAAAGGCGGGCCCATAGCTCAGTTGGTTAGAGCAATCGGCTCATAACCGAAAGGTCCCAGGTTCAAGTCCTGGTGGGCCCACCAGGACTTGAAAGCATCTATTAAAAGGGAGTACAAGGTGCATGAACGATCATCCGTTGAGTCGGTTTATTACATTTGTAAAACATGACCAAGATATTTGTCGTATAGAAAGAGAAATTGTCGCTATAGGTCTTTTGATCCAACAGCTTACAGATGAGCAGGTTGCTATTCAAAAATCTATCGAAAAGGCAGCATCAGCAATGCTTTCAGCTCGAAAAGATGTTGATCTGCAGGAATTTGAAATGAATTCCTTGGAAGAACGTTCTAAGGCATTACGAATGAAATTGGAAACAGCTCTTTCTTCCAAAGAGGCTTTTTCGCTCAATAAAGAATTGGATCTTGTGGGACATGGGCAAGAAGTGCAAGAAGTAAAAGTCCTAAATGCATGGCGCATTCTTGACAAGAGTAAGTCAGATATGGAGTCGGTTAAAAGGCGCGCTGCGACCGAGCAAGAGAATGTACAAGGAAAACTTGCTGAGCAGCAAGCGATGCTGGAGAGGGTTAATCTTGAACTTGCTAGCTTGAGTTTGTGGCGGGATCGTGAAGTTAATTTGATACCTGAAGAATGGCGAACGCAGTATAAACGTATGCGTGAATTTATGCCAAATCCTGTTGTACCAGCTGTTAATGGATATTGCGGGGCTTGTTCTTACCCTATCACCGCTCAAGATATTGTGCGTATCGGGAAATTGGCGCTTATTGAATGCAAGAGTTGCTTTAGATTTATTTTTTCCTCTGAACGATTAGCTACTATCAGTAAAGACGGTCCTGTATCTGGTGAGAAGATGTCTGAAGTACAATGAGGCAGCTTTTTTTATTTGAGAAAGATGAACATAACAATGTTGTTACGACGGACAACAACCAAGGGTTAAGAGAAGTAGTCAGATGGAAGCTGTTTGTTGACGGTGCTTCACGAAATAATCCTGGGCTCTCGGGAGCCGGGTTATGTATAGAAAAAAATGGCTTGATGGCTGTTCAAAAAGGCTTTTTTTTAGGAATCAAAACAAATAATCAAGCGGAATATTTGGCACTGCTTTTGGGTGCCTTTTTTCTTGAGCCACTTGTCAATATTGGAGATTCTGTCGAAGTTATCTCGGATTCTGAGCTATTGGTAAGACAGATTAATGGTCATTATAAAGTTAAAAATCTTCTCTTAAAGCCATTGCACATGCTAGCATGTATAGAAATAAAACGCCTGGGGGCAAAGATATTTCATACATTGCGTAATGGTAATCAGGATGCGGATGCAATGGCTAACAAAGGATTACATTTAAAGATTGCTCCGCCGGTAGATTTTATTGCAAAATTAAATAAGTATGATATTAGTTTTTAATTCTTAAAAAGGGGCGGTAATGAAATATGCAATATACTTTTATATTCCTTTGTTATTTTCATTGATGACAAATAGTGTTGCCATGGAAGATGCAACTGCCAATCAAGAGAATTATGTCAAAAAACAGCTTGATATTTTGAGACGTATGAGTGCCTACCATCTGGCCCAGACGCTAGATGAATCTGATCAACCTGACGATGAGCATCTTTTTGCGGTGGTGAGCAATCCATCTCCTGATGATATTAATGTACGTTTACTTGCATTAGAAAGTCAGTATACGCCTCTCTGCAGCAGGTTAACACGCTGTGAAGAGTTGTTGGTTAAACAACAATTAGCCTTACTTAGGGCTGAAAAAAAATACGTTGAGGAGGTTATAGCTGGAGCAACAGGTATGCTTCTTGCTTACGTGTTTTTAGGACTTTTACATCATTTAATGTAATTGAGGATAGGTAGGCCATTAATTTTGTGCCCTTCAAAAAGAGGTAGAGATGAAATATATAGTATGTTTATATGTTGCGTTATTGTTTTCATTGAACTCAGGTGTTGTTGCAATGGAGGCTGCAGGTGCTGTTTCGATTGAGGCTGCAGAGGATAACCCTTCTAGGCTTGTTCCTTTGGGGAGTGTGTATAGTTTTTTAAATCGAAAGAACAATGAGTATGAACAATGCAAAGAGCATTTAGCTGCATTACAACTAAACCAGGAAACATTAATTAATAATTTGACAGCTATTCAAGCATTACACAAAAGCCAACAAGAAACTTTAATTCAGGTCAAAAAAGAACTAGCAATGAGAGAATTTATGTCTCTGACAACAGGTGTTCTTTTGGGGAGTGCATTTATAACATTCATACATGGCTTGATATATTTAAGTCGGGCAAGTTATTAGTTTTACCTGTAGCATTAATCTTCAAAAAAGAGGCAGAGATGAAATATTTAGTATGTTTTCATGTTGCATTATTATTTTCATTGAGCACCGGTGCTGTTGCGATGGAGGCTGCAGAGGATGGCCCTGCTCGCCTTGTTGCATTGGGGGATGTGTATTTGGAAAGTCAGTATACGCCCCTCTGCAGTAGGTTGACATGCTGTGAAGAGTTGTTGGTTAAACAACAATCAGCCTTACTTAGGGCTGAAAAAGAATACGTTTTTGACTTACTTGAGTTACGAAAGAGTCACCTATCACTAAAATATGAGGTAGCGGGCCTTAAAGAATCGCTCAATGACGCTAATGGACAAATTAGCTTCCTCATGATCAGTCTCTTTATGTGCAATATTGTTTTTCCCGTAGCCACATATTATTTAGCGTAAAATTTCAGACTAATCGTTTTAGTGTTCGATTGAGTCTGATTTTTTTTATGAACTGTACAGGATTTTTAATAAAATCTAACACAATCCACGACTCATTGCTGTCAATGGAAAACAGCAACCACGTTATGTGTGCAAAAATGGTATCTTGTTTTATAGGTCCAAAATAACGAGAATCTTGAGATCCTCGACGGTTGTCACCCATGACCCAATATTCATCTGATTCAAGTTTGACATCAAATTCATCAGCACACTCTCCCCAATAGCGTTCATCGCGCAGGCTTGCTGGTATGCTGAGTGGTTTGGCCTGGTTTGGGTATGTCAGATATGGCTTGCCGCTTGTGTCGACATAAATGGTATCTTCTTCTATTTGGTAGAATGGCTGAGCATGAAAGCCTGCGCTAGGGTCATATGATCTTCGGGTGTAACCTCCTGCGCAGCTATTCTGAATTGCTATGAGTGGGTATTGATTTAAATATGGTTCATCCAGCTTGGAGCCATTCAAATATACAACAGGCATTCCATTTTCTATCACGCCCCTTATGTGATCTCCAGGACACGCAATAACACGTTTTGTCCAATTTTGTGGTCCGAATAAGTTTCGCTCAACAAACTGCCAGAACGGATCTTGACTAAACTCGTAATTGGGTTGCATAAGAGCAACTATTTCAGAGTGGGTTGGTGCGCGGAAAAAATATGACAATTTATCTGCAAAAAAACGTTCACCGATTAACATGGTTGTTTCCATTGAACCGGTGGGAACTTGGTAAAGACCGATAAGGAATGTACGCACAAAAACAGCGATTAATAAAATTAAAAATATTTCTTTTAATTGGCGCCAAAAAGAACCTTTGAAAGATTCTTTTGGAGGACTATTTTGTGGCAAGACAACTGGTGAACTTGTTGGTTCCATGGACTTGGCCTAAATTTATGTATTATTTAAAGAAGTTTTTTTATAAATCTATTCCAACGTAAATTATTCCAAAAGGCAATCGGATTTTTCAATATGTCTACTATCAACCATGATTCGTTGCTGTCTACTGATAAAATACAATAAAGCATATGAGCGAATATGTTTTGACGCTTTATTGGTCCAAAGACGCGGCTGTCAGAGCTGCCGCGACGATTATCACCCATGAGCCAGTATTCATCAGTCCTTAATTTGAATGAAAATTCATCTGATCCATCAAAAAAACGATCCCCTCTTGCCAGAGGATTTGTCTTTGATTTGACATATGCATTTGGATATACCAAGCATGGCGTTCCATCGTTTTTTCTTATGACTTTTTCTTCGTTGATTTTATAAAAGGGTTGATCTGTATACGATTTATTTGGATCAAACGTCCTTGGTGTGCAGCGACCCGTTTGTGCTAGAGTTTCAATTAACGGATATGTATTTAAATATGGTTCATCAAGTTTTTTGTCATTTACATACACGACGGCTTTTCCATCTTCTATAACGCCACGAACATGATCACCAGGACAGGCGATAACGCGTTTTGTCCAATTCACGGGGCCCCATGCATATCGCTCAAACGTTTGCATTACGATATTATTGCTCAATGTATATGTTGGGTCAATGAGCGCTACAATTTCACCCTGTTGTGGTGCGCGAAAAAAATAAGATAATTTATCTGCAGCAAAACGCTCACCTACGAGCATGGTTGTTTCCATTGATCCTGTTGGCACTTGGTATAGGCCAAAAATGAAAATTCGTACTACACACACAACTGATAGCAAGAAAATACATTCCATGCATTGCCGTAAAAAACTGGGTGATTTGGTATCAGATGTCATTAGTTATTCCGCTTTATAAACGTATAGTTACAATATATTCTTTTTCATTTCAATTTTGCTAGAGTATATAGTTCCAAACTCTTTTAATCAAATTCGGTATTTTTCTTTTTGGTTTTGTTATGTTTGCAAACTAGCATTGGTGATTTTTTAACACATTAAAATGCGATTGTTCCTCATGTACTATGTATTGATAGCGTTTTACGTCATTCTTGCAATGCCCTCAATGACAATGAATATTCTTCCCCCGTGTATTGTAGCACCGAAAACAACATTTCATGACGCATGCGCAAGAGGTGATAGAGATGCTGTGAAACACTATATTGAATGGGCCGATCAGGTAAAATGGGGCGTTGACAAAGAGGCCGAGCTGTTTGATGGGATTTGGTCAGCCGTTTCACTCGGTCATTATAGCACCGTAGAGCTATTACTTGACAGTGGAAGAATAGATATTAACAAAAAGGGCCTATTGTCAGGAAGTACTTTGCTACACATAGCGGCCTGCGCACCACCTTTTCAAGAAGAATTAGAATCTTATCACGTGTGCACCGCGGACTTGCAGGCCTTCAAGAATATTATAGATTTATTGCTAGATAAAAAGGCAGACATAAATGCTATGTCGTTTTACGACATGACTCCATTATCCTGTGCAGTACATCGCTTTGCCGCCATGGTGCCTTGCGACATGACTCCATTGTCCCGCGCTGCATATCGTCAAGCCTTAGAGATTATAGAGCTACTTATCAGCAAAAAGCCAAAAATAATTACTAAGGATCGTGATGACAGAACCCCTCTGTTTTATGCTGCGCTTAGCAGGAATAAACACATAATAGAACTTTTTTCAAGAATTGATGATGCTCAAGTGCAATCTGAGTTGCAAAAAGAAATTGCATGGCGTGGTCATTGCGAATTATGAGTTACATGTAATCTCTAACTGATCTGCTACTTTCATTTTAGCACACTTTAGTCTATTGCATGCAAGACAAAATACTATATAATTAAGAAATATTTTTCATATAGATTTCCTGTTGGGGCAGATGACTATGTCTTTACTATCTGTTAAAAATTTAACCAAATCATTTACTATAGACAAAACGAATTGGTATGGGTCAGGGTTACGAGAGATTATGACTGCAGTCGATTCTATTTCGTTTGATCTAGAGCGATCCGAGCTACTTGGCATTTTAGGTGCAAATGGTGCTGGCAAAACTACAACTATCGCAATGCTTCTTGGCATTTTGACTCCGACTAGTGGTTCTATCGTATATTTTGGTAAAGATTTTACTCGTTATAGGTCCGAAATATTTTCAAAGATTTCGTTTGCAAGTGGATATTTAAAACTTCCGGCCAGACTGACCGTTTGGGAAAACTTGGATATAATCGGAAGATTATACAATATGCCGCATGCTATCCGCTTGAAAAAAATCGAAGAAATGCTTTCTATTTTTGGCATTGCTCATCTTAAACATAGGCAAACTGGACCACTTTCTGCTGGCCAAATGGCGCGATTGATGTTAGCAAAGGCATTTTTGACAGATCCTGAAATAGTTCTTTTAGATGAACCTACAGCTCCATTAGACCCAGAAATCGCACATGAAGTGCGGCACTTTTTACTTCAAGAAAAAAAACGACGTGGTGTATCATTTGTTTTTACCTCTCACAACATGGATGAAGTTGCATATCTGTGTGATCGTGTACTTGTATTTAAAAATGGTTGTATTGTGGCAAATGAATCTCCGCGGGTATTGGCTGCGAGTGTGCAAAAATCGCGACTTGTGATCCTTGTAACAGAAGGGCTAGATATTGCGATTAACCTGTTGAAGGTAAAAGGACTCATCTTTATGGTCAATGATGACAAAGAGTTGGTTGTCGAATCAGATGAGGAGCATATAGCGCTGTTATTGGTTGATATGGCTCGTGCTGGAGTTTTGTACGTTCATTTGCACATAGAAAAGCCAACGCTGAATGACTATTTTTTACAATTGGCTAGACAGCAATAAATGGGCATAAATTGAACGATTTTTTTATATTTGTTCGTATGCGTTGGTCGCGTGTGTGGGCTATAACCTTACGACATCTTATCCAAATGTATAAAGATCCGTTCTTTTTTGTGCAATGTTTTTTTTCATCCACTCTCACTATTGTTGTATGGGGTTTTTTAGGAAAGTGGTTGGCGGGCGATACTTTGCATAATGCATCATTGCAAGTTGCTATGTTTCTATCATTTGTTTCATGGGAATTAATGCAGCGCAGCTATTTTGACATATCAGGTCGATTCCAGGATGAAATCAATGATGGGAACATTATTAATATCTTTGCAAGTCCGTTGCAACTACTTGAATATCTTTTTGGCTTGCTGCTGCTGGCCTGCATTAACTTAAGTACCATTATTTCTATTATTTTTTTCGTTGCTTTTTGTTTTTATGATATAGCTTTATGGCGTGCTGATCCTAAGATAATTCCATTTATGGGCGTTATGGTTTTCAGTGGTCTGAGCATGGGATTGTGTGGTGCGAGTTTTTTGATAACTACAGGAAAGAAATTTTACGGTATCATTTTTATAATGATTAGATCATTTGCTCCATTAAGTGGTGCATTTTATCCTGTAACGGTGTTGCCAAAACCCCTTCTGTTTATTGCGCGTATTTTGCCCTTTGGATATGCTACTGAGGGTATTCGAGTTGTTATGTTGCATGGTACATTTGATTGGTACCTATTTATAGTGAGTATTACCTTGTCATTTGTGTGTTTTGCTTGTGCTACATACTTATTTTTTTGGTCATTTTTGCGCAGTAAAGAACGTGGGTTGGCAAGGTTAAATGATTAATAACATCTAAAGGTATTGCGATGAATAATATATGCACTAACATTACCCTCGCGTCTGGACAAAGAATGTGGGCAATTAGTTTGAGGCACTTGCGACAGATGCGCAAAGATGTCTCCAAGCTGATAAATGTTTTTTATTGGCCATTTTTGGATGTAATGCTTTGGGGATTTACCGCACAGTGGGTTCAGTCTGGTTGCACAAACGATCCCCACTTTACGATTACCATGTTGACCGCTGTTGTTGCATGGCAGCTTTTTGTACGTACTAATTTAGATGTTTCAACAAATCTGTTGGAAGATATTCAGGACTCTAATGTTGTTAATCTATTTGCATCGCCACTTGCGCTTCACGAGTGGGTTGGTGGCATTTTGATATTAACCGCCTTGAATACCTTAGCTCTTTTGTCGTTTTGTAGTGTTGTTGTTTGGTTATTGTATCAAGCCAACGTGATGGCGATAGGGATTCGTGTTATACCGTTTATATTTAATTTATTGATGACCGGTTTATCGGTCGGTTTTCTTGGTGCCTCGTTACTAATATCTTATGGAAAGCGGATGCTTGGCATTATTTATATGTTAGGATGGTTTTTTTCACCCTTTAGTGGGGCATTTTTTCCTATCGTTACATTACCATTCGTTTTACGCATTTTTGCCCAGATGTTACCGATTAGTTATACGATTGAAGGTATCCGCACTTTGAGCAAAACGGGCGTATTTTCATTAAGCTTGTGGTTTACAAGCTTTTTACTTTCTATACTGTTTATAACAGTGTCATTTAGTTTCTTTATTTTTATGTTTATGCAAAGTAAACGGAAAGGATTGCAGAGATTAGCCGATTGAACGGTCATATTATTACCTACATAGCTAACTGGTAATGTATGTAACACATAATCTGTTTAAACTGGCACATGTATGCAAAGAATCTGTTATGGCAAATTATCGTGGACATGTTGCTGGTGGGTGTATAGCATATATTGTATTATTGTCGTTTTTTAACCATTATTGCTCTTCAGGATTTGTCGCGGTGGAATGGTTTTTATGCACATTTGCTGGATCATTGTTTCCGGATATTGACACAAAAAGCCGTGGCCAAAAATATTTTTATTGGCTTGTGTTATCTGTTTTAGTAGCTCTCATTATAAGTGGACGTCTTGATTTGATTGCTATAGCCAGCATTTTGATAGTATTACCTATGCTTGTAAGGCATCGTGGGATCTTTCATAACTTTTGGTTTATTGTTTTAATGCCAACCGCGGTTTGGTTTTTTGTGGGTTCGTTAATTCCAGCTATTTCTGACAAGCTTTTTTTTGATGTAGCATTTTTTGTAGGCGGAGCAATTTCACATTTGTGGCTAGATTTTTATTTTGTCCCAACTATGAGATTTTTTGGATTATGTAGCAGGAAAGGTGGGGGATATGTGCGACGATAGTGGAATGGGGTCAAGATGAATAATCTATACTCAACGATTTTTATGTATTTGAGCAACAGTGAGCAGCATTATGTGGCACTTATAAGTTCATTTATTATGTATTTGGGCATTATATTAAGCATTGGTATTTATTCGTCATATACAACGCGATCACATACTAAAAAAGATACTGGTGCCTCAGACTTTATCTTGGGAGGGCGTTCGACGCACTGGTTTTTGACCGCGCTTTCTGCGCACGCAGCGGATATGAGTGACTGGTTATTTATGGGTTTTACTGCTGCAATTTATACATATGGTGGTTTTTCGCTTTGGATCGCAATTGGACTTTTTTTTGGTATGGCCTGCACATGGCAGTTTGTTGCATCCCGCTTGCGTACGGAATCAGAACGTGTGCATGCGGTGACTCTCGCGTCATTTTTGAGTAATCGATTTGCCGATCGCTCAGGATTTTTATCATTATTAGCTGCGCTTATTTCACTCTTTTTCTTTGTAATTTATTTGTCGGTGGGCCTAAAGGGCATGGGCTATGTGCTTCAGTCGGCGTTTAATATGAATTATCATTTTGGTATTGCGCTCTCCATGATAGTTGTAGTCATTTATACGTTTGTTGGAGGGTTTGAAAGCGTTGCCTTGATAGATCTTTTTCAGGGACTTTTTTTACTCGCAATGATTACTATTGTTCCAGTTTTTGCCTACTTTAACGTTGGCGGACTTTCTGCAATTGTATTAGCTGCAAAATTACGTGGTGTGCCATTAGCGTTGATTAATCATATAGATGTAAAAAGTATATGCGCCATTATTCTTGATCCGCTTGCATGGGGGCTTGGATATTTTGGTATGCCGCACATATTGACTAAATTTATGGGGACTAAAGATGCGGGTGAATTGCACAAAAGCAAATATGTTGGGCTCAGTTGGCAATTGATCGCTATGAGTTCTGCTGCTGCAGTTGGATTTGTAGGACTTGCTTACTTTATAGACGGTGTTCCTGAAAAAACTGAATTTATTTTCATCAAAATGGCTCAGGAGCTTTTTAATCCTTGGATTGCTGGCTGGATATTATGCGCCATACTCGCGGCAACCATCTCAACAGTTGATACGCAGATGCTTGTTGTGGCTGGTATTATTACACACGACCTCTATTACAAACTGGTTGCGCCACAGGCAACCGAGTTAGAACTTAAAAGAATTTATCGAATTGGTCTTATTGTTGCGGCGATTGGTGGCTTTGCCATAGCATGGGATGAGCAAAGTAGCATCATGGCTCTTGTAAAGTATGCATGGGCCGGCCTGGGTGCATCATTTGGACCGCTTGTGTTGCTTGCATTGTATAGCAATGGGGTTAATGCGTATGGTGCGATTGCGGGTATGACGGCTGGATGTATTACTTCAATTGTGTGGCCATTAATTGGACCGTGTATAGGCGGCATGACTATTTATGCAATTGTGCCTGCTTATGTGGCCAATATAACCTGTGCATTGGTGGTCTCTCGATTAATACCTGCGCCAGTACTGAAAACAAACATTATTTAAGAAGAAACTGGGATGTATAATATAAAAATAATATTTGCAATGTTATTTTTTTTAATTTCGTTAGCGAGCACTATACGTCCCATGAGACTATCCGGTTTTTCCAACGAATTGGATGTTGTGAAGATACCTAACTTTCCTAAAGAGCCAGATATTATCGAATACATGTCCAAAGTCATTAGTTCAAAGTTGGTTAATGCAAGGGATGGAGTTGGTTATTCGCCGCTTGTAAAGATCTTAATGTATGGCAGAGAGGAATCGAGCGTTATAGTTGCTATCAAATGTTTGCTGGGCAATGATGCGAGCATTGAGCAGATTGATATTGATGCCATCAAGGCCTGTTACGACTGGCAAAGAAAGATATCCATTTTGCAATCGTGTGGTGTAAATATAAAATCGATAGAGAATATACAAAAAGCAGAGAATAACGTTACTCGCGTACAGGCAGACGTTCATAATCGTTTGGCTAACGGCACGATAAACGCTCACGATGAATCTGGTTGCGCGGTTTTGATGCGTATTGTTTTTTACGGAATGATTGATTTATTCAATTTTCTAAAAAACAACAACAAAGTAGACATATTTGTAAAAAGTAACAAAGGGCGTAACCTCCTGGCGTATGCGGTTTCTAGCCCGCATGAAAACGCAACGATCATTAATAGCTTAATCGAATTGGGTGTCGACATTAATGAACGTTCTTTGACTAATGAGACCCCATTGCTTAATGCTGTTATTAATTTTATATATTCGAAAACGCCATCCAAGCCGCATATTAGTAATTTTACAACAGCTATCAGGGCCGGAGCTTCAGTTCTTGCCAGAGATGATACTGGTAGATCCGCTTATAATTGTCTGTCGGAAAACAATCATAATGTTGCTCAAGATGAAGCATTATATACATTGATGGCCAGCTCTAAGCTTGCAGAAGAGCGCCTACGATCCGTGTGGATTGGTGAACATGCATTGATAAAAAATGACAACACCAGTGTGCAGTAGTGTAGCGCACTAATACATCGAATTTTACACAAACTTTTTAGTGGCACAAAAAATGATTGCATATTTGTGTTAATGCCTCTATATTTTATATACACGGCGAATTTTATTTTTTTTGCATGGGCATTAAAA
>Ga0207000_1128_pt1 | contig 24156 bp, 26 predicted proteins | sample Alteio_BWMinCont_90_FD_153498 | JGI IMG/M metagenome (GOLD analysis project Ga0207000, IMG submission 153498) | Enriched cells from forest soil in Barre Woods Harvard Forest LTER site, Petersham, Massachusetts, United States -... | ecosystem: Environmental > Terrestrial > Soil > Temperate forest >...
GCAGAACCTTTATTTTGTATTTGGTGCGGATGATTTTGCTTCAAAGCGCAATACGAATATATTCTTTGGAGCAGGCATGCGTTTTGGCGATGATGAAATTAAATATTTTCTTTCCAGTGCGGCGCGAAGCGTAAGTATATCTGAATAAAAGGAGATAGTTATTATGATAAATGAACATGAAAAGGTTATGAAGGCGGCATGCCAAAAATGTATCGATACGTGTGAAGAGTGCAAGCAGGCTTGCCATGAAGTGGTGGAATCTGTTGATCATGATCACAGTCAATTTGTTCGCGAAGAATGTGCCACGAACTGCCAAGAAGTAATTGATGCATGTAACGCTTGCATAGATGCTTGTCACAAGCAACTTGAGCATAACAGAGAGCATGTAAAAGTAATACACATAGAAGAATGTATTAAAAAGTGCTATGAGTGTATTGCGAGCGCTCAAACATGCCTTGATCATTGTAAATCTAACGACATTCATTGTCATGAAGTATGCAAAAAATGTAGTCATGCATGCAACGAATGTATTAGAGCTTGTCGCAAGTGCCTAGATGATTCTGAATAAATAATTTAGCTTTCGATCGATTGTTCTGTGCTGGCAAATCTGTATTTAGCGAAGCTGCAGTATATCGATCATATGTTTTCTTGCCTGCATAAACGATGATACCAATTACACATAGTAATGTTGCAATGCCTCCTATGCGAACTACTTTTGAGCTTTGCAGCCATGTATCTTGTTTATCCAGCTCATGTGCTGTGAAATTGCGGTCGTATTTGATCAAGTCAGGCAGATCCTTCAAACAGCCCACAACGAAACGTCATATCGCCAAATACTTTTCCAAATTGCAAACCAAGCTTCGTGGTGTTGCGGTGATAAGTCTCCTCGTACTCTCGCAAAAAATCTTGAGGCCTAAGCTCGCTTGGTGGAAGAGTTCTTACATCGAATCTAGACCCTTCCGGATAGGTTTCTGGACTTTCCATATCATAAAAATGTCTGTCAACGTCTTTTCGATGCACATATCCTTTTTCAGAACCAACAAACTGAATCATATAAAAATGATCCTGATTTGGGTAAATTTTTAAATCAAAATATCCTTTAAAGTCCTCATGCCTATAATATTCTGCCCTACGATGCATAGATTCTGAATGAGAGTCGCATACAATTTTAAGATGCTCTAATTTTGTTACGTAATTTTTCAGGCCCTGTAGTGCCGTTTTAAAGTCACGATATGACTCATCATCATTGATTAATTTGCCAATAAGCCCCTTGCCATCATTAACTTTCTGGGCAACGCTAACTATGTTGTACATACCATCACGAGCTTGCGCTGATATATCTTCCAAAGACTCGCTTACCGATTCAATTTTAGTTGCAACACGATCAAAATCACGATCAAAGGTAGTTGCTATACTCTCCAAGCTACCCTGAAATGCAGGCAAAACATTATCTTCTAGGTGACGAGAAAGATGCTTTATATCTGTGCCAACATCAAGAAGCGCATCAATACTATCTGCATTTCTTACAAATGATCTATCAAGAGTTTGTGCAAATGAGGATATTCTTTCGCTGGCAAGGCTCATATTTTCAACCATAGTAAGCAATCTGTCCTTCCCTTCATCATTGCCTACCGCTGTTTTAAATGACTCAGTAACTGCATTTACATTTTTTGCAATTTGTTTGAACTGCAAAAGCAATTCGTCTATAGAAACTGGATCGGTGCTGGGTCTGACAAGCGAATCGCCGGTTTGTAGGCGCCGACTGTAAGGATCTCCTGGAATCAACTCAACATAACGGGGCCCAAGTAAGCCATCCTGGCGCACTACAGCATAAGCATCTACATATAATGCATAATCTTTGGACACCATAAGCTCTACTTGTGCGGGCATAGCCTCATCTGCAACCAAAGTAACTTGTTTTACCCAGCCAACTTTGACTCCAGCGATCTTTACATCTCCCTTGCGCGCAAGACCAGTAATGTCCTTGAAGTATACAATATACGTATTGTAGCGAAACCGATCAAACCTAAAGGCTCCTGTCTGAAAACCCATATATCCAAATATCATTAATGCTACTAAAACGAAGATGCCAACTCGTGTTTCTATAGACCCACGCAACCCAAATTCCTTGCTAGCTTAAATTCTATATAATCTTTTGATAACAACATCAAAATGTTTTTTTGATCCTGCGCCACGATTTGTACTTTGTCTCCGTTCTACTATAACACAAATCTGTTGAGTAACTGTTCCAAACAAACCATGCACATATATGCAAAAGAGTTGCGGTTCAAAAATCGTATCGAGCACTGATTCTATATTTTTAGGCAAACTCTGCAAGCCTTTTCCATATATTTTTGTAAATATCTTACTCCAAAGATCTCCTATCAAGCCGCTTTTTTTAAATTCTTTAAGCTCATTTGCTAGTAACAGATCAGGCGTTTTGCCGATTACATTGTTACGTGATAGGTCAAACAGCTCAAGGAGCGATGAAGAAAAAAGCCACGGAGAAATAAGTTTTTTAGAGGTATGAATGGTAAAAAGATCCGTTAAATATAATGTTTTTTTTTGTTTAGATTCATTGGAGGAATTTTTTTGTATGGCAGGTTTATAAAATAATTGATTTGAAAAAACTGAAAATTCAGGAATAGCTAGTAACTCTGTTAAATCGTTAAGCTGTCCGGAATGTTGTTTTAAAAAATGTTCAAAAGGCGCAAATAAAGCCGACGCTCCTGTGTTTTTCTCTATTCGTTTAAACATATCCATCATGGCGTTACGCCATCCACCCTTTATAGATCCAAAATCAGCAAAAAGGTGTCGGGAAAAGTCATATATCTGATTAATATTTATTTTGCCATCTTCAGGAGTAATGCATATTTTAATCTGCCCACTAATGTGATCTGAGGGCCTATTAAGTGTAATAGTCTGCCACATATCTAGGCTTGATAGTATATGCGCATACTGTTGAGCCTCTGGCAAGGGGGAAGCATTCGCAGGTAAAGGACTGCCAATGCTCTTTGAAGGCGACTCTGATTCAAATGTGCGTGCTAGTTGGCTACATGCAATTTGTACGCCACCCATAGCCAATTGGTATGCCTTTTCTTGTGCAATAAAAGTACGTTGATATGGCACATACATGGCGGCCAATACATAGATAAAGCTTGTTATGGCAACTATTGCGCAAACAAATATGAGTGTTACAGGCAACACAAAGCCTTTGTTCATTATTGGCTTCAACAGCCTATCCTTTTCGTTGGTCTGCCACTTTAGAATGCAACCGGCCTATCATACTATTTTGTCTAGGATTACCAAAAAACTCTCGTGGCGACTGTGGTGGGCGCACGCCTGTGTTGTTTCTTTGCTCTTGTATATTTTTTATTTGCGCAGGTGGCGCTGGGTGCACAATGTACACCAATTTTATAGCGTCGGCTTCAGGAAGTTCAAAATACATCTCCATAGGCTTTTTTTGTCGATAATCATCTGACCACAGCTCTAATTTGATTTTAATGCAATATGGCACTATTGGCAATTTTTTTTCTTTTGTGTTGTCCCACTCAAAAACAGTTTTTATAATGCTTTCTGATTTTTTTTGACCTACATCAGATGCATTAGTTGCGCTCTGTTTGTCAACGTCATCGTTCTTTCTGTTCATATAGTCAAAGGTCATAGAACATGATGCGATACCATCTATCAATGCATATGCGTCTTCATAGGTCTCTTTTGCATCAAGATTCAACGGAAGATTAAGATCAAGAATCTCTTGGCGCACCATTTTGTAACTCTGCGCATGACCAACATCCGGTATCAATTTATAGACAACTCGCGCAACACGAGACACCGGATTTCCCAATTGCATGTTTAAAAAAGCTCTTACGCTATTGTCCGTAATAAAACTTAAAAAATCTGTATTGCTCTCAGACCGTTGCGCATAAAAAACCGTTCCTTCTTTTGACGCTAATACTGCTTGAAAGATACCCGATAAATCTTGCTCTAATAGACTTTGAACCACTGCAAAGCGCATATCAAACGAGGTAATATTTTTGGAAACCTGATTGATACGCATCGCTTGTTGTAGCAAAAGAATAAGTCCGGCAATCATAATGCTTGTTATTGCCAACCCTATCAAAAGCTCAATAATAGACATTCCTGGTCTGTTATTTTTTAGATTCATTGGTACGGATCGGATTAAATTGAAACGTTACCAATGTATGCTCGTGATCCCCTGCACCAGGAGGACCATATGAAACCTCTTCAAAATATAAATCTGGAAGCTCTTTTAATGGCATTTTATCCACCTTTTTCATTTGATATTTAAAAACAGTGGATGGTAGCTCTTGTATATGAACTTTTTCCATAACTTCCATCCCGCCACGCTGCAATTCATGCATATTTACTAGCATATTTTTAGCAGCAATCAAACGGTGAAATTCTAAAGAAACCTTATTAATTTGACCCTGTATATTTGAAAGCAATATAAGAGCCGGGGTTAATACAAGGCCTATAATGAGTAGTGCAACCATACACTCGATAAGAGAAAATCCATTATGTTTTAACATTATCATGTAACGTAAACTGTCCTTTGTAAGGATTGAGTACCAAATGAAACTGTTTTTTCGTGGAACGGTCAACACCATTTATGCTAACTTGCTGACTTAACCCATTGCTTGCAACATAAAACCATGCCTCTGTTGTTTGGCTTGTGCTACCTGCCTTTGCAAACTCATCAACCCCATCAATAAAAAACTGTTTTATTGACAAAGTTCCTGGAAGCTTCATATGACCGGCGGCTAATAAGCCGCCTACTGGCCTATATACATGCTTCTTGAAAGCATCCGTTTGTTCTGTTTCCTGTTCTAACGCTATGCTCTTTTGCTTTACATTTATTACAATCCTGTGCAACTTTCCGGTCATAATTGCTTGCTGCCTGGCAACCTGCATAACAGTATTAAATTTGCCAACAAAAACGATAAGTTCATTGTTTGGTTCAAGTAACATTAAACCGGTAACCAGGCTGCTCATAATCCCAATAATCACAAGTACTATTAGTAACTCTAGCAAAGAAAAAGCTGATACATTATTCTGTCCAGGCACTCAAAACAACTCCGCTCGGTTTTTTCGTTTTTAATTCATAGGGATTCTCTGCGTCCGGAGTTAACTGATAACTAAATGGCTTGTCCCAACCACTTTTGGGCACTGTTTTTCTCTTGGGCAAATATGGACCAGCCCAACCGTCAAAGCCGTCACCTTGTGGACGAACAATAAGATCAGTTAAAGAAGTTGGGTATTGTGAAGTGTCGCTATAAAAATGCTCTATGGCAAATTTTATCTCACTCATAATTGCTTTGGTCTTTGTTTCTTTTGCGCTATCCATAAGCTGGAGGATAATATAGCCCATCCCAGATATTAAAATAAGAACAATGGTAGCGTAAATTAATAACTCCATAAGACTAAATCCGGAACGAACAGATTTTTTATTCGTTTCTTTTTGGTTAAAAGCCAATGGTACTATCTGCATAAAAACTCCTTAAAATGTTATTCCATTTATATCACTAACTAGACTGCATGCCACCCTGCATGATTGGACCCGCTACGGCTAGCACAATAAATCCTACTACAACCCCCATCACTACTAACATTACTGGTCCTACCATACCAGTCAAAGCGTCAATGAGCTCAACCAACTCATCATCCTGCGTTTTAGCAATGGTCAACAACATAGCATCAAGCTGACCACTTTGCTCTCCGGTTTGTATAAGGTAGATTGCCATTGGAGGGAAAATACCGGTTTGTCCAAGATACTCTGAAATTTTACCTTGTTTTATAATGTTGTCACGCGCTTTTCCAACCTGATATGCAAGAACACGATTATTCATAGTCAAGCATACAATATCAAGCGCCTGAGATAGATGTACACCGCCTTCGATCAACAATCCTAACGTGTAACAAAATTGCACCACTGCACTTGTTCGTGCAATATAACCAATAAATGGCAGTCGTAATAAAAATGAATCCCATTGTCTTGAACCACTCTCAGTACTTTTCCACCACATAAAACTTCCTAAAAATAATATGGCGAGCAAGAGAATAAGAAGATAGTGATTTATAACAAAAGCAGAGCTTATCATTAATACTCTAGTCGCTAACGGCATCGTCTTACCCTGGGCAACAAAAACCTCTGTAATCTTTGGAACTACGAACGTAAGTAAAATCAACACCACAGCAAAGGCTACCAATAGTTGTAAAAATGGCTGCATTAGCGCGCTTGTAATTTTTTTTGCAATTGCCTCTTGGCGCTCAAGCCGCGCTCTTAAACGATCTAAAATCGTTTCAAGTCGTCCAGTTGCCTCTCCTGCGCGCACTAATTGTACATAGATGACATCAAATATCTTTGGATATTGATTGAGAGCGTCCGCCAAAGAAATTCCACTTTTTACTTCATCTTTGATACTAATCAGTATTGTGCGTGCCGCCCCCTTAAACTGATCTGCCAAAAGCTCTAACGATTGTAAGACTGGTATACCAGCACGAATAAGAATTGCAAACTGCTTTGTAAGTGAAATTTTTTCCTTCAAAGAAAGCGTTGGAGAAAAAAAAGCGCTCAAAAAAGACATTCCTCCTTGGGAGGCTACGCTTATATCAATTGGGTATAAACCCTGCTGTACCAAGCGATCGCGTACATCCTGTATAGACGGAGCATCCACAGTGCCAGATGCCTTTTTGCCCGTTCTAAAAAACGCTTGATACCGATAAAGGGCCATGGTCTTGTTCCTATTAAAATGTAGTAATGCGAACGCTTGCTGGCATAAACGAGCTACCGTACACTAGATTTACCAGTAAAATCTAATATAAGTTTTCAATCGCGGATATTCAAATGTATATAATAATATTATGTTCAACGTTGTACTAATAAACCATCTTATGCTACTGATAATGTTATCATTATAAAACGTAATCTTTTCATTTTTTAGGAATTTTTTATATGAAGCCTATACAAAGCTATATTAGTTGGATGTTCATATTTTTTGTTACCGGAAGCATGCTAACTCACGTATCATATGCAAATCAAAAAGTAATACTATATTCCCTAGAAAATCAATTTCGTGAGCCAGAATTTGCAAAAGAAATATTGCCAAACGACTTTTCCTCTCTTGTTTTTTTGATCGAATGTGGCAAAAACACAAACTACCCGATTGGATACACTAACGCTTTATTTAAAGCATTTACTACACTCATAAAAGGAAGTGAATACGTAAACCCATATGCGTTTATTGAATTTATCACACAAGCACCCTCTTTGCTGCAAAATTATTTTATTCCTTATAAAATAAGTAGATTTTTAAAAGATGACAAAAATATTAATGCGCCCTCTCTGGACCGATTGCAGGAAGGGTTTTCTGTGATGCTTTATGATACGTTTATCACACACTATGGCTCATTTAAACAAGATCCGGATACCTTCTTACATGAACTTGCCATGCATGCATTTTTTTTAGCCGAAGAACAGATAACAATCCAAGCGCTTCGAAACAGCGTTCTGAAATTTATCGATTTAGCTATAGGCAAACTCGTATGGTCTTCCCGTGACCCTATAAGCTCATGGCAGACCACTAAAGACATCGCCGAAAAACTCATTACATTAGTAACTCACAATATTATTGTCGATGTTACAGAGATAAACGATCTCTGCTGGTCTCTTGTATATCGATTCTGTTTTTTTATAGACATTCAGAATGATAAATTACCTCTATCATTTTACGAATCAATACAGAAAGAGATACAACAAAATAACTTTCTGTTTCTTGATCTGCCAGAAGATACAACATTTTTGGAAACTAAACATTCACGGATAATGCGAGCATTGATGACTGCTCAGGCCAAAATACGCCTGCATAGCAAGGTTCAAATATAATACAACCCCGCAATCAAATAAGAAAATCATAATGAACCTACGTATACGGCGCATACAAGCGCAATGGGAATATTTTCAAATAGTGCCCACTCCAAAACCAACCAACCAATCAGGCAAGCAAGGCGCCACTTCTTCTGAATATTGGATAAAAAAAAATTCTTACTACCACGCGCAACATCTCTCGTTTTACGCCTCAATGATTCCGCCAATGAAACGCGTCCTTCACATTAACTGCCAATCAGGAGCGCTTCTTGATGCGATTTGCTCATCTTTTGGTGTTGGAATAGGCATCGGCAAAACTGAGAATCTTACTCAGATCGAAATGCAATCTATAACCCTGGCAATGTTACCAACCGAGACATTTGATTATGTAATTCTATCATTTGTAACGCAACAAACCGATGATGCGCAAAAACTCTTAGAAGAGCTGCAACGTTTTTGTACACCACACACACGTGTCTTTGTAGACACTTATTCTTATGTATGGGAGCCATTGCTGTGGTTATCTAGCCGACTTGGGCTGCGTCGCACAACCCCCTTCAAGCATTGGATAACTACTGACGATCTTGATAATTTTTTTTATCTTACAGATTTCGATCCAATACGCAGGGGCGGATTCATGTTGATGCCAATACACATACCCCTTGTGTCATGGTTTTTTAACCACGTAGCTGCTCAATTACCGATTATTAATAAGCTTTGCCTTCATCAATGGGTATTAGTACGTCTTAAGCCAACAAAAGACAAGCTTGCCCAACAACAACCAACTGTTTCTGTTGTTGTTCCATGCCGTAATGAACGAGGCACGATTCAAGCATTAGTCGAGCGCCTACCGTTACTTGGTGCGTCAACTGAAATTATTTTTGTGGAGGGCGGATCTACTGATAACACGCGAGAGGAAATCACACGAGTCATCAAACTTTTCGGTGATCGTACAATACATTTACTTGATCAAACAGGGCATGGGAAAGGAGATGCAGTAAGGGCTGGGTTTGAATATGCAACAGGGCAAGTTCTTATGATTCTTGATGCTGATCTGAGCGTACCTCCAGAAGATCTGCCAAGATTTTTGAATGCGCTTATATCCAGAAAGGGCGAACTAATCAACGGATCTCGACTGGTATACGGCATGGAATCCGACGCCATGAGATTTTTAAATTTATGCGCAAATTTCTTTTTTGCACACCAATTTTCCTGGATCTTAGGACAGAGAATTAAAGATACGCTATGTGGCACAAAGGTACTTTGGAAGCATGATTACGAAACCATCAAAGCCAATCAAACATTTTTTGGAAATACAGATCCGTTTGGAGACTTTGATTTACTTTTTGGTGCCTCAAAAATACACTTAAAGATTATTGATATGCCAATAACCTATCGACGACGCGTGTATGGGACCACCAATATTAGCCGTTTTCGCCATGGTATCATTTTATTATGGATGAGCATTCATGGAATGAGAAAGCTAAAGTTTTACCGATAAAAAGTATATGAAGAAATCAACTGTCGCTTTAACGATCGCCCTAGGCGTGCTTTTTTACCACCCTATGCTCAATGGATACTATTTACCAGTGCAATTTTATGCACCCAAGATGTTCTTGGCTGAGCCTCGTATTCAAAAAGACTGGCTATCGTCACTCGATGTGACCATATCTGAAGGCGCAACCACACACTCTTTAAATAACATAGGGCAACGCGTACCCCTTTTGGACATATATGGCAACCATAGCATCAACCCTATGTTGCATACTATTGAGCCTTGCTCTGCACATTTGCCGATTATTAATGCTACAGCAAGTCTTTGTGCGCGTTTTCGATTTAATCAAACACTATTTTGCGCAATTCAAAATTATATCAACGGATTTTTCGTTTCACTTTTTTTGCCCATACGATACTTGTCAATCATATGGCCACAATTTATAGATTGTACAGATATCAGCCAGACAAACACTGCGCTCGCAAAGGAGCTTGGCGGCTTTTTCAACCATTATGGTCTACATAAAAACAAAACTAGTAGTGTTGGAGTTGGCGATATGGTGGCATTAATAGGGAGAACATGGTCATTATTTAGTAATCCATATCTTGATTTTATTGATATATCAGCGCAAATGGGCTTACTACTTGCAACCAGCAAACAGCGTAATGAGGATCGGATATTGTCATTGCCATTAGGATTTGATGGGCATTGGGGGTGTTTGGGCGCAGGGGATATCTCCTTTGGCGCGTTTGAATGGGTCACGCTTGGTATGCATGTAGATCTGATCGCATTCATTCCACACAATGGAGATATGTATATTAAAACTAACATGTCAGAAAGTGGAATTATTTTTTTATCAAAAAGAAGTGTCCGCCGCTTTAGACTGCCTCAAATATCATCCGGCATATACATAAAGGCAGATCATTTTGCCCGTGGATTTTCTTTTACTATGGCATATACCTTCACCTATCAAGGCAAGACCCATCTTTCACTAGTAGGCTCACATGAAAACCACTCTAGCTCGTCACTGCTATCACATGACACCCGTTTTGCTCATTGGTATTCAAGTGTCATGCATTGCTCACTAGAATACGATTTTACCTCACGGACGGACATTGTAGGTCCACGCATTGGCATTTTTTATGACACACCGATTAGCGGAAAAAATATCTTTTTAACGCCAGCGCTGACAGGACAGGTAGGAATCGATATTACGTGGAATTTTTAAACGGCAATCGTTGCTGCAGAAGGAGTCAAATTCGCAACAAAGCCCTTAAGCGCTTGAAACGAATACATGATTCCTCTTTTAATCTTGCTACAAACGCCCCATTCTTCTGACAAATATCCGTAAAGTTCTTTTTGCAGCTTTTTATACATAATCTTGTCTTCAGATGACAGCAATGATATTTCACCACCTAGCTCAACAAGCTTTGCAAAATTAACAAACACCTCTTCACGTGTTTCGCGCGGATATGCCTTTTTTACCTGCTTGCGCACCAGATCAGCTACATCAGCCTCTGGTTCACTTTGTAATGCAGTCTTAATACCATCTACACAGCGATCAATACTGCGATATTCCATTGAACGATAGACGAGCGTTCGTATTCCCCCGGCTAACATTGTCAAAATAGCACCTCCTGAGCATATATACGGAGATTTGGCCGCCACGAAGTGCTTGAAAAGCTTTAGCTTAATTATCCTCTTTAGCCCTTCTACATCTCTTTTTTGCTGACCCTCCTCTTGTGGAAAACAATCTAGAAGAGTAAACAGACCTACCATTCTTGAATCATGATGAGCAAGCCACAATCGTAATCTTGGAAACCACGAATTACGCGCCTCGCAACGAGCCTTATTATATACATCTTCGGTATCTATAAAATTGATTTTATTACCAACGAATTGAATATTGCCAAAATGCAGATCAGAGATTCCTGTCTGCTCAACAAGTACTGCTAGTTCTTTAAATCCGTCAACGTCTATTCGATTTGCTTGATTATAGCCTCTTACTACACCATTTTGCATCTCAGCTATTACAATAACGTCGGAATCGTTTAAGTTTGGATCTTGCAACTGCGCATCATCCCCCGACAAATGATATACATATTTTTTGGGGCAAGGGGCGATTTTTTGAAAGTTTTTTTCAATTATTGCGGTTCTAATCGACTCAGCAACAACTATTCGTGAAAGATTCTGGGAAGGACCATGAAAAAATGCTCCAAACCTATCAATAACGCCCTCAAAATGCTCTGCCGTTCGAACACTGTTTGGACTCCAATCCCTCAATTTGAGTATTTTGATCATACCAAGCTTAGTAACCTTCGGATCAGCAGCTTTGATAAAGGCTGCCTGCCCCCCGTCAAAGATTGGCAAACTGTCTGGTCCTTTGAAGATAACCCAATGATTACTTTTATTGCTAAAACCTTCAATCTTTGAAAGATCTTCAACAAGAGTTTCTTTGCGCACATGATCCTGCAGATAGGTTCGCAAAGGGCCTTGTGGCAACGCATAATCTGCATAATTAAATGCAGCCTGAGCGCCATATGAAAAAATTGAAGAACTGATCAATACTAGCGCGATCCATGCAATGGAAAATCTTTGCATTATCATCTTTAATCCTTGCATTTATATAATTGATTTCTAAGTTTTTTATTATTGGCTCAACTACGCATAAGAATAGCATATTTATTCAGATTGTCAAGCTTATTGCGGTCTCGTCTGACATGCCAGCTAGAGGTAAATAATCAACCATGGACCACACAAATCTCTCACTTAATTTTTGTACAAAACTGACATTAGAGACTAAAAAATGGGGATTCTTGGAAGCGCACATATGGCAAATACAAAATTTACTCAAACACAAAGTTTACTGGAAGCGGTTCGTACGCTGGTCGATGCCGAATAATAAATTCACATCGCTGCATGAGGGGCAAGCGTACCTTATAATCATTGATCGGATTTTCATCATTATAAATATAAAGCACATCTGGAATAAATTTGTAGCGACCAGCCGCCATCTCAAGCATAGGAAACATCAATGCCTGATCCCATGTAACTGCAAAAAAGTCTCCATCTATCATTAAGTCTTCTCGTTTTATTTTTTTAAAAAGTCCCGCATAAAACGATCTCAAATGCGATGAAACCCATGGGTAACCGCGATAGCTGGCGTTGCGCACAACAGATGCAGGAAAATCTTTACAAATACCCATGCATGCAAAACGGGAGGTTACATACTGGCCATAGGTCATTAAAATTGCTTCCTGTTGTTGATAGGCACGATTAAGCGCGCAAAGAACCTGTGCGTGTGCAAAAAAATCATCTCCATCATACGTTACGATAATTTCATTATCGGCACAGGCATGGATGGCATGATAGAGGTTTGCCATCGCACCGCGGCGGTGCTCATTTTTAATAAGTTGCATAGTAAAATGATGCGGATGATCAGCCATATATTCTTCAACCAATTTAGCCGTATCATCGGCTGAACAGTCATCAATATATATAACACGAAAGTTATGATAATCCTGGCTCCATAATGTTTCTAAATTTTTTTGATACCAGGCTGCATTATTAAAGGAAGGAATGATAATTACAAAATGTTTTTCACTGAGATCGACCGGTTCCACATCATATTGACCGGATGAACCATTAATGAGATGTCGAACAGATATGCTCACTACACATAGCAATGTCACACATAACAATGAACCTATTGTGTTTGATCTAGGCATAATGATCCGCCGCATCGCCATAATAAGGCTTGTTATGCCATTTTTTCGAGCATGCAGGAGCATGGATTATGTTGCACATTTGTTCATCTGTAAGAGCAAAATAGCTGGGCAAGGCTCTGAGATAGGCTATATTCTTTTTAGTATCATCCGGACGAATAAATCTTTCACTCATTCTATTTGCATTGTTATAAATGTAGATAACATCTGAAAGGCACTCATAGCGACCACCCGACATTTCTAACATGGGAATCATTGTTGCCACATCGGTACACCCTTCCAAAAAATCATCACCTCGCATAAAGTCCTTTTTTTTAATTTTTTTAAAAAGACCGGCATAAAAGCTGCGCGGCTGCCCCGCAACCCACACTGATTGCCTATACTGATTATACTGCTCAACAGCTTTGGAATATCGTTTTGACCACTGATTGCCCACTTGAGGATTTACATAATTTATAAAATGTCCATACGTCAGCATCAAATCAGGCCTAAGCTTGTAAGCCTGATTGAGCGTACTAAGAACGTGCGGATTTTCTAAAAAGTCATCCCCATCACATACCAATATTATTTCATAATCTGCGCATGTATGGACTGTATAATACGTATTGGCAAGAGGGCCAATGCGCTCGCTATTTCTGATTAATACAACAGGAAAATGAGCAGGGTGAGAATCGATATACTCTGAAACCAAATCAGCAGTGCCATCAATTGAGCTATCATCAACATAAAGAACGCGAAAGTTATGATATTGCTGGCTCCAGATTGAATCAAGATTTTTCTTGTACCAACTCTTATTATTAAATGACGGAACAATAACAACAAATGGTCGTTCTGGAAGCGCACAAGGACATATTGCTAAAATCTGAATACACAAACATATATAATAAATGATAGCCAATCGAAAGACAGGACTTGTCATTGGATATCTTCCACCAAGCTATCGTTGTGAAATTTTGATACATGTCTTTGCGCAGTCGGCATATTGTTGACCAAAGCATCTAGGTCAGCCTCCATCATAATTGCCACTAGCTGTTCAAACGTAACTGTTGGATTCCAACCAAGCTCTGCATGCGCCTTTGATGCATTTCCGCATAAATGATCAACTTCAGTTGGCCTAAAATAATACGGATCTACGGCTATTATCGTTTTTCCAGTAGATTCATTAATTCCTTGTTCATTTTCACAGGTACCAAGCCATTTGAGTGAAATTTTCAGAAACTGGCAAGCTTTTTCTACAAATTCTTTAACCGTATGCATATGCCCTGTCGCAATTACAAAGTCAGCTGGGACCTCATGCTGCATCATAAGCCACATGGCTTTTACGTAGTCCGGTGCATATCCCCAATCTCGTCGGGCGTACAAATTGCCAAGCACAAGCACTTCTGATGAGCCACAATATATGCGCGCTAACGTATTAGTAATTTTTCTGGTAACAAATGATGCGTCTCGTAAAGGCGATTCATGATTAAACAGAATGCCGTTGCTCGCAAATAAACCGTATGCCTCTCGATAGTTTACGGTAATCCAATATGCATATAACTTAGCAGCTGCATAGGGCGAGCGAACAGAAAATGGGGTTGACTCATTTTGTGGTGCTGCAGCGTTTCCAAATAATTCACTGGATGATGCTTGGTAAAAACGAACTCTGTCTATAAGCCCAAGAGTGCGTATGCTTTCTAGCAAGCGCGTAGCCCCCACTGCTACAACTTGGGCGGTATACTCTGGCACATCAAATGAAACAGCAACGTGGCTTTGTGCGGCAAGATTATAGATTTCATCCGGATTACTCAAGCTCATAATACGCATGATACTTGCGGTATCAGTCAAATCACCATAATGCAAAATTAAACGTGATCGGTAGGAAATGGGCAACGAATTCAATATTAGATCTAAGCGCCAAGAGTTTGGTGAGGAAATCCAACGCCTCATCCCATGCACTTCATATCCTTTTTTTAGTAATAGCGCAGTCAAATACGCGCCATCCTGACCAGTAATGCCAATAATAAGGGCACGTTTAATATCTAATCTGCTGCTCATCCCATTATCACCTTGTCTTTTATATGACCTGAATCAATCTGCATATGTCCAGTCTCCACACAATGCACTTTGTACCAATCGACCACATGTTGTAATCCATCACGCAAAGCAGTCTTAGCGCTCCAACCAAGCGCATTAATCTTACTGCTGTCAAGCAATTTGCGCGGTGATCCATCAGGTTTTACACAATCAAATACAATTTCTCCATTATATCCGGTGATCTCTTTGATAAGGCCTGCGAGATCTCGAATTGAAATCTCCTGGCCCGATCCTACGTTTATTGGCTCTGGTGAATCATACTGATCCATCAAAAAAGAGGCCGCCTGCGCCAAATCATCTACATACAAAAACTCACGCAACGGCTTGCCAGTGCCCCACAAAACAACGGACTTGCTTTGTCTGTAAATAGCATCAAAAAAGATCGCAATAAGCGAAGGTATGACATGTCCATTGAGCTGACAAAACGTATCATGTGTTCCGTATAAATTGGTTGGCATGCATGAAATAAAGCTACTATTGTATTGCTCTCTATAAGATCTACATAATGCAACGCCAGCGATTTTTGCTATTGCATATGGTTCATTTGTAATTTCTAAGGGACCACTCATAAGATATGTTTCACAAATCGGCTGAGGACAGTCTCGTGGATAAATGCAAGACGACCCAAAAAAAAGAAGTTTTTTTACCCCATACACATAACAGGCATGTACAACATTGAGCTGAATAGCCACATTGTCATACATAAAATCTGCCCTATACATTGTGTTTGCAAGGATCCCTCCCACTCGCGCTGCTGCCAAAAAAACAAATTCCGGCTGTTCACATTCAAAAAACTGATTAACAGCTTTTTGATCTCTTAAATCTAGCTGCGCAATCGTGCGTGTGACAATATTGTTACATCCATCAAGAGAAAGTCTTTTGACAATTGCTGATCCCACTAATCCAGTATGCCCAGCAACGTATATTTTGCATGCCTTGTTCACTGTATAAACACCCACCTACAAAGCTATTCTACTTACAAATAATCATTAAGTTGCTTTTGTTTTATACTCGATACGAGATTACGAACTTTTTCGGTTGATTCTTTTTTAGTAATCAGTAAAACATCATCTGTTTGAATAACACATAAATTATCAACATCAATTAAAGCTACCAATTTGCCTGGCACATCAACTAAATTGTTATTAGAATCAACCAAAACCACATTTTCTTTCTTCTCATATTGTTGCTTTAGTCCCAAAAACACAGCAACATTGCCAACATCGCACCATGAAAACAGGCATGGAGTAACCCATATGCGGTTGGTTTTCTCAATGACGGCATAGTCGATCGATAATGATTCCACCTCATGATAAGTGGCCGTTCCATTGCAAAAATTTTGAACTCCATATAACAGCGCTGGGGCATGTATTTCAAACTCTTTAATAAATCGTGATACTCGCCCAGCAAATGTGCAGGTATTCCACAACATATTACTATTGGAAAGATATCGTTGGGCCTCAACCTTACACGGTTTCTCACGAAATGAATTAACTTTAAAAGAATTACCAACTTTCAACTCAGAGTCACATTCTATATAACCATACCCGGTGGCAGCGTATGTAGGGGTGATCCCTAAAAGACAAATAGAATCCTGAGCTTGCGCACACGCAATAGCCTCTTTTGCGCTATCAATAAAAAGCGTCTCATCTTGTTCGGGAATAAATGCATCAGCGGGTACAAAAAATAACACTGCATCTGGATCTTTTTCCATTATCTGCACACAACAATATGCAATAGCAGGACCCGTATTTCGTGGCGACGGCTCTACTAATACTCTTGATACTTGTAACCCAACACAATCACGTATCTTTGCCTCATGTTCAGAGGTTGTCACAACCCAAATTCGATCTCGACCTGCAAGACCTTGTACTCTGTCGATAGCTTGCTCGAGAAGCGTCTTGTCGCTTCCAATTGTCAAGAGTTGTTTGGGACATGCAACTCTTGAATAGGGCCATAAACGTTCACCGGTGCCGCCTGCCAAAATAACAACATAAACATGCTCTGACAGGCGCGTCTGGTCGACAGCATTGACAGCTGTATAATTGAACATGGTAACAGCCTCTACAGTAAATAATGTGGCATACAGCAGTATGCCAAGATGGTTTTCCATAATCTCCCTAATATATGTTTTCATGTAAACCAATGATTTAGATCGGTTGTTAATTTGTTTAACATGCTTTTTTGATCGATGCAACTACATCGTAGTCGCAATAAAAATCAGCTTGGACAACGATCGCCTCATGGATAAATTTGACAAATGGTGAAAATACTGTAAGCTTTTGATAAACAACAACCCTATAAGACTATTCAATTTCTTTCAAATGGGACTACAAAATGAAAAAAAGATTAAACTGGACTATCAATGTATTCGTAGCATTTTTTTTGCTTACAGCCCTTCCCAGCATTGGCGCTCAAAAAAATGATCCAGAAAAACCACAGGGCATTATCCAGAGACTTTCTAACCTGCCAACGTGGAAGAAAGTTGTTTTTGGCGCATGTGTAGCTTGTGTTATTGGTGGAGGAGGCATAGGAACAGCTGCAACGATAAACATATATCTTTTAAAACCAAAGCAGCCAACGCAAAACGCTGATACGTTTCAGATTATCATCCGAGGCTATGAAAGCACTAGCGCCAAGTACAAAGCTGATGCACACCCAGACAATGAAGACGAAGTGTTTGCAAAAGAGGTCCTTCCGCAAACCGGTTTGAAGGTTGCAAAAGATAAAAACGGAGATCTTGCATGGTCTACGGATGTACAAACAATGCCCCGTTGTTCTGATCTTTTTATCTGCAGCTGGGAAAGAGCTGGCAATAACAAAGTGAAAAGACACCACATAGTGACACTTAACAGCAAGAACGCTGCTGTAATAAAAGCCGCTGCAAAAATAATTCAAGAAATTGCTCAAAAACAGCAAAATACAACTACACAAGCAGGGTCAATAAAATGAAAAAAATATCGAGCACACTTATGAACACGCTTACTATGTTCCTCGCGCTTGCCACTTTTGCTAGCCTTGGCGCTCAAGGCACTGAACCAGAAGCTCCGGAGAGCTGCATGCAACGATTTTCTAACCTGCCAAGATGGAAGAAGGTTGCTTTTGGAGCGTGTGTAGCTTGTGTTATTGGTGGAGCAGGGACGATGGTAGTAGCAACGATAAAAATATATCTTTTGCCTTCATCACCGACTCACGAAGAAATTTTTACCATTGAAACCAAGGACCTTGTGCCTGGGCTTGCCCCCTTCGTCACCTATTCAGTCGACGTAGACGATGGAGAAGACGATCCCGAACGAGTTTTCATAAAAAAAGTTCTTCCATTGACTGGCCTGCAGATTGCAAAAGATGCTCATGGTCTTTTAATGCACCGCGCAGATGAACAGGCCAAGGAAGACGATGTTACCATCTCTTCGATTTCACACGCAATGGGTAGTCTACCATCACACCACTTTACTGTAACAAGCAGAAGCCATGACGTACAAAAAAGCGTCGCAAAAACCATTCAAAATCTTGCTCTTCAACAAGTCAAATAAGAACTAACGTAAATCCCCCCGAAATGGCAAGAGCTTGCCATTTCGGGGGGAAGCTATAGAGTCGGTAAATCAATTGGATACATTATTCTTTTCAGCAGCACGGTCCTTCAAGTATATCTGATAGGCGTCACTATACGATATGGTTCCTTCATCTTCACTATCGCTGTCGCTTTGTATATCCGATGCCTTGATGTTTTCTGCTTCTAGTATTCTTTTAAATCTATCACGATGAAAGGTACATTCAGATTTTTTCCTTTCTTCGCTTTTAGCAAGATACTTAAGTTCTCGCATATCCATCCTACCAAGCACAGTTGTTGCTGTTATCGACTCACTTGATGGTCGCTCAAATTCAGCCCTTGCCTCATTAAACCCTTTTGCAATTTCTCCAAGTAGACGGTTTTCTTCTTTTTTCTCAGCTTTATTTATCTGATATTCTCGATTTAACTTGAACGCTAAGCGCGTTCCAGCAACGGCAACAGCCCCACCTACGAATTTGTTTTTGTGCTTTTTAACGTATTGATAGGTACGCTCCGCCCCTTCGTTTGCAGCCAATTGTAATCGGTGCACGGCACTATTATTTTCAAATCCAAATTGATCTACGGGTGGCTTCTTAACCATTGCCGCAGTAAAAGACTTGGCGTCTTTATGCTCAGGGCTAAAGAAAACATTTTCAAAAAACCACTTCTTATCGTCATTGTCATCGCCATCATCATTATTGCTTTCTCCATTTGAAGATGATCTACAGAACGAATCATTATCATTCTTTTCTGGTTCATAGGTAGACCCTTTTTGATCACTATCATCATCGCCGCCCTTGTCATCGTTAGAATGGCTCGCAATCTCATCAAGCATTTGTGCGCCAGTTTTTTTGGTTGATCCAGAACCTCCTAGTGTTGCTAGCCCAACATTACCTACCGGTTTCGCTAGTCCGGGATTCTCTGCCATTATTTTAATTGCAGATACACATATACCACTAAACCAGTTCATTGTATAAGCTTGAGGTGCTGATAATAATAAGGCTAAAAGAAGAGATGCTAGTGCTGTAAAGTTATTCACGTATACCCTTTGATGAGAATTTATGTCGATTTTTTTCTATATAATTCTATATAACATGTTTGCTTCTGAAAATTACGACATTGACTCCTGAGTGCTTTTTTTGACCCCTCTGCCTATAAAAAAATGAGCAAATAAAATTGTGCAAATCTATTTTGACTCAATTGCATGTCTTTCACCTAAAAAATAAAATGGTTGGAATGGGCTTGTATTACTTATTGAATGGCAAAAAAGGAATTTAATTTTTATTTTAGAGATTATAAAGTATTTTTAACAATCCTACAAACACAATATTCATCACAAAGCGTCATTGGTTTCGCAGGCCTTAACATTTATGAATATGCCCCGCTATTTTTGGATATTGTTTAATTTACAAAAATAAGCCTATAAGCATATATTAGTCATATGCATTTACAGACCTACTCCTGCCCTACTGCGCAACCACAGCCACCTTCTGAAGCATTATTCACACCAGAGGTATCAACTTGTTCTCCTTCTAATCCTTGTTCGTCCATCTGGCCACTATGCCATTGAAATGCATTAGAATGTATGACATTTTTTCTAGCCTGTTCTCTTGCAGGAGAGGCTAATGTGGATGTTTCACGTGGCGCAAGACCATATTCAACCGGCGCTTCACCAAGCTGATTATCATCAACCATATCTGGCTGTGCTAGCGATGGTACATGTATCATAGACGGCACGATCATCATCACAAAGGCTAATACTGCGCCTCTAACTGTATTCGTATATGTATTTCTATTCATGATGAAATCTCCTTTTCAATCAAAAATTCAATTAGGTTTCATTATTGAAAAACTATTTTTCATGAGGCACAAACGCTATTTTATAGAGCAGGTTATCCCGAATACTACTAATCTTAGTTGAAAGCCATGTTGCAGCTGCTAGCCCAAGAGACACTCCCGCAGTAGTATCAGCAATTTTATTTGTTAAATTTCGATCTCTCTCAAGCATTCTTATGGTAGATGCCAGTTCGCCACGCTCGCCAGGATTCTCCATAACAACTTTAATATACTGTTCTTTCAGTTCATTTGGCCCTAGGTCGCCGCCTAGCCGATGCGTATTAATCGCCCAGTCAAGATATTGGTTTTCTTGTTCATTTGCCAGTAAGTTACCTCCGAGCTTAGTCGCAAGAGCTACTGTGCCAACTGTAGCTGCGATCGAAGTGATTCCTTGGGCTAAAATAGTTTTATCGGTCCCTTGTAGTTTAGCTTTAATATCGCCCCAAATCCCAGCGCTATAAAAACAAAAATCTACTATCCAATTACCGTCATCGGCAGGAATCAGTAAGCGATGCCATGCTTGATCGTCATAATATTGTGGCTCAACCCCAAGCAATGGCGCTGCAAATCCAGCCTTAATCGTGCTACCAAATGCAAGCGGGTTGAGCAACGTTCGTGGATTTCCTACCAGATGCTGTTTGAGCTGCAAGACTGGCCCCAAACCTGGTAAATCTATCGTTTCAGTAAAAATATAGGTTCTGTTGCGCTCAATACCCGTATTGCGCGCAAGCTCTGCAATTTCCGGAATAGCCCTATCCACATATGAATCATACGGATTAATGGTAAGGGCAGTACCACAGTTCGGATAGTGTGCATGATTTGCTATCGGTTTGCCATCCAAAGTCTCACAGGTAAATCTGCTTTTCAGTTGTAACTGAGACTTATTATACACATAGACCACTGTGCGTGGTCGCGCGTTTGATAAGGGGGCAGTATCTGCAAAGCCATATCTGGCAATGGATAACAGCATAAAAATGAAAAAGATTTTCTTGAAAATCATATTCTTCTCCTAGGTTTAATATTTAATAGTTTACAATAAAATTTCTATTGTAAATATAATTTATTGGCGGGGGAAAAATCAATAGTATGAGTTGGGTATTTTATTATATTTGTAAACAGCAAGGTAGTTACGGATTCACCACCATCAGAAAATCCATTTATTAGATATAATACATCATACAAAAAAAGACAATTAGGAATCAATAATTTTTGATTCCTAATCAAAATGAGATTCGATAAGCGCCCCTACCGCCTCAGTGAGCCCTGGCATGCAGTCCTGCTGATCGGCGGTAAAATTTTCCAGAACATAGTCAGAGACAGCTTTCGTGCCTTCTGGTCTGCCGATCCCAAATCTTATGCGGTCAAAATCAGCTCCACAAGCGGCTATAATGGATCGCACTCCATTGTGGCCCTTATGACTACCACCATTTTTGAGCTTAAATTGTCCAAATGGCAACTCTAGTTCATCATGAATCACCAATAGCTCATGTGTATTAAGATGTTTTTGTTTTAATATCTGCGCAACAACGGGTCCAGAGGCGTTCATAAAATCTTGAGGTTTAACAAGCATGATCGGTCTACTTTTGTACAATCCAGCAGCAAGAGCATAGTTTCCTCTGCTTTTCCAAATAAACCCCCATCGCATAGCTAACTCATCTATCAGAACAAACCCCACGTTATGTCGATTATGTTTATAGGTAGCTCCCGGATTACCAAGCCCTACGATAAGTTTCCACTCATTCATGGGGTTGGACCAAAACGTATATTGCATTGCAAAAGAACGGATTTAACTGCTTTTTCAATCACACTATAGGCATCCATAATAACAACTCTTTCTTTTAGAGAATCTGCAATCACGGGCAACATCATACTATTTGGGAAAAATACCTTTTTAAAATCACTTTTTTCAATTTTTTCAAGCGCTCCTGGATAGAGCAGCGGATGTAGGAAAAATCCATACACTTTGCTAAAGCCATAACGAGTTAAATCTCTACACGCACGTGTTGCGGTTGTACCCGTAGCAATAACATCATCAAAGAGTATGGCTGTTCCTCTGTCAGAACCTGTACCACTATTTACTTTTAAGCCTGAGACCGCATTATCATAAACTCGCTGCTTGTCATATATAACATATTGTAACTTAAGAATCTGAGCTATTTCTCTGACTATAGATGAGGTACGTACGTTCATAGCAACCAAACATGGATCTGCAACATTAAGCTTATGATAAAGAATTTCATCAACCAGCAAAGAGCGAGGCGAAACTGTTAATACTGGCACAGGCAGGTTACGTATACTATCAACCGCGTTAAACCACACAGAGACTATATTTGTAACACCAGCAACCTTTAATAACGATACAACCATCTGTAAAGGTGCCGGCTTGTTTATAGTCACCAAGGAACGCTCTTGCCGAGCATATGGAAAATAGGGAATCACCGCTATTATGCTCTTTGCCTGCGACTGCTTTAAAACTTGAGCAAAAAATGCAACTCCTAATACTATATCAGAAGGAGACATACGCTGCGGCGCAAAAAGAACTATGTCCTTATCTTTAACTACTACCAACTCGGGACAACGTAAACTTAACTCACCATCAGTAAAATGCTTTGCGTGAAACCGCAAAATCGGAAGCTCTAAACTGTACCCCAAATCATAAGGAAGATGCCACTCGCCATGTGGCACAACCACGATACAATCCGCACCTGTTCGTTTTAATACCCCCATGGGCTAACACTAAATAGACCGTATTGCCATAAACGCACGGGGGTACCTTAAAATCATCTCTAGGCTTGCGATACTTTAGAAGGAAACGCGTTAGATGTTGGGCTCGGCGGCATCAAAACGTTAAAGTCGTCCTTTTTTTCAGCTGCTTTAGCAGCATAATTTTTATTCATTCCATCAATCAAAGACTTTGTGAGGTCCATATCTTTGGATGCGTAAAAAACACGGCCGGTTTGACTATCAACAATAGCATCCAGGCCCTGCTGCTGTGCAAGCTGAGCAGTAAAAGTTTGAATCTCTCGCAAAAGCTCTTCTTGCCCCTTTTGAATCATAGCTTGATACTCCTGCTCACAGCTCTGCGCATATGCCATGAATTCTTGGTCTAAAAGCTCTTTTTCCTTATCAAGATCCTTTTCAGTAGCCAATTTCTCATTAACAAGAGCTTCTCGCTCCCTGCCAAACGCCACAGCATCAAAGAGGTCTTTTTTTTGATTCAAAGATTCTATTTTAGCATCAAATAAGGCAATTCTGCTCTCCAATGCCTGTCGCTTGCTATCCCAAGACTGCTTTGTAGCTTGTTGCCTATCCTCTACTTTTTTCCGAAGAGCAGCGGTCCGTACTTGCATCTCCTTATTGAAGTCTTGCCCTCTAAAGGAATGTTGCATAACCTGCATAACGTCAAAAAAAGCTATTTTTTGGTTGTCACACGACATAAGGGATTCTACTTTTTGCAGCGCCATATCTCTTCTTGGCGTACCAGCATATTGGAAAGTCGTTGCAAATATAAACCCAGCGGCCAGCACTACAGTGCTCATTTGCTTACATTTAAAAGATATGGAAATCATCGAAATCACCCTTAATA
>Ga0207000_1132_pt1 | contig 23267 bp, 17 predicted proteins | sample Alteio_BWMinCont_90_FD_153498 | JGI IMG/M metagenome (GOLD analysis project Ga0207000, IMG submission 153498) | Enriched cells from forest soil in Barre Woods Harvard Forest LTER site, Petersham, Massachusetts, United States -... | ecosystem: Environmental > Terrestrial > Soil > Temperate forest >...
CGTCACTCTAATTCTGGCTAAGTCGGAAATGGGCCAGGGCATTATGACCGCGCTGCCGATGATTCTTGCAGAAGAGCTGTGTCTCGATTGGAAGCAGGTGTCGATCGAACAAGCGCCCACGAACCCCCAGATTTACGATCACGGCACCGGAGGGAGCGGCAGCGTCGGCGGTTCCTGGCTGCCCTTGCGCCAGGCGGGCGCTGCAGCGCGTGAAATGCTGATCGCCGCCGCAGCGAAAAAGTGGGAGGTGGCAACGGACACTTGCAAAGCGCAAAACGGCTACGTGGTGCACGGGCATCCCCAGCGCTCCTACAAATATGGAGAACTTGTCGCTGACGCGGCGCTGCTCCCGATTCCTAATTTCAAGGAAGTTCCTCTTAAGAATTCCCGCGACTTCACCATCGTCGGCCATGATACGCATCGCGTCGAAGCGGCTTTGAAAGCCACAGGCACCGCGGTTTTTGGCATCGATGCACGGCCAGACGGTCTGCTCTATGCGGTCATCGCGCGTTGCCCGGTCTTCTATGGAAAAGTCGCTTCGTTCGACGCCACGAAAGCGAAAGCCGTTAGAGGAGTGAGGGACGTTTTTCAAATTGAAGTCAGCGGAAGAGGCGCGTCTACGACCGGCGGTGTGGCTGTACTGGCGGATAATTCCTGGGCGGCGATAGAAGGGCGGAAAGCGCTGGAAGTGAAGTGGGATGAAGGCGCGGCGGCCAGCGAGTCCACGGAAGAATTACGCAAGCAATTTATTGCCAATGCCGCGAAGCCGGGGAAAGTTGTTCGGAATGAAGGCGACGCGGACGCCGCATTGGCTTCCGCTTCGAAAAAACTGGAAGCCGTTTACGAACTGCCGTTCGCCGCGCACGTCTGCATGGAGCCGATGAACTGCACGGTCGACATTCAGGCGGATCGCGCGGAAGCCTGGGTGCCTACGCAGGCTCCGCAGTGGGCTCAGGGTGTTATTGCGGAAGCAGCCAAACTTCCTCCTGAAAAAGTTGCCGTGCACACCATGCTGATGGGCGGCGGTTTCGGACGGCGTTATCAGGCCGATTTCGTGATGGAGGCTGCGCAAGTGGCGAAAGCCGCAGGCAAACCGGTCATGGTGGTCTGGACCCGCGAAGACGATATGCAACATGACTTCTACCGCCCGGCGTCCTATCACAAATGTCAGGGTGCGGTGGATGCGGCCGGAAATCTTGCCGCTTGGAAGCACTTCCAGACTTCCACTTCCATCGCCGCCAAGTGGCGGGAGAAGGGCGAAGAAAATGCCGAACAAGGCGAGTTCGGCACCGGGGCGACGGTCCCGTACAGCTCGCCTAATATCCGCATCGAGTACACTTTGGCGCATTCGAGCGCGCCCCGCGCCTGGTGGCGTTCCGTGGAACATTCGAGCAGCGGCTTTGTGGTGGAAAGCTTTGTGGACGAGTTGGCGGCCGCCGCCGGACAGGATCCGCTGGAATTCCGCCTGAGACTAATCGGTGAGTCGCGCAAGATTCCGCAGTTTGGGGAGGGTCCGGACGCGGCGCCTCTGGATACCGCTCGCTTGAAAGCCGTCCTGCGGCTGGCAGCCGAGAAGGCCGGATGGGGCAAGCCGCTGCCGGAAGCGGAAGGGCGCGGCATCGCTGGATTTTTCTCGTTTGACACGTATACGGCGGCGGTCGCGGAAATTTCCATTCGCCAGAACAGCCTGAAAATAAAACGGTTAGTTTGCGCAGTGGATTGCGGGCGGGTGGTAAATCCCAATGGTGTGCGAGCGCAAGTCGAAAGTGCGGCGATTTACGCGCTGACGGCTACGCTAAAGGACGCCATCACCGTCGAGCGCGGCCGCATCGTGCAATCTAACTTCAATGATTACCAGATGATGCGGATGAAAGAGGCGCCGCCGATCGAAGTGCATCTGGTGGCCAGTGAAGAGAAGCCCACGGGCATCGGTGAGCCCACGGTTCCGGTAATTGCGCCCGCGCTGTGCAATGCTATCTTCAACGCTACGCGGAAATCGCAGAAGGACGTCAGGATTCGCCGCCTGCCGATTAGGGCCGAAGACCTAGCTTGACGATTTAGCAGTGACGACTTCGCTTGCGCCCGGCGCTCTTCCCTACAAGGAGCCGACCAGCAATCCCACAAGGATGCTTGCTGCTCGGACGGATCTTCCTCCCTAATCTTTGAATAAGTTGCGTTCGGTGTTCAGGTTAAGTCTTTTTCGCCCCTCTTGTGTAGTCATGTAATACTAATATTTGTCTTGACATGGTAAATTAAATGTTGTATTTAGTCGACATGTACATCGCCACCATCCCCAATCGCAAGTCTCCCCCGGCCATCCTCCTTCGTCAGGCCTACCGCGAAGACGGCAAAGTCAAGAATCGCACGCTGGCCAATCTCTCCGACTGGAATCCGGCGCGCATCGAAGCCCTCCGTCGCGCCCTCCGCGGGGAGTTTGATCATGCCGCGCTCGCCGAACCTACCCTCGGTCCTATCTTTGGCGTGCTGTATACCTTGAAACAAATCGCCGATGCCCTGGGCCTCACCGCCGCTCTGGGCAACAGCGTTTTCGGCAAGCTCGCTTTGTTCCTGGTCTTGGCTCGTCTGGCGCATCAAGGTTCTCGTTTATCGGCCGTGCGCTGGGCGCAAGATCATGCCGTCAGCGAAGTGTTAGGCCTAGACGCGTTCGACGAAGACGATCTTTACGCCGCACTCGACGATCTTTGTGCACGCCAGGAAAAGATCGAACGGGCCCTCTATCACCAGTATCAACGCCGCTGCGGGGCGCAACCACCGCGTTTGTTTCTCTACGACGTCACCAGTAGCTATCTGGAAGGCGAGTGCAACGAACTGGGCGCATTCGGCTATAACCGCGATGGCAAAAAGGGCAAGCTGCAGATTGTCATCGGCCTGCTGACCGACGCCGCCGGCGAACCTCTGGCTGTTCGAGTATTTAAAGGCAACCGTTCCGATCCGACGACGGTCGCCGAGCAGATTAAGATTGTTAAAGAGCAGTTTCAGGTCGCAGAACTGGTTTTTGTCGGCGATCGCGGCATGGTCAAGAGCAAGGGGAAGCAAGCGCTGGAGCAGGCGAAACTGCGCTACATCACGGCGCTGACCGATCCCCAGATCCGCGGGTTGCTCAAAAGAAAGATTTTGCAGTTGGAGTTATTCAGCGAAGAGCTTTGCGAAGTCGAGGACCATGGCGTGCGCTATGTGCTGCGCAAGAATGAAACGGAAGCGGCGCGGGAGCGCCATCGCTTGGAGGATAAACTGGCGAAGCTGGAAGAAAAGATCGCGGCACGCAACCAGGAGACGAAGAAACAGCGTTGCCAACCGGAAGCCGGAAAACGAAAGCTGGAGGCCTGGGCAGCTCAGCACAAGCTGAACGGCTTGGTGGAACTGAAGCTCGAGGGCCGCATGCTGGTGCTTGAGCGCCAGGAAGCGGCGATCGCCACGTCTCTGGAATTAGCGGGCTGCTACGTGGTGGCTACCGATGTGTTACCCCAGAGCATGAGCACGCAAGAGGTGCACGACAGCTACATCAGTTTGCAGAAGGTGGAGCGAGATTTTCGCGCTATGAAGACCGGGCTATTGGAAGTACGGCCGTTGTTCTTGCGCAAGGAGAGTCGCACGCGCGGCCACGTGTTCTGCTGCATGTTGGCATTAAAACTGAGTCGTGAAATGGAACGGCGGCTGCAAAAACATTTCGGAACCACGGACAGCAACCCGTACGCCATCACCTTACGGGATGCGCTGGCCTCGCTCAGCAGTCTGTGTCTGATGCACTACAAGGTCGATGAACAAACAACCGTGACGAAACTACCGCAGCCGAGAGCGAACCAAACAAAGATCCTAACGGCACTGGACGTGACCCTGCCGGGGAAGATGTAGACAGACGCTTGCGCTACGCAAACGACATCAACCGCAATCAAATCAACTTCCTAACCGCAAATCTCTGCTCGGACTGAAAAAGAAGATCCGTCGGAAAAGAAACACATGCACATGCGCCGCGGCGATCGCCTTTGCCGGGCAGTTCGCCGGAGTTGTCGACACCCATAGCGCCAGCACAGGGAGCAGGGCGCAGGAAACCAGACAGCTCATTTCGATTACTCCTTTCTGGTCCTACCTCTAGAGCCGCTCGGGCCTCTAGTTGCTCACCTCAACACGCAGGACCCGAGAACGCCGCCAGGCCGGGAGAGCGACGAGGATGCCAAGTGCCGCGGCGCAGGCCATGGTGACTAGGCTTAGCCGCAGATTCAGCTTGCTGACCATCAAAAGAACGACTCCGAGAACGAGCGCGATGCGGAAGCGTACGGAAGCAAGCAGGATGGGGTCGTGGCGGCGACCTTGATACGACATGTCCCGAGACTTCTCCACGAAGGTTTTCAGGAGGGCGCGAAAGCGCGGGGCTGTGAAGGCTACACCGATGGTGCCAATGAGCAGCAAGGTCACCAACGAGACTAAAACCCAACCCTGGCTGAAGCCGTCGATTTTGGAACCCAGGTATCCGCCGGAGAGCAGGATTACGCCGAGGGCCGGGCCATACAATCGGGGAGCGAGGCCTGCGAATTGGAGCGAGGCGTCTGCTTGAACGCGCGCCGGGTTCTTGCGCAGGTAGCTGACCGCCGCCCATTCGAGGGCTAATCCCGCAAAGAGAAAAAATGCACCAACGATGTGACTGAACAGAATCAGCGCGTACAATGTCATGTTCGTTTCTCCTGACGCCGGACAGCTTGCCGGAGTCCGATATAGCATACTATACTCAATATAGCAGACTATTTCAAATATGGCAAAACGAGCCCCGCGCAAATACCACTCCCCGACGCGGGAGAAACAAGCAGGCGAGACGCGCGAGCGCATCCTGGATGCCGCGCGGCAGATCATTTTGCATCAGGGATTTGCCGAAGCGACGATGGAAGCGATCGCCAGCGAAGCCGGGGTGGCGCCGCCCACGGTCTACGCGGTGTTTGGATCGAAACGGGGCATTCTCGAAGGTCTGATGGAGCGCGCGGCGTTCAGCTCCGCATACGCGAACCTGGTGCGCGAGGCCATGCAGTCGGACGATCCGGTGACGCGGCTCCGCTATGCGGCCAAAATCGCTCGACGGATCCACGACGCACTGCGAAGCGAGTCGGAAGTGCTGCGGGGAGCCAGCGCCGTGGCGCCGGATTTTATCCGGGAAAAAGAACGCGTGCGATATGAACGGCAGGCGGGGCTCGTCAAGCTCCTTCGGGAGAAGGGAGCCTTACGGCTGGAAGTAAGTGAAACAGCGGCGCGCGATATCCTGTGGACGCTTACCAGCCACGATATTCATCGCAGGTTGGTGGTAGAGCGGGGATGGAGCGCGGATCGATATGAACAGTGGCTCGGAGATACGCTGGTGCTCACCCTGCTCAAGGCCAAGTAAGCGATTCGCGCGGTGGCCAACGGCCGAAGTGTTTGCGTTCGCGGGATCAAGAGCTAGGACGGTTGAAGGAAGCGGAAATGAGGACCGCTTCGCGCGGCGGGGACTACCTGCTGTCGGCGAGAGCGACGTAGGCGCCCAGGCCGATCATGCCGAGACCGGAGGCCACGCGTTGACGGCGGCGGAAGGTCGCACTGTTTTTTAGTTTGCGCTCGATCGGGACGGCCAGCAGAACGACAACTAGGTCCGCGACGGTGTTCAGGCTCACGGAGAGAATACCGAGAACGATAAATTGGAAAAAGACGTGGCCGAGCTCCGGCGCGATGAATTGCGGAATAAAGGACAAGAAGAACAGCGCAGTCTTTGGATTGAGAATTTCCGTCAGGATGCCCTGGCGAAATGCGCCTGGCGATGGAATTGACAAAGCAGCTGTCATTTCAACATTGCGGCTGCGGATCATGCGCATGCCCAACCACACCAGGTAGGCCGCGCCGGCGTATTTTACGGTGTGAAAGGCTACCGCCGAAGCCGCCAGGATCGCGGACAGGCCCAAAGAGGCGGCCAAAACATGAAAGAGACCTCCCGCGAAGGTCCCCATCGAGGAATGAACACCTTCCCGGCGTCCACCAGCCAAACTGCGAGCCAACACGTAGAAAATCCCAGGACCCGGAGTCACCGCCAGAATGACCGCGGCGGTCAAGAAGACGAGAAAACGGTGAGAGTCAAGCATAAACGGATTGTATGGATTCGAGCAAAGAGCGTCAACAAAGCGTGAGGGGGAGTTTCCGGCAATCGCGTTTGAACGTAGCCGCCCAGCGGCGGACGCTTCGCGTGGGACGTACGGAGCGGTGGTTGCTTGTCTGCTGAGATAGAGTTGGGTCACAAGGAGGTCCCCGTGACCCATCTACGTAAACTGATGCTGGAAGAACTCCAGCTTCGTGATTATGCTCAAAATACCATACGTCACTACATCCGAACAGTCGAAGATTTCGCTCGACGATTTCGGTGTTCTCCAGATCGCTTAGGCCCTCGACAGATTCGGGAATATCAAGCCGAGTTATTCCAGAAGCGCAAGTTGTCAGCAAATTCCGTAAGACAACACCTGGCCGCTCTGCGCTTTTTCTACATCAAGACGCTCCGCCGAACCTGGAACCTCGCTGACACTCCCTATCCGAAAAAGACACTTCACTTGCCGACGATTCTGAGCCGGGAAGAGGTTGCGCAACTCCTCCATGCGGCGCGCACCCCTGGCGAACGCATCCTGCTCATGGCCCTCTACGCCAGCGGCGCCCGGAACGCCGAACTGGCCCACTTGAAAGTCAGCGACATCGACAGTCAGCGCATGGTGGTGCACATCCGTGGCTGCAAGGGCCGCAAAGATCGCGATGTCATGCTCAGTCCCAAGCTACTGGTGGCACTCCGCGCCCACTGGCGTTACTACCATCGGAAATCCAGTACCTGGCTGTTTCCCAGCAACTATCGCAAGGATCGGCCGATCGATACGAAAACCATTTGGTACGCATGTCGGAAAGCCGCCCAGCGCGCCGGCCTCCAGAAACGCGTGTATCCCCATTTGCTTCGCCACTGTTTTGCGACGCATCTATACGAGGCTGGCGCGGATCTCCGCGCCATTCAGGTCCTGCTCGGTCATGAAAATCTGAAAGACACCTTGCTTTACGTGCACCTCGCGATACAACGCCTCAACGCCACCGCGAGTCCTTTGGACTCGCTAACACTGAACGACAAGCCGCCTGACGAGAACTAGATGAGCCGGCCGCCTCTGGAGGTGGCCGATCTCATCCGCGCTGCGGGAGAAGCATTCATCGAACGAAACCGCCACTGGCTCCTTTGGAAGCATGTCAAAGTGTTGCGCGCCATTGCGCGGTGTCGCACCGCCGCACTCGGCGGACATCTCGATGAATGCACCCGCTGCGGAAATCGGGCCATCTCCTTCAACAGCTGTAGGGATCGCCACTGCCCGAAGTGTCAGACCGCTGCCCGGGAACGCTGGATCGCCGCGCGTAAACGAGAACTTCTTCCAACACGTTATGCGCACGTAGTCTTCACCCTCCCCGGCAGGTTGGCGCCCCTGGTCCTGCAGAACAAGAATCTCCTCTACGATCTCTTGTTCCGTACCAGTGCGGAAACTCTTCTGGAAGTGGCCCACAACCCGTTACGCCTGGGCGCTGAAATTGGATTCTTCAGTGTGTTGCACACCTGGAGCCAAAAACTCACACTTCATCCGCACGTTCATTGTGTGGTTCCTGCCGGCGGCCTCTCGCCCGATCACACTCGCTGGGTTCGCTCACGAGACAACTACTTTCTTCCCAAGCAGGTACTGCAGGAAGTCTTCCGCGGCAAGTTCCACGAGGCCCTCAAGCAGGCCTTCCGTGATGGTCTGCTCAATCTCCGTGGAGACTTGGCGCTCCTGGCACAGCCGAAGATATTTGCCGCCTGGCTACGGCCGCTGTTCCGACAAGACTGGGTGGTGTACTCGAAACGCCCCTTCGGTGGCCCCGAATATGTTCTCCAATATCTGGGCCGCTACACTCATCGCGTGGCTATCTCCAATCATCGTCTGATCTCCTTTGCCGATGACCAGGTCACCTTTCGCTGGCGCGATTCGGCCCACAACAACGAACAGAAACCCATGACCCTATCGCTCGACAAGTTCTTGTGCCGCTTCCTACTGCATATCCTGCCGCAAGGCTTCGTGCGCATCCGCAACTTCGGCTTCCTGGCCAACCGGCGGCGTGCCACGCTCCTACCGCTTTGCTTTCAACTTCTCGGCTCGGCACAACAACCGCAAGCCGAACAAAACGTCTCTTCCACCAAAGACTCTTCGGACTCTTCTGATCCTTGGCACTGCCCCAAGTGCGGTGGCCCGATGAAGCTTGTCGAGCGGCTTACGGCTGCTCAAATCCAACTTCGTTCTCCGCCGGCGGTGACCGTTGCAGCATGAAAGCACTCTCTCCAATTCGTCTTCTTCGCGTGCCTCGGCGCGGTTCCTACCTCTCCGCCTGGCGGTCGGATTACTCTTTTCTTTCCGCTCCTTCAACCACCTTCTTCAGCCTACTTTTTCGCCGTAACGAGCTTCTGCACTCCAGGTGTCGGTTGGTGAATCCCGACGCTCGGCCGTGGCGAACCTCGACACCGCTCCTTCCCATCATTGAATTTCCATAGGGCCCGCGTCCGCCGCAAACCGGGCGACCACGTTCAAACGGCTTAATCGAACGCGCGCAGAGCACCGTGCCACTCTTCACGTATTCGTGAAAACGCGCGTCCGATTAAGCACTAGCGTTTGCCAGGTGTGAGGCCTAGAATCCGCGCGCGGCGCAGAAATTGCGGACAGCATAACCAGCAGTAGCTAAGTAGCAACGCGCATTGACACTCCAACAGAAACTCTCTAGCGGCGCGCCAGGAATACAGAAATCAATATTTTCCGCCTGCATCATCCAACGATCTTCACGTACATAATCTAGGAAGCCATGGGCGACCGATGTCTATTTGTTTTGCTACTTCGTTATTCTTGCATTCATATCGTAGCGAGTATATTGTCCGGTAGTTTCTTAGCTTTGAAGTTTTTAGGAGAAAATTAATGCGAAACCCCCTACGGCTTGCGCCCCTGTTTTTGGCATCGGTTCTGTCAGGCGGCTTTGCTACCTACGCGGCTGGTCAGACCGCAAAGAGTGAAGCCTCACCAACCCCGGCCCAAGACACTCCAGGCTACGCAAAGGCTTTGCCTATCGCCTTGGGCTCCACGCCGGCAGCAAATTCTGCGGCTTCGGGACGTACCCTGATGTTCCCGCCGAACGCAATCACTTCCAGGGAGATCTTTCTGACCAGCAATAGCGTCGCGGGCGGGAACGCCGCGGGCACCAACGCTCGAAATAGCGCGGCGGGAAACAACCGCAACAACTCCGGGGGCATTCCCCACCGCCCGGGCGGAAATATTCCCGGCCTCCTCACGGTACCCACATTTGCAGGAGCCTTTGCCGCTCAAGGAGGCCCTTCTGCCGGCCGCGTCTTCCCTTACATCATGATCGGAAATGATCCTGTGCTCGGTGGCACGACGGAAATTCCGGCGAACATCACAACGGTTTCGCTCAATCTTCTCGACGTACCTACGGTACCTGCGGGCCTTTTCGCAAGCGTGCCATTTAGTTTCGAGGATGTCTTCACGGATTCTCCGAACTTTGAGGAAGCAGATTACACCTCAGGCCACCACATTCAGTTCGGCGACGCGGTTCAGCGCGCGGAATTCTTCAACACCATGGGAGAACACTGGCACACGGTACTGGAACCGAGTGTCGTTAACCGCGTCACGATCGATATACCGCGACACGTCCAGGTGCAGTTGCCGGATGGAAGCATCGTGACCGTCCAATCGTACTATGTCGGTCAGGCGCCTGACGGCACGGAGTTCATTGAATTGCTGGACCTGTTGTTCAACGCCCTGTATTTCAACCAGGCCGTGAATGACATCAACGCCAACAATTACACGACGGATGCCTTCAACATGCAGGCATGGCCCAATACCTTTTTGTTTTCGATCGACCAGTTTGGGAACAAGGCTCCCGGCCTTGTGCTCGGTTTCCATACCTATATTTTCGATCCCACCGTGACGCCTGAACCACGTTGGATTTTCGCTTTTTCTAGCTGGATCTCCCCGGGACTCTTTAAAGGCTTCCAGGATGTTACCGCGCTTTCGCATGAAACTTCGGAAGCCCTCAACGATCCCTTTGGAAACACAGCGGTGCCCCGTTGGCAGTTCCCCGGCCAGCCACCGACTTCAAAGGTTTGCCAAGGGAACCTGGAAACGGGCGATCCCGTGGAGGTACTGCCGAACGCCACGGTGAGCATAAATCTTAGGGAGCGGAATGAAGTCTTTCTTTATCACCCGCAGACCGAAGCCCTGTTGCAGTGGTTTGAAATGGGGACAACCTCGGATGCCATCAGCGGCGCGTTCAGCTATCCGAACACGACCGCGCTACCGCAGTCCGCGGTGCCCTGTCCACAGTAGCTTGCCGTGAAGTCTGTTGCCGAGAGCAGGCACCGCCATTTCCGGTGCCTGCTCCTTTTACGGCCACTCAACAAAATGATGCGGGGCACCCACGGACTATAGGTAGGTGGCGCGCAGAGCGCGTTGCCTCGCGGAGCCAGCGGTGATTTCGGGAAAGGCAGTCGCGTTGCTGACACCACCGTCTCGGGAAAGTGCGGCGAGCCGGGTAGCCCCCATGCGCAAGGGTTTTCCGCACTAAGGGGCGTCCCCCTCGGGGGAATGTTCATTTATCGAAGAACAACTCAATCTGGAATTTCCGTGCGTGGAGCAAAGCGGGATTAGCTCGGAGCTTTGGTTTTTCGAGAAGGCTCGATTAGAATTCCTGGGACGGCAAGGCTTTGCTTTGCTCAGAACGCGGATCGTTGCAGGAGATTTTTTTCTTGGTGAGATTGGCGATGGCCGAAGACCTGTCTAAATACCATCAACCGGTGGGGAAGCAGTTTCAGCGGACGTGCGCGGCGGAGGACTGGCAGCGCTATCGGCTGAGCGAGGAGCAGGTCGAGTTTTTCCGCGAGAACGGCTATTTGAAGGGCGTGCGGATACTGACGGATGAGCAGGTGGAGGCACTGCGCGGGGAGCTGGAGCAGTTGATGGATCCGGCGCATGCCGGGCGGGAGCTCTTCCACGAATATCATTCGAACGAGTCGACCGATCCGAACCGGGTAGTGTTTCACGCGCTGGGGGCGTGGCGCGTCATGCCTGGGTTTCACGATCTGCTATGGAACCCGGCGTTTCTTGTGCCGGCGTCGCAGTTGCTCGGCGGAGCGGTGCGATTCTGGCACGACCAGCTTTTCTCGAAGCCGGCGCGGCACGGCGGAGTGGTGGCGTGGCACCAGGACTATTCGTATTGGACACGCACGACGCCGCTGGCTCATCTGACGTGCTGGATCGGGCTGGACGATTCCACGCGCGAGAACGGCTGCCTGAATTACGTGCCGGGAAGCCACAAGTGGCCGGACTTGCCGAAACCGGTGCTGACGGGGGACATGGACGGCATCCGCAGCAGCCTGCCGCGCGAATTGCAAGACCAGTTCGAGCCGGTGGCGATTGAGCTGAAAAAGGGTGAGAGCGCGTTTCATCATGCGCGGACGATGCACGGCTCGGGCCCGAACGATACGCCTCGGCCGCGGCGGGCGACGGTGATCAACGTGTTTCGTGATGGCGTGATGTCCAACGCCGATGAACCGTTGCTTGCCGGTGTTCCGGTGATTCCTCGCGGGAACAAGATGGCGGGGCAGTTCTTTCCGTTGTTGTTCGAGCCGGAGGCCGGGTCGAAGTGATTGAGGAAGACTGGGCTGGACTTTCTGGACGCCGGGAAGAGAAAAGCAGATCCCTCGCTCCGCTCAGGACGACAGCGCGCCGACAAAAAAGGGCAGGGGCGGCACTCCGCAACCCGTCGGCAGTCGCCTGTTGACTCTTTCTGCGTGGTCAACGACTATAAACCCCAATTTGGCCTATCATGGGCGCTCGCAGGAGAGCGCTTCTCTATGGAAGAACAACTTAGCCTGGAATTTCTGCGCGTGGTGGAAAATGGCGCGGTTGCTGCGGCGCGCACCATGGGTTTTGGCGATCGGCACAAGGCCGACGAAGTGGCTGTGGAAGCGATGCGCAAGACCATGGATGCCGTGCAGATGGACGGCACGATTGTCATTGGCGAAGGCGAACGTGATGAAGCGCCCATGTTGTACATTGGCGAAAAAGTGGGTTTGGCGACGCACGCGCCTAAAGCGCTTTTTCCGGAAGTGGATATCGCCGTCGATCCGCTGGAAGGGACGAACCTTTGCGCGACGGGCGCTGGTAATTCGATCGCGGTGCTAGCCGCGAGCGAGCGGGGCGGGCTGCTGCACGCGCCGGATTTGTACATGGAAAAGATTGTTGTCGGACCGTCGTGCAAGGGCGCGGTCGATCTGGACGCTCCGGTTACGGATAACTTGAAATCTATCGCCAAGCGGCTGGACCGCGATGTGGAAGACCTTGTGGTTATCGTGCTCGACCGGCCGCGACACGAAAAGCTGATCGAAGAGATTCGCAGAGCCGGGGCGCGGATACGGCTGATCGGGGACGGCGATTTGTCAGCGGGAATCTCGGCAGCGGTGGTCGGGACGGGAGTGCACGCGGTGATGGGTATCGGGGGCGCGCCGGAAGGGGTGCTGACGGCCGCCGCGCTGCGCTGCTTGAACGGGCAGATCCTGGCGCGGCTGATGATTGGCAAACCGGAAGATCAGATACGGCTTGAAAAAATGGGTGTGAAAGATCCCAAGAGAATTTACGACACGGAAGATTTGGCGCCGGGGAAGAAAATGATTTTTGCGTGTACCGGTGTGACGGACGGGAACCTTTTGAAGGGTGTGCGGTTTTTTGGCGAAGGCGTGCGAACTTCTTCGATGATTCTTACCTTGGATGACCGGCAGGTGCGGTTTGTGGATTCCGTGCACCTTGATAAGCGGCCGGATATCAAGGTGCGCTTCAACTAGCCCAGGAGGGCGGGCCCGGCAACGGCACCACAGGGCGGGCAAGCCCCGCTCCTGCCTCTTACATGCCGTAGAAAACATTCAGATCAGAGCTATTCCGAGACAGAACATCGATGCAACTCTTACCTTGCCGCTGAAAATATGGCCTGAACCTAGGAACAGGAACGCTTAGAGCACATCTGGACGGCATTCCTGCTGCCAAGGGCGGCACATCTGCCAGACTTGAAGCTGGGCGAATGGTGCCCATGTGGGAGAAACCGGTTATGGCAGAAGGTTCATCCGGCAATTCGTCTTCCTCCAAGTCGCTCATGTGGATGATGATTGGTCTGTTTACAGGCCTGGGCATCCTGCTGGCCAGTGGCTTGTTCGTCGCGAGCCGGGTGGTTGGCTCGATGGGGCTTTCGGCAGCTAGCGCCAAAGATACGGTGCGCACTCCCGGGGGCAGCTTCCGGCTGCAAAAAGAAACAGAAGTTGGTCCGGGCTTGCCGGTCTATCCGCGGTCTTCGCTGATCGTGCCGGACGAAGCGGCGGCGGTCGCCGCCGTCAAACAAGCGCAAAGCGGGATCGAGACTGCCACCTATCACACGAACGAGACGCGGGATTTTGTGGATGAGTGGTACAGCAAACATTTGAGTTCGGAGTTTACGCGCCGAGACGCGGGCGAGAAGCCCGTGCCGGCGATTTTCAGCGAAGTGCGGGTTTCCGATAACGATATCGCGTTTGTAGCCGAGCGCGGACAGATGGTTCGTATCGTGGCGCTTTCGGTCGATTCCGGCGGCACAAGAATTTCTCTCATTCGGTTTAGTAAATCCTCGCCCACCTCGACAGAATCACCTGCGGCGCCATAGCCTGCTCCTTCACAACCGACCGCCACGCCATAGCGGGAACGCCCTGCGCTCGAACGACAGTCTGCCGCCTCCTGTTTCTTTTTGCTCTGAGGTGTTCAGGCCTTATCGCTGGTTCTTGGTGAGGGCCAGAAAAACGCCGTCGTCAACCGCCACGGAGTGCGTAAACAGCGTTGCCGTGCTGCCACCGGCAAGAGCAACGTGATTGGCGCTGCCGCTGATCGCTGGACCCGCCGGCTTGCTTGTCCCCGTTCCTGGGCCGTTGCCGGGTTCGAGAGAGATGCGCGTCGTCCTGGGCATGCAACTCGCCGTGCCAAGACAAGTATCCCGAACGAAAACCTGGCGGAAGGCGTTGTTGGAAGCGCTCGCGCCGGACTTGTCCACGGACGCGGCTGAAGAATAGGTCGCCGTGACGGCCAGGAAAGCGACGAACCGGCCTGAGGCGCTGACGGATGGCAAGATGGCTTCCGTTCCCACCAGAGCCCCGTCGGGGTCAGTGGAGATAAGTTGAGTCGAAGCCGTGCATGCGGCGCTTACTCCAAAACATGTATCGCGAACATACACTTGGCGGCCTGCCGTCGACTCTGCGACCAGATTTGTCGCCGCCGAGCTAAACGCTACATAGCGGCCATCGGAACTCATGGAAGGCGCGTGGCTCTCGTCACTCGCGGCGCTGCCATCCAGCGCGGAGGAAACCAGAAGGGTGCGCGGCTGGCAGGCCGGGTCCGCGCCTTGACAAGTATCGCGGGCGAAAACCTGTGAGTGACCGTTCTGTGCAGCGGTGTAAGCCACATAGCGGCCATCCAAGCTGACGGCAGGCGTTTCTTCCTCGACCATGGCGTTGCTTGCACTCGCAGCATTTCCTCCCGCTGCGGTGATGGTAAACGTCGATCCGTTGCTTGCGCCGCCGCCTCCAAAACCGCTGCAGTTAACCGCGCAAGGCGGGGAGGGAAGCGGTGGCACTGGTGGATTGTAGACGGTTACCGTGGCAGTGCCGGCGCTGGCGAGCTGTGCTGCGGGCACGGTCGCTTGGATTTGTGTGGCAGTGATGTTCGTTACCGAAAGATTCGTTTGCGTCGTGGCGTTCCAGAGTACCTGGGAGCCGCCCGAAGGGTCCGAGGTCAGGAGAAATTTTGTACCCGTAATGGTCAAGGTCGCGGCCGCACTGCCTGCCGTGGCCGTGTTGGGACTGACGCTCGAGACGATAGGAACGGGATTAGGAGGAGGAAAAACTTCAAAAGCCACAGGATTGGAAAGGCCGTTGGTACCAGCACCCGAATGAGGTTGCACGGTCTGGATGAAGTGCGTGCCGCTCTTGGCAGTCAGCGCGGCAGGGACCACCGCGGTCACTGAAACGACGCTTCCCGTATCATTCGGCGGGGCGCATATGTTCGCCGCGGTAGTGGTCACGACGCATGTTTTGATATTCTTCTGGTCCCAGGTCACGGTGGTTTGCACCACAAAGGCGCTGCCATTCCCAGCCGTCAACGTGATGGTCAGATCAGGTCCGCCGGCGGTCACGTTGGCAGGCGAAATAAACTGCAGAAATATGCCGGTGTTGCCTTGAAAGGTGTTGCCGTAATCGTTGCAACCTGTTGCAGCGAAAATCGCCGCAGACGCGACAGCTAGAGCTGTCCAAGACCGCATCATCGAGACTCCTTCGTCGTCACTGGTTGCCCGACTCGATCGGGTTCAACCGGACTGGTCAAACGGCGGGGAACCCCCGGTGCCAGTGTGCTTTTCGGGTGAGATGCGCAATTCGCGCGGCGCGTTGACCCCAGCCTGGCCGGGATTACGCAATCCTTGTCCGGCTCTTGCGGCGCTCTTCTACCGCCGCATGCCCTGTCGCTTCGTTCCGAAGCCGGTCAACCCAACATGATTACCATTGTCCTTGAAGAAGGGTCAAGGCGCAATCCTTCGCCATTCTTGCCTGGACAGGAGCACGAGGGCCGGGCAACCCTCCCATTTTCAGTGTGTCGCGGAATGACTGGCCAGTCCTTGGGCGGCCAGCGAGGCGCGCACAAGCTCTTGGATACGCGCGCGGCACTCGGCGTCCTGCACTGCGAGGGAGGCGGCCGCCCGATAGCAGGCCACGGCCCGTTCTTTGCGGCCTAGTTTGGCGTACAGATCACCGCGGGCCAGCTGAAACAGAGGATTGGAGGGATATTGTTCGACCAATGGACCGATAACGCCCAGCGCTTTTTCATACAGCTGGTCGTAACGGTGCAGGTTGAGCGCTAGATAAAACCGCGCGGCGGCCGGGGTGAGGACGCCTTGGGCAATGTCCTGCTCCAGCTGACGGATGCCCTCTTGCTTGTTACCGCCGGGAATGCCCATAAAGAAGCTGAGTAGCTTCGTCAGGGCACTTAGCGTGTCCGCATAATAATTGTAGAGGCCAAGTCCAAACTCGGCATCCGCGAGTTCCGGATCCAGTTTCAAAGCGCGCAGAAAATGCTCCCGCGCGCGGACTCCGGCTCGGGCGCCGGCGCGATTCTCAGAGCGAAGTCCGAAAAACCGTGCGGCAAACGCATCCCCCAGGCCTGCATAAAACTGCATTTCCGCGGTTTCGTGACTTTTGAGCTGCGTTAGGGCCAGCGACGAAGCCTTGGCAGCCAGCTCCAGGTAGTGCTGGTCCGCGGCAAGTTTGGGCCGGTGGCGGGCATCGGTCAGGCCGTACTTGAATTCCGCCGACGTACAGAAAATTTTCCACCACAGCGATTCCGCTTCGAGCAAGTACCCCAGCGGGTGGTCCGGCTGTTCTTTCTCGAGGCGCTGCGCATCCGCGATCGCTCCATCCGTATCGAAAGAATAGATCTTCTCGAGCGCGGCAGATGTTCCGGGAGGCAAGGCCAGCTTTTCCGCGTGCGCCTCGGCTCCGAAAAAGGATGCGGGCAAGGCCAGGGCACAGACCATGGCCGAGAGAAGTGTCGCGCCCCGTCGTAAGGTACGGATAAGATCCATGCCAGCACCCGACCAATGTCTCGAAGAGCCCGACAAGACATAGACGCGCGGGCGGGCTCTAGGCCGACGAGTTTATGCCGTTCGACGATGGTTGCAAACTGAAATGGCATGGACGCCCCATGAAAAACGTGGAACAGCTTCTAAAATTGCACGTTAGCTGTAGCGCGGCGCATTTGCTATTCTCGGCGGCGTGCTGACCACGCCCGACAACGCTGCTCCCGAGGAAACCGAGGGCATTCCGCCGGAGCACCCCTCGGGGTTGGAACGCGGCCTGGGCCTGAAAGAGGCCGTCGCGCTCAACATGATCGAGATTGTAGGCATCGGTCCGTTTGTCGTCACGTCGCTAGTGATCAAAGCGATGGGCGGGCCGCAGGCGCTGATCGCCTGGGTGGGGGGAGCTGTACTGGCAACGCTCGATGCGTTTGTATGGTCTGAGCTTGGGGCGGCCATGCCACGCGCCGGAGGAACCTACGTTTTTCTGCGCGAAGCGTACGGGCCGGGACGCTGGGGTCGTTTAATGTCGTTCTTGTTTGTCTGGCAGACATTCGTTCAGGCGCCGCTTTCGATCGCATCCGCCTCGATAGGATTCGCTCGGTATGCCGGATACTTGCATCCGCTTTCGACGCTCGAAGCCAAGACGGTTTCCGGCGGACTAGTTGTTTTCCTCGTGGTTCTGCTCTACCGGCGCATTACTACCATCGGGAAAATTTCTGTTCTGCTGTGGATTGGCGTGGTCGGTACTCTACTCTGGCTGATATGGGGAGGAGCAAGCCATTTCAATCGGAAGATGGCGTTCGATTTTCCTCCTGGAGCGTTTTCACTTTCCTGGGTGTGGTTTGCAGGCCTGGGTGCGGCCATGGTAAACACGATTTACAGTTATTGGGGTTACTACAACATCTGCCACCTGGGTGGAGAGATTCGCGATCCCGAACGCAATATTCCGCGCGGCATTTTTCTCTCTATTCTCGGCATCACGGTGCTGTACCTGGCCATGCAAATCAGCATTCTGGGAGTGGTGCCCTGGCGGGAAGCGCAGAACTCGAAATTTATTGTGAGCACGTTCGTCGAGAGGTTATACGGTGCGCACGCGGCGCAAGCGGCCACCTGGATGGTCCTGTGGGTGGCGCTGGCCTCGGTGTTCTCGGTTTTGCTGGGATATTCGCGCGTGCCGTATTCCGCTGCGGTGGACGGAAATTTCTTCCCAATCTTCGGACGCCTGCATCCCAGTAAACACTTTCCGCACATATCGCTGCTGGTCCTTGGCGGGCTCGCTTTCCTTTTCAGTGTAACTTTGAAGCTGGAGACCGCCATCGCCGGCATTCTGGCGATGCGCCTGCTCGTTCAGTTCATCGGTCAGGCGGTGGGAGTGATATTGCTGCGGCGGCGTTGGGGATCAGCGCGATTGCCGTTCAAGATGTGGCTTTATCCGTTGCCCGCGGTGCTGACCATATTCGGGTGGGCTTGGCTCTTCTGGCAAACCGGTACGGCAAGAAAATGGGGATTGGCGGAGATCGCGCTGGGTGCGCTCGCATTTCTTATCTGGTCCCGTAAAATGCGACAATGGCCGTTTGCAAAAGAGGTTGTTCTGAAAAGTGAATGAACCGGAGGCTGCGTGAATCGTCTATTCCAGAGGTCGCTCGGATCACTTATCTTTGGTATCGCGCTCGCATCGCTTGCGGCACAACTGGCAGCCCCGCAATTTCCTCCCGCTCCGGGAACCGGCCCCGGGCTCCCGGAAACCATTGAGGCCATCGACAGCGCCCGCGTCACCACGCGGATCCTCTACATCACCGCGCATCCCGACGACGAATCCGCGACTTTGCTCACCTATCTCGCACGCGGCCTGCACGCGGACGTCGCGCTTCTCACTCTCACTCGCGGCGAAGGTGGACAAAATGACCTCGGCCCGGAGCAAGCGCCGCAACTTGGATTAATCCGCACGCAAGAGCTTCTCGCCGCAACGCGCGGCTACGGCATTAAACTCTTTTTTGGAAGCGCGCCGGATTTTGGCTTCTCGAAAACCCCCGAGGAAACGGAAAGAGTGTGGGGCGACGCAGTCCTGGGAGAAATGGTGCGCGTGGTCCGCACTTATCGCCCCAACATCGTAATCAACGGCTGGGGCGGCGTGCATGGCGGCCATGGGCATCATCAGACATCGGGGTTGTGGACCCCGCGCGCCGTGGAGTTGGCCGCCGATCCCAAAGCATTTCCCGAGCTAATTCGCGAAGGCCTGCATCCCTGGGGCGGCTCCTCGAACCCCGTCGAACTCCTCGATACGGAACGTGGCGGAGCAAGCGCCGGTCCCACCGGCGCTTCGCTTCCCGTGGATGAACTATCGCCGCTTTGGGGCAAAAGCTGGCGGGAAATCGGGCTGGATGCTTTCGCCAACCACCGCTCACAAGGCATTACTGGTTTTCTCGGTTCGCCCTTTCTGCGGCGGCCGCTGGTTCTCATTCCGGAAACTGGGGGCAAGTTTGACGCTGCCAGCCTCGCCGTGAATCTGGAGCAGTGGTCTGCCACCGTCGCTCGCGCCATGTGTGGTGGGGCCCCGAAGGGCGACTGCAAAGTGCTGGCATTGGCCGATGTGGACAAGAAGATGGCCGCGGCACGGACGGCTGCGCTCTCTCTGGACTGGAAAAATGCCATGCGGCAATTGGCCGAGGCCGGGAACCTTCTTAGCGGGATCACTCCGGCCGACTTTCGGGACTCGCTCTTGGGTTACACACGTGACCAAGCGCTCGATCTCCGGGAAACGAAGGAGCGCCTCGAACGCGCCCTCGCGCTAGTCGCGGGACTTGAAGTCAAGGCCGAGGCAGACCGCAGCACGCTAGTCGTGGGGGAATCCTTTGGACTGCGCGCGGAAGCGCATTGCCGTCGAGAGGACGGATGCGATCTCGGCAGCCTGAAGTTAAGCCTTACCGACGGATTCAAGGAGACCAAGCGCGAAGGGGATGCGGAGAAAGGTTTTCAATTCACGGTGGCCGTGACCCGGCCTGCACCTCCCCTGACCGCGTGGGACAAGGTTCTGCCCGAACCGCCGCCGCTTCTATTCGCGGAGCAAGAAGTGACCATCGACGGCTACAAATCCAGCGTCGAAGTTCCGGTGACGCACATTGAGGCAAATTCCACGCGACTGGACCGTGTGCCTCTGCGCATTGTTCCGGCATACACACTTGCGGTGGACCCCAGGCAGGCCATTGCCCTCCTTGGAAAACGCGAGAAGCCGTTCGATGTGTTGCTGCGCGTGCATTCCTATGCGACGCAGGCGGCCAAGCTCACCGTCGGACTGGACTTGCCGGGGGGATTCTCGGCCAGCGCTCCCGAGGAAATTTCTTTCGATGGCACGGGTGACCGCTATGCGAAACTGACGGTAACGGCACCAAACAGTTTGGCACCCGGAAATTACCCGATCACTGCTTACGCGAAACGCGGTGACGAAAGATTCTCAACTTCACTCGAGCCGCTGCCCACTTTGCCGACGCAACTCTGGAGCGAGCCGGCCGAATGCCTGGTATACGCCCTGGCCATTACCATTCCGGAGAATCTGCGCGTCGGCTACATCACCGCGGAGCGCGAACCAATCCCGCAGGCGCTCGAATTGCTCGGCATCCAGGTCGAAACATTGGATGCCCAGGCGCTGGCCTTCGGCGATCTCTCTAAATTCAATGCCATTGTGGTCGGCGTTCGAGCCTACGAGCTTCGCCCGGAGCTTCCCGGCGCCAACCAGCGGCTGCTCGACTACGCCTCGAAGGGCGGCACACTCGTCGTGCAATACAACCGGGACTTCGCGTGGAACAAGGAGCAGTATGCTCCTTATCCCGCAAAAATCGTGACGGCGCAAGGCGGACCGCTGCCGCGCATCACCGACGAGGATTCGCCTGTCAAATTCCTCAAGCCCGACGACCCGCTGCTGAATCGTCCGAACAAAATCACGCTGGACGACTTCAAAGGCTGGGTGCAAGAGCGCGGCCTCTACTACTGGACTCAGTTTGATCCAAAATACACAGCTGTCCTGGCCATGCACGATCCCGGCGAGCCTGACCTCAACGGCGCGATCGTCTACACGCCCTATGGCAAGGGCCTGTACATTTATACCGGCATCGCTTTCTTCCGTCAGATTCCCGACGGTGTCTCCGGCGCATACCGGCTGTTCGTAAACCTAATAAGCGCCACACAAGCAAACTGAGCTGGGGGCAACCGCAGCGCCTGCGGTGTTCCAGCGAAGCCGCACCACCCTTATTGAAATCAACTGGACACACCGCCGCCGCGCGCAAACCACCGTGCTATCCTCTTTCACCAGGGGTCGAAGACGCATGAAGAATTATCTCTCCACGCAGGTTGCCGCCCGGACGGCACGCACGGCCGTCTGGCTCTTTCTGGGGGCCGCTCTTTTCCTCGCGTGCGCCGCCCCGGCTGGGGCGCAGAAGAAAAAGAAAAACGAACAGCCGTCTACGGACAACAAGCCTGTCACTCTCATGGGCGATGAACAGCAGATCGACTACTTGATTTCGGAAATGCTGGGAGCCTGGCAGCTCGGCGACATCGAAAAGCTGCGCAAGGACTATGCCGACGACGTCTCGATCGTCAACGGCATGTGGGCGCCGCCGGTTTTCACCTGGACGAACTTTCTCGCCGTCTTCCAGCAACAGCACGCCCGCATGCAACAAGTGCGCATGGACCGGTCCAACACCTATATCAAGCTGAGCGGTAATTTCGGGTGGGCCTGCTACCAATGGGATTTTTCAGCCGTGGTGGATGGACAGCCTTCCGCAGCTCGCGGGCAAACCACTCTGATCGTAGAAAAAAGAAATGACCACTGGGTGATCGTGCACAACCACACTTCGCTGGCGCCAACCGCTCAACCCATCCCGCCCGCGAACACACCCCAAATCGCTCAGCCTCAGCCAAATAATTCATCGGCGTACTAAGAATCAGGCCGCCGCGCCGGTTCTCTCGAACGGGTCAGATGTTTCTTAGCCCGTTGTACAGCCACAAACCGGCAAGAACCAGAAGGAGCGCTCCTGAAGCGATGCCGCTGGTCATAAGCGGCCGCGAGAGTGCATCTATCTTCGCGACGATCTCCCTCTGTTCTCGCGCCATGTGTTCCTGCGCGGCATCGAGAAAGATTTGATCATCTTCATGGCTGGCAAGAAGGCTCCGCCGAATCAACAACAACATGAATACAGCGGTAACAATCCCCCAGGCAATCAGAACGTAAAGGATGGGCCCTGTCGTTAGGGTTTCCATGGTGACCTCCCCCGGGAACCGTAGCGGTCTCTGCTCGAAATGCCCGGAAGGTGTGAGACCGCGTTCTGAGGGGGGAGTATAGCACTAACCATTTGAATTTCAACTGCTTGCCATAAGTCCAATGGATAGAGTAAGGGCCTTCCGCGTACCCTATTTGTGGAGTGAAAAAGTGGTGGCTTGGGGATCGAAACCCTGTGTTTAGTTGGGTTTCGACGAGCGGCAGCCCGGAGTCACCGAGTCACTTGGCCGCTCCATTCCCTCCCCTTCCAAGTTTGGGCTAAGCCTAACGGAACCTCACCGAACTCACGGTCCTTTCGTTGACAAAGCGGGAAGTGGCGGGCACAATGAAAAAGCCTCGTTGGATCTGTAACCCCGGCTTGGCTGGGGTTTCACCCACAGCACTCGTGCCCGAGTGGCGGAACTGGCAGACGCGCTAGCTTCAGGAGCTAGTGATCGCAAGGTCGTGGAGGTTCGAGTCCTCTCTCGGGCACCATCAAAATATCCCGTGTCGCGAACCGGTTCGCGTCTGGTTGCTCTTTTGCAAGGCTGCCCGAGGCCCATCCGCTGGAAATAGTCAGAATTGCGCATCGCGACCCCCCGGAGCAAAAGTTCGCCTTCCCCGCAACCTTCCTCAAAACCTCGGCCATGATCTCCGGCAGAGGCTCGGGAAAGAAATCACTCCGACTTGAGCGCGCGTATGGGATCCAGGAGCGCCGCCCTTCGGGAGGGGATCAGCGCGAAGACCAGATTCATCAATATCGCAAATCCCGCAACGAGTGCCGCAGTTGTCCAATCAAAGAAAAACGGCAGGTCGGCTCGCTCGGCGATGCTTTCCGTACCTCGCCAGCCGGCCATCAGCCCGGCGAAACATCCCAGGACGCTGATCACCACGGCCTCAAACAAAAATTGCAGGAAGATGTCCGATTTCGTCGCTCCGAGCGCCCTGCGGATTCCTATTTCGACGACTCTTTCCCCGACGGCAATCCAGCAGATTGCGAGGATGCCTAGACCCGATACCACCAGTCCGCTCAACCCCACCCAGCGCACAAGAAATGTCAGGCGATAGGAGGACGCCATCTCGGTATCGATCAGCGCTTTCTGGTTTTGCACCTGAAAGTCCTCAGGCAAATGGCCCGGAGTGCGATGCCTCTTGCTGAGGACCCGATGGATCGCTTCCGTCGTTTCGTCCATGCCGTCCCATCTTGTCACCGCGAAAAGAATCGCGCTGAAATAATCGACGTTTGCCAGGCGGCGCATGGCTGTGCTCAACGGAACATAAACCTGATTGTCTTCGT
>Ga0207000_1092_pt2 | contig 23243 bp, 21 predicted proteins | sample Alteio_BWMinCont_90_FD_153498 | JGI IMG/M metagenome (GOLD analysis project Ga0207000, IMG submission 153498) | Enriched cells from forest soil in Barre Woods Harvard Forest LTER site, Petersham, Massachusetts, United States -... | ecosystem: Environmental > Terrestrial > Soil > Temperate forest >...
GCCGTACGCGAACGTTGAAACCATTCGTGCGCATCGGAGGTGTGATTTAAAACTAATTCTGTGATCACCTTGATCCCCCGCTGATGCGCTTTTTTTAAGAAAAACTTAAAATCAGCGAGGGTGCCATAATCAGGATGAACATCCAAGTAATTAGAAATATCATAACCATCATCTTTTAAGGGCGAGGGATAAAATGGCAGCACCCATAAAGCTGTTATTCCTAAATTTTGCAGATAATCTAATTTTACTTGCTAACCCACGAAAATCACCTATCCCATCCGGATCCCCGCTATCGGAAAAAGCACGGACATGGACTTCATAAAAAATGGCATCCTTATACCAGGAGTAGTATTTAGTCGATTCCATGGGTATTAGGATTTTCCTCGTTAGTAAAACGGCTATTATCTTTATTCTTCTTCTTTTTAATCCCTGAACGTTTAAATTTTGCCTCAGGTATATAGAAACCACTTGGTTGACTTATCCAAGAACCTTGAGGCTTAATAGCCTGGATATTAATAATTCCTTGGGCTAATTCATTCAAATGAAAATTCATCGCCCGCTCCTCATCACAGTTCTCCTTCAATAATTCCACAATCCGTGTATGCCCTAAATCTTCTGCCTGCCGGCAAGCGGTACTATATTCATTAATTTCATATTTTTCTACCTGGGCCACAGCATTGATAATGGCTAAATCATGTTCCGGATCTTTGTGCGCCTGATTGAGCAAAATTTCTGATTCTTTAATAAAACCCTTGATGGTCTCACAGATCTCCCTCTTAGGATTTTGACCAATATTACTGAAAATGTCATTTAAACGATAAATATGCTCCTTGGCGATTTCGATATACTCTTCTAAGGCAAGCTTTAAAGCTGATGATTGGGTGACCTTGACAATCTTGGGCAAGGATTCCACCAATTGATTCTCTACATTTAATAAATCAGCCATTTTTGACATTAATTGATCACTTAGAGAATTATTCTTTTCCATTTTTTCCTCTCAATCTCATACCAAAGGATAGATCACCTTATATCCATCAAGTACACGTTTGTAGAAGACTCCTTGGTACTCATAAAAAGTAATTCCATCGATGAGCATGAGCTTATAGCCTAAAGGGAGATGGAAAACGACAGCCCCAATAGGAGGAGGCACCATCACATATTTTTGTTCCAAAATAACTTTCTGAAAAAAAACACCATTAGCATAATAATAAGTTTCTGGGCCTACAATAAGGGTGATGGTCCCAGAAGGCAAAATATCGATAGGCTGACTTAATACTTGAGGATAAAGCGATCCATAACCACCCGGCATTAAAGCATAGGCTTGAGGTATCATCATCCCCATTAGATATACTAACAAGATTATTAATTTCCCCATATCCACCTCCTCGCATCGACGGAAATACTTTTTCCATAAGTAGAATACCAAATAGAACATGAACCCAAGATGAAGCTAGAATTAATTCCGACCTTCCATCACGCTGCTTGACGCACGAAGTGATTTTACATAAGATGTGACAGATGAAGCGACGTGTTAAACTCATTAAACTCACTAAAGAAACTTGGGCTTTCATTGTTTTAGCCATAGCCAGCGTCCTTGTGCTTTTTAACTATGTTAATCTGGTACCTCACGTCGATAATAATTTCTTCTTTTCAAATAGTGATCCTCAGTTTCAAGACGAGAACGTTATCTCCCGTTTGTTTAAACGCAAAGATTCTCTGCTTATCATTAACGCGGCAGGTCCGATCAAGGCTACGTCCTACATGGAGCGGGTCCATGATTTGAGCCAATCACTCCTTAAACTCGAAGGCATTGCCGGGGTCAAAAGCATTGCCTTGGGACCCAAGAATCTCATTGATGCTATCAAAGGCCCCTTATGGAACCGCCTGCTCATTACTAAAGATCAACGGTCCACCAATATTGTTGTCTTTCTAAAGAATCCCATTGCCCCCTCTCTTATCCCTAGCATTGAAAATCTGACTATTAAATCCTCTCAACAAGATTTTCATTTAATACTTTCGGGTCCTCCCTATATCGTAGAAATGATCAGCCGCCATCTCCTTAAAGACATCCGGCTCTTTAGTGTCTTGGTCTTAGTGATCTTTGGTATCGTCGTCTTATTGATTTTCCGTTCCATAGGGATCCTTTTAGGCACTGTTATTTGTTGTATAAGCGCTTCTATCTGGACCCTGATGCTTGTCCACATGTTAGGCATCCGGATTGGTCTCCTCACGGCTAATTTAGCCACCATCGTTTTTGTCCTGACCTTATCCCACATTATTTTTCTGACCTATAACTGGAAATATATCTGTTCAAATCCCAATCATCCGCCGGATACGGTCCATAAAGCCATGCAATTAACATTTTCCCCCTCTTTCTGGAGCATGATGACAACCTTACTGGGATTTTTTAGCCTGCTCTCTGTCCCGGCCCAACCCCTCAAAGAACTGGGGGCAGCAGGTATTACTGGAGCCTTGGTCGCCCTTACCACAGCCTACGGTGTTTACCCCAGCTTTCTTCGATTGGTTGAACCCTCCTTATCAAAAAATAACAGCCTTGATCGCTATCAAGCTAAGGTTGAAAAATTCCTCGAGAAAAAGAAAACAATAGCGGTCTCAATTATTGCAGGATTATTTATTGTGGCTTTACCAGGATTATGGATGGCTAATACAGACCCCAGTCTCATTTCATATTTTAGTAAGAACAGCTCCCTCGAAGGGGACTTAACCTATATCGATCATCATGGGGGCAGCAGTCCTTTGATTTTGATTGTCCGGACACGATCAGGCGCAAAACTTGATACCGAAAAGTCTTACTATCAATTATGGGCCCTACAGAAGTCACTCGAGAAAAATAAAGAAATTGGGAGTATCCTTTCGCTGCCAGTGCTCATGGCAGAAGCCAAACGCAATATCCTCGCCTCCTTACTTTCTTGGGAAGGCATTCTCAATATCCTGCAACAGCCTCAATTTGGAGGGATAGCGCAAAGCTTTATTACACCAGATCATAAACAAGGTCTTTTTCTCTTACGGATGAATGAATCCAACCGGCAAATTCCGAGGCTTCAAGTCATTGCAGCCATCAAAGAAGATGTTTATGCGCATGGATTTATCCCAGAACGGGTAGGCGGTATTTACAATCTTCAAGGGCATTTGGCTCGGCTTGTGACTTCAAGCATTATCTTTGGGCTTGGTCAATTAATCCTTATTTTCGCATTGATTGCGTGGATTGTTGCACAGTCCATCAGGGTTGCTTTAGCTATAACCTTAAGTATTTGCGTGATTCCGGTGATTGTGTTGGGGATGGTGGGCTGGCTGCGTATCCCTCTGGATATTATTTCTGCGCCTGCTTCTAACATTGCCCTGGGGCTGGGCATTGATTCCATGATTCACATGGTTAGGGCTTACCGGCGACAAAAACACCCGGACAAAAAAGATGCAGACAGTTGGCAGAACGTTAGGCATCTTTTTTGGCAGCCTGTGCTGACATTTACCCTGGTGATGGTCTTGGGTTTCGGGATCTTTATGTTTTCCGAATTCCCCTCAACACAACGATTTGGAGCGGCTGTCGTATTTGGCGCCATGATCGCCTGCATCACCGCATTATTTGTGATGCCAACCGTTGCTCAACATCGCCGTTGATGATCTAAAATTATTCTTCGTCTTCCCAAGCATACTCTAATTCAGCTGGGGTTTTCCCTACTAAAAAATCATCTTCTTCCTCAAAAAAAGAACCCGATATTTTCATGTCATGTCGTTGAGGCAGTATTTGAATTTTATCTTTCATAGACCCTCCTCGTTGAATGCTTCTAAGAAAATCACTGTCCTACAAGATTTAGGTTAACAAAAGCAAAATGAAAGAAAGATGAAGAAAGGATTAAAAAAATTATTTGAAGCTGGCAAGTAACTCTTTATTAGTAGGGATGTTCTGTAATTTCTTCAGGAGGGTCTGGGCTGCTTCAATGGGACTCATGCCACTCAAGGAACGCCTTAATTTCTCGACTAATTGGTACTCTTCAGGAGAAAAAAGCAATTCTTGTTTGCGGGTCGCACTTTTAGAAATATCAATAGCAGGAAAAATGCGGTGATTAGCAATATCCCTTGAAAGCACAATTTCCATATTACCGGTGCCTTTAAATTCTTCAAAAATAACTTCATCCATGCGGCTGCCTGTTTCAATCAGGATGGTGGCCAAGATGGTCAATGATCCGCCATTTTCGATCTTACGCGCAGCCCCAAAAATACGCCGAGGCACTTCAAGCGCCCTGGCATCCACACCCCCAGAAATCGTACGCCCACTAGAACGGGTTTGGGCATTATGCACTCGTGCTAAGCGCGTCAATGAATCAATCACCACCATCACATTGGCCCCTGCCGCGGCATCAGTAAAAGCCTTTTGCATTAATTTATCCGCCACCTGGATATGATGCTCATAACTTTCATCCGAAGCAGAATAATGCACTTCAGCTGGAATGGTCCTTTTAAAATCCGTGACTTCTTCCGGACGTTCATCAATGAGCATGCAGTAAAGTTTTATTGTTGGCTCACTTTTGGACACAGCTTGGCAAATATGTTTAAGGAAGGTTGTCTTCCCCGATCCAGGAGGTGCCACAATAAGGCCCCGCTGGCCCATGCCAATGGGACAAATAAGGTCCATGGCCCGCATGGTCAATTCTGTACTTCCCGCTTCTAGGCGAATGCGGGGAGAAGGATCAATAGGGGTCCCAGCTAAAAATCGCTGTTGAAAACTATTATAAGGAGGAGGCACTATGACTCACTGACTTTCTTGAATTCCAATTCATATATATCAACATAAGAACTATTAAAAATGCAGTTACTAAGGAAGCATTTAATGTTCCGAGATTGAGCTCTTCTTGGAAGGCAATCCAGAATAACACAAGTATCTTGATAAGCCAAAAATATAATGTGAATTAGACAACTTTATTTATTTTTTCTGATATTGTCTTTCCATTAATTACTCTTAGGAAAATCGTCCCTATAACGTAACAATTGGCCTTCTTGCGGAGCGCAGACCCAGATATTATTTTGATCATCCCCAATCACACAATGCGATTTCATGGCAGCTTGACCTATCCCTAGCAAGGAAAGCCCTCCTGTGGATGAAACTCCCAGGACTGAGAGGATTGCATTCTTAGATGCTGTGATATAAAAATGGGAAAGATTAGAATTAAAATCAACCAAATCAGCGCCTTGGCCTGTCATCAGACTTGCCACTGGTTTTCCCTTCTGGTTTAAATCTAAAACAACGGCCTTGCCTTCACCGCATGCTACAAATAAAAAATTTCTGGCTTCATCAACAGCTGTACCCCGTGACTTTGTACAAGTATTAGGCCAGGTATCGGTTATGGCATGCGTTTTTAAATCAATGGCTGTCGCATTTTTACCGACGTTGGTAAAAGCCCGTTGATGGGTATTATCGATGGACAACGATTCTGGTCCTCCAGGCATGGCTATGAATAGGACATGTGTCAGGCGAGGATGTTCTCCTGCTGTAAATGAGAAAACTTCGATTTGCTGCTTATCTTTATCATCCGGCTCTGTGGCCCACACCTCATGATTAATCTTCACATAACGCAAAATATCAACATCCAAGGCTAAAGGGGCCTTGGCCACGATTTTTTTGGTTCTTACATCAACCACATCTAATTGTTGCGAGCCATGATCTGCCACGAAAATAAAGCCTTCCCCTTCGTCTGCAGCCGTGATGCCTATTTCCTGCCCTTTTTGCCACTCAGGGCTTGAAGTAAAACCGCCAATACTATTCATTTCAAAACTAGTCGGATCAATCAAATATAGTTTCCCGGTCTGCCCTGCAGGTATCAAAATTTTATGCAATTGGGGGGAAAATGCGAAATAATCAAAACGAATCCCTCCCTTGCCATGAGCAATGGGCATAACCGTGGCTTTTAAAAGAGTGGATGATTGAGCCAAAAGAGGGTTCATGCTTGCCAATACTATTAAGATTAAAAGAATCCTCATCATATGAACTCCCCTTCTTTTATTGGATGTTTTGTTAAAGTAGGTTGAAACGATACCCTATCCCCGGCTCATTAATGATGCGCTTAGGATTAGATGGATTATCTTCGATTTTCTGACGCAGGTGATTTAAGTACACCCGCGCAGAATTAGCCTTAGCTTCATTATCCGTCCCCCAAACTTCCCTTAAAATCTGACGCATGGTTAAAACCCGTCCTGCATTTTTAATAAGCGAGGATAATAATCCATACTCTATGGATGTCAATTTAAGAGGCTTTCCATGCAAACTGACATGGCGGGTGATGAATTCAACACGCAAATGAGCATTATCAAAAACTTCATTGATGATACCAGGCGTTGTTTTTCGTCGGAGTACCGCTGCAAGCCTAGCCGTTAATTCAGAAGCGGAAAAAGGCTTAGTGACATAATCATCCGCACCATTTTCTAGACATCTGACCTTGGTTTCTTCCTGCCCCCGAACCGAAACCATGATAACAGCAACATCACTCATTTCTCTGATACGCAAAAGCACCTCAAATCCTTCCATGTCTGGAAGGCCCATATCCAAAAGCACTGCTTGAGGCTTTTTATAAACAAGAGATGCTAATGCTTCTTTTCCAGACGAGGCATGGATGATGTCGTAACCGGCATGTGATAGAATAACGCCCAACATTTTTTGAATCTGCGGCTCATCATCAACAACAAGGATTATTCCCTTAGACATCTTATTGTTTTTCTGCCATGGGTAGGGTTATTGTCACCATGAATCCCTTAGGAGATAAATTTTCTGCCTCAACTTCACCTTCATTTAATTGCACAAACCGACGGGCGATCGAAAGACCTAAACCTAAACCACCCTTTTTAGTCTTTGAACCTCGATAGAATTTATCATAAATCTTAGCTAAGGTCTCTTTGGGAATACCTTCACCTTCATCAATAACACTGATCCTAATGGTTTGATCGATGACCCGCACATTAATATCTATTTCCCCGTTCTCAGGCCCGTGCACCAGGGCATTATGAACAATATTTTTCAAAGATTGAGTAATCATATAAAAATCTGCATTCACATACAGGGAGCCTGGAGGGCAATCCACATGAATACGTTTCTCATCGGCAGGGGTTGAAATTTGTTTAAGGGCCTGGGTAACAATATCTTTAACCTCACACTCGGTAAAATTGGGCCTTAGATTTCCTGTATCTAATTTAGTCAAATCTAAAACAGAATCCACTCCGCTGGTTAACCGCAGGCAGGCTAGGCGGCATTCTTCCAGAAGGTCCATGGCATCCTTAGGCCATTGATGAAATAGAACCAAGGCATCTAAATAACCGGAAATAATGGTCAACGGTGTTTTTAATTCATGGGATAAATTATCCAGAAGAGCGCTCTGCAAATTTTGCGTATCTTCCTTCATTTTGGCTTCCTGAGAAATCTTTAACAATTGATCTTTTTCCAACATGATGGTCATAATGGCTGAAAAAGATTCCAATAAGGCCCTTTGGGCCAAATCCAACGATTTTTCGTCTAAAAGATTGATAACTAAGACTGCCCTTACTTGACCTGATGACATTAAAGGCAAATACATCAGGGTTTGTTGAGATAGGGTGTCTGAAAAACGACCGGCAGGTTTTTTATTGGCGACCACCCATTGAGCGAGTCCTTTTTGGTTTTCCGTCATGGCTATCGAATCGCCCAGGGGAGAATCAAAAAGAAGCTCTTCATTTTCATTGACCATCAAGACACAGCTATTACATTGGCATAGCATATTGATTTGGCTCGTCGCCACCCGCATGGCTTGGGCCACGTCCGTACTCAGGGCCAAGGCACGGGTCAATTCGTACAAGGCTTCGGAACGTCGGCGTTGTTTTTGCTCAATCTCTCTTTGTCGTCGTAATTTGGACGTTACCAGGCCCATCATCAAAGCAGTAATAAAAAACATCCCCAACAGCATCATGTCGTAGCTGCTGCGAAAACTAAAGGTGTATTTGGGCGTGATAAATAGAAAATCCCATCCCACCGCACTTAAAGCAGCCAACATGAACGCCGCTGATCTACCTAAAAAGACCCCGCTTAAAACAACGGTCAGCAAATACATCAGCCCCAACATTTGATAACCCGTCAACGGTTCCAATAGCATATTCACGACGGTCGCAATGGCAAACATCAGAAAACTCAAACCGTATTCCCTTGGTTTGATTTTAGATAGAAATTCTTTAGGTTTTTCAGGAAAATTCTTATCCGCTGCAGAAATGCGCACCATGTGCACATCGATTTGCCCGCTTAAAGCCACCAGGCGATCGGCCAAGGTAGGAATACCTAAAAACTTCTGCCAATTTTTCTCAATTGATTTTCCAACAATGATTTGAGTCACATTTTCTTTATTAGCCACATCCACAATTACTTGAGCCAGATCATCCCCCACCTGATGGATAATCTCAGCCCCCAATTGACGGGCCAGGGCTAGATTCTTCATTAAACGTTCTTTATGTTCTTCGGACAGCGACGCAGAGCTTTCGACGTGCAGGGCAATCCAAGAAGCATCCAACATCCCTGCCCAACGCCTGCTCATGCGGATTAATGACTCCGAAAATGGTGTTATACCCACCGCCACTAAAATACGTTCCCCGCTGCGTGTGGGACCAGAAAGCCCTTTGGCTGACATGAGTGAACGCAAATTCCGATTAACGTGCGCGGTCGTCAGACGTAAGGCCATTTCACGAAGCGCCGTCAGATTTTCAGTCTTAAAAAAATTAGTCGTAGCTGCCTTGGCTTGATCAGGTACATACACCTTGCCTTCAGCCAAGCGCTGATGCAAGGCCTGCGGGGATAAATCAACCAGGGTTATTTCAGAAGCTTCATCCAGGATGGTATCTGGGACGGTTTCTCCAACAGCCACCCGTGTCACAGCCAAGATATCTTCCCTCCGGCTATCCACATGTTGCACATTAAGGGTGGTAAAGACATCAATATCTGCAGACAAAATTTCTAAAACATCCTGATAGCGTTTGGGGTGTCGGCTTCCAGGAGCATTGGTGTGGGCTAATTCATCGACTAAAACTAATTGAGGGCGACGCTTGAGGATTTCGTCAATATCCATCTCCTCAAGAGTAATACCGCGATAGGTGACTTTTTTAAGAGGAACAAGCTCAAGACCTTCCAACAAGGCCTGTGTTTCCACCCGGCCATGAGTGACAGCGACACCTACCATCACACGAAAACCTTCGGCTTGTCGCTGACGGGCTTCCTGAAGCATAGCATAGGTTTTGCCCACACCAGGGCACATCCCGAAAAAAATCTTCAACTTGCCGCGGTGGTTATCTTCGGCTTTAACTCTGGCTAATACGGCATCCGGATTGGGTCTATCCATGCCCTTATGATACTTCATTTGAAGCCATCTAGCATTATTTTTTATACTGATCTAAGGCCAGGTTCACTTGTAGCACATTCACTACAGGCTCACCTATTAATCCTAAAAAACGGCCCTGGGTGTTCTGATCAACAATAGTCTTAAGCATTTCTGGTGTAAGACCTCTCACACGAGCGACACGCGCAAGTTGATAGTCCGCGGCGGCTAAACTGATATGAGGGTCTAATCCACTGCCTGAGGAAGTCACTAAATCAACGGGGATCGGGGCATTATTATTAGGATCAGCTGCCTTTAAAGCTGAAATGCGCCCCTTGACTTCATCTAATAACGCAGGATTTAAAGGGCCCAAATTAGAACCTGATGAAGCAGAAGCATTATAAACAGGGCTGGTCGCTGATATTCGTCCCCAAAAATATTTCGGATCATCGAAATTCTGCCCTATCAATGATGATCCTAATATTTTGCCGTCACTTGAGGTAATCAAACTGCCTTCAGCTTGATTATGAAATACTGTTTGAGCTATTCCAGTGACTACCAGTGGATACACTATGCCAGTAAGTGCTGTTAATAAAACAAATAAAACTATTGCAGGTCGAATTTGTGCGAGTAACATTTTTACTCCTCCTTAAACTAAATGTAACGCCACTAATATCATATCAATCAATTTAATCCCGACAAAAGGAGCAATGATCCCCCCTACCCCGTAAATCAATAAATTATCCCGTAAAAGGCGGCTGGCAGCCATTGGTCTATAGGGCACACCAAACAATGATAACGGAATAAGAAATATAATAATTAACGCGTTAAAAATAACCGCAGACAAAATAGCACTTTGCGGTGTGGCTAAATGCATAATGTTAAGCGCTCCTAATGCCGGATATGTTCCCACAAATGCCGCTGGAATGATCGCGAAATATTTGGAAACATCGTTAGCAATACTAAAGGTCGTCAAAGATCCTCTGGTAATCAAAAGTTGTTTACCAATTTTGACAACTTCAATCAACTTTGTAGGATTGGAATCTAAGTCCACCATGTTGCCGGCTTCCTTGGCTGCTTGCGTCCCTGTGTTCATGGCCACAGCCACATCCGCCTGTGCTAAGGCAGGTGCATCATTGGTGCCGTCCCCAGTCATGGCAACCAAACGACCACCCGTTTGCATATCCCGAATCAATTTTAATTTGGTTTCTGGTGTGGCTTGTGCCAAGAAATCATCCATGCCTGCTTCAGCAGCAATAGCTGCTGCTGTTAGAGGATTGTCCCCTGTTATCATGATGGTCTTAATACCCATGCGGCGTAATTCTGCAAAACGTTCTTTAATCCCGCCTTTGACAATATCTTTTAATTGAATGACTCCAAGAACATTATTATTCTCTGCCACTACCAGCGGTGTACCACCACCTTTAGAAATCATTTCTATTGATGATTTTAAGTCATCTGGAAAAATCCCTCCTGCTTTTCTCACATAGCCCTCAATTGCATCCACGGCGCCTTTTCTAATTTGACGATTTTGCCCTAAATCTACCCCGCTCATCCTGGTTTGGGCAGTGAATGGAATAAATTTCGCTTCTAATTCCTTGGTTTGCCGTTCCCTAATCCCATATTTATCTTTGGCTAATACCACAATGCTACGGCCCTCAGGTGTCTCATCAGACAAAGAAGACAACTGAGCAGCATCGGCCAAAACTTCCGCACTAACTCCTTTAGTGGGAATAAAGGCCACGGCCTGCCGGTTTCCCAATGTAATTGTTCCTGTTTTATCCAGCAATAACACGTCCACGTCCCCAGCGGCTTCGACAGCTCGTCCAGAAGTAGCAATGACATTTGCCTGGATCATACGGTCCATACCCGCGATCCCGATCGCTGGCAATAATCCACCGATGGTGGTTGGGATAAGACAAACTAGTAAAGCGATTAATACTGTAACAGTAATAACTGTCCCATGGCCCGCGGTCACGACGCTAAAAATCGAGAATGGCAAAAGAGTCACCGTCACTAAGAGAAAAATAATTGTAAAAACTACCAAAAGGATATTCAACGCAATTTCATTAGGCGTTTTTTGACGACGGGCGCCTTCAACCATGGCGATCATATGGTCCAAAAAAGTTTCTCCAGGATTAGCTGTAATACAGATGACCAGCCAATCAGAAAGGACCCGGGTTCCACCCGTGACAGCAGAACGGTCTCCACCGCTTTCACGGATAACAGGAGCACTTTCTCCGGTGATGGCACTTTCATCCACAGAGGCGGCACCTTCAACCACTTCCCCATCCATAGGAACATAATCGCCACGTTCGACCAGGACAATATCTCCTTTGCGCAAGGTAGTTGCTGAAACGCTCTCAAAAATGGAACCATACACAGGCTTGGACATTTTCTTTGCTGGGGTATCTTTACGTGCTTTGCGTAAACTTTCTGCTTGAGCCTTCCCCCGTCCTTCAGCCATGGCTTCTGCAAAATTCGCAAAAATAATGGTAAACCACAGCCATAAAGATATCGCCAGTATAAAACCAGCCCCAGCTTCTCCATGCCCACCCAATGCCTGCATAAATAATCCTGTGCTCAATACACTTCCGACCAAAACGACAAACATCACAGGATTTTTAATCTGGTGCAAGGGGTTTAATTTCTTAAATGAATCTATAATGGCCGGCCATAATATCTTCGGCTCAAATAGTGATGTGACTGAATTAGATGTTTTTTTCATATAAAACCTCGCCCTTATCTTATCAATTACCCGTTAAAGTCAAATGTTCTACAATCGGACCTAAAGCCAGTGCTGGAAAAAATGTCAGAGCGCCAATAACCAAAACCACCATGGCCACAAAGAAGACAAAGAGCGGTGTATGGGTTGGTAACGTCCCTTGAGTGGCGGGTACAATTTTCTTCGCGGACAAAGAACCAGCAATAGCTAATATCGGAATGATAAGCCAATAACGGCAGAAAAACATGGAAACCCCTAAGAATGTATTGTAAAAGAGCGTATTTGCTGACAAACCGGCAAAAGCACTTCCATTATTTCCCGCTGCGGAAGAAAACGCATAAAGAACTTCGCTAAACCCATGCGCTCCGGGATTGGCAATCCCAGCCTTGCCGGCCACCGTAAGTACAGCAATGGCCGTTGGTATCAATATAAAAATATGCGGGATTAAGGCTACTAATGAAGCCATTTTTATTTCAAAGGCTTCGATTTTTTTACCCAAATATTCGGGCGTGCGGCCGATCATCAACCCTGCGATAAACACAGCAACGATGATAAAAGCAATCATGCCGTAAAGCCCTGAACCAACCCCGCCGAATATAATTTCTCCCAGTTGTAAAAGCCACATGGGAATCATGCCACCCAAGGGCATGTAAGAATCATGCATAGCATTAACCGAACCATTAGATGCTGAAGTTGTTGCCACAGCCCAGATGGCAGAAGAAGCGACACCAAATCGCGCCTCTTTTCCTTCCATATTGCCGCCAGGCTGATAATCAGTTGCATTTTGATTAATACCCAAATGGTTAAATAATGGATTTCCACCTTGTTCGATCTGACCAACAAACCAAAGACAAGGTATAAAAATAATCAACATCGCGGCTAATATAGCCCAGCCTTGACGCCGGTCCCTGACCATGTAACCGAAGGTATAACATAAAGCGGCCCCGATCAAAAGGATGGCCAGCATTTCCAGGAAATTCGATAACGGTGTGGGATTTTCGTAAGGATGCGCAGAATTAGCATTATAGTAACCGCCGCCATTGGTCCCTAATTGCTTGATGGCAATCTGAGACGCCACCGGCCCTAAAGCAATGTCCTGCTCGGTGACTGGCTTTCCATTACTATCTTTAGCAACCTGTACGAGCGTCGCTGCTGCACTTTTGTTAAAAGTCTGAGGTACCCCTTGGAAGACCAACACTAAAGCAAACACCAATGACAAAGGCAGCAGGATGTAAAGAATAGTCCTCACCATATCTACCCAAAAATTACCAATGGTGTTTGTCTGCTTTTGAATGAATCCCCTGATTAAGGCTATGGCAACAACCATGCCCGTAGCTGCTGAAATAAAATTCTGTACAGTCAATGCCAGCATCTGAGTCAAATAACTCATGGTGCTTTCCCCACCATAACCCTGCCAGTTTGTATTGGTGGCAAAACTCACCGCTGTATTAAAGGATGAATCTGGGGGCACGGCGGCCATGGCCATTGGATTTAGAGGAAGCCCTGCTTGAAATCGCTGAATAGCATAAACGACTAAGACGCCTAAAATATTAAACAACATCAAAGCCGTGGCATATACTTTCCAGGACATACCTTGTTCTGATTTGACCCCGCAAAGACGGTAAATCCATCTTTCCAGGGGTGCCAACCACACATTAATACCAATGGAGCTTCCTTCATATATACGGGCCATGTAAATGCCTAGCGGCTTGACTGCTAAAAGCAGTACAGCAAGATAAACACCCATTTGAATATAGTCATTGAGGCTCATTAGAATATCTCCGGTTTAAGCAATGCTATTAAAAGATACACAAACAACACCAATGAAGTAATCCCACCAATCCAATAAATGGCTAACATAGCTAATCCCCCCTTATACCTTGGAACATAAAATAATGAATCCCCAAGAAATGATTCCCAAAAAAATAGTAAGTCCTATAAAAACAATATCCATCATATCAATATCCTCCCCTTAAAAGACCCCGCTTAGCCACCCGGCCTAAGCATGGCACTTAAAATAAGTTTACTCGAATTACTGATTTTGGCTAATTAAAAGAGGGACGTACGGTATTAAAAAAGTATTAAAAATGGCTTGAGCTATAAACGGACAGTATTAATAAAGAAAAATGACCCTAATTCTATTCATAACCATATTTTTTAATAAACCAGACCTTCATGGTCTGTACGGACCAGAGGTAAAGCCCCACAATCAATATTAGGAAGACAAAAAAGGAAGCAGGCGGCATGACAAATTTAAAATACGTACCAAGAGGTGTATAAGGAAGAACCAAGGCTATTGAGGCGATATAAATGGAGGTAAATATTAAGAATGGGCTTGGGAAACTCTCTACAAAAGGTATTTTCCCTGTACGGATAATATGAATAACTAAAAGCTGGGTGCACATGGATTCTAAAAACCAACAAGTGGCAAACATCGCTTGGCCAGCATGAAAAATAAAAATCAAAACGCCAAACGTTAAATAATCAAAAACTGAACTTAAGGGCCCAAAATACATCATGAATTTCTTAATATAATCCGCGTTCCAAGACCGTGATTTCAACAGATAATCTTCATCCACATCATCAGAAGGAATGGCGACCTGTGAAGCATCATAAAGAAAATTATTTAAGATAATTTGAATAGGATACATGGGCAAGAATGGCAATAGGAAGCTCGCCCCTGTCATACTAAACATATTACCGAAATTAGAACTGGCACCCATCTTAATATATTTAAAAATATTCCCGAAAACACGCCTGCCTTCCAAAACACCGTCTCGTAAAACCATCAAATTCTTTTGTAAAAGAATGATATCTGCTGATTCCTTGGCAATATCCACCGCGTTATTGACAGAAATCCCCACGTCCGCCGCTTTCAGGGCTGGTGCATCATTGATCCCGTCCCCTAAGAATCCTACGGTATGGCCATTTTTACGTAAGGCATGAATCACGCGTTCCTTTTGCAACGGCGAAAGCCTGGCAAAAACAGTAGTTGTCTTGACGACTTGCCTTAACTGATCATCCGTAATCTGGGCCAGTTGGTCCCCGGTCATCAGACCTTTGATAGAGAGCCCCACCTCACTGCAAATTTTCTTTGTGACTAAATCATTGTCCCCTGTCAATACCTTGAGCTCTATACCTAATTTCCTTAAAACTTCAATGGTGCGGCGGGCCGTGGGCTTAGGAGGATCGAGAAAGGCAATATACCCTTTTAATACAAGGTCTTGCTCATCATCTTTAGAATAAACATCCTTGTTAACATCCATGTCTTTATAGGCAACAGCCAGAACTCTAAAACCGTCCGCGCTTAAAGAATCATACTCTTCCTTTAAATCAGTCATCACAATTTGGTCTAGGTCTTCAAGCTCCCCATCCAATTCATATTTCTTGCAGCGCTTGAGGATTCCCTCAGGCGCCCCTTTAGAAATAATCTTGTGCTTACCTTCCATATCAACAACAACCGACATAATCCGGCGAGAGAAATCAAAAGGTATCTCATCAATCTTTTTGTATTGCTTGACGACCAATTTTTCATATTTTAAAACAGCCTTATCCAAGATATTCTTCAAGCCCGTCTGATAATAGCTATTAAGATACGCTAATTTCAAAACGCCTTGGTCTTCTTTACGCACCACATCACAATATTTCTCTAAAACAATCTTATCTAAGGTCAATGTCCCGGTTTTGTCCGTGCAAAGCACATCCATGGCCCCAAAGTTCTGGATAGAACTAAGCTTCTTAACAATAACTTCCTTCTTAGACATGGCAATGGCACCCTTGGAGAGATTGATGGTGACCAGCATGGGAAGCATTTCCGGCGTCAAACCAATGGCCACGGCTAATGAAAACAATAAGGCTTCCATCAAATTGCCTTTAGTAAAATAATTAAGGGTACAGATCACAATAACCAGAAGCACCATGGCCCGGATCATGAGCCAAACAAAACTATTAATCCCTCGATCAAAACTGGTGGGTTGGCTGGCCGATGAAAGACGGCGGGAAATTTCTCCAAATTCAGTGGCCAAACCTGTTTTGATGACCACACCTAAGGCTGTGCCACTCACCACACTAGAGCCCATAAAGGCCACGCTGTCGCTGGCGGGTGTTTTCTCAACCGGCATGGATTCACCGGTCAAGGCGGATTGATTAATAAATAAATCTTTGGCCTGGATAATCCTGATATCGGCAGGGATCATGTCGCCGGCAAACAAATCAACAATATCGCCTGGCACAATTTGTCGGATAGGAATTTCCTTGGATTTACCATTGCGGTAAACTGTCGCGGTGGCACGTACCATCTCGCTTAATTTATCTGCTTCCTTTCCTGCCTTATATTCTTGAAAAAAACCAAGCAGCACACTTATAAAAGCCATCAGACCAATGATAGAACCACTAACTAAATCTCCTGTTAAGAAGGTAACCACGGAAATAACTACGAGTAAACCTACTAAGGGATGAAAAAATTTAGAAACAAATTGAAAAACGAGGGTCCTTTTCTGTTTTTTAGCAGCCTCATTAAAGCCATAATCTTCCAGGCGCTTTTGAGCTTCTTCATCAGTAAGCCCAATTCGGAACGTTTTAAACTTCTCAAAGAGGATTTCTTTTGAACAGCCCTTATAATCAAAATCTAGTACTTGATTCTTTTGTTTACTCATCGAGGATTTATCCTTATCACAGACATGACCATACCAACAATGATCCACATCAACATTCCTAATTGAACAGTGTAAAAAGTATTGTCAAAAAAACTCTGCACCAAAAATCCAAATAGACCACAAACTAACCCCTGGAGAATAGTTAATGCCCAAGGGTCATGGATGTGAAAACTACCCATGACACCATGGCGGAAAACGGTAAACAATACCCATAAAAAAGATACGAGACCCAGAAATCCGGTCTCTGCGGTCATTTGCAAATAACAATTGTGCGCATACCACCATACCCTAGCATTCGGGTCTTGATGAACAATTTTGGTATAGGTATTAAGGCCTGTCCCCCAAATGGGCGATGAGCGGATGATGGAAAGGGCTTTTTTGCCAAAAAATATAGCGCCCCGATCCCCCCTCTTCCAAAATAGAATAATTTTCACTATTATTACCTATTCGATCATTAATCAACTCCATATGACGCACTTGATTTAAAGCAGGTATGAAGAAAACAAATAAAACGAGGGCCAGTAGGCCTGTGTAAATAATTTTCCGAGAATCTAGACACGTCGCAGCTACAAGGACAACCAAATACCCCACCCAGGAACTCCGTGAATACGTCCAGCATAAACAAAGCAATAATAGGCCTAAAAAAATGACCGCTAATAAAAAAATACCCCAAGATTTCCGTCTAAAATAAATTGAATAGGTAAAATGAACGACAAGGCTAATGCCTAATAATAAATAGGCACCCAATCCATTGGCGCCATAAAATGACGCACTAATACGGTGAGTCGAGACAGCATTTTCAAAACCAACCACTTTTCCTTTAATAAGATCTGTGCCCAAATAATTTTGTGCAATGCCATTTAATACCGTAATAAACGTAGATAGTAAAAATACGCCAATAAAGATTTGAATCCGTTTTTGGTCCCGCAAGACCTCGATGCAGCAAAAATATAAAAAAAGACATTTAACAAACTTACCAATAAAAGCGACCAAACTATGCCCAGGATACTGGCTAAATATAACGGAAATGAGTACGGCTAAGGTCAAAAATTGTAAAGGACGGTTTAAGAAATTAGGATAGGGAGCAAATCCTTTCCAAATAAAAATGACCCTTTCTATAAAATTTGAAGGGGCCAAAGACCAATTGATCATCAGGCGATTGATTCTTTTCAATAAATAAAAAAATACCGTCAAGGCTGCAAAAGAATCAAGTAAGGCTATAGAAGCAGGCAATATAAAAATAACAGCACAGAGGGAGTAAAATATCCCTTTATCACAGAAGGAGTCAAAATGATTGGCTGATTGAAAGGGTTTATTTAGAGTGACCATACTGTTGGTAATCAATCCCTAGGGCTTCCATGTCAGTCTTCATAGGCCCATGAAAACCAAAGGGTGTTTCCATAAAAAAAGCATCCACAACATTTTTGGGGGAAACTTCTTGGGCGTTTTCTTGGGCTGCATTAGCTTCTGCCCTAGCGGAAACTTTTTTTTCTGCAATACTACGCAAAAAAACAGGGATTTTGGCTAAAATTGCTTCAAAATTTTCTTTGGCTTTCTTTTCCCAAATCATTTGATCCTGGTGGTATCTAAAGTAATGTGGTCTTCATAGTATGTCTTTCCCCAACCAGCTACCTTATTGTCGATCAAGAAAATAGGTACCTTTAACTCAGAAGACGCATATTTTTTGACATAAATATAAACTTCCATCCGGGTTTGGTCTGATTTCTTATAGATTTCTATGGATTGTGGTTTACCTATCAAATCAAGCAATTCAACCTTGGTCATGCCATATTGAGGATCAACATAGGGTTTAGGTATTTCGATACGCGCATGGGCACAGCCTATAAAACTGAAACAAAGAATTAGTATAAAAGAATTCCTAATTTTTTTCATGCCCCCCCTTTATTTCTAATTGATCCAGGATATATTTGTCATGAACATGGGCCATAGTACTCACCACTTCGATATGATTAATGCCGCCACCCAGGATTAAATAAACCAAATAGGTGTCCGTGATGTGATGTTCTTGGGCACTATGCAGCTGTTTTCCTTCTTCACTGGGATCAATGGTATATTCTTGGTCATCATCGGTATAGATCTTGATCAAAGGTTTTTCAAAGGCTATCCGTTCATTGATGGCAAAGTCCCTAGAAAATTCTTCACTATTACTAAAACGGATCGTATAGGTTAATTCCCGAGGGATTTCGGTGACAGGTTGATGGGCAAAAGAAACCGGGCTTCTAAATTCAACAAAACTTTGCATATCATAAGCAATCTCTTCTTGCTTCGGAAAGGTGGGGCTAAAAATAGCTTTCCAGAAGGGCTTCTTGATCTTTAAATTATATTCATGCAAATACCCGGAATAAATCTTTTTATGCTTAAAAGAGATGGTTTGAGCAAAAGATGACTCAAGAGGCATCAAAAGGCAAATTAAAAGCGCGGTGAGAGTCTTAAACATCCCAAAGCTCCTTTCTTACATCTTAAGCCTTCAAACCTTCGCGAAAGGCCTCTTCAAACAGATCAATGGCCAGATCTATTTCTTGATGGGTTATGTACAAAGACGGTGCTAATGTAAAAACATTTTTAAAGTATCCGCCAATACTTAACAATAATCCTTGTTGACGGCCTCCGGCGGTTAATTTACCCCGAAGCCCAATATTCATGACCCGGTCTGCTAATTCGCGGTCAGGTGTACGTCCATCTTTCTGACAAATTTCAATACGCAAGGCCAAACCTAAGCCATCCACATCCCCTATCTGCGGGTATTTCTGCTTCAATTCCTTTAAACGGCCCAGGAAATATTTGCCTCGTTCAGGGACGCTGTTGGAAAAATCAGACTTTTCGATCAAATTCATGACACCTAAGGCTGCCGCCGTACCAATGGAATTAGACGAATAAGTGGAATGAGTAGAACCCGGGGGAAAAACGTCTGGAGATATCAGCTTTTCTTTTGCCCAAACACCTGATAATGGATTAAGGCCATTGGTACAGGCTTTACCAAAGACAATAATATCAGGAACAACATCAAAATGTTCAATAGCCCACATTTTACCGGTGCGGTAAAAACCCATATGCACTTCATCTGCCACAAACAAAACCCCAAAGCGGTCTAGGAGTTTCTTAAGCTCTTTAAAATAGCCCTTCGGGGGAACAATGTAGCCTCCTGTCGCCTGGACTGGCTCGACAAAAAAAGCACCATATTCACAATTTTTTGTTTTGGGATTAACTAAAGAATAATATTCTGATTCAAATAATTTTTCAAAATCCTTAAAGCAGGACATATCGCAGCAATCTTTGCCACGATTAGACGGGCAACGGAATTGATAGGGGTAAGGAACAAAATGCGCCCGGTCAGCGAAATGACCGTAATGCTCACGGTAACGGTAACTCGAGGTGATGGCCGTGGCCCCAAGGGTGCGGCCATGATAGCCGCCCATAAAGGCAAAGGCTGAATTCTTTTTTGTATAATTACGGACGAGCTTGATAGCATCTTCAATGGCGGCAGCTCCACCAATATTAAAATGCACGCGGCCCTTTTCACCAAAGGTCTTTTCAATATTTTGGGCTATTTTCTCAGCTAGGAGGATTTTTTCTTCATGGAGATACTGACAGGAAAGTTGAGGCAGATTATCGATCTGATCTTTGACAATATTATTTATATATTCGTTTTTATAACCAAAATTGGCCACAGAGTGCCACATTTGCAGGTCAAGAAACCTATTTCCTTCATTATCATAGACATAAATACCCTCAGAGCGACTAAAAATCTTCAGCTCCTTGGCATAATGAACGGTATCACCCCATGAGCAATATTGGGCCTCTTTAGCCAAGAGTATTTCTTCTTTAGAAAGCGCCATTTCTTTTTTGGTTCGAGATAACTGATCCATGCATTCCCCCTAGTTGATAGAATTGAGCATTATAACATAATTATAGGTCCTGTCATGAGAATAAATTAAAGGGCAATAAGGCAAGTTTTGAGTAAATAAGGAAGATTTTACGGATTAACAGGAGCACTTTAGAGCAATTGTGTCACAATTTTTTCGTGAGAGTTTTACGTATTTGAATAAGTTCCTTTTGACGTTGAGAATCTACTTGCGGGTAAGATATTTTCATGCTTTTAAGAGTATCCACTACCACCTGAGAAATGATCAATTGGGCATTTTCTTTATCATCAGCTGGTACAATGTACCAAGGCGCCTTCGTGGTGCTCGTTGCCCCTAAACATTCCCCGTAGGCCTTCATGTATTCTTTCCAATAGCTGCGTTCCTTCATATCATCAGGGCTGATTTTCCAATTGCGGGAAGGATCATCAATGCGCTTGAGAAATCGTTGGCGTTGCTCTTCTTTCGAAACATGTAAAAAGAACTTAACGACCCGTGTCCCATTACGATAAAGATGATTTTCTAGATTATTGATAGAAGCATAACGGTCATACCAAATATTTTTTAAATTGAGCACCTCCTGAGGGATTTGCTCTGCTTGAAGGATTTCCGGATGCACGCGCACAATCAACACTTCTTCGTAATAGGAACGGTTGAATATCCCGATCATGCCCCGCTGTGGTAAATTACGCGTGGTGCGCCACAAAAAATCATGGTCTAACTCTTCTAAGCTCGGATGCTTAAAACTATACACCTGGCAGCCTTGAGGATTAACACCGGACATCACATGCTTAATGGCGCTGTCTTTACCAGCCGCATCCATGGCTTGAAAAATCAACAGTAAGGCATACCGATTATCCGCATAAAGAACATTTTGCATCTCCTTTAACGCAGCAATATGATCTTCGATAATTTCTTTATATTCGGATTTAGATTTATAAAAAGGATTGATCTTGGTAGGCCATTTCTTAAGATCAATCTTCTTGCTTTCTTTGACTTGAAAATCTTTAATATTGATTTTCATGAGGAATCCTTTATTTTGCCATCTTGGCAATATCATTTTTAATGGAGCTAATGTCTGATTTTAATTCTGAGATGTTTAATGCTTTCAAATTGGTCTCAAAAGCTTTGATCTCATACTGAGTATCGTCCATTTTCTTCTCGAGCTGGGCTAAGACGTTCACATAATCTTTCTGCCAGGCCTTCATTTGTTCTTTAATGACATCTGTCTCTGCTTTAATGTCCGTCAATGATGCTTGAACTCCCTTAGTCGAATCCTCTACTTCTTGGCGTTTATGGACTTCTTGCAGGAAAGCATCTTTTTGGGCGGATAGAGCATCCTTCTGGTCCTTCACTTGCTCCTTGGCATCATCCAAGTCTTTACTTAAATGATCCATTTGGTCTTCTTGGCCCTTTAATTTATTACTTGTCATTTTTTCTTCAACCCGCTGTTGGCTATGCATGGCATCTATTTCATTGGCCTGTTGCCTAAATAAGACATAGATTCTTACACTAAAGGCTATGAGACCTACACCAATAATAAAAATAATCACTCTAAAAATATTCTCCCATTTAATCATCATAGGGACTCCTTATCAGCTATTGCCCAAATATTATTTATAGCCATCACCTTGAGAATGACAGGCGAAAGACTGCCAATACCTTGCTCTTTGATGCGTGCCAACATCGCAGGATCAATATTCATATTAACCCCTCGCCCATCTTGACTCATCTTCCAAGTCATATAATGGGTATCAAGATCAATACCCCCATCCCTGTCAATACCCATGGCTTTATCCGGTGATGATGGAGGTAGTTGCTTAATTTTTTCTGAAGGTTTAAATTGATTAACTGCTATCGTTAATCTATAAAAAAGATCTGGATGGATAGGTTCAACCACTTCACTGAGCAATTTAGTCATATAGCCCTGTGCTGATTCAAGATCATAGCCCGTATATATTAAATCGCTCATAATATGCTGAGTTTCTTTTTCTATTTTAATCCAGTCCTCTTTGTCATCCATATGCTCATACAAATACGGCCTATAGAGAACAATGTCAAGTAAGACTTCTCTTAGAGATTTATGATAATGCTTTACACCCCTTGCATGAGTTACCCATATTGCTCCCATACAAGCAAACATTACGCTTGAAAGAACATATCCCCCAAAATCTGACATGGGTAGACTGCCTATCTTAATCTCTATTCCTTGTAATACGACTTGCGCCCAAGTAACTCCTGCGGTAGCCGTAAGAAACTTTTTAGTTGTTCGATCAGAAGGGCTTTTCATAAGATCTACTTTTTTTAATCCTAAAAGTTTTGTCATGAATACAATATCCTTCTGTGTCTGTTTCGATAAATCTTTTGCTGAATAATTCAAGTAGCCATAAATTTCATCTCTTCTGATCTCCAACCATAGATGAACAACATCAAAGGATCTTGCATCCACGACCAAATCATGACCCGCCAAGAAAGCAGTGGGCAAACCTTCACTTTCAAGCCCCAGTAAAATGGCTGGTTTTTGATCCATCCCTTTCAATAGTATGGTTGTTGTATCTTTGGTGCCGTCTTCAAATTTATTTAATTGGTCCAAAATCTTATCCATTAATATAAGCACATCTTCTGCAGAATGTTTTCCTCCATT